>Ga0181533_1000094_pt1 | contig 108381 bp, 88 predicted proteins | sample PEATcosm2014_Bin_45_FD_119772 | JGI IMG/M metagenome (GOLD analysis project Ga0181533, IMG submission 119772) | Peatland microbial communities from MTU Mesocosm Facility, Houghton, MI, USA - PEATcosm2014_Bin11_60_metaG | ecosystem: Environmental > Terrestrial > Soil > Wetlands > Peat | place... | reverse complement strand
CTGCCGTCCGCAGGACGCCGAAACCTCCGGGTAGGTCGCTGATGAGCGTCCGCGGCAACGCGGCGCCTAGAGGAATGACCGCACACGACAGAATTCGGCTTATAGGTCCTTTTGCCGAATTCGAACACCCGGCGAGTGATTTTTATACTCGCTGGTGTGAAAACGACAGCCCCGGCCAGGAGCGCTTCCTGCCGGGGCTGACCATTTGGGCGCGTACGAACGATCAAACTAATGGTCGGGCAGATTTCGGCTCAATCGTCTAAACAATATTTCACGCACAAAGGTCAGAATGACAAACGCGGAAACGATGGTAAGCGGATAGACCAATCCGTAACCTTCCGTTATGAGGCAAGAAACATCTGCAATTGTTCCTTCGAATCGAAATATTCCATAGCCTTCGAATAACAAATCCCGTGCATAATAGAGAGTTATTCCAACAGTCAGCGTCGTCAGGGCAGTACCCGCCCACTTCAATCCCCCGGAAGCTTTGTTCTTGCGACTCACTAAACCTCCCAAAAGGCTGGCGAGAAAGTCGAGGGCAGTAGCTAAAATAGTAAACCGCAACGTGGCGAGAAGTATGCTCGGACGATGGGCGTCTCCACAGAAAGTGTCGCCCGCATAGAGCAAGTTAAGGTATATAAACGCAATAAGCGCATATGCGAACGTAAGTAAGAGAGAAAGTGTATGGCGACGATTGATCATAGCGGTTTTTCTGATCAACTACTTCGGATGATAACTGATTTAGGCCAGTTCTTGGTTTTATGATGAAAAGATGCTGCTCGTAAAACTCCTCTCGCCAGCCGCTCGCGCCCCCGTCGTCGCCCATCCCGGCGAAGACCTCGGCTATGACCTCTTTGCCCTCGAAGCCGTCTCGCTCGCCCCGCACACAACCATCAAGGTCCGCACCGGCATCAGTGTTGAAGCCCGCCACCCCTCCACCGGCGCCCCTCTCGGCCTTCTGGTGCGCGACCGCTCCTCCATGGCAGCGCGCGGCATCATTACCACCGCCGGGGTCATCGACGCCGGCTATCGCGGCGAGATCCTGGTGCTCATGACCAACCTCACCGGCGCCCCCGTCGAACTCAAGGCCGGCGAAAAGATCGCCCAGATGATTCCTATCCCGGTCCTCACCGGCCCCGTCGAGGAAGTTGACACTTTGGAACTCTCCGCCCGCGCGGAAAAAGGCTTTGGCAGCTCCGGACGCTGAAATCCATCGCGTCGTGCCTCTCCATGGAGATCCGCACCACTCCGACTTTCGTCGGATGCAAGCGCGCATCGTCGCGCTTAGGATAATGATGCAAGTGGGAGTCCCGCCATGGCATTCGTGTGTAAACTCCGTTCATCTCTCGTTATCATCCTGACCTTCCCGGCTCTCCTCAGCGGTTGCGGCGGTTCTTCCGCGCCCACCCCGACTCCCACCCCCACCCCACCTCCTCCTCCGAATCTTTCCTGGACTGTCCCCGTCGTGGGCACCGACGTCGGATGGCTGACCCAGTTGCAGAGCATGGGGTATACCTGGACCGATCCCACCGGCGTATCCGGAAGCGCGCTTCAGATTCTCAAGAATCATGGCGTCAACACCATCCGCATCCGCACCTTTGTGAATCCCACCATCACCGCCGGCACGCTGGGCGTGGGCGATAACGATCAGGCAGGCAGCATTGCGCTGGCCAAACAGGCCAATACGTTGGGCTTCAAGATCATGATCGACTTCCATTACAGCGATACCTGGGCCGACCCCGGCCATCAAACCATCCCTGTCGCCTGGTCCACCGAAACTTACTCCCAGCTGCAAACCAGCGTCTACAACTACACTTTTAATTTCATGACGGCGTTGGCGGCCCAGGGAATCACTCCGGCCTATGTGCAGGTGGGTAACGAGATCAACTCCGGAATGCTTTGGCCCATTGGCTCAGTTGGCGCCACCACCGCAAACGGCAACAACTTCACCCAGGTCACCGGCCTCATCAACAGCGGTTATAGCGCCGTGAAGGCGGTCAGCCCCTCCACGCAGGTCATCATCCACCTGGCCACCATCAGCAATCTCAGCGACTTTGAATGGTTCTTTGACGGGCTGGTGGCCGCCGGCGGAAACTTCGACGTCATCGGTGGCTCCTATTACGACGGCCCCTCCAACAGCTCCACCGTCGCCGCCAACCTGAGCACTCTGGCCTCCCGCTACAACAAGCCGGTCATGATCTGCGAAATCGGCTACCAGTATAGTGATTCAACCACTAGCTACAGCGACATACAGGCGGCCTTTCAGGCCGTCCAGGCCGTGCCCAAAAATATGGGGCTGGGAGTCATCTATTGGGAGCCCGAAGCTCCCGACGACGCCTCAACCGGCAATTACACCATGGGCGCCGTCTCCGAGGGCACGGGGAAAGTGCTGCAATTCACCACCGCCATCAATGCGTTTTGAATGGATGCCCCATCCTTTCGCGCTCTTTGCGTAAGGATGGGGTATCCCGCTGACTCGCTGACCTGCAGACTCGCTATTGATTTCCCAGCCCATCCCCCTTGTGATAATTCGGATACTGTGGCACGGGAATCGCCGGCACAGGATGCGCCTTCAGCTCCTCCAGCACCATCCGCACGCCGGTCTCGAGCTGCTTGTCGTGTCCGGCAGCCGCGTCCTTGGGCAGGTCCTCGATAACCACATCGGGAGCGATGCCGTGGTTTTCCACCTCCCACTCGCCGTTCAGTCCGAAGATGGCGTAACGCGGCGCGGTCACCCCGCCGCCGTCAATCAGCGGCGGGAATCCGCCGATGCCCACCAGCCCGCCCCAGGTCCGAGTGCCCACCAGCTTGCCAATGCCCGCTTTCTTGAAGTACCACGGCATGGCGTCGCCGCCCGAGCCGGAGTTCTGGTTGATCAGCATCACCTTCGGCCCGAAAATCGCGCCCACCGGGTCGTGCATCGGCTTGCCGTCGCGCTCAATCGCCCCTGACAGCGGCGCGCGCTTCAGCACATCCACCACGTAATCGGCAATGAAGCCGCCCTCGTTGTAGCGCTCGTCCAGCACCAGCGCCTGCTTGTCCAGTTGCGAATAGAAGTAGCGGTTGAAGTTGGTGTAGCCTGCGCCGCCGGTGTTGGGCATGTACACGTACGCCACCTTGCCGCCGGAAAGCTCATTCACCTTCTTCCGGTTGCCTTCAATCCAATCCAGGTTGCGCAAGCCATCCTCGTCGCTGATGGGAACCACCGTCACGTCGCGTGCGTCCTTGCCGTCGGCATTCGCGCCCACTCTCAGCACGGTCTGCTTGCCGGCCGTTGCGTCAAAGAACTGGTAGAGGTTGTCGCCAGCCTTCAGTTCGCGGCCATTTACCGCCAGCAGGTACTCGCCTTCCTTCACTGATACTCCCGGCAGCGTCAGCGGCGATGCCAGCCCCGGCGTCCAGTTCTGCCCGCCCAGGATCTTCGCAATTCGGTAGCGCCCGTTCTCCACCTTGTAATCGGCGCCCAGCAGGCCGGTCTTTGTCTCGTGGTCCGGCTGGTTCGGCGACCGGATGAACATGTGCCCGATCGTCACCTCGCCCAGCATCTCGGTAGAGAGATAGCTGAACTCCGAGCGCGATGCCAGCGCGTCGAGGTAAGGCTTGTACTTGGCCTCGACCTTGGGAATATTCAACCCGTGCGTGTGTGGATCGTAGAGAAAGTCGCGCTGGATGCGCCATGTCTCGTGATACATCTGCCGCCATTCGGCGCGCGGATCGATCACCGTTTCCATCCCGCCCAGGTTCAGCGGCTTGCCCGGAGCGTCGCTGCCCGGCTTCAGGTCCTCCGCCGGGGCAATGTTACAGAGAGTGCCCTTGCGCGCGTACAGAACCTTCGACCCATCGAACGAAACGATGAAAGCGTCCACGTCGCTCAGCACGATCTCCGGCTTGCGCTTTTCCAGCGTGAACCGCCAGACTGCGCGAATGCCGGATCCGCCGTCATTGTTGGTAGGACGGCCAACCGGGGTGCCTTCGCCAAGATAAAGCACGCCGGTCTTGCCCACTGCAATCCAGTAATAGTTGCGCGCCGGAATGGGCAGCGAAAGAATCCGGTCGCCGATCTTCTCCAGATCCACCTTGACCACCACCGGCTTCTCGGCGGCTTTCTTGTCGGCGTCCTTCTTATCGCCTTCTTTTGTCTCCTTGCTGGTATCCTTGGTGGCTTCGTCCTTCTTGTCAGCGTCCTTTTTGTCGGCGTCTTTCTTGTTGTCGTCTTTCTTCGCCTCGTCCTTGATCTTCTCGTCGTCGCTCTCCGGAGGCACGGGAGAAGCCCCATCCGCCGCCAGCACCACCACGTAAGCGGCGTTGGTCTGCGCGCGGTCCAGCGAGGTCATATCGATGCCCGCCCTCGACGGGCCGTCATCCGTGGACGCCAGGAAGTAGAGATACTTGCCGTTAGGATCGAAGACCGGGCTCATGGCGTCGCTCATCCCGTCGGTTACCTGCGTCGATTTGTGCGTCTCTATCGAGTACAGGAAGATCGCGTCCAGTTGGTTTTCCAGATCGCGGTGATAGGCAATCCACTTCGAGTCCGGCGACCAGGCCGCGCCAAAGCTGGGGCCCCAGTTGCCAAAGACTTCCTTGTCCACCAGCACCGGCTTGCCCACCGGCACATCTACTACCCAAAGCCTCAAGTGCTTGTCGGTATACACAATGTGCTTGGAGTCGGGCGACCACATCGGACTGTAGAAGTAGCTCGGCTCCGGACCCAGGTCGATCACCGTCGGCGGCTTGAATCCCGTCTGCTCCCTCAGATAAAGCTGGTACTCGCCGCTGGCGTCCGAAAAGTACGCAATGGTCTTGCCGTCCGGGCTCCAGGCCGGGTCGCGTTCGGCTACGCCGGGCGTCTGCGTAAGATTGCGCGTGTCGCCCTTTTCGGCCGGCACAGTGAAAATCTCCCCGTGCGCTTCAATAACGGCGCGCGCGCCGGTGGGCGACAGGTTGATGTTCTCAATCTCCTTCGGGTTCAGGTTCACCCGGTGCGGAACCAGCGAGGCAAGCTCCCCGTGAATCGTAATCGGGACCGGCATGTTCATGCCGTTCGTCGGGTCCACCAGCAGAATGCGGCCAAACTGCTCCACAATCAACGCGCTCCGCTCCGACCCGTCCGTGCCCTTCGCCGGTCCCGCCTGGAAGGACTTCATGTCCAGCCCGTTGTTGGCCATCACCTGCGTCACCTGCTTGCTGATGGTGTCGTAACAATAGAGCGTGACTGGGCCGTTGTTGCTTCCCGTGCTGTCGCGGTCGCTCAGGAAGTAGACCTGGTCGCCCACCCACACCGGGTTGGAGTCGTTGGAGTTCTCGCGCGGCACCTTCTGGAGGTCCAGCGTCTTCAGGTTGACGATCCAGATCGGCGACGTCTGTCCGCCCACGTAGCGCTTCCACGCCGGTTGCCACTTGCTGAAGGGCTGGTAGGCAATTGACTGCCCGTCCGGAGAAAATGAGCCCTCATACGCCGAGGGCAGTGGCAGCGGCTCGGGAACTCCGCTGCCGTCGGCATGAACGCGGAAGAGCCGTGCAAAGTGCCGGTAGCTGGCCATGCTGCTGATGATCAGCACATCTTTGCCGTCCGGCGACCAGCCCGCAACCCGGCTGCCGCCCGGGTGCCAGGTGATGCGCCGCGGAACGCCCCCAGTAGCGGGGATGATGTACGCATCGGTGTTGCCGTTCAGGTGAGCAGAGTAGGCAATCCACGCGCCGTCGGGCGAAAAGTACGGGCCCGCGGTCACTTGCCCGTTCGACGTGAGCCGCTCGGCCTCGCCGCCGTTGCGGCTCACAGTCCAGACGTCGTCGGCGTAGCGGAAGGCAATCTTATCCTGTGAAAGGGCGGGGTAGCGCAGCAGCAGCGGCGCTGCTGTGGCCGCCGAAGGGGCCTGGGCAGCGGCAAATACGGGCAGAAATGCGAACAGCGCCAGCAGTACGGGCGCAAGGCGGGAGTAGACGCGGATCATCGTGCCTCCTGATTGGGGTGATTGTGGGTTTAGTTCAAAAACAGGCGCAAACAGCGCGCCACCTCATGCTACGCCACGCGGGGTCCTGAAAGTTCCGCAAAATCGCCTGCTTTCGTCTTTTCTTCGTCCTTTTTCAGACGCAGGAACCCGTCGGCGTTACTTTGCGTACCTGAAATGTGCGCCCTGCTCCGGCCTCGGCGGCTTTTTGCCTGCCGGAAAGCGCCCGGACGGGCGGCTCTGTCTTCAGGTAAGTCCGGAGATTGCGTACACTGGAAGTGAGGCGGGGGTTATTCCCCTGCAAATGCCAATAGAATCATTGCGGACTTTTGTAACGGAAGGTTCTACTCAGTCAGCAAGGCTAGCGAGCTAACACGCGCGAAGCGCGGCTAACTCCGCGAACTCCGCTTTCGCTGATTGTTTGTAGGCTTCTCGGCAACAGAAAGATGGACCATGCTCTTCGGTGAGGCAGTCAAACTCGCGCTGCAATCCTTGTGGGCCAACAAGCTGCGTTCCATCCTCACGCTCATCGGCGTGGTCATGGGCGTGGCCTCGGTCATCATGGTCGTCACCCTGGTCAACGGCGCCAACTATTATGTCAGCACCAAGCTCGTCAACCACGGCGCCGATGTCTTCTCCGTGGGGCGCTTTCCCGCCGCCTGCTGTTTCTCCGCCGATGAATACTTCAAATATCAGAAGCGCAAAATTCTGAAATACGAGGACTTCGAGGCGGTGCGCGACATCTGCGCCGAATGTACTGAGGTCGGCGCGCGCATGGACCGCACTACGAACATCTTCTACAACGGACACTCCAGTTCCGACACCAACGTGCGCGGCATGACTTCGGCCATGATCGCGCTCACCAACATGGATATCGTGGAAGGACGTGGTTTCACCACCGCCGACGATGATTTGGGAACCCACAATGTCATTGTGGGCTATGACATTGTGGACAACATCCTCGGCGAAGGCGACCCCCTCGGCAAGGAGATTCACGTCGACGGCATCTCTTACACCATCATCGGCCTGGGCGAACGCCAGGGCAAAACCCTGGGCCAGTCGCAGGACAATTGGGTGGCCGTGCCCCTCACTACCTACATGCAGACCTACGGCCACAACGATGCGTTGGGCATCTACGCTCGCGCCGCTGGCGATGCTCTATCGATGGAACGCGCCGAGGACGAGGTGCGCGTGCTAATGCGCGCCCGCCGCCACAATGCCCCCGGCCAGCCCGACGACTTCGAGATCCAGACCAACGACACCTTCATGGACATCTGGAAGCAGATCTCCGCGCTCTTCTTCGATGTGATCATCGGCATCTCCTCCATCTCCCTGGTCGTCGGCGGCATCGTCATCATGAACATCATGCTGGTTTCGGTCACCGAGCGCACCCGCGAAATCGGCGTGCGCAAGGCCCTGGGCGCGCGACAGCGGGACGTGCTGCTGCAATTCCTCATCGAAAGCGCTACCATGTCTCTGGTCGGCGGAGCCCTCGGCGTCCTCATTGGCATCGGCGCGGGCCAGTTGGTTACGATAGTCCTCGGTTTTCCCGCTTATGCGCCGGTATGGGTACTCTTTTTAGGTCTCTTTCTGGCCGCCGCCGTGGGCATCTTCTTCGGCGTCTATCCGGCCAGCAAAGCCGCCCGCCTCGACCCCGTGGTGGCTTTGAGAGCAGAGTTGTGAGACGTAGCTGTCAGCTATCAGCTTTCAGCCGTCAGTTATTTGTAATCTGTCGTTTGCGGTGAGGAGCCGCGTTGTATGGCGCAATCGTTTCGAGAGTTGCTGGTTTGGCAGAGAGCAATGCAGTTGTGTGTGGCTGTTTATCGCTTGACACGGGACTTTCCGCGTGAAGAACTTTATGGTTTGTCAAGCCAGTTGAGGCGTTCGGCGGTTTCCGTGCCTAGCAATATTGCAGAAGGACATGGCCGGCTTAGCGGAGGCGAGTTCCGGCAGTCTTTAGGTATTGCCCGTGGTTCTAATTTTGAGTTGCAAACACAACTCGAAATCGCTCGTGCGCTTAAGTTAGGTGAACCTTCGTTGGTCACTGATGCGGAAAATTTGTCGCATGAAGTTGGAAAGATGATTTTTGCGCTTCTGGAATCAGTTAATGACCAGATTCGGCAAGACGGGTAGCTGATTGCTGATAGCTGATGGCTGATGGCTGGTCAGGAGTTGTTAATGGCGCAAGGTCAAACTCGCGAATCCGTCAAAATGGCCCTCGATACACTCCGGGCCAACAAGATGCGCTCGGGCCTCACTGTCCTGGGCATTGTCATCGGCGTCACCACGGTCATCGCCATCTCCTCCATCATCAACGGCCTCAACGCCAGGGTCTCCGACTTCGCCAGCTCCCTGGGCACAAATTGCTTCTGGGTCTTCCACATGCCGGTCATCGGCGTTCGCCCCACCACCGAGATGCTCACTCGCAAGAAGCTTAACCTGGACGACGTGCTCGCCCTGCGCACGCTGCCCCACGTGGTTGCTGCCGACGGCGGCTTCCAGCATGTAAAATCCATGTTCCGCGTCGGCGACGTCAGCGTGAAGTACAACGGCAAAAAGGTTGCAGGAACCATTCTCACCGGCTCAACCGCCCAGGTCTCCGACGTGTCCAACCTGGTCCTTTTGGAGGGACGAATGTTTACCGACCAGGAGGACCAGCGCCACGCCGAGGTCTGCGTGCTGGGCCACGATACCTGGGAGGAACTCTTCGGCAGCGAATCGCCAATCGGCAAGGAAGTCAACGTCGAAACCGGCCTCTACACCGTCATCGGCGTGCTCGACAAGCAGAAGCAGCCCTTTGGAAGTGGTAAGAATGCAAATGACAATAACGTCTATTTCCCGCTCGGCACCTTTCACAACATGCATCCCGAAGACAAGGACATGTGGGTCACCGTGAAGTACGACGACCCCGTAAACAAGAATCTGGTCGAGGACGAGATTCGCGAGATTCTGCGCATTCGGCGCAGGGTCAAGATCGAGGCCCCCGACAACTTCGAGATCTTCGGCCCCGACTCACTCACCAAGCTCTGGGGCCAGATTACCGGCGGCCTGGTCATCTTCATGATCGCCGTCTCCAGCGTCGGCCTCATGGTCGGCGGCGTCGGCGTCATGAATATCATGCTCGTCTCCGTCACCGAGCGCACCCGCGAAATCGGCGTCCGCAAGGCCATCGGCGCAACCAAGCACACCATCCTCATCCAGTTCACCACCGAGGCCATAACCCTGTGCGCCGTGGGAGGCATGGTCGGCGTCATCCTGGGAGCCATTCTTACCTGGATCGTCTACCTGCTGCCCATCGGCCTGCCCGCCTCTCTCTCTACTCTGTGGGTGCTCACCGGCTTCGGCGTCTCCTGCGCCATCGGCCTGCTCTTCGGCATCTATCCCGCCTGGAAAGCCGCCAACCTCGACCCCATCGAAGCCCTTCGCTACGAGTAACAGCCGTCAGCGATCAGCTTTCAGCGGTCAGTATGAGTTTGAAGATTGGGCGTTGGCTATAAATTTCCAGAATTAGTTTGACAAAGCGTGAAAGTGTACAACTATCCTAACTGAATGCTGATAGCTGATAGCTGATAGCTGTTAGCTGATAGCTGTTAGCTGTTAGCTGTTAGCTGCTAGCTGTAAGCTGTTATCTGTGACTCCCCACGTCCTTGCCCAATCCGTCGCCTTTCTGACCACGATTCTGGCCATCGCCGGAATGGGCTACTTCCTCGCCGCCCTGATCGCCACCCGCATCTTTCTCTCTGCCCGTCGCGCCCCGCTTCCCGCCTTCGCCCCCGCCGTCAGCATCCTCAAATCCCTCAAGGGCCTCGACCCCGGCATGATTGACGCCTTCCGCAGCCATTGCCGCCAAACTTACACCGGCGATTTCGAGCTGCTCTTTGGCGTAGCATCGCTGGCCGACCCCGCCGCCGCCGCCGTTCAGCAGTTGCAAGCCGAGTTTCTCGATCGCGACATCCGTCTCATCGAATGTCCCCGGCAACTGGGAACCAACGGCAAGGTCAGCACTCTGGTCCAGCTCCTCCCCCATGCCCGCTACAGCTTCCTGCTTATCAACGACTCCGACATCACCGTCTCGCCGCGCTACCTCAAGCGCGTCATGGCCTGCTTCGCTGCGGATTCCATCGGCACGGTTGCACAGGAGGTCGGCCTCGTCACCGCTCTTTATCGTGGCCGCGCCCACCACTCCCTGGCCTCCCGGCTTGAGTCTCTGGGCATCGCCGCCGACTTCCACGCCGGCGTGCTGCTCTCCAAAATGATCGAAGGCGGCCTTCACTACGGCCTCGGCTCTACGTTGGCCATCCGCCGCTCGGCGCTCGACAAAATCGGCGGCCTCACTCCCTTGGTCGATCACCTCGCCGACGATTACGAGCTGGGTGCGCGCCTGGACGCAGCCGGCTATCGCGTCGCGCTTTCCGCCGAGGTCGTCGAAACCAACATCGCCGCCTACGGCCTTCGCGGCTTCTTCGATCACCAGTTGCGTTGGGCCCGCACCGTCCGTGACGCCCGCCCCTGGGGATATGCCGGCCTCATCTTCACTCACGGCCTCTGCTGGGCACTGCTCAACGTTCTCGCCAGCGGAGCCAGCCTGCTCAGCCTCTGGCTGCTCGGCTTGAGTCTCTGCCTGCGCCTCGCCCTGGCCATGACCGTAGGCGCCGAGGTGCTCTCCGACCGCCAGGTCCTGCCCAATCTCTGGCTGCTGCCGCTGCGCGACCTCATTGCCATGGCCGTCTGGATCGCGGGCTTCTCCGGCAACTCCATCGCCTGGCGCGGTGAGCGTTTTCTGCTCAAGGGCGGCAAACTACAAAGATTAATCGAATAGATTGAATAGGATAGAACTCTTTGCAACCTTTTCACACCGCCTGCGTAATATGCATTGGGGATTTCTCTGCGCCTCGAAGGCGGCGCGGGGTATCGCGGAAAGAGTTGTGGAATGCAAGCGCGCGTTGATATGAGACGGTCGCGGGAAACGCCGGGTTATATGGCCGGTAATCCGGCTGTGCCGGAGCCGGTGCCGGAGAGCCTTGAGGTCGCGGGACCTGGCCTGATTTCAGATTTGATTTATGATCTGCGGATTCAGGACGGCGGCTCCGGCGGCTATTACGCGGATGTGGCCGCGTTCTCTGACCGGCTTCTGGCCGAGATCGACCTGCGTGCCGGGTCGGCGCTCGATGGCTACATTCTCCATGTGCTGGCGTTTCTGAGCGAGCCTCCCCGCAGCCACGGCGAGTACGCCATCGAATTGCTCTCGCTGGGTCAGGCGCTCAGGCGATACGGGGGCGCTGCTGAAAGAACGCCCGCCTGGGTTGTGAAGGTAGCGCGCTTCCTCTTCTGGTTACGGCGTCGTCCCGCGCTGATCAAGCCCCTCGCCGACCTGCTGCGGGCAGCAATCACTCGGCTTTTCCTGGTGCCCGCAATCGGTCGCCCGGCTAAGGGTAAACTCGGCTCGCTGAAAGGGCTGCCCCGCCTGATCCTGTGGCTCGAGGCCACCGGCGAATTCGAGCAGGAAGCGATACGCCTCAACAACTGGCGGAGCTTTCTCGATACCCTGCCTCGTGCTGAGGCTGCTCGCTGCATCGAATCATCCGTTGATCTCTTTGACTGGTTCCAGCGCGAGGCGGATAAGGCGCTGGGGATCTATACGCAAGGGGTCCCCAGGTTTCTCTCCCGGGAATACGCCCGGCGCGGTTGCCGCGAAGATCAGCTCTTCTGCGGCAAAGAGCCGGTGGAATACCACTTGTGCATGGTTGCTGCCGAAATCATGAACCGCGGATTGCGCGACGATTTCTTACGCACTGCGCGCAAGATCATCCTCATGCCCGCATGCATGCGCGGCGCCTACGCCACTCGCTGCCAGGCCCGTGCCTCCGGCGTCGACATCCAGTGCGCGGCTTGCAGCCCCGGTTGCGCCGTAAATCGCATGACGCGCCATATGAACGCTCTGGGCGCAAGCGTCTACCTCGTTCCGCATTCCTCCGGATTCAGCCGCTGGCTCGACCGCTGGCAGCATGAGCCGGATACTGGCGTCGTTGCCGTGGCCTGCCTCTTGAATATACTGCCCGGCGGCTATGAGATGCGCGCCCGCCAAATCCCCTCGCAATGCGTGCCGCTCAATTTTCCCGGCTGCCGCAAGCATTGGCGCCGCAAGTGTATCGCCACCAGCCTCAATGAAGAGCAGCTCGTGCAGATTGTGGCTTCGACTTAATCCTCAGTACTCGCCGCCGTAAAATCCAGCTTGCTCATCGCCGCGCAATCAATTGACAGGCAGGCGCCCAGCTCTTTGAAGTTCTTCTCCCAGCGCGGGCGGTCGTCGGTCGTCAGGTTGGTGAGCGCATAGCTCGAGGTGCGCAAAATGTCGTACCAGATGTTCTGCGCCTGCCACAGGTTCAGCTCGAAGGGCAGCTCTACCAGCGTGCGTGCCAGCGTGAGCGCCCGGTCCAGCGACTCCAGCGATCCCGAAGACATTTGCAGATCCACCATCGCGCGCTTCATGCGCTGGTCGGCAATGTACGAGAGTGTCGCTGTCTCCAGCGGAATCAGGTCAGCCTTGGCCAGCGACAAAAAGGAGCGCAGCTGGGCCTGATCGATGGGGGTGGCCTCCAGTGCGCGGCGCAGCCCCGCGTTGATGGCAAATCCCGCTGCCAGGGTTAGCGCCGGCGGCTTGGGCAGTCCAGCCGAGAAGAGATAATGCAGCAGGCTGGCGTGGTCTTCGTAGATGGTGGTCAGCGATTTCTCGATCTCCGAGAGCGTGGAACCCAGAATGATCTGCACAATGCGCCTCTGCTCGTCCATAAACAGCGAGGTCAGCGAGTAGTCCGCGTGCCCGTAGTAGCGGTCGATCAGGCGAATCACCTCGGGGAAGTCGGCCCGCTGCACGTGTTCCGCGGCCTCTTTGGAGAAGGCTTCAAAGGCGGCCGCATCCTCCGCCTCATACGCCTTCACCGCCGCGTTGATGTTCTGGTCGCCAAAGTGCAGCACGGCAAACGAAAATCCCTGCTGCGTGCCGGTAATGGCGCTGACAATCTTAATCCTGCCCAGGGCCAGACGGCCTTTCCCCGAGGAATACGCATCGAAGGAGTCACGCCACACCCGGAAGCAGAACAGGTCGGTCTCCTCGGCAAAAGAGGAAAAAACGGAGCTGATGGCGTAGTGCGCCGCCACCTGTTCCAGGCCCAGCTCCTTGGGCTTGACCTGCTCATGGTAGATTTTGGCGCCGTCCCCGGCCGCCGCCACGTTGGAGTGCGCCTCCCTCAGGCGGGCCAGAAACGCTGTTTCCTGGGATCCGGCTAACTGCGGAAAGGCCTCCCGCGCCAGTTGCAGCACGCGCGCCGCATAGGCAATCACCTGCACCGTCTCTATGCCTGAAATGTCGTCAAAAAACCAGCCGCAACTGGTGTACATCAGCTGCGTGTGCCGTTGCATCTCCATCAGCTCCAGCGCGCGCACCCGTTCCTGCACGGTGAGCGGGCGCAACTGGTGCTTGCGCAGGAATCGCTCCACCGACTGCGGGCTGCGGTCCAGCATAACTTCGATGTATCCGTCGCGCGCCGCCCACACATCTTTGAAGAGCTTGTTGCCCTCCTGCTCGGTCAACGGAATCAGATCGTCGCGCAGTTCGTCCAGCGCCTTGCGCAGCGGTGCGCGCCACGCCTGGTTCCACCCCGCCTTGCCGCCATTGCAGCCGCAATCCGAGCGCCACCGCTCCACCCCGTGCGCGCAGCTCCACGAGGTGTTTTCCACGATCTCCGCCTCGTACTCCGGCGGAAACTGCTCCAGAAAACAGCCGTAGTTGGTCAGCTTGACGGTCGGATCGTCCTCCAGCAGCCGCAGCGCGTAGGCCAGCGCCATCTCGCCGTATTTGTGGTGATGCCCGTACGATTCTCCGTCCGTCGCCACGTGCGCCAGTTGCGGCTGAGGGTTGAATTCAAAGCCGCTCTTCAGCCGCGCTGCAAATTTCTCGCCCGAGTTCAGCAGTCCCTCAAAGGCAATCGCCCGCGACGCCGGTCCGTCGTAGAAAAATACGGTAATCGAAATCCCGGACTCAAAGCGCACCAGGTAAGGGTGGGTCGTATCCACGCTGGCGTTGGGCGTATCCGTCCAGCCTCCGCCGTCCTTCAGGCTGCGGATCCGCTTGCACTGGTGCGGCGCCAGCACCGTGAACTTGATGCCGTGCTGGGCCATCAGTTCCAGCGATTCGTTGTCCGCCGCCGTTTCCGCCAGCCACATCCCCTCCGGCGCCGTGCCGTAGTGGCACTGATAGTCGGCGATCCCCCACCGTATCTGCGTGATGCGGTCCCGGCGGTTGGCCAGCGGCAAAATGATGTGGTTGTACACCTGCGCCATCGCCGAGCTGTGTCCCTTGTAGCTCTTCCGGCTGCGCCGCTCGCCGTCCAAAATCATGCGGTAGGTGCGCGGAGCGTTCTCCAGCAGCCAGCTCAGCAACGTCGGCCCGTAATTGAAGCTGATGCGCGCGTAGTTGTTCACAATGCGCGTGATCTGGTTCTTGCTGTTCACCACCCGCGCCGCGCCGTTGGTCGCGTAGCACTCCGCGCAGATGCGCTCGTTCCAGTCGTGATAGGGCGCCGCCGTGTCCTGCGTCTCCACCGTCTCCAGCCACGGATTCTCCCGCGGCGGCTGGTAAAAATGACCGTGAATGCAGATAAACCGTTTAATGGCGGCCATTAAAAAACTCCTGGTTGTGCTTGATTATTGTAGGCTGGTCCGCCCTGCGGGCGCTGTGTTTTTCGCCAGATCGCAGGCCCTCCACAGGTACCAGCTGGCCACGGAACGAAACGGCGTCCACCGTTTTCCTCTTTTGAGCATCACCTCCGGCGGGGGCAGGTCCTTCGCCTCTAGCGGACGCGTTTTGGGCGCTTTCAGAAAGGTCAGCGCAAAGCCCTTGCGCACCCCGTAATCCGTCACCGGCAACACGTCCGGCCTACCCAGCCGGAAGATCAGCAGCATCTCCACCGTCCACGGGCCAATCCCGCGCACCTCGGTCAGCCGCTCCACAATCTCCGCGTCGCTCATTTTCTTAATCGCCGCGTGGCTGGGCACTGTCCCGTCCAGCGTCCGCGCCGCCAGGTCCTTCAGCGCCCTCACCTTGTTCCCTGAAACGCCTGCCGCCCGCAGCACCTCCTCTGGCGTGTCCAGCAGCGCCTCCGGCGTCGGATTGCCCCCATAGTGCTCCCGCACCCGCCGGTGAATCGTCGCCGCCGCCTTGCCGTGCAACTGCTGGTAGAGAATCGACTCCAGCAGCGACTCGAAGGGCGAGGGCGCGGGATCAAGCCGCAGCGTGAACTCGCCGGCGCGCTCGATCAGCGCGCCCAGTTTCGCATCGCTGGCTCTCAAATGCGCCAGCGCCTCCTCTGCATCAAAGGGTAGTTTCCTGCTCCGCCCGTCATGAATCATTAGGGAATAGTGTACCGTGTTGGGACTTTCTTCCGGCTCCATGGTGCGCAGACGGCTGCGCCCGCTTGCCTAATCGCTGTAGAATCCAGGTCAGACGGAAGAGGAGCGCCTACGCCATGAAGATGCGGCCGGGAACACAAACAGGTTTTCTGCTCTGCGGTAAGGAGTGGATGGAGGGCGAGGCGCTCGATGTTCGCTCGCCTTGGGATCAGGGTCTGGTGGGCCGCGTTACCATCGCCACCCGCGCCGATGCCCGCCAGTCCGTGCATCACGCCGTGGCCAGCCTGCGCCGCCTCCGCGCCATGCCGCGCTGGAAGCGCCGCGAGATCCTGGAGGACGTGGCCTCCACGCTCATTGAGCAAAAGGAGCGTTTCGCCAAGCTTATCGTCGCCGAGGCGGGCAAGCCGCTTCGGCTGGCGCGCGCTGAGGTGGATCGCACCGTGCTCACCTTCAAAACCGCCGCCGAGGTGATTTCGCAGTTGAGCGGCGAGACCATTCCGCTGGATGTGACCGAGGGCAACGAAGGCCGCTGGGGGCTGGTGCAGCGCTTCCCCGTTGGGCCGGTGCTGGCGATTACGCCCTTTAACTTCCCCCTCAACCTCGTGGCGCACAAGGTCGCTCCCGCGCTCGCCGCCGGCTGCCCGGTCATTCTCAAGCCCTCTTCGCAAACCCCGTTCACCGCGCTGGCCCTCGGCGAGGTTATTCTCAAGGCCGGCTGGCCCGCTGAGGCGCTGGCCGTGCTCCCGCTCAGCAATGCCGACACCGCATGGCTGGCTGAAAAGGAAGACAGCATCAAGCTGGTCAGCTTTACCGGCTCAGCAAATGTTGGCTGGGAACTCAAGGCTCACTCCGGGCGCAAGCGCGTCCTTTTGGAGTTGGGCGGCAACGCCGCGCTCATCGTCTGCGCCGATTGGCCCGACCTCGACGAGGCCGCCGTCCGCACCGCCCGCGCCGCTTTCAGTTATGCCGGCCAGTCCTGCATCAGTGTGCAAAGAGTCTTCGTCGAGCGCGCTGTCTATCAGACTTTTTTGTGGAAGGTGGTCGAGGCCGCCGCCAAGCTCGTGTCCGGCGATCCCGCCGCCGAGGCCACCGAGGTGGGGCCGCTTATCACTCCCTCCGACGCCGAGCGCGTCGATTCCTGGATCAAGGAGGCCGTCAAGGACGGCGCCAAGCTGGTCGCCGGCGGCGAACGCCACGACTCGGTGATCACCCCGGCCATCCTCACCGGAACCAGGCCGGGGATGAAGGTGCGCGACGAGGAGGTCTTCGGCCCGGTCGTGGTCATCGAGCACTTTGATGATTTTGAAGAGGCGCTGGCCGACGTCAATCACTCCAGGTACGGCCTGCAGGCCGGCCTGCTCACCCGCGATGTCGTGCGACTCCTCACCGCCTATCGCGAACTCGAAGTCGGCGCCTTGATCGTCGGAGACACGCCCAGCTGGCGCCTCGACCCCATGCCCTTCGGCGGCGTCAAGGACTCGGGCTTGGGACGCGAAGGGGTACGCTCGGCCATCGAAGAGATGACCGAGCCGCGTATGCTGGTGATCGCGGGTCTGTAGCCTGCGCGACTGACGGGGAAATCAGTCGAATCGTGCCGGGAAGGCGTATCTCGACCTCCGGCGCGCTTCTTTACTTGGCCTTGGCTTTCTGTGCGGCCCAGCGCTTGCGTTGCGCATCAGCAATCCGCTTGCGTGCTTCGGCGCTCAACACGCGGCGCTTCTTCCCCTTCTTGGGGGCCTTGGCTGCTTTCCCGGTTTTGCGCTCGGTTGCTTTGGCGGCGACTTTGCCGGTGCTGGCCAGCAGGGAGCGAACCTGCGTAAGGCTGGCAATCTCGGCGTCGATTAATGCAAGAATTGAGTCAATAGCCATATCTCAAGCATAACTCACAATCCTGCTTTTGCACAATCTCACAGATTAATTAGTAGTAGGCAAGATTGAAGGGTACGGGCTTCAGCCCGTACATAAGTCAGGCAAAACGACTGGGCTTTAGCCCCTGAGGGAGTCGATTCTATGCGAGAATGAACTGGCAGAGATTCTCTCTCGTTTAAAGGTATTTTATCGTTCTTTTTATTCCGCCTTGCCCACCCTATTCTCCTTGTAGGCCTTCTGCAAAATAAAATAAGCCTGCTTTTTCTTACCTCGATCGGAGATGAGTCCCTTGCGGTTGAAACCATCCTGTATCCCCGCCAGCGGCCGGTTGGGCGAGCGAAAATCCATCAGTATCCACGGGCTCATCCCTCTTAGTTGCGGAATCCGGTTCAGCATTCCCAGTTGATGGCGGTAGATATTCGCCTGGTACTCCTCCGTCCAGCGCTCGTTTTCCCCGCCATGCAATCCGGCCTTGGCGCCGCCGCCGAATTCGCTTAGGATCATCGGCTTCTGATACTCGACGCGCCATTGAGTAACATCGGCTGTCTCCGGCTTCTTCTCATACCAGCCTATATATTCATTGGCGCCGATCACGTCCAGCACCTTGCCCAGCGGATCATCCACAATCTTTGTATCTCCCTCGGCGCGCACTAACAGCGCCGCGGTAATCAACCGCGTCGGGTCAAGCTCGCGCGCATGTGCCGCCTCGGTCGTAATAAACCGCGTCCGCGCCTCCGTGTTCGGCGTCTCGTTAGCCATCGACCACAGAATAATTGCCGCGTGATTGCGCGACGTGCCGATCTCTTCCTCTAACTGCTGCTCAGCCTTGGCCAGCACTTTGGGATTATCAAATTGCAACGCCCAATACACCGGGTTCTCCGACCACACCAGCAACCCCATCCTGTCCGCCGCCCTCAGCATCTTCTCATCGTGTGGATAGTGTGCCAGCCGCACATAGTTGCAGCCCAGCTCCTTGGCCCATCCCAGCAGTGTCTCCGCGTCCTTTTCTGTGTTTGCCCGGCCGGTGCGGTAGGGAGCCTCCGCATGGATGCTAACGCCGCGCAGAAAAACCGGCTTGCCATTCAACAAAATCTCTGTCCCGCGCGCCTCCACCGTGCGAAACCCAATCAGCTCCTCAATCGAATCCTGCCCCGCACTGATCTTGATCTTGTATAGCTTCGGCCTCTCCGGCGACCAGTGCTGTAGTCCTTTTACTTCAAGCCGAATTGCGGCCAGCCCGCCGTCCCCTACCATCGCGCTTGTCCTTGCGCCTAACTCGGGAATCTCCACCTCGGCATTTGCGCCTGCTGGGCCGCCCTTTACAGTTACCCATCCTTCGATAACCGAATCTTCCGTACGGCTAAGGTGTAGATCATATTGATCTATAAATATCTCCGGAACTTCGATCAGCGACACCGAGCGCGTCAGCCCGCCATAATTCCACCAATCGGTCTGCAGCGTCGGCACGCCATCCGCGTGGCGCGTGTTATCCACCGCCGCCACCACAAAGTTACTTCCCGCATGAACCGCCGCCGTCACCTCGCAGTTGAAGCTGGTGAACCCTCCCTCGTGCTCGCAGACCTTTTTCCCGTTTACCCAGAACCACGACTTATAGTTGGCCGCGCCCACATGCAGAAACACGCGCGTGTGCTCCTTGGGCTGGTAAGTGAAATCCCGTTCGTACCACACCGGCCCTTCATAGTAAAAAAGCTCCTTACGCTGCGTGTTCCAATCGCCGGGCACCTTCAGCCGTGGAGCCTTCGAAAAATCGTATTCCGTCGGCCCGGTGTCGCCCGGCTGAGCCTTTCGGTTCAGAAACCACCCGTCCTTCCTCTCTTCATGATGAAAGCTCATGAGTCCGGAAAAGTACGGGTCCACGATAGCCGCCCACTCGCCATCCAGCGAAATGGCCGGCCGCACGTCCGCTCCGGTCAGCACGATCGGCGTCGTCGCGGCTTCCCCGGCCCACGCTGCCGTCACGCTCAGCAGCACGGCGGCCATTGCGGCCAGAGCAACAAGGCAAGCAATCCACGCGTTCATTTGCGTATCCAGGCAATCAGTCAGACGTTTCATTTCATCTCCTCGGCATTTGTTCTTGTTTGAATCTCACTCTCGGCTTTCGTGAAGGGAACGGGCTTTATTGATGACATTATAAGGAATATCCTGATAAGCGCGCCGGAGGCGCAGTGGTTATTAGCCCCGCGCTGCACCGGGGTCCCCAAGAAATGATCTTTGTTTCTTGGGGTGGTAACGTGGGGAATGCGGATTCCACGGATTCACTCCGGAGTCCCGGAGGGACGGCGCAAGGACATTTCTTTTGACGGGATCATTAGCCCGTACATATACCATACTCTGCCATCGGAGCTTTAGCCCCCGAGGGATCAACCCCGCGGAACCCCTCATTCTATCGTCTGCCCCGGCACGCAGACCTTCCCGCACAAAGAAAAAGGGGGCAGGTCTCTAAACCTGTCCCCTCGTTCTTTTTTCGCGCTGCTCTGCCGCTATCCCAGGAACATCACATGCACATACGTGCCTAGCCGCACGTTGTATGCCAGGTACCAGCCATCGTGATCCGGGTCCTCGTAGATCACGATCTGGTCGCTGTCCCACAGCCAGGTGTCGCAGAAGGCAATGTCAAAGGCTGCTACGCTCCAGTTCCAGCCGTGGAACCAGAATCTGCCCGGGCCCCCGCCCTCAATCCGCCATACATGCTCCCGGCCAAAGCCGCCGGTATAGTGGCCATGCTCGAAGGGGTGGTCAAGATGATAGTTTGCGTCGCCGCGCCCGGTGTCGTGGCCCACCCACGTCTTGCCGCGATCCACGTGGGGCACATTGGGATGGCCTGCATGGTCGCTGTAATTGCGCTTCGGCTCGGCGGCATGGGGTGTGCCGGTAAACGCCTTTGGCCCTTGCGACGGAATCGCCTGATGCCCGCCTCCGCCCGCGGGATGTCCGCCTTGATTATTCTGCGCAAATGCTGGAATGGAAAGAATCAGTAATGTCGCTAAAACCAGTTGAGTAATTTTCATCATTTCCTCCGTACGCCCTTGGGGTAATCCGCGTACATCGCTTGCTCCCCTGCCGGGCTATATTCAAACAACATTAGATACAACCCGCCGCACACTGGCAAGTTGCGCTCGGAGAATATTCCCTCGGTGTGCGCCACGCCAAATGCTCCACTCTCCCGGCGTTCTTGGTTTTGCTGCAGGGAATTGCTTGGTAATGCCCCGGGTTCCAATCGCCTCAGCGCCAGGTTAATGGGCGTGAAATCGCGGTTCCCGGAATAATGTCGGGGAACTGAGATGCGTGAAGATGCTGAATGCGAATATGTCGGATAAAACTAGCTACGCGGGCAAGGCTGCCGGCTGGTTTGGGAACGGGACATAGTAGTCCTACAGGCAATCCAAACTCTTTGGCCACTATGCGAATTGGTTCCACCAGATCAGTATCGTTGGACAGAACTGCTGCTGCTTCGAATTTCCCCTGGAATGCGTCGCGGACCAGATGACAACCTAGATTCACATCGCTCCCCTTTTCTTCGGACTTCCAGACCTTCGCGACTGTCGGAAACGGCGGGCTGAATTGCGGCACTGTCCCTCCCCTCATTTGCGGAGGATGCACCAATCCAGCCCAGTGCTTGCTAACAAGAAAACTGCCCATATGTAGACTGCCATGGTCTGAGTCAATCCCCACGGTTTTCAGAGCGTCAAGATAAATCTGCTGGCGCGCGGGCGCGGATGGATCGACGCGCCCGGAGATTCTTGCGGTATAGTAATGAACGGTCTGTATCTGGTTTTGGGCTGGGAGAAGTTCCTTGGATAGAGCCCGGAGATCAAGCCATTTATACCGAGGATTCTCCTTGAGCATTCGGTAGTATAGATTGAATCCGTCAATATAGACGTTTGTGCGCATCCGTGATCCATCAAAGCAAAAGCCGCCGTGATTGCTCACTGACGGCCTTTGGGCCTGCGGCACGCCGCAGGTGGGTAATAATTAAGGTTGACATATTCAAGCGAAAAGTTCAAGCAAAATCCGCAACTTGAAGAATATATACCTCATGCTAGCCCCTTTTCCACGCATACAGCGGGAAGCGGTTGGCCAGCTCCGCCACCTCTTTCCGAATCTTTTCGAGCGCCGCATCGTCGTTGCGTTTCTCCAGCGCCTTCGCAATCCACGCGGCAATCACCACCATCTCCGACTCCTTCATTCCCCGCGTGGTCAGCGCCGGCGTCCCGATCCGTATCCCCGAGGCCTTCAGCGGAGGATTGGTGTCGTAGGGAATCGCATTTTTATTCACCGTGATTCCCGCCTTGCCCAGCGCCAGCTCCGCCTCCGAGCCCAGAATCCCCTTCTGGAAGACATCCACCAGCATCAGGTGGTTGTCCGTCCCGCCGGAGACGATGCGGAATCCAGCCATTTCCAGCGTCGCCGCCAGAACCTTGGCGTTGGCCACCACCTGCATCGCGTAGCTCTTGAACTCCGGCCGCTGCGCCTCGCCCAGCGCCACCGCCTTGGCCGCCACAATGTGCACCAGCGGTCCGCCCTGCTGCCCTGGAAAAACCGCCTTGTCCACCGCCGCCGCCAGCGCCTGCCCGCACAGAATCAATCCCGCTCGCGGTCCGCGCAGCGTCTTGTGCGTAGTGGTTGTCGTAATCTGCGCATGCGGCACCGGCGATGGATGCACTCCGCCCGCCACCAGCCCGGCAATGTGCGCCATGTCGAAGATGTACGTCGCCCCTACCTTGTCGGCAATCGCCCGCATCCGCGCAAAATCCCACAGCCGCGGATACGCGCTCCCCCCGCCGATGATCACCTTGGGCTTCTCCCGCTCGGCAACCTCTTCCATATGGTCGTAGTCGATCACTTCCGTGTCTTTCCTCACGCCGTAGAACGTCGGCCGGTAGAGCTTGCCGCTGAAGCTCAGCTTGTGTCCGTGCGTCAGGTGGCCGCCGTGCGCCAGGTCCAGCCCCAGAATCGTGTCCCCCGGCTGCAACACCGCCGCGTACGCCGCGGCGTTGGCCTGTGAGCCGGAGTGCGGCTGCACATTCGCGTGCTCCGCCCCGAAGATCTGCTTGGCCCGCTCCCGCGCCAGGTTCTCTACCACGTCGGTGTGCTCGCACCCGCCGTAATACCGCCGCCCGGGGTACCCCTCGGCGTATTTGTTTGTAAACACAGAGCCTGCAGCCTCCAATACTGCCTCGGAGACAAAGTTCTCGCTGGCAATCATCTCCAGCCCCTCGTGCTGGCGATGCGTTTCCTGGGCAAGGGCCGCGGCTACTTCGGGGTCGGCCTGGGCAAGAGTCAGAGACATGCGATCGGTCATGCTCAAATATTAACCTCTTTCCCCTGCGCGATACAGCAGATCCGCGTCTGCTTAAAAATGATAGAAATCGAAAAAATATGGTCAATATTAACCGGAAGTGAATGATAATAAAAATCAGATTGATATGGTCAATATTAACCAGACTTAGTCTTACGTTTAGCTCAAAGTTTTTTTATGCACGCGTTTCCCAGACCTGCGTGTCCTCTGCTGCTGTCTGCAGGCAGCGGCAGGGGTGATTCGACCATCTATCTCGCCTCCCGCTAAATCCCCTCGCTCCCTGAAGCCTGCTAGAAGATCAACTCCGGCAAAATCTGCTATCGTTTCCATAATTGATCGAGATGGCCATGATCTCCTCCCTTCAGCAAATAGCTCTGACGGCGTTCCTCACGTCGGCCCTGCTCTCAGCCGCCGCACAGACCCTCGCCGCCGACCCCGCCCTGCTGGCCAAAGCCAACTCGGGCGACGCCGCCGCCCAGGTGCAGTTGGGCGACAACTACCGCGCCGCTGGCGACGCCCTCCTTCGCAACCCCCTTCAGTCCGCCGAATTCTATAAACAGGCCATCGCCTGGTACAGCAAGGCAGCCGAGCAGGGTTCCATCCCCGCCGAATTGCATCTCGCCGCCCTCTATCGCGATGGAGGCAAGGGCTTCCCGCGCGACCCGGCTCAGTCTGCCGTGTGGTATCGCAAAGCCGCCGAGCAGGGAGACGTCACCGCGCAAGCCACTCTCGGCCTGCTCTACTCCATCGGCCAGGGCCTTCCCCGCAACGATGTCGAAGCTTACTTCTGGCTCGACCTCGCGGCCTCGGTTCCGGGGCCTAATCAGCAGAAGTACGCCGCCAACCGCCAGCTGATTGGAACCCACATCACCGCCGATCAGCTCGATGATGCCCAGGATCGGGTAGCCAAATGGCTCGCCACCCATCCCCGTCCCGCCGCATCCCGGTAACCAGCGCTCCTGCAGTCCATCGATCCGGTATGCTGGATAGGATGAACGTTTCTCCCTTTTTCAGGACTTTCCGGGCCGCGCCCATTATCTTTTGCCTTTCCGTATGTGCGCTTTCTCCCGCGCGAGCCCAATCCCCCGCCGTAACGCTCACCCCTGCCGTGGTCCTGGCCGGCTCCCCGGAGCTGATTCGCGTTTCTGCCGCCGATGCCGCCGCCATCGATGGCGTGTGGCTGGACCGCAAGCTCGAGTTCTTCCGCGGGCGCGATGGCCAGGCTTGGTTCGCTTTGGCCGGCGTCGATGTCGATGCGCCCGTCGGGCCGTCTGTCCTGAAGCTCACCATCCATGACGCGAATGGCGGCATGCGCTCCCTCAGCCGTCCCATACGCGTCCTTCCCTCCCACTACCCCACCAGTTCGCTCACCGTCGCGCCGCAATTCGTCCAGCCCGGCCCTGACGCGCTCAAGCAGATCGACGCCGACCAGTTGCTTATTCAAAAGGCTTATGTGTCCAGCGCCCCCCAGCCGCTCTGGAAGGGCAACTTCCTCGCGCCGGTCGACTCCCCGCAATCCGAGCGTTTCGGCACGCGCCGCATCTTCAACGGAACGCTGGCCAGCAATCACAAGGGCCTCGACTTTCGCGCTCCTCCCGGTACGCCGGTACGCGCCAGCAATAGCGGCGTCGTGGTGCTCGCCCACCCGCTCTACTACGCGGGCAACTGCGTGATCATCGATCATGGCCTGGGCTTTTACACGCTCTCTATGCACCTCAGCCGCATCACCGTTCGCGAAGGCCAGCACGTCGCGCAGGGCCAGCGGCTGGGCCTGAGCGGCGCCACCGGCCGCGTCACCGGCCCCCACCTGCACTGGGCCGTCCGCTGGCAGGGTGCCTTCCTCGACCCCGACAAACTCCTCCACCTCGACCTCTCAGCCGTGCGGTAAAGCGTTTACTTGTCAACCTGAGCGACCCTGAGCGTAGAGAAGGGGAGTCGAATGTACTGCTTCTCTGTTCTATGTTCTCTATTCCCTATTCCCTACTCCCTGCCGGGGTCCCCGGCGAGCGATTTTTGCTCGCTGGGGTGGCTAGTCCCTGTCCTTCCGCATCTCCTTGAACGCCCGGTACACAAACCACCCCAGGTACCACCCATCAATGTATTTATACGGCGTCTCCCCGGTCGTGTAGTGGCCGCAGGGCAAAATGCGCCGCTCGAGGTTGAGTCCGATGCGCCGGAAAGCTTCCTCCACCTGCCGCGAGTACTCCAGCGGAAAGGTCAGATCGTAATCCGCGTAAACTAGCAGCACTTTTTTTCGCGCTCCGTCCACTTCCGCGCGCATGATCTTGTCGTAGTAGCTGCATGGGCTGATCGCCGCCCAAAGATTCCGTAGCCGTTTCTGATTCAAGCCCGCATCTTCCAACGCTTGCCGCACATGCCGCGTGCTCTGCCCCGCCCACACCACGTCTCCAAAGGCTGTCGACGCATGGTTGAAGGCATTCACCCTCAGCCGCGCGTCATGCGCGCTGGCCAGAAACGCGTAGCACGATCCCAGGCTGGTTCCCATCACGCCGAGGTGCTCATATCCCTGCTCTTCCAGCCAGTCCAGGCAGCAGCGGATATCCACCACCGCCTGCCGGCACGCCGACATCGTCCGCCCGATGTTCGCGCTCACCGCGTAATCCGACCGCGCCAGCTCCACCGGCCGCCGTATATCGTGGTAAGGCTTGGAGAGCCTCAGCGCCGAAATCCCCATCTTGTTGAAAATCGCGCACAGCGAGTTGTGGCTGAAGGCGTCGGCATTCCACTGCGGCATCACGATGATCGCCTGCTTCGGCCTCCTGGGGTCCTTGTGCTCCGGCGCAGGATACCAGCGCGCGTTCACCTGGTTGTTCTCCGGATAAGGCGTCCGCTCCGGCGAGGTGAAGCGCAGAAACTGCGCCTTCGGTATCTTTCCTTTCGCTGTTTGTTGCTTGATTGCCGCGTCCTGCGCCAGCGTCTCCGGCCGCACGTTGGTGGGAAACAGCTCCGGGTGCCGCTCTTCCAGCCGGAAATCGGTGGGCCGCTCGTAGCCGAAAAAGGTGTCGCTGTGGCGAATCAGATACTGGTTAATCAGCACCATCGCCGCCTCGGACAGCGAAGGGTCGGCCATGATCTCCGGCCCCGGCAGCGCCTCCTCAAAGCCGTGCTTGCGCAAAAAAGGCTCTATCCACTCGAAGCCCCACTCCAGCGGACGAACCACGCGATTCTCGTCCAGCGTGGTCAGACGCGTCTCCCACCGGTACATCCAGCTTGCATATAGTTTTTTGAACATGAGTTTCATTCAATTTTATCAGCGCGGGAAGAAGCGAGCTTCTGCACTTTTGTACCGGTGCCCTCGGACTGGATTTTCAGGTCTGGGATTTTACAACTATTTACTTTTGATGAATGCATGCGTAATGTCCTGATAATCGCGCCGGAGGCGCAGTGTTTATTAGCCCCGCGCTTCAGCGTGGGGTAAGCGGATCTCTCAGATTTTTACGGAGTCCCATAGGGACGGCGCAAGGACATTTCTCTTGCAGAGATCATTAGCCCCTTTTCTCTATCCCCGCTTCGACCGCATCCCCCGCGCCGCCACCCACCCCAGACTGAGCGCCGTAATCGCCGCGATAATCCCCAGCGAGATCACGCAATACAGGCACCACACCGTCAGAATGTCTCTCTCAATGTGCGCCAGATACAGCGCGAATCCCAGCCCCATCAGGGCTGTAACAAAAACCAGCGCCCGCCGCCGCATCAGCGCCAGGCCCGCCAGCGCCAGGTAGCCCGCAATCCCCACCGCCGCCACCGGCACATGCGCCACCTCCGAGTACGGGCTGTGGTTGACGATCCCGCAATCCCATTTCTCGTTGATGGAGCAGGGCTCGGTCTCGGTCGAGTAGTGAACGCGCAGCGCCAGCGCGGAAACCGCCACGCCTGCCAGCGCCAGGATTGCAATCAGGTAGCGCATTGATTCCGATGCTACCAGAGCGGCCCTCGCAAGCTACCATGGACACATGGACCCGCATTACAGCGGCCGTCGCGTTGCCTTTTTCGGCGGCACTTTCGACCCGCCCCACCTCGGCCATCTGGGTGTGGCGCGTGCCGCCCGCGCGGCGCTCGGCCTGGACTTCGTGCTTTTTGCTCCCGTCGGCGCGCAGCCCCTCAAGCCACAGGGCACGGCCGCCTCCTTTGAAGATCGCCTGGCCATGACCCGTCTGGCCATCGCCTCCGACCCCGCCTTTGCTCTCTCGCTCGCCGACGCGCCCAAACCCTCCGGCGAGCCCAACTACACCTTCGAGACGCTCCTCGCCGTGCGCGCCCAGTTGCCACCGCCGAGCGCCCTTTTCTGCCTCATGGGCGCGGACTCCTTTGCCTCATTCCGCCGCTGGCATCGCGCCGCCGAGATTCCCTTCATCGCCTCCCTCATCGTCGCCTCCCGCCCCTCCGAGTCTCAATGGTCTCTCGACAATCTCGACTCCGCTCTCCCCGCGGGCCTCGCCATGGAGCCCGCGCCGGAATCAGACACGGTTGAGTCGGAGATCCCCCTCCGCCGCTTCATCCTCCGCAATCCTGCCGGCCTGCAAGCCCCCTTCTACCTCCTTCCCGGCCTGCACATCGAGATCAGCGCCTCCCAAATTCGCGACCAGATTCGCTCTCAGGCTCACTCGCCCGCCGCCGCCCCAGGCCCCGGTCGCGCCTTTCTCCCCGCTCCCGTTTTGGATTACATTCGTGCCCACAACCTCTATCTCTGACTTGCCCCCGCCGCTTTGAAAGGCTACGATGAACACGGAGAGCAATCACAAAGAATGACAACGGAAACCAGGCAGCAAACCCGCATGTACGTTCAGGCCGCCGCCGCGGTCTGTGAAGACAAAAAGGGCATCGACACCCGCATCCTCGAACTCGACCCCATCGACTCCGGCCTCTCCGACTTTTTCCTCGTCACCTCGGCCTCCAACGACCGCCAGGCCATCGCCATCGCCGACGAGATCGAAGACCGCCTCAAGAACTCCTTTGGCCTCTTTCCCAACTCCGTCGAGGGCCGCCGTCTTGGCCAGTGGATTCTCCTCGACTACGTGGACTTCGTCGTCCACGTCTTCCTCTCCGACCGCCGCGCCTTTTACGACATCGAGCGCCTGCGCAAATCCGCCCGCCCCCTGACCCCTGCCGAATTCGACGCCGAGCTCAGGTCCGCCCTCGCCGCCCGCACCGTCGCCGCACGCAGCAAAGCCGCAGCAAAATCCACTCCTGCGCCTGCGTTGAAAAAGGCCGCCAGGAAAGCCGTTCAGAAAAAGGCGGCCAGGCCCGCTGCGCGCAAATCTAAATCTGCTGCGCCTGCCCCCAAAAAATCGGCCGCAAAGAAAAAACCCGCGGCGAAAAAGTCCGCAATCAAAAAATCCTCCGCAAAAAAATCTGCATCCAAAAAAGCTCCCGCCCGCAGGCCCGCATCAAAAAAGAAGCGTTAAAGCTCATTTTCTGATTTTGTATTGGCAGGAATGTAGCGCCAGCCTCCCGGCCGGGGTCCCCGGCGAACGATCTTTGTTCGCTGGGGTGGTTGGCCGGCTGTAGCGTGGACCTCCTGGTCCACGCCGCGCTCTACACCCTCTGTAAATATGCCCCGTGCCCCATCCATTCCGCGTTTTGTGCGAAATGGGTGGGAAACCACAACACTCAATAGCCTTATCCTCCTGAGCGACCCTTTCCCTGAGCCGAGCGAAGAGGAAGGGTAGTCAAAGGACCTGCTTTTCGTTCGTTTGCAAACTTTATCTAAAGGGTACGGGTTTAGCTGAAGGGTACGGGCTTTAGCTGAAGGGTACGGGCTTAGCTGAAGGGTACGGGCTTAGCTGAAGGGTACGGGCTTTAGCTGAAGGGTACGGGCTTTAGCTGAAGGGTACGGGCTTTAGCTGAAGGGTACGGGCTTTAGCTGAAGGGTACGGGCTTTAGCCCGTACATAAATGCTGCAAATATATATGGGCTTTAGCCCCTGAGGGATTGTTAACCGGAATAGAGACTTGTCCAAAGATTACCTGGGATACTCCCCATCGTTTCCTCAAATCAATCTCCATTCCCCCCCGCACGCAAAAAGGCCGCGGCTTGCGCCGCGGCCTTTTCGGTTGTCTCTGCAACTGCACTTAGAACGTTACGTGGAGAGAGAGTTCCGTGTTGCGGTTGCCGTTCTTGTAGCCCAGGACCTCCGTGTAGCTGGAGACGTCGTTGGCGCCGCCAAGGTCCAGCCACATATTGGCATGGTTGAACACGTTGATGAACTCGCCCTTCAACTGCAGCGCATACCGGTCGTGAACCTTGAAGTCCTTCACGACGCCGAAGTTGTCATGCCAGTATCCCGGGCCGCTGAACTTGTTGCGCGGGTCCATGTTGGGGGCAAACGAGCAGCCCACGCCGTGGATCGCGGTGCAGTTCGGCATATCGTTCGTGCCGGTGTTGTTGTTCAGTTGCTCGGTGTAGTTTTCTGTCAGAACGCCCAGCGGATAGTCCGCATAGTCGCCATTGGGATCCCAGAAAGTCGGCAGCGATATGTACGAGAAGGTGTTCGCGCCATAGATCGCGCTGATGTCCCTTGCTCCACGGACTCTCTTCCTCGGAGGATCGGAGACGAAGGCTGCGCGCGCGCAAACCGTGTACGAGTATGAGCAGTCGAACTCGGTGAACGGCGTTCCCGTCTGTGCGTCAAACGTGTCGGAGAGCGTCCAGTTGTCCAGCAGTAACTTGCTTGCGCCGGTCAGGTGCTTGGCATAAGGAATCATCCAGGCAATGGTGACAATCCCGCGCTGCCGCTGGTCGAAGTCCGAAGAGCCGCGATCCAATCTGTGGTTCCACGGATCTGTATAGCCCAGAACCAGGCCGCCGCCGGCGGTGTTGCCGCTGTCGCTGAAGGTCGAGCTGGTGTTGTCAATCGAGTGCGACCACGTATAGTCGGCGCGCACATTCAGGCCGGTCCGGTGCAGGTTGCTGCTGCGCAACTCTGCCGTAAAGGCATGGTAGTAGCTGTCGCCGTCTGCGCCGCGCCAGTTAATGTTCGAGTACTGATAGTTGGTGCGGTTGCTGACGCGCGCGTCGCCCTCATAGACCGAGCCGTCAAAGACACGGTTGATGTTGGCGATGGAGTAGTTGTGGATGCCGCGCGTGCCTACATACGACACGCTCGCCGTCGTCCCCGCCGCAACCTGCCGCTCTATCGAGAGGCTCCAGTTGTTCGCGTAGGCCGGCTTGATCCTGGGATCAACCGCGCGCAGTGTCACGTTCGGCAGGTACTTGCTTCCCGTTCCGGTTCCGTAGATGCCCAGGTTGGCGTTGTTCAACGGAGTCAACCCGGCTTGCGAGTATCCGCTCTGCGTGTTGGTAAACGCGATCACAGCGTAGTTCGGCGGGTTCTGAATCACGTTGAAGGTCACGTTGTTGAAGTTGCGCTCGTAGCTCATGCTGAAGCCGCCGCGGACGCTGGTCTTGCCGTTGCCGAATGGATCCCAGGCAAAGCCGAACTTGGGGGCGAACTGATGCAGGTTCAGGTTCCACAGCCTTCCATTGGGGGCCGTCAGGCGGGTCATAACCTGGCCGTTGCGAATCTGGTCCCAGGGGTTGGAAGAGCCCGCGTAATCCGGGAAGAAGTTCGCGTCATACTGCGGCTTCTGTGAGTGCTGCGGGCCGTAAATCTCCCAGCGCACGCCCAGGTTCAAGGTCAACTTCGGAGAGGCCTTGTAACTGTCGTTCACATACGCCGCTCCATCCTGGTACCGGTTCGAACGCGAAAAGTTCGGCGAAGAAACCGGCAACGTCATCGTGCAGGCTGCGGTTATCTGGTACGCGCCCGTAGCGTCCCGGTAGCACGGGTATTCGCCTTGCGGGTTGACGGCAAACTCCACCTCTTGCATGTTGCCGTACATGAAGTTCACCAGCGCCTTGCTCTGTCCGGAGGCAACCAGCGCGTCGATCGCTTCTTCATACGCGCCAAAGGTGCGGTTGTCCTTGATGTTCAGGAAGTTGCCGCCAAAGATGAACTGGTTCTTGCCCTTGGTCCAGGCCAGGTCTTCGCTGATCTGAATAAAGTTCTGCGGCCCGCCGAAGGGAATTGCGTTGCCCGGGGAGGTCGCCGAGTAGCCGGGGAAGGTGATATAACCGCCGCCCAGGGTTACCGGGCTCCCCGCGTTCACGTACAGCGTCGGGCTGACCGGTACCGTGCCCAACGGCTGCGAGTTGTTGAAGCGCGAGCCGAGTAGGCGGGTCGATGAGGCCAGATTCGATGTGAAAGACTTGCTCACCGAAACTTCGATGCCGTGATTGAACTGCGTGTTTTCGGTGTTGTATCCCTTATATGGGCTGGAGTTGTTCGATCCGGGAGGATTCACCAGGCTTTCCTGGATGTAGCGGACAAACATCGAGGTCTTTTGGCTGAGCGTGATGTCCACGCGGTTAAAGCTGATCCACTCGTTCACCGGCGTGCCGCCGCCCGAGTCGGCCGGTACCTGGTAGACGGAATTGCCGAATAGGTTGTCGGTGCAGATGGCAGTAGCTGAAATACGTGCATCGCTGCAACTGGTGGGCGCTCCCGTGCTGCCATAGGTGATGCCCACTGCCGTGTCGGCAATATCAAGGACGTCGTTTCCAAACACGCTGGTGACTGCCGTTGAAGATCCGGCGTAGGTTCCGCCGTTGATGGAACCGGCCAGTATGCCGTAGGTGCTGAAGAACGACTGCACATTCGCGGACGCCATGCCGATCAGGGCTGTGGTCGGAACGGTGGACACCACGTTCTGCGCGCTGCGGATCTTCGTCCACTCCGTCGAGGAGAAGAAGAAGATCTTGTCCTTCTTGATCGGGCCGCCCACCGAGTAGCCAAACTGGTTGTGCGTATACCGTGGCTTGGCTGGCGAACCGTACATAAAGTGGTAGTAGTTGTTCTGGAAGCCGTCCGACGCCAGCGTCGAAATGCGGTTGAACTCGTACACCGAGCCGTGCAGTTTGTTCGTGCCAGACTTGGTGGAGACGTTCACCGCGCCTTGGCCGCGCCCGTACTCCGCGCCTGCATTCGAGGTCACAATACGTATCTCAGAGGTGGCGTCCATCGGAACCGACTGGCCCACGCCGACTGCGTACATGTCGGTGTTTTCCACGCCGTCCAGAAGGATGTCGACCGAGGCTGAGCGCGATCCCGAGATGTTGAATCCAACGCCGCGCGAGGCAGCCGTCGGGTCAGCCGACAGGTTGCCAGAGAAGGCGACCAGGTTGTAGGGGTTGCGGTCCAGTGTCGGCAGACTGAGAATCTGGCTGGTTTCAATAACCGCCGAAACCTCAGGCTTCTCCAGTTGCACGCCGGCAAAGTCGTCAGCCGCTACGTTCACCACGGTTACGCCGCCGGAAACTGCCAGCTTGACGTTGGCCGTGTTCTGCGATCCTACCGTCACCGAGACATTCTGCTTGGCAGGGGCAAAGCCCGGCGCCGTCACGGTCAGGGAGTACGTGGCCGGCAGGAGTTGGGTGATGTTGTATTCACCCTTGCCGTTGGTCACCGCGGTGTGTACCGCGCTGGTCTCAAGATTCGTCACCTTGACCTGGGCATTGGGAACTACTGCGCCGCTGGTGTCAGTTACGATTCCCGCGACCGAACCGAGATCGGCCTGGGCCAGCGCCACAGGCGCTGAAATGTTCAATACCACGCCGGCCAGCATCACTAGGCCGAGCGCTAATACCACACTCTGCAACCGGTTAAATCGCATAGACTTCCTCCAAATGTTCTGTGGGGGCCGGAATCCCTTTCCGAGAACTTCCTGCCCGCTTTTTGTGCTTCTGTGTTTCGTCTGGGCGTGTGTAAGCATAATCCCGTGAAAGCAAAGTACAACTTACTAGGTTGAACTAGCAGTTTGCGTGCCATTCTCAAATGGCGGGATAATATCTTACTTGTATTGAAAATAAAAGACTTATATTCTCTTTCCTGCCGCGTTTCTATTCACATATATGAAAAATTGTATTGTGCCAGAAATGTATCCCAAAAATACACAATCTGTTCATTTTTGACCAGCTTCAGAACTCATTCACACTCCTGCGCGCCTCCCCAGGCCTCGCACAGATACACATCACCTTCGCTCCCTGTCTCCCGGCAGCTTCCGACAGATAGAATGCACTGTTTTTGGGTCATTTGCACAAAAATTCGCTCCCGCTCTGCAAGTTTTTTTCGCCGCGCGTTATCCTCTCTTCCATGAACCTTACTCTGGCGCATATCGGCGCGCGACCCGCCGCAAAAGACAGCTTCGAGACTCTCACGGCGCTCTATCTCAAGCGCTGCTCCGCCTTTGCCCGCTGCAAATCCGAATCCTTCCGCACCGAAATCGCGCTGCTCGATTGGCTCGACAAGCAGCAGGGGCGCACACCCGCCGTCGCCGTGTTGCTCGATAGTCGAGGCCGCCAGATGACCTCTGAAGCCTTCGCCGCGTGGCTGGGCGCACGCCGCGACGACGGAACGCAGCACCTTGTCTTCGCCGTGGGGCCGGCCAGCGGTTGGTCTGAACCCGCCCGCAAGCGCGCTCAACTTCTGCTTTCGCTCGGGCCCATGACCATGGCCCATTCCCTGGCGCGCCTCGTCGTGGCCGAGCAGCTCTACCGCGCCTTCACCATCCTCACCGGTCACCCCTACCACGCCGGTCACTGAACGGCAGTTTTCAGTCTTCAGTTTTCTGTTGTTAGTTCTCGTCTCAAAGATGACAATGGACTTTGGCTGCCTGTATCGTTTGATCTCGCAAGAATAACTGACAACTGACCACTGAGAACTGACAAATGTTATGACCGATTCCCGTCGCGGATTGCTCCTCATCAACACCGGCCCCGGCAAGGGCAAGACCACCGCCGCCCTGGGCACGGCACTGCGCGCCGTCGGCAATGGCATGAAGGTGCTGATGATTCAGTTCCTCAAGGGCTCTTGGCACTATGGCGAACTCGACGCGGTCCAGGCCTTTGGTTCAAACTTCGTCCTCAAGCCGATGGGCCGCGGTTTCGTGAAGGTAGGCGGAGCGGAAACCGATCCCGAGGACATTCGCCTGGTCCAGGCCGCCTGGGCCGAGGCGCGAGCCGCCATCGACTCTGGCGAGTGGGATATGGTCATTCTCGACGAAATCAACTACGCCATCAGCTACAACATGCTGGACCCCGCCATCGTCGTCGGCGCCCTGCGCTCCCGCCCGGAGATGGTCCATGTCATCCTCACCGGCCGCAACGCCCATCCCCTGCTACTGGAGCTGGCCGATACCGTGACCGAGATGCGCGAGGTCCGTCACGCCTACCAGAAAGGCATCCTCGCCCAGCGCGGCATAGAATACTGATAGAAGGCAGCTATCAGCCGACAGCTTTCAGCCATCAGTTCCCCGTAAGATGAATCAAACCGTCAACCGTTTACTGTCTAGTGTTTGCTGATTGCTGATAGCTGATTGCTGATAGCTGTTTTTTCGAGGTCGCATGTCCTGGTTCAAGCGTGAAGATGGTGAGTACGGTCCCGGCCTGCGGGATGCTGCGGCCGCGGAGTCGCGCGTGCGTACCGAGGGCTTGTGGATCAAGTGCGCCGGCTGCCTAAGGCCTGTCTGGAAGGCCGATCTGCTGGCCAACCTTAACGTCTGCCCCCGCTGCCAGCACCACTTCAAGATTGGCGCCCGTGAGCGCATCGACCTGCTCCTCGAGCCCGGCTACGAATTGGTCGACGGCGGCCTGCGCTCCACTGATCCGCTCAACTTCACCGACGTCAAGCCCTACAAGCAGCGCCTCAGCGCCGCGCAAAAGGCCACCGGCCTCGACGATGCCATCCTCAACGCCGTCGGCCGCCTCGGCCCGCATGAAGTTATCCTCAGCGCCATGGAATACGCCTTCATCGGCGGCTCCATGGGCGCGGTCGTCGGCGAAACCATCGCCCGCGCCGTCGATCGTGCCCGCCTCTCCCGCCATCCGCTCATCATCGTCGCCGCATCTGGCGGAGCGCGCATGATGGAAGGCGTTGTCAGCCTCATGCAGATGGCCAAAATCTCCTCCGCCCTCGCCCAGCTCGACGACAGCCGCGTCCCCTACATCTGTGTCCTCACCGACCCCACCACCGGAGGCGTCACCGCCAGCTTCGCCATGCTCGGCGACCTCAACATCGCCGAGCCCGGCGCCCTCATCGGCTTCGCCGGCCCCCGCGTCATCGAGCAGACCATCCGCCAAAAACTCCCCGACGGCTTCCAGCACGCCGAGTTTCTCCTCGAAAAAGGCTTCCTCGACGCCGTCGTCCACCGCCGCCAACTCAAGTCCTACCTCATCCGCGCCCTTGACTTCCTCCGCGCCCCCGCCGAGGCGTGATCTTCCGATGAGCTTCTCTTGTCTCGCGCATTGACACCCGCCCAGTTTCTGCCTACGCTTGAGTTATGGAGTTGACTCTCGAGCCCGTGCTGGCTGCCAAGGTGGAGCAGTGGTCTGCTGAAACCGGGCGTCCTGTCGGCGACCTGGTCGAGGACGCTATTGCCGGATACTTAAGTGAACTTGGTGAGCTGCGGTCTATGCTCGATAGCCGCTATGACGAAATTGCCAGCGGCAAAGTCCAGCCATTAGATGGCGTTGAGGCTTGCCGTTTGATTAGAGAGCGTGCAGATGCGCGACGCAAGCAGATCGCCTGATGGTGTACGTTCTTCACCCTGAAGTCTACGGCGATCTCGATGAAATTTATCAGTATATAGACAACTTCAATCATGCTGCGGCAGACCGTGTCCTTGACGAGTTCTTGGCTGCATTCGATTCGCTCACGCTCATGCCGCATCAGGGGTTCCGGCGACCCGATCTCACCTCCCGTCCGCTCCGATTCAAGGTTGTTCGTAAATATCTGATAGCCTATACGCCCGATCAACAGCCCCTCTGGATTGTCGCTGTTATCGATGGCCGCCGAAGCCCTCGCGTGATTGCCGCTCTTCTTCGCGGCAGAGAATAATTATCCTGCATCCACGCCCCGCAAACACCACAGCCCGGCATCATCGCCGGGCCGTCGTCCTCTTGCCCTTTCACACAATCCACCTATTGAACGACAACGGCAATCGAATTCGCGATGCCATCCTCCGAAGCATTGGAGGGTAGCGCTGTAGCCACGCCGTTCTTCCAGTAATAGGGCACGTAGTAGCCGGTCGTGGAGTCCCACTGCTGGCCTGCTATATAGACATCGCTCCCGGACACGGCGATTGCGTATCCCAACGCAAGCTTCGTTGGATCTGAGACGGCTGTTTCAACTCCGTTCTCCCAGTATGTTGCCATGCCCTGGCCGGTCGGGGAGTCCCAATCCGTGCCGCCTACATAAACATTTCCGCCTGAAATGACAATCGAGTATGCGTCGGATGACTGCGATGGATGATTGGTGAGGGCAACGAGTGTGCCGTTCTTCCAGTAGCAGGCCGCGGGGGTGCCCCCCTTGTAGTTCTCGATGCCCGCAACGTAGACATCGCTGCCGGAGACGGCGATCGAGTAAGACAGGCTGACGTTATATCCTCCGATGGCAGGTAGAAGTGTGACTACCCCGTTCTTCCAGTAGGCTGCTTGGTAGTAGCTGGTTGCGCTGTTGAATTGTGAGCCCGCTACATATACATCGCTGCCGGAGACGGCTATTGCTGTCGCCTCCGAGCTTACGGTTCCATCGGTGAGCGCTACGGGAGAACCGTTCTTCCAGTACAAAGCGATGCTGTTGCCGGTTGCGCTGTCAATCTTGGATCCCGCAACATAAACATCGCTGCCGGAGACGGCGATTCCGTTCGCCGAGGCGTTCACGGTTCCGTCGGTGAGATTGGTAGCCGCGCCGTTCGTCCAGTACGTGGCGATATAGTTGCTGGTCGTGCTGTCATACTCGTTGCCCGTAATGTAGACATTCCCGTTAGCGACGGCGATCGTCAATGCGCCTTCGCCTGGGTCATAGGATGCTCCGCCCCCCTGCACCATGGACGACACGCCGTTCGTCCAGTAATAGGCTTGTGAGGATCCGCTTATCGGGTTGTATACGCCGCCTGCTACATAGACCGTTGTGGTGCTTCCGCCTGTGCCACCACCGCCGCCGCCGCCCGTACTGCTTCCACCTCCGCCACATCCGCAATAGTGGAACGCGAGAAGCAAAATGCCAATCGAATAAGATGTTCTGATTCTCTTGCGCATTTTCTCTCCTTGTCTGTCTCTCTTCGTAGGGCCACTCGTTTGTTCTCTGCCATCCGTCTTCTATTGAGAGTGCGAGTGAAATGGCTGCCGCTCCTCTGCTAACCAGGCAAGTTTCGCGACATGAATTCATCAAAATGTATGTCGCCAGAAATATATCATGGCGCTAAACAGAATCTATGATTATTTCGTGGCATCTTCCGTTTCGTCCCGCATACACCTCGGCCCGGCATCTTCGCCGGGCCGTCGTTGTCATGCTTGCCCCGCGCAAGCGGAGCGCTAACTCGCTCAAAATAAAACTACACGTTCAGTCCCTCTCTCCTGCTCGTCCACGCCAGCCCCGCCAGCGCAAAGAGGCCGCTCCCCAGCAGCAGCCACGTAGGCGGCTCCGGCTCAATCGTAAACGTTCCAAAGTCTTTATCCTGAAAAGTCGTTTGATCTGCACTTTCTTGAACGACGAAATAGGAGTAGTCTGGGTAAGGATTCAGATAACTGACGACTGAGTTATAGAATAAATTGACATAGTAGGTAGTGCCTCCACCTCCTGAAAATGTGAAATATTCGCCATAATCTCCGAAAATCGGTCCCGCCCCCGAGAGGTTGAGGATATTGTCATACGCCATGAAGGTTTTCTCATCTAAGGGATTGATTGCGTAGGTTGTGATTGAATAAAAGGACGTATTCGGTGTCGTTAGAATGTTGTAGTTTCCTATACCTGCCCAGTCATATAACTCTGTGCTTCCGTTCAGTGAAGCACTCCCTGCGCCCGCGGTTATCATGCCGTTAACATTGGTAATGCCGTAGTATCCGCCGCCCAGCGAAGTCGCGGTAATTGTCTGTGTGACGTTGTACGAATTAGTCCCGTCTGTGAGGGCGAAATCGTAGTTGAACGTTTCGGCCTTGGCGGCAGGCGCGCAGGCAAGAGCAGCCGTCAATGCAATCGACAAAAGCGAAATTCTTCCTGTGATTCTGGTCATTTCTCGCCTCTTCTCTTTGTTCTCTTCAGTGCCAACAAACACTATCGCGTGATTCCAGGCAAGGATGGCCGGGGCACACTCTTTCGCTGGAGCAGAATCACGCCGTTAGCACTGTTCTCAAAAGTTGGCGCAATTTTATCGCTCAATGGACGTTCTTGCAATACATAAAATAAGTAAAATAAGAAAATATTTCCCTATTTTATGTGCATTATATTGCACGATTCCTTGCTGTTTTTCCTTTTTTGGACGCATTCGGCCTCATGCCAGATGCGCGCAAACACCACGGCCCGGCATCGCTGCCGGGCCGTTTTCTATTCCCTATTCCCTGTTCCCTATTCCCTGCATTTTAGATCCGCATCGGCATCAGCACATACCGGTACTTGTACTCTGCGTCCGGATCCTCGGGCCGCATCTGTCCCGCCGACTGCGAGTCCTTGAACTCCAGCCGCACCTCGCCTTCATTCCCCAGCGCCTTCAGAAAGTCCAGGATGTACCCCGAGTTGAAGCCCACAGAAATTGGCTCGCTCGAATACGGCGTGTCGATTGTGTCTTCGCTCTCCCCGGAGTCGGTCGAACTGGCGCTCAGCTTCAGTTCGTTGCTTTCGAGGCGCAGCCTTATCGCCCCCGACCGCTCTTCGGCAAACTGTGCCACTCGCTCAATCGCCGCTGCCAGCTCGCTCGCCCGCACCACGGCGAACTTGGTGTTATCGCGCGGCATCACCGCCTCAAAGTTGGGGAACTGCCCGCTCAGTTTGCGCGTGCTCAGCGTCCTGTGCCCCACGCGGAAGTAGAGCGTGTGCTCATCGTCGGCAAACTCCACCTTGGCCGTTTCGGTCGCCGCCAGCAATTGCACCAGCTCGTGCAGCGCCTTGCGCGGAATCAAAACGCGCTTCTCGCCGCTGATCCCTTCCAGCGTCTCATTGGATTTCTCCACAAACGACAGCCGGTGCCCGTCGGTGGCCACCATGGCCAGCGACTCCGCCTTTATCACCAGTAGCGCGCCGTTCAGCGTGTAGCGCGACTCTTCGTTGGAGATGGCAAAGATGGTGCGGCTGATCAGCGTCTTCAGCGCCACGGTCGAAATTCCCGTCGCCGCGACGGCGGGAAACTCTGGAACCTGCGGGAAGTTGGCCCGCGCCATGCCCACCATCTTCGTGTTCGAGCGCCCCATTCGGATCTGCACCCAATGGTTTTCCAGCATCTTGATCGAAATGTCGCCGTCCGGCAGAAGCTTCACGTAGTCGTACAGCTTGCGCGCGGGTATCGTGCACGCGCCCGGCTTCTTCACCTTGGCCGCGGCGCTGGTGCGGATTGCCTGGTCAAGGTCCGTCGCCGTAATGCTGAGCCGGTCGCCCTCGGCCTCGATCAGAAAATTCGACAAAATCGGAATGGTGGTCTTGCGTTCCACAACGCTTTGCGTCGCGGTTAGCTCCTTCACCAGTTCTTGACGGCTTACGGTAATCTCCATCGCTGCCCCCATTGTTACCGGCTTCTCGACTTCCGTCTCCCCTTTAGCCATGATCCCAACCTTGCTTTGCTACGAACAAAGAAAATTTACCCTAGAGAAGAATCCTCTCTGGCCACACTGTACAACAACCCGCTTGCCACCGGAAATAGCTTTCTTTTCTTCTCTTTGATTGTATGCATCTTTACGCCTCATGGTGCGTGGAAAACAGGGCCGCATTTCTGGATTCCGGGGAGAACAGTAGCGCCGGCCTCCTGGCCGGCTGTTGCGTGGACCTCCCGGTCCACGCTGAACTCTTCACCTATAGGAAAAACGCTTTTTCCCTTGAACCGCGCATCCGCGTCGGGGTGAATATTAGGCTGAGTATTTAAGAAAAAAGACAGTAGTACCCGTAGTTCCGTTAGGAAAAGTGGAAAGTCTGTTGAAGTACTTGCATGAGAGCGGGTTGCCTATAGGTAAAGTTTTCTAAAACTAAGCTGTGCAATTGAGGGCATTTGGAAAACTGCTCTTTTGTAGCCTTCTGAGGCCTACGTTTCCCACCACTCCCACAGGAGGCGCGAAAAGGCCTGTGTAAAGGAGGTGGATTATGTGAAAAGCGCATCTTTAACCGCGTGGGACAAGGCCTTGCTGGTGACAAGCGATGCACAGCGGATACTCTTCTATTGGAATTCGTTTGTAAATGTAGCGCCGGCCTCCCGTTTGTGAATGTAGCGCCGGCCTCCCGTTTGTGAATGTAGCGCCGGCCTCCCGTTTGTGAATGTAGCGCCGGCCTCCCGGCCGGCTGTAACGTGGGCCTCCCGGCCCACGTTCGCTAATCCGATAGAACGTCTTTACCTGGTCACGGCCCTGGAAGAGCTTTCCAATCACGGGAGCAGCCGGGTTTCGCTTCCCATTCCAGCACCAAAACTGGAATAACACTATATTTCTCTGCATTCTAGGCGCCGCACGGCCTTAAACTCTGCGGGTGAGGTTATCTGGGATGAGCATCGATGTAGGCCGTCTGGAGAACGAGCTCCTGCAGATGTCCGCCGCCGTCACGCCTGGACGCGATTTTTGCGAGGCCATTACAGAGCTGGCTCAGACCGGGCGATTCGTCCAGCTACGCGACGTGCTCCCGGCCATTGTCTACGACGAGTTGTGGGCACGCTACGAGCAGGATCCCGTAGCCTTCGTGGCCGGCTGGCGGCTGCTCGCCCAGGAGATGCGCCAGGGCTTCATCCAGCACGCTCGCCAGCGCCTCACCTCGCTCACCACGCTGCAATATGCCGGCATCGATAGCCCCACTCCGCCTTGGCAGGTGATTCAGCGCGCTCTCGACAGCCAGCGGAACGATCTCCTTCGCACCGCCTTCGCTCTCGAGCTGCTGGAGCTGGTTGAGCCCGCCGTCCAGCGCGCCACGCATTTGCGCGAGTGTGTGGTCGCCGCGCCCAGCTCGGAAGAAGCCGACCGCTACCTCGACGAAGCCACCCGCTGTTATTTCTTCGGCATGTTCACCGCCTGCGCCGTCATGTGCCGCTCGGTTCTTGAGGAGGCCATCAAGCAGAAGCTGCCTTCATCGCTCACCGGACAGATTCGCACCCGCTACCGCAACACCGCCACGCTCGGCAACCTTCTCCATGAGGTCAACAACAATCTCCAGTTGACCGGCTTCGATCCCGACTTTCCCCGCGTCGCCAACCTGGTCAACGACATCGGCCGCAAAGCCGTCCACCAGGGCCTTCTCTCCGAGGACGAAGCCCGCTCCTGCCTGCAAAACGCCCGCCTGGCCTTGCAACTCCTCCTCCGGCAATAAGGCGTCACGAGCGCATCCGTTTTTTCCCGGCAAAAAACGGGCGCTCCATCCTTCACAATTTGCGAAGGGCGGCGCGCCCTTTATCATGAAATGTTTAATCGGCAATACCCGCGCGACTACCCAATCCCCCGCTCTCTTGTGATATCGAAAGACCGGGCAGTCGACGGGAAAAATGCTCTACGTGTTATGCCTGTTGCTATCTCGGCATATTGGGCAGCGAAGGCGCCTCGCCAATCTTCGTGCATCTGAGGCAGTTGCACTCAACGCCGACCTCCGAGCAGAACTCGCCCGATGGGCAGTGCATGTTGCATCCCGCCGGAAGCTTGCAGTTCCAGATTGGCTGCCCGTTTGGTCCGATGTACGGCAGATAGCATCCATACTTGCAAGCCGGCGGACACTTCCCCCCAACCTTTGTGCACTCTTTGGTCGTTACATTAAACACTTCTCCCTCGGGACAGGGGGGAATCGCCACGCACTCGCTCACCGTCGAGCTCGGGTTCCAGTAGTAGCCGGCGGGACAAGAGTCGTGGTAGAGCGCCAGCGCGTAATCTCCCACTCCCTGGCCAACATCCAAATCATTGCCGCTGATCGTTGCTTCCGGCCCGCTGACCCACCGGTCGAAATTCCCTCCCGTCGGTGTCGTTGTGTCGGCGTTGATTCGTACCGCGTTATTTGTCGTGATCACCGCGCCATCCACGTTGCCCGTGGTGGTGAGTCCCACGTTCGGTGTCGTGGACGGAGGTATGTACACATTCACAAAGGTGTCGTTCAGCAGAGTCCCCTGGATCTCGCCGAATTCGTCGATGGCTGCGCCCGAGCCGCCGCCGCACGTCATGCCGGCGGGACACGGCCCTCCAACCGGAAAGTAATAGACGTTTACGACAAGTTGTGGATTGGGCGTGTTGGGCAGGGTTACATTCACAGTCAGCGGAAGAATTCCGTGAATGTCCGGGAATACGCTGATCCCGCCCTCAGCCCCGCCGGTGATGCTGATAAACGCCAGCCCATACGTAGCGGGCGGCGTGCTGGACGTGGTCCACGTTGCAGGCACGGATGTCTGCACGGCCACCGTTGAGCCGGGAACCAGAGGTCCGCCCACCGTGGCGGGTCCGTCGAGCGTCACAAAGCGCCCGCTTGTGCCCGTGCGCGGCTGGCGTGTGCCGCCCGATCCGGGATGATAGTACCAATAGGTGAGGGTTTCCTGGGCTGATGCGCGTGGCAGAGCAGGGAAAACCGTCAGCGCCGTCGCGCCGATGAGGATAGCCAGTAAGGTTCGCTGTTTCATAGTAACCTCCTTGGTCACGGTTCTTCCCGGCGGGAAGTGCCGGGTGGGTTGGGGGAGTCAGGCCGTATAGCGGTTCTCCAATAGCTATACTCAGAAAGCTCGATGCTGAGTGGCTTTTTCCTTTCCGGGGTCCCCGGCGACAGGTCTTCGTCGCTGGGGTGGAAGTAAAAGCCACCCTTCACGGGCTTGTTGGAGCACGTTAATTGGAAAACCGCTCTAGCCCCACTGCGGGAGTTCGTTGCGGGCTCACGGGTGGGGAATCTTGCCCGTGCTGTTTGACAAATTACTTACGGAAAGTCGCGCCTGTATCCCGGCATCGACTTGCGAGTATTGTAATCAAGCCCAGCCGGTTTTCATATCAAAATTCTATGTATTTAGAGTCAAAGAATCCCCTATTCAGCCCCTCCCTGAATCCCAGCCCTGCAATCGACCCCGTCAACCCCGCAATTTCCGCAAATCTCTCTTTCCTATCCTTCTCGTTGGCGTTAAGATGGTTCCGATCATTTGCAGGCCTTATTTCGTTGCCTGTAAGCCAATATCCGTAACCCAGGAGCATGCCCATGAGAATCAACCCGCGCAATTCCGCATTCGTCCTCGCCTTCGCGCTCATAGCCATAGGCGCGCTGTGCGCTCAGCAAGCCGTCCCGCCTCCACCCCAGCCGGCCAGCGGTCCGACGATCGAAAAAACCATGCAGTTCATCCAGGAGAACGCCGCCGAGGGCAAGCTCACATACACCGCCTTCGTCACCGACGCCTCGCAGCAGGGCGTGGAGTGGAGCAACAAGTTCACCGTGGAGATGAGCAACCTCGTCGCCGATCCCGCCGCCTGCCGCATCACCTATCACTGGCGCGCCGAGGAGAATGGCAAGCTCGTCGACGACTCCGATTACTCCCTGGTGCTCAAGGACGTCAAGGAAATCCTCGTCCTGTCCCAGGCGCAGAACCAGAATCAGGTGGACAACCGCAACGGCCATCTCGACTGGAACTCGCGCATCTCGCCCAACCTCTTTACGCTCATCGCCCGCCGTCCAAAAGGCCTGGTCAATGTCTTCCTCTTCTCCGACGAAGAGATGGCCAACCGCGTGGCCAAGGCCATCACCCATGCCGTTGAACTCTGCGGCGGCGGAAATGAGGCATTTTAGATGAAAGGCTCAATGATCTTTATCAAAGGCGCAGCTCTTCTTCTGTTCGCGCTTGCCATGACCAACCCGCATGCCCGCGCGCAAAATCAGACCCCCGCGAACGTCGCACCACCAGTGGGATGGACCGACCCGGCCACCGGCCTGACCTGGACTACGGAGTACAACGAATCGTCCGTGACTTGGAACCAGGCCAACGACTACTGCTCCAATCTCCGTCTGGGCGGGTTCTCCGACTGGCGTCTGCCCACCATCGACGAATTGCAGGGCATCTATGACCCCAGTATCGATATCCCTGGCCAGTCGTCAGATGGAGAAGTGGTTATTAGGCACGTGAAGGGCAATCTGAAACTCTCCGGCAATCAATGGAGCAGCGCCTATAAGAAATCCTGGGGTGTCGAGTGGTCGTGGGTTTTCAGCTTTAATGACGGAAGTCGATTCAGTGCTGGAACAGACAATTCACACACGTCTGCCCTCTGTGTGCGCCGCTAGAAGATCATTTCCTTGCTTCGTCGGAAAGGAGTCATCCAAATGAGTCACCCAATGATCTTTGCCAAAACCGCATCTCTTTTTCTTCTGCTCCTCCTCTGCATCTCTGCCCCGCATGCCCGCGCCCAAAATCAGACCCCCGCAAAGATTGCATCGGTCAGTTGGACTGACCCGGCCACCGGGCTGACCTGGACAAAACAGGACAACGGATCAGATGTGAATTGGAACCAGGCCACCGCTTACTGCTCCAATATGCGTCTGGGCGGCTATACCGACTGGCGCCTGCCCACCATCGACGAGCTGCAGGACATCTACGACGCAAACGCTAACGTAGACGGCTACCACGTAAAAGGCAACCTGCAACTGTCGGAATATTGGCAGTGGAGCAGTTCGTCGGGAAATGCTTCCGGGGAGGCGTGGCGCTTCACTTTCAGCCACGGGGGACGGATCTCCGGCCCACTCGGCTTCAGCGGCGGCAAACGTGCCCTGTGTGTGCGCCGCTAGAGAACATTTCACTTTTGTGCCGAAAAGGATTTATCTAAATGAGACACCCACAGATCTTTACCAAATGCGCACCTCTTTTTCTTCTGCTCCTCCTGTGCATATCTGCCCCGCATTCCCGCGCCCAAAATCAGACGCCCGCGAATGTAGCACCTCCTGTCGGTTGGACCGACCCCGAAACCGGACTGACTTGGACAAAATCGGACAACGGATCGGATGTGGATTGGAAACAAGCCACCACCTATTGCACCAATCTGCGCCAGGGCGGGTACTCCGACTGGCGTCTGCCCACCATCGACGAGTTGCAGGGCATCTACGACCCCAGCGTCGACGTCCCTGGACGGGGCCCAGATGGAAATGTGGTCCCATGGCACGCGAAGGGAAACCTAAAATTCTCCGGGTGGCCATGGAGTAGTTCCCTTGATAAAAATACCAAGTTCGCGTGGTATTTCGCCTTTATTAACGGAAGGCGGTTAATCGAAAGGACTGACTCAAGCACGAACGATCGCGCCCTCTGTGTGCGCCGCTAGAAGATCATTTCCTTGCGTCGTCGGAAAGGAGTCATCCAAATGAGTCACCCAATGATCTTTGCCAAAACCGCATCACTTTTTCTTCTGCTCGCCCTGTGCATGTCTTGCCCGCCGTCCCGCGCCCAAAATCAGACCCCCGTGAATAATGGACCAGTCGTAGATTGGACCGATTCAATGACTGGATTGACGTGGGCAAAGGAAGTTAGTGAATGGTTCTTGACTTGGAACGAAGCCAAAGCATATTGTGTCAATCTGCGCCTGGGTGGGCACTCTGACTGGCGTCTGCCCACCATCGATGAGCTACAAGGCATCTATGATCCTAGAGTAGATGTTGCTGGACATAGCTACGGTGGAGAAGCGACTATCTTCCACGTGAAGGGCAATTTGAAACTCACCGGTGTGATATGGAGCAGTACTCAGAAAAATGACGGGCAGGCGTGGACATTCTCCTTCTTCGATGCGTCGCGGGGCTCACACCGACTAAGCGAAAACAATACTGAACGTGCCCTCTGTGTGCGCCGTTAGGGTCACAAAATGAATGCAGGCGTTATTGATTGCAGTATAAGGAATCTCCTGATCCACGCGCCGGAGGCGCAGTGTTTGTTAGCCCCGCGCTTTAGCGTGGGGAATGAGGACCCCACAGATTCATGCCGGAGTCCTGTAGGGACGGCGCAAGGATATTCTTTTATAGGGATCAATAGTCCCTGAGGGAATGTTGGAGCGTAACAAAGACTTGTTCAGAGGTTCTGGAAATAATTTCACCATCGCGCCGGAAAGGAGCCTTCCAAATGAGACACCCAACGATCTTTGCCAAAAGCGCATTACTTTTTCTTCTGCTCGTCCTCTGCATGTCTGTCCCGCAGGTCCGCGCCCAAAATCAGACCCCCTCAAATGTTGGACCAGTCGTCGGAGCATGGACTGACCCGGCCACCGGCCTGACCTGGACAAAGTCAGACAACGGATCGGACGTGAATTGGAACCAGGCCACCGACTACTGCTCCAATCTGCGCCTGGGCGGGTATTCCGACTGGCGTCTGCCCACCATCGACGAGTTACAGGGTATCTATGACTCTGGCATTGATGTCCGAGGACAGTGGGAAGGAGGTACGTATATCTGGCACGTGAAGGGCAACCTGCAATTGTCCGGGTGGCATTGGAGTAGCTCACAGCTAAATGCTGCGAATGCATGGCACATCTACTACAGCTTTGGGGGGCGGGGCACCTACCCGCTTGGCTACAGCAAAGACGGACGCGCCCTCTGTGTGCGCCGCGCCGGACAATAATATCGTCAAATGGTTTCTATGTTGATTTGATCCTTTGTTTTTGCCCGTCCTACTATGTGGTCGCAGCCGAACCAGGGTCCCCGGCTCGCTCCTCGCGACCGCCCAACGCCTCATCCCTTTGCGTGGACGAGACACTGGGCAATCGCCAGAAACATTCCCTCACTTGTGACGCCTACTGCGGTTTATTTCCTAATGGTTGTCGCGGCACTCCATCCGGTAAGCACGATCGGCAAGAGCATTCCGCATCAATAATTGGCACTGCGCAATAAAATCCTTTTTGACACATGTGGCAAGGTCCAGGCCCGCCCGTAAACTTGATGCACCTCTTGACCGCCTGATCCCAAACCTCCCCAGTAGGACAGTTTGGAACGCATTGCTTGTACTCCACATTCCAACTCTCCCCTTTCGGGCAGTTGGGCGGCACGCATTGGCTGATGTTCCCGCTCGTGCTCCATGTCGAGCCGTCAGTGCACTGCAAGTGATACATCGCGATCGAGTAGTTTGTCGTCTGCATGCCTACGTGAAGTTGATTGGCATTCGCGCCGGGATTGCCTCCCGGTCCGATCACCCACTTGTCGAAGATCTCTGCGGTAGGCGTGGGTGGATTAGTGGGGGGATAGACATACGTTGGCTGCTCGGCGTTGATCAATACCCCGTATTTCGTTGTGTCCACCTCGCCGTACTTATTTCCCTGGGAGGTGTAGCTCGCATTCAACGCCGGGTCGGATGGAACCACGACACTCACGAACGTATCGTCCAGCAGCGCGCCTTGCAGTTCGTCGTATTCGTCAATGACAGCCGCTGAAGAGCAGGTTTGACCGGGAGGACAGGGTATCGACGGATAGTAATACGCATTCACGGCAATCGCCGGATTGGCAGTGTTGACGTTTGGCACCGGCACTGAAGCAGGCAGCGGCGGAACGATGGTGATGTTGCCGTACGAGCTGCCCGAGATGTTCACATACGCCAGAGAATATACCGTTTGTGATATGGGAGTTGGACCCCATGTGGACGTGACGCATCCCAGGCCCACGGTGTCCGTCGTGCCGGAGAGCGAAGTCGTGCAAAAGTTCGTAGTGGTGGACCCGAAGAAGGGTACAAATTGGCCGCCTCCATTCGGATTCGGATTGCGCGGCTGACGGGTGATGCCGGCCGTGCCAGGAACATAACCCAAGTAGGTGAGTAAAACTTGTGCATTGGCGCGCGGCTGATCGGGAAAGACAGTCAGCGCTGTGGCGCAGATAAGGATAGCCAATAATGCTCGCTGTTTCATTTTGTCCTCCTTGGTCCTGCTTCCACACGGCTGGACATGCCGTGCGGGTTGGGGGAGTCAGGTCGTTCGCCCCACGTTGGAAGCACGCGTGTGGCTCTTGTGGGGGAATTGTTGCCCGTGTCCATCTCTTGCCGAAGAGAGTGCAGATAGTCACGCCTGAGACCAATTTTCGGCAAAAACAGAATACATCGAAACTCCCAGGAATTCATTTCAGTTTTTTTCAGATTGGAAAGTAAGGCCTTCCGCACCAAACCCATTCACATCTCTTAACTGCGAGAAACGACAAACCCTGTGGCGCGCAAGCGCTGCACGCCTGGACGGCCAATCCCCGCAGGTAGCCTGCCCGCCCTCTATACTGAACTTTCATGTCCTACGCCGCCGCCATCGATCAACTCAACGCTATGGCGCCGGAACTCTACACCCGCCCCGGCCAGCCCCGCCGCAAATTCTCTCTCGACGAGTTCCGCACCCTCCTCGCCGCCCTCGGCAACCCGCATCAAAGCTTCCGCTCATTGCTCATCGCCGGAACCAACGGCAAAGGCTCCACGGCAGCCACCCTGGCCTCCATCCTCACCGCCTCCGGAGCGCGCGCCGGCCTCTACACCTCGCCGCACCTCGAGCGCGTCAACGAGCGCATCCGCATCGGTGGTTCTGAAATTTCCGACGACGCCTTTGCCCGCCTCTACTTTCGCGTTCACGATGTCGCGCAGCAACTCGTGCGTGATCGCCGCCTGCCGCAGCTTCCCAGCTTCTTTGAGCTCCTCACCGCGCAGGCCTTTCTCTATTTCGCCGAATCCAAGATCGACCTTTCGGTCCTCGAAGTCGGCATGGGCGGACGCCTCGACGCCACTAACGTCGTCTCCCCGCTTCTGTCCATCATCACCGACATCTCGCTTGACCACACCGAGTGGTTGGGCACGACCCTCGCCGCCATCGCCCGCGAGAAGGCCGGCATACTCCGCCCCTCCGGAACGCTGATCACCCTCCCGCAGCTCCCCGAGGTCAATCTGGTGTTGACCGAGTCCGCCGCCGCGCTCGCCGTGCGCGTGATCGACGCGTCTTCCTTTCTGCCGCCCGCTGGAGCAACCGGCCCCTATCTTGTCAATGCCCACGGCGCCGTCGTCAAAGTCGATTCCCCGCTCACCGGCGCGCATCAGCAACGTAACATCGCCCTGGCCATCGCCGCCGCCGTCGAGTTGGCGGCGGCGGACGCGCAGTTGGCTCTTCCGCGCGGCCTTTCCATTTCCCCGGCCTCCATCGCCGCCGGCATCCGCCAGACGCGCTGGCCCGGCCGCCTGGAACTCATCCAGCAGGGCAATATCGCATCGGGCGGCATCGCCTGGATTCTCGATGTCGCCCACAATCCCGCCGGCGCATCGGCGCTCCGCTCAGGACTCACAAACTTCTTGAGTGAAAAGCGCCCCCGGCGCCTCATCTTCAGTTGCCTGCGCGACAAGCCCCTCGCCGAGATGGCGCAAATCCTCTTTCCCCTCTTTGAACAGGTCATCTTCGCGCCCATCCACTCCGCCCGCGCCGCCGCCATGGAAGATTTGGAAGCCGCCGCCCGCGCCGCCGGAACGCCTTCGCGCAGCGCCGCCTCGGTTCAGCAGGCATTGCAGTGGGCCGCGGAACGTGTTCAGGATGGTGTCGTCGTCGTTACCGGCTCGGTCTACCTGGTCGGCGAGGCGCGCTCGCTGCTGCTGGCTCAATGCGCTAGAATCGGAGGACGCCTCACATGAAACAACGCCTCAAAAAACTGCGCCAGCGCCTCAAAAAACTGCGCCAGCGCCCTGTCGAGCGCCCCAATCCGCTCCCCTGGTTCTATCGCTGGCGCACCAATCTCATCCATGCGCCGCTCTTCGTCCTCATCACCGCGTTCTTCGGCAGCATTTCGCTCCTGGTTTCGCTGGTCGATAAAAAAGGCAACGCGCAGCACGCAATCGCCCGCGTCTGGGCGCGCGCCTGCGTCTGGAACACCGCCTCAAAGCTCAAGGTTGTCGGCGCTGAAAATCTGCTCTCCAATCGCCCCGCCGTCTACACCTCCAACCACACCTCCTACATGGATGTGCCTGTCATCTTCGCTGTCGTGCCCTTCCAGTTCCGCATCATGGCCTGGAAGGCGCTCTGGCCCATTCCATTCATCGGCTGGTACCTGAATCGCTCCGGCCAGTTGCCCATCGATACCGACAACCCGCGCGCCACCATCTCCAGCATGAGTGCCGCCGCCAAAGTGCTCCGCGCCGGCATGCCGCTCTTCCTCTTTCCCGAGGGCGGCCGTACTCCCGACGGAAGCCTGCAGCCCTTTCTTCCCGGCGCCGCTTATCTCGCCATTCGCGCCCAGGTCCCACTTGTCCCCATGGCGCTCAGCGGCGTCTACGACCTCATGCCCATCAACTCCTATCACTTCTACCCCGGCACGCTCACGGTCGCCATCGGCCAGCCCATCGAAACAGCGGGCATGACCCTGCGCCAGGTCGATGAGCTCACCGCCCGCCTCCGCGATGCCGTTCAGGCCCTGCGCCATGCGCAAAGCAAGTAGTCCACAAAAATCGGTTTTTTCTGGCGAAATGGTGGGATAGCGCGAATCTTCTGCCGCGTAAGCGGCGTACGCCTGGACGGCAAGTCCCAAGCGCCGTCTGCCTGGACGGCAAGTCCACTCACCGCCGGTGGTTGCCGCTCTGGGTACATAAGTTTGATTCCGCATTCCCGTCCCCCTATCCCATACCCCGCCCCTGTGGTTACACTGTCTCCTGCCATGTGCGTCCATATTGCTATTCCCGAACCCACCGGCGCTGATTCATCCTTCAACCAGCGCTCCTTGCCCGCTTATCTGGCCGCCCTGCGTTCCGCCGGGGCTGTGCCCATCCTCGTTCCTCTCCACGAGCATCAGGACCGTGTCGCCCGCCTGCTTGTCGGCGTCCAGGGAGTGCTTCTCCCCGGCAGTGAAGCGGATGTTGACCCGCAGCGCTATGGCGAGCGTGCCATTCCCGAGTGCGCCGCGCCTGACCCCGCCCGCGCCGCCGTTGACGAGCTCCTCCTCCAGGACGCTTTCAGCCTCCACAAGCCCATCTTCGCCATCTGCTATGGCGTGCAGGCTCTCAACGTCTGGCTCAACGGATCGCTCATCCAGCACCTCGCCACCTCCGTCGATCATGATCCGGGAAACGGCATCCTGGAGGCCCAGACCGTCCGTGTCGCTCCCGGCTCCCGCCTCGCCGCGATGATTCCCCGGGATTCCGTCGCCGAGCCCCCGGTCAACTCCTCTCACCACCAGGCAATCAACGTTGCCGGCGACGGCCTGCGCGTAACCGCCGTCTCTCCTATCGACAATGTCATCGAGGCCGTCGAGCTCGACTCGCCCCAGCACTTTGTCCTTGGCGTCCAATGGCATCCCGAGCGCACCTACACCTCAAGCGCCTTCTCCCGGGCCCTCTTCGCCGCCTTCGTCCAGGCCGCCGCCGTCTGGCAGCCCCGCCGCATCGAAGAGCCCGCCGCGTAAGGTAATCTCTAAAAAAGTCGATGTTTTGAAGGGTATGGGTTCTAAGTGAAGGATACGGGCTTCAGCCCGTACACATGCCATGCAAAATCAACGTGGGCTTTAGCCCCTGAGGGAATGCAATCTCACAGGTAGCGCCGGCCTCCTGGCCGGCTGTAGCGCGGACGTCCTCGTTCGCGCCTGGACGAATGGCCATCCACCAATCCGTTTCGTTAAGATCGACTGCGTGACCGAATCCCCCCATCCCGCCGCCGCCCGCCTCAACGCCCTTCTCGCCGAGGCCGCCCAACCTCCGCTCGACCCCGTTCTGGCCCAACGCTTCGAATCTCTGCTTTCGCTCTTTCTTCGCTGGAACGCCCGCATTAACCTCACCGCCATTCGCGACCAGGAAGGAATCCTCTCCCGCCATTTTCTTGAGTCCATCGCCTGCGCTCGCGCCCTTCCCGCCGGCCTCTCCACCCTCCTCGACTTCGGCTCCGGCGCCGGCTTTCCCGGCCTCCCCATCGTCCTCTGCCGTCCGGAGATCGCCGTCACCCTGGCCGAGTCCCAGGGCAAAAAAGCCGCCTTCCTCCGCGAAGCCGTCCGCGTCTTGGACCTCTCCACAAAGGTTCACTCCGGCCGCGCCGAAGACCTTCGTACCGTTTTTGATTGTGTGATTCTCCGCGCCGTCGACAAAATGGACCGCGCCGTCCAATTCGCCGCTCATCTTGTCCGCCCCGGCGGCTGGCTCGCCCTCATGACCACCCCCGCCGGCTTTCCCGCCCTCCAGTCCTCCGCCGACGCCGAATTCTCCTGGTCCGCCGCGCCACTGCTTCCAGGCTCCGGCCGCCTGCTCGCCCTGGGCTTGCGAGAGAGAGCGCGTGTTTCGTAAATAAGTCTTGTATCAGGGCACGACTTCGCTTGGGTGGCTTCAGTCGTGCCGCAAATGCAACAAAATGAAACAGGGCTTTAGAGCATTTTGCTTGTTGGTGTAGAGTCGACTTCAGATTGTGTGTCCAGTGCCTATGAGTCGCGAACGTGTAGCGCCGGCCTCCCGGCCGGCTGTTGCGTGGACCTCCTGGTCCACGCCGCAATCTACACCATCTGTAAAAATGCTTTAGCCCCTGAGGGATCGCAACCGCATCCGTAAAGCAATTTTTGTAGTGCGCGCTCTAATTCGCCATCTTGATCAGCGCCAGCTTCTTGATTGCCGCCAGGTCCTTCGCCGCCTTCACCATCAACCGCACCCCGGTCCCCTCCGCATACCGCGGCGCATCGTCAAGGACCTTCAGCGTGCTCTTCGCCAGATCGCTTTTACGCGCCGCCGCCATCGCTTTGTCGCCCAAAATGAACGACACTCGAAAGCACCCGTCGCACGGCCCCAGATAGACAATGTTTCTCTTTTTCACTTTGAGCCGCAGCGCCCATCCGTACTTGGCTCCGGAGGAATTCCACTCGCTCTCGCCCGCGCCCTGTTCCGCCATCCAGTCCACCAGTTGCTTCCACAACGCCGCCGTCACACCCAGCGCCGCCGCCACCTCCGCATCCGTGGGCCTCGCCGTTTTTCCGATAAATGCGTTTACTGTTTCCATCTTGCTCCTTCTCGTTCCGAAATCAGTCTAGATCGAAACCCGCCGCATTCGGCCCCTCAATCCCAATGCTTGATCCGCGGCCAGATCTCCTGCAGGTTCCGCTTGTATCCGCGGCAGTGATAAATTGGCAGCCACTCTTGAGGCCGCGAGAGCGGGTGCTTCGCGTTGCCGATGATCAAGTAGCTGGCGCACCCCTTCTGCATATTGCTCTCGTTACCCTCGCTCAGCACGATAATGCTCTCGCCGGTATACTCGCGCGGCCCCCATATCCAGTAACTCTGGTGATTGCCGATCGCCTTCGGCAGCCCGTATCGCGGCCCAAAGAAATCTATCGCCCCGGCATCTCCATAATTGTTCGCAAAGATGGCCGTCTTCTTCTGCTCCTCGGGCGAAAGCGTCTTGTAGTATGCCGCAACCTGCTGCGCCATCTCCTCCCAGCCGAACATGTCTGCATAGATCTGCGGCAGAACTCCCTGCTTGGAGTTCTCGAACTTCTGCTGCTCGATGCCCAGCGCATGTTCATATGCCAGGAAATTGGGAACGTTGAGTACCGGCAGGACGATGGGGATGGAGATGCCGCCGATAGCGGCGATGGCCACCGCCAGCGCAGGCTTCGCCCACACCCACAGTTTGCGCTGTGTCGCGCCTTCCACCCACACCGCCCCCGCTGCGAAAATCATCGGATACACCGGCGCCAGGTAATACAACTTGCCGTGCAGCGCCATCATCTCCGCCAGAAAAATCAGATACGCACATCCCAGCGCCCGACAACTCCGGCCCTCTTTCGAGAAGAAAAACACCAGCGCCGCCGCCACCAGAATCGCGGCAACAAAGCCCAGCATCTGCGCCTGCGCCAGCAGATAAGGCAGCGGCTCAGGCGCAATGTCCCGGTTCGTCGCGCGAATGTTGTGCATCAGCTCAAGAAAAGGAAACTGGTGCTGCCACTGCCAAATGAAATTTGGCAGCGCAATGGCAGCCGCCAGCGCGCCGCCCAGCCAGAACCAGCGATACCGCAGGCTCTCCCGCAGCGGCGTCACGCACACGCCCAGCATCAATCCCACCAGCCAGAACACCACGCCGTACTTGTTCAGAATTGTGATGCCCCCGAGCGCGCCCACAAAAAGCCACAGCGGCTCGCGGCCGCTCTTGGCGATGTACGCCACCAGGCAAGCGATCCCCGTCCATAGCAGCGGGTCGAAGGCGTTCATCGTGAAAATGTGCGAAAAGACCAGCAAAACGGGCGCCATCAGCGCCGCCAGTGAGGCCAGAAACATCGCCCACCGCCGCCCTCCCAGCTGCCGCGCCAACACTCCCGCCAACACGATCGTCCCCGCCCCGGCCAGCGCCGGCAGCAGCCGCAAAGCCCACAGAGAAGTCCCAATCGTGTGCTCCAGCAGCCAGGCCGCCCATGCGATCAGCGGCGGCTGATCCACGTATCCCCATGCCGGATGCTCCCCGCACGCTAGGTAGTAGAGCTCATCGCGGAAGTACCCGTAATGCGGCCCGGCCACGCAGTAGAGCGCCATCCGCGCCAGCGCAACATAGATGACAATCGCCATCCCCGACGTAAACCGGAATCGCCAGCGGTAATCACGTTCAGCAGTAATCTCAGGCTCATTTGTGCTCATAAGAATCCCTACGGATCATAGCGGAAACCGTTCCGTTGGCACGAGCATAAGAACCGTCTGGGCAGTAGATTGTCGGGAAGTGAGTCAGCTTGAAGGGTACGGGCTTCAGCCCGTACAAATATCATGCACATCAACAGGGCTTTAGCCCCGGAGGGTGTTTTTCCTTTGCGTGAACGCCTCTCCCGTAGGGAGAACATGAAAATAGCCCAGAGTCGGGGTACCCATGGGCAGGTCTTCGTCCATGGGGTGGAGGGCCGGGGTCCCCATGGACAGGTCTTCGTCCATGGGGTGGAGAGCCGGGGTCCCCATGGACAGGTCTTCGTCCATGGGGTGGAGAGTGAAACCCAGGGTCAGCATCCCATTGCAATCCGCACCGTCCTGTAGGGCCGGTGTGAAAACTGCCAAATCCCGGCCCGCAACAGGTCGGATTTTTCGCACTCCGATATTCGCCTTATATTCGCCAAGTTCCCTACCGCCTGAACTGCCGCCGAATCGCCAGCAAAAACAGCGCAAACAACGACGAGGTCAGCAACGTCTCGAAGATCGCCACAACCCGCCCCCGTGGATAGACGGGCGTGTACTCTGGAGTTCTTTGAAACGTAGCCGTATCGATTGCCGTAATTCCGCTCTTGCCGATCAGCTTTGCCTCTGTCCAAAAATTATTCGTCCAACCATTTTCCCGATCCCAAACGCTGCCGTAGGTCACGCGTGCAGAGCTCGCAGAGGTAGCCTGCTTCAATTCAAGCCCGGTGATGGGAAACAAGAGCGCCGCCGCCAGCAGTGTTCCCAGCAGCCAAGCCATCGGCTTTACATAATTGTTCCCGTAGTCGCTCGCCCACCGGTACAGGGCCACCAGGCTCAGCTTGCGATATAGCCAACGCCGCAGACTTAAAAACCATCCATCCGCCGGCCCTGCCTGCCGCTTCATCTCCATCTCGCCAAAATGAAACTCATTGGCCGTCCAGTAATCCAGGCGGGAATCGTAGTTTTTCTTCAACTGGTGATAAATCTGCTCCACGGCCCTGTAATCACGCAGACCATTTCTTTGTAATTGCCATGCGAGTTCTTGTTTGAGAGGGATCGTCTCCTCAAAGACTGTAAGGCCGCGATTCTTCCCCCGAGTTCCCCACCGCACAGATGAGGTAAACCAGACCTGGCTCACATCGCATTTGTGGAAGAAAACGCGGCTCAGATCAATTTGATCGAAGACGATCTCGTCAGGCTTGGAGAACTTTGCCAGCGCAAACACCGCACTAGGCTCGCCTTCAACAGAAGGATTAAACTGCGTATTAAGAAAATCTGCTTGATCGAGAAATTGGCAGCCCCGCCAATAGGCCGTCCCGCGAAACGCTGTACCAAGATAACGTATCGCCTTCGTAAAGGTCGCTCCACTGAAGCCAGCGGACAGCGTGAAGGTTGCGTAATTGAAGACTGCGTTCTGCTTGAAGGTCGTTATGTGGAAGTCTGCGTATTGCATGAAGGTCGCATGGACGAAGCTTGCGTCCTGCATGAATGTCGCATCATCGTATTTTGTGTTCATTGTGAAGATCGCGTTACCGAAATCTGCGTCCCGCGTGAAGGTCGCATAGGAGAAGTTAGCATCCCGCTTGAAGGTGGCACTCCCGAAGTCTGCTTTCCTCATGAAGGTCGTCCTCCAGAAGTCTGCGTCCTTCGTAAAGGTCGCGCCTAAAAAATGTACGTCCTGCGTGAAGGTCGCTTCGCCGAAGTCTGCGTCCTGCGTGAAGGTCGCACCATCAAACCAGCAGATTGCTTGGAATATCTTTCCTCTAGAATTGAGTTGAGGAAAGACAAAGCGCTCGAAGTGGGCCTCGCCCTCCCCTGCGCCTTTCAGAATCCTCTCAAACTCCAACCAGAATGCATCAAAGAGCGGCCCTGACTGCTTATTCGGGTCCCTCGAGTGCATCAGGCATACGGGCATCTCGTCCACTCCGTCTGTCGCAGCGTGGAGATTGCGTCTACATCTCGGGTTGTAGAGTCCCGAGACGCCGTAGTAACCCATCCTGAAAGGGCAGCCCGCTTTGCCGTCATCGCTTTCTGCCGCGGCGCTCTCGTTAAGCTCGTTCTCGTGTTTCTCCGCCGGGCCTTTGTTGGCCTCAATCTCCAGCTTCTTAACAGCGCTCTCATCGGACGCAATCCCGCCCTCCGCCGCCAGGCGCTCAGCCGACGCAACTTCTTGCTCCTTCGCCATAATCCGCGAGTGTACCACCGCTCTCAACGCCCGCTCCTTCTTTTTCTTCCTCTCGCGTTCCTGATTGTGCGCGAGGACGAGAACAATGCCGGCGATTCATAATCGGAGGGAGCAGGAGCCTTCAGGCTCCTGAACGCCGCCTCGTAAAAAACAGAGGCTTTAGCCCCGGAGGATTTCAGCCTCGTCACACCACGGCGTCTAATCGAAAATAAGGCGAAGGTAGCCTCGTATTAATCTGCAAATTTCTACAAATAATCTGCAACGCCTCAGTGTTCCACGTGGAACAATTTTGGGAAAGCGGCCCAATGCGGGAAATGTTCCACGTGGAACATTTTGAGTTTGGCCCAAAACGGGTGCGGTTTCAAAATGGACCAGCCCCAAAAACCTGCAAATTCCCAACCCCATACCCGCCCAAAATCACGGAAGTTTTCCACCGATCAGATTTTTTCGCGCACCTTCCGCGGCCCCGTGCGTCCTGCCGTGAAAGCCTTCCCGCACATAGATTTGCTCCCCCGTGGCCCGTCGCGCGGCAAGCGCTTTCCACAGGTTGGCCGGGTTCTCCACAGCGTCAGCGGCTATCCTCGATGGCCGCTTCCCTTTACTCTGGATTGCCATGGGTAAGATTCTCGGCCTCGTCAACCAAAAGGGCGGAGTTGGCAAGACAACCACGGCCATCAACCTGGCCGCATGCCTTGCTCTCCAAGGCCTCAAAATCCTCCTGGTGGACTGTGATCCCCAGTCAAACTGCTCTTCGGGGCTTGGATTTCAGCGCGACGACAACCGCCGTTCCATCTACGATGTGCTGATGGGCGACGCGCCGGCGGAGCAGGTAATCCTGCCCACGGAGATCGACACGCTGACGTTGCTGCCCGGCTCGAAGAACCTGACCGGCGCCAATATCGAGCTGGCCACGGCCGACGACCGCGCGCTCCGCCTGCGCCGAGCACTGGGGCAGATTCAGCTGGAGTACGATCTGGTGATTCTGGATTGCCCGCCGGCTCTTGACCTGCTCACTCTCAATGTCCTGGCCGCATCCGATACGCTGATCGTGCCCATGCAGGCCGAGTACTTTGCCCTGGAGGGAATCTCGGAACTGATCTCCACTCTCGAACGGGTGCGCGCCGCATACAATCCCTCGCTGACCATCGAAGGCGTTTTGATGACCATGTACGATGACCGCACCAACCTGGCGCAACAGGTGACGGAGACGCTGCGCGAGTACTTCAAGGATCGCCTATACCGCACCGTGATTCCGCGCAACGTGCGGCTGGCTGAAGCGCCCAGCCATGGCAAGCCGGTGGCGCTTTACGATGCGCGCTCGCGCGGCACGGAGGCCTACTTCGAAATGGCCGGAGAGTTCATGGCGCGCAACGGCATCGAGACGCCGCAGAAGGATGAGCAAGCCACAATCGAGCCTGTGGCCGAGGTGAGTGTTTTGCCCAGCAGCTGAGGGCTGCGTCCACGCGGCACTGCGCAGACCGTTTCATCCCAACCAGATTCAACCCCCCGGCGACTCTTCCGGAAAAGAGGAAATTGAACCATGAACCTGACCGCTACCGACCTTAAACGCCGCGCCCTGGGCAAGGGCCTGGACTCGCTGTTGCCGCGCGTTCCCGTAGCCGCTGCTCCCGCCGCCGAGAGCGAAGGAGGCAAGCCGCTGGAGATCCCCATCGACCAGATTGATCGCAACCCGTTTCAGACACGCTCGCATATGAACGAGGAGCAGCTGGGCGAGTTGGCGGCGTCGATCACTGCGAATGGAGTTGTCCAGCCGGTGCTGGTGCGCCCGCTGGCGAACGGGCGCTTCCAACTGATCGCGGGCGAGCGGCGGTGGAAGGCTTCGGAGATGGCCGGCAAGAAGACTATCCCGGCGATTCTGCGGCGGGTCTCCGACGAACAGGCGATGGAGATCACCATCGTCGAAAACCTGCAACGGACGGACCTGAATCCGATCGAGCAGGCGCGGGCTTTTGAGCGGCTTTCGCGCGATTTTCACATGACCCAGGAGCAGATGGCGGTACGCACCGGCAAGGACCGGGCAACGGTAGCTAACTTCTTACGTTTGTTGAGGTTACCGTCATCCGTGCAGGCGCGGGTGGAGACCGGGGAGTTGAGCTTTGGACATGCGCGGTCGCTGCTGGCCTTTGAGCACGCGGAGGATATGGAAAAGGCAGCGCAGAGGGTGGTGGAACGTTCGCTTTCTGTTCGCCAGACGGAGGCTTATATACAAGTGCTGTTGCACCCCGAGAAGGGCGAGAAAAAAGACGGGCAAGAGGAGCGCCCCATCGATCCCAATGTGCGCGCGGTGCAGGAGCAGTTGCAGAGAGCGCTGGGCCTGAAGGTTCACATCGAGGACCACAACGGCCACGGCAAAGTCATCATCGAGTACGCGCGGCTGGAGGATTTTGACGGGCTGCTGGAGACGCTGGCGGGGGAATAAAGACAGGGAACTAGGCATTCATTCAACCATAAATTTGGCGATGATTTTTTCGGCATCTGTGGTGATCTCACGTTCAAGAAGATCAGCAGATGCACTCGCTATCGCGGATTCCTCCGCGAGTTCCGCTATGGATGACTCCTCATCGGGTTTAAGCCGGACAATAGGTAATTCAGCTAGATCATCACCATCAATCTCAGGAACGCTCGATCCAAATGCCAATGCCTTAACAAGTGGCCTGCCGAAAAGCGGATGGGTCAATGCTGTGACGATATATCCAGCGGGAACGCTACCTTTCTTGGGAGCGGCACGCAGAACATGATTGGAGACGACTTGGTCATTGAGAGTCTGTGTAGCAAGTATCGCAGTTCCGATAATGCCATATACCTGGCCAGAACACGCAACGAGAATCCATCCATCTTTGACTCGACCTCGGAACTTGTCACCGAATTTACAATCGGCATATCTTTTCGGGAGGTCCGGGTTCACTTCCAATAGATCGGCACTATCACGGTAAATGATACCATCCTCAATTGGAATCCTCTTGTACCGGCCGGGCACCCAAACATCATAACCGGCCTCGGGTAACGTCGAGAATCCCTGACCATGTTCGGCGAGAAAATGGTGGATTGCGTCGACTCCAGGGTTATGACATGCTGCATCTAGCCTACGGCGTCCCGCTAAAAACGATTGCGATGCTCTAACCGCGAAACCTTGTTCGCCCCAGTTCTTGACACCAAGAGTGCCGAGTGCCTTTTCAAACTTTGCTTCGGCCTCCAGCGTCAGCCGATATCCTTCATTACGCAACTCCAGCATCCTTATCAGTCGCTTTGAGAAATCAAGCGCGGTCGCATCATCAATTATTGGAATGGGCAACGCATCGAGATGCGATGTTTCTAAGTGCTTAATGATGTGACCATAATGTGCGCTTTTCGTCATTGCTCGCGTCTGCTGTGCGAGTAGGTAAGCGTAAAGCCATCCACGAAACTTAGGATCGATGGCCTCTACGCGGAGCAGATCGTCGGAGATTACCACTCCCCTGTGTGGGCCGTAAGTCAGAACGGGCCTACCTACGGAACCGGATCGAGTAACCAGAATTAGACCATCTTGAACGAAGCAATCCTTTGCTCCGTTCATTTTCTCAATCGCCAAAAACTTTCGAGCGATAGGGCGTACATCAAATACCTGAGTGGCAGTAAAAAATGGACACCCATATTCCGGAGAAACTAAAACTCCTTTCAGCCGGTTAGGCATCCAAACTCTTGCCAGTTGGCTAAAATTACACCAACCTCTCAGCTTGCTCTGGATTGCCATTCGAATGCCGTATCCGGAGGAAAGATAAGTCTCGGCCTCCATACGACGGTCATTTGCAAACAGTATGCATGCCGCGATGCTGCCAATTTTGGCCGTGTGATAAGGCCAAACTTCTCTCAGACGTGATTGTGGTGGGGCTAATCTTGCTCGTAGAGCCATCTGCGGAACTCCTGAGCGATTTGTAGGAGGTTATCATCAGCGACCTTCTTACGAATCGTTTGTTTCTGATATGTGGGTATACCGTTATCCCACCCTTTGACGAGTTCCTCGGCCTCCTCTATGACCTCGTTACCTTTCATATCGCGGACATACGTCTTGTTGCCCCGCTTATCATGGCCAACGTGATTGGCGACAGCCATAAAAACTGAGTAATCGTTAATCGCACCAGCCGCTGCTTCAACAGCAATCAGATCGTCGGACTTACGCTGCAAAACCAACACGCTGGTTTGGATGCTCACGTCGGGTTGGAATGTGTCCGGGTGTAGATCGATACTGGCAAGAACGTTCGTATGCTTCAAAATCCACTGGCGGACGTACCCAAGACCAGGCGAGCCAAGAATTCCATCGGGTAGAACAATGGCGAGTCGTCCGGTTCCAGGCTTTAGAAATCTGACACACCTCTCGATAAACAGAATCTCCGGTGGCTGGGACTTCTGGCAGTTCTCGGACTTTATCCATCGATCACTCGGCTTATCATAATTCCAGATGTAACCGAGGTCGAACTTCTCCAGAATTGATGGCTGATCCACAGGGATTTTCGAACCGAACGGCGGGTTTGTAAAAAGGATATCAACCCGGCCCATCAGCCTTCGCGCGACTAGATCGGGATCCCACGTTGGCGGGGCTTCCAATGAGTTTGCTTGGAACAGGCTCCCAGCACCATCATTGTTCATCACCATATTCATCTTCGAGGCCTTCACAAGCTCAGGATTGAAGTCCATCCCGACGATGAAATGTTCAGCAAATTTTTTAATCCGAGCCTTGATAGCATCTTCGGCACGAGTAATATTATTACCCCATTTCGCCATTTCGGCAGCACGAATCTTCTCGATCACATGATTCATCGCAGTGATGAGAAAACCCCCGGTGCCACATGCCGGATCAAGGATCAACTGCCCCTCGTAGGGATCAAGCATCGCTACGGCCATGCGGCATATATTCCTTGGCGTGAAAAACTCGCCCCGATCGCCGCGAAGATTTGAGCCTACGATCTCCTCATAGGCGCGGCCCTTTACATCTATGTCGCTCTCCAGCAGAGAATACATTTGAAGCTGGGCCACAAGATAAGCAAGAACTCCAGGCTTTAGGTCAATGACCTCAGAGGTCTTGAATATAGTGGGGTAGTCATCCTTAACCTGAGCGAAGAGGGCCTCGATGCGCTTCTGTATTTTTAGTGGCCCATTGATGCCATGCCTTTCGTTCGCAGCAGCGTAAAACTCAACCTCGTCATTGTGCCGCTCGTCGTGAATCTTGCAGAAGATCAGCTTCAGCAGTTCCCAGAACGCTTGCGGCTTCTGCAACCCTTGATTCCCGGCAATGTAGTTGTGGCAGCGTCGGAATCCAAAGAGTAACGCATCGGAAGTGGCCGGTTTGAGCTGATCGAATCGAGGTCGGTCTTCACTTTCCTCATTCTTCCCGGATTCTGGTATATCTGGTACGTCCTCTATGACAACCTGGCCTTCTTTGACAATTCTTCGGTAACAAAATCGCTCCAGACCATTCGTCCACATTCCATAGATGACATTCGGACAAGCGGCCATATAGCTCTGGAGCTGGCCAACGCCGTCCTTCTTGTCCTCAGACTTGATCTTCGCTGACTTGCACTCGACGATAATTAGTGCATTTTCCTGCTTGTGGTCAGCCGCAAGCGGGAATATCACGAGATCGGCACGCGGCTTCTTGCTCCCAACCCGGACAGTGAACTCCACTTCGATTTGCAGCTTTTCGTAACGGTATTCACGTACAAGAGATTTGGCAATCTCCTGCCGGACGTATTCCTCTGGAGTTTCATTGCGCTGGGTTTTGCCGTCTATGAAATCGAGAACTTTTCCTTGTTGGATAATAATTGCGAGCTTGCTCTGCTGCGGCTGCGTCATCGCCTGTCCCATGCTCGCGCTCTCCGTATGGTGCTCATATCAAACTAAATCATTTGACTCACGGCTGTTAAGTAAATTTATAAATGGCCCACTTCTGACGATTGCATAGTTGGATGTGACGCTAATGGGCGGTATTTACGCACGACTTCGCCGCGTGGGGTGATTTTTAAAGACTGGTGGAGAGGGTTGATGTACGGGCTAAAGCCCGTACCCTTCGAATACACCGAAAAACTAGAAGCAGATCCTTCGACTCCCTTCGCTACGCTTCAGTCGCTCAGGATGACAAGGAAAAATATTGCAGGTCCTTCGACTCCCCTTCTCTTCGCTCAAGGGCGCTCAGGATGAAAAGCAAAAACAAGAACAAAAGCAGATCCTTCGACTCACCACCCCCAGGCTGAAGAGTACGCCTGGGGCCCCGTTCGCTCAGGATGACAGCGTTTATGGGAGAAAATGCAGGATTTTATCGCGACTTCGTCGCGTAGGTTGATTTCTAAAAACTGGTGGAGAGGGTTGATGTACGGGCTAAAGCCCACATTCATTTGAATGCAATTATTCAGTGGCCTGAAGGCCACTGCTCCCTCCGAAAAAACATCTAAGCCCAAGCGTCGAGGGTGAGGAACTGGTGGGTGGGCTGGTAGCGGGCGATGAGTTGGGCGGCGGCGGCGACGGAGGGGGCGCGATGGGCGGCGGGATCGGAATGGCTGCCGTCGTGGAGGACGATGTTGGCGGCCAGGCCCTGGCGGTAGAGGCGGTCGATTTTGCTGATTAAACGGCTGGCGATGGCGTCGGCGGAGGGGTTCTTCCAGTCGGAGGTCATGACGTTCCAGAGGACGGGAGTGAGGCCGAGACGGCGGGCGATGGCGAGCGTGGCGGGGCGGCGGGCGCCATAGGGCGGACGGAAGAAGCGCGGAGGAGAGCCGGTGATTTCGGCGAGAGTTTGATTGGCGCGGGAGAGCTGGTCTTCGATGGCAGCGGAGGAGGCAAGGGCGAGGTTGAGATGGGACCAGGAGTGGTTGCCGATGGAGTGTCCGGCGGAGGCGATCTGACGGACGAGGGCGGGATGGGCCTGGGCGCGGCTGCCGGTGAGGAAGAAGGTGGCGCGAACATCGCGGCGGGCGAGAATATCGAGCAGACGGGGCGTCCAGGCGGGGTTGGGACCGTCGTCGAAGGTGAGGGCGAGTTCGCCGGGATGCGGCGGGGCGATAAGCGCGGGGCCGAAGAACTGCGAGGCAGGCCAGAGAGAGGCGTAGGCGAAGCCGCCGGAAGCCAGGCCGAGCGAGGCCGCTGCGCCGAGGCCGGCGGAGAGCTCCAAAGCTAGGGGGGAAAACATTGCGCCTTCCAGTGTGCAGCACCGGGGGGCAGGAGGGCAAGGGGAAAGAGGCGAGGCGCGAATCTGCTTGACAGGGATTTTGCATAAAAGGCAACATCAAGTACGCGACGCTTGCTCGCGCAGGAGGATTCCGGATGCATCCTTTTCACTTCAACCCCCTCGCCATTCTGGTTGCCGCGCTGTATCAGTGGGTGCTGGGCGCGCTGTGGTACTCGCTATTTTTTGCCAAGCCGTGGATGAAGTTGACGGGACACAAGGCGGGGTCAAGGCCCAAGGCGGCGGTAGTTGGGATGATCACGTCGTTCATCGGCGGGCTGGTGCTGACGTTTGTGCTGGCGCACGCGGTGATGTGGTCCGGAGCGGGGCATCTGCACGGGGGCGTGTTCGTCGGCTTCATCTGCTGGCTGGGATTTATCGCCATGCCGCTGCTGGCGGAGACGATCTACGAGCAGCGATCGTTCAAGCTGCTGGCGATCAATGCGGGCTACTGGCTGGCGGCGGTAGTGGTGAGCGGAGGGCTGCTGGCGGTGTGGCACTGAGTTGAAATGCGGCAGCAGGGCGCTACAATGGGGGCATGAACAAACACGTGATTGCAACCGACAAGGCGCCCAAGGCGATTGGGCCGTATTCGCAGGCGGTGCGCGCGGGGAATCTTCTGTTTACAGCCGGGCAGGCAGGCGTGGACCCGGCGACGCAGCTGGTGGTGGAGGGCGGGATTACCGCGCAGACCACGCGCACGATGGAAAACCTGAAGGCCATTCTGGAAGAGGCGGGGACAAACCTGGCCAAGACCGTGAAGGCGACTGTGTTTCTGAAGGATATGAATGATTTTGCGGCGATGAACGCGGTGTATGGCGCGTATATGAACGCGCATGGCGTGGCTCCGCCGGCGCGAAGCACGGTGGAGGCGGCGCGGCTGCCCAAGGACACGCTGGTGGAGATCGAGCTGGTGGTGGAAGTGTGAAAAGCAGGGAATAGGGAGTAGGGAGTAGCTTCCCCTATAGAGCCGTGCCTTGATACATCGTGCAGCGCCAGACACATTCTTCCGCAAATACAATCGTACCCTAGAAAGAAACAAGCGTGGACCGGGAGGTCCACGCTACAGCCGGCCGGGAGGCCGGCGCTACGCACAAAAGGCCGGCGCTACAGTTTCATGGTCGGCGATGCCGGAGGACGACTGATACAAGACCAATTTATGAATTCAGTTCTAGATATTTCACACATCCATTCTTGCGGCAGAGCGCATCCAATGAGCGAGAAGTGCAGGAGGCGGCGATGAGCGAGACGGCGGAGAGGGTGGAACGGACGGAGGCGGAGTGGCGGGCGCGGCTCGAGCCGGAGCAGTACCGGGTGCTGCGCGAGAAGGGGACGGAGCGGCCATTCAGCGGAGCGTTGACGGAGAATCACGAGACTGGCAACTACCACTGCGCGGGATGCGGGGCGCTTCTGTTTTTGAGCGGGGCGAAGTTCGACTCGGGGTGCGGGTGGCCGAGCTTTGTGCTGCCGGCGGAGGCGAAGGCGGTGGCGGAGCATGAGGACCTGAGCCTGGGGATGCAGCGCGTGGAGGTCACGTGCGCGCGGTGCGGGGGACATCTGGGTCATGTGTTTCCGGATGGGCCGCGGCCGATGGGGTTGCGGTACTGCATCAATTCGGCGTCGCTGAGATTTGAGAGAAAATAGTGAGTTAGCGACTATAACCGTGACCAAATGAAGATGTTCTATCGAATGAGCGAACGTGGGCCAGGAGGCCCACGCTACAGCCGGCCGGGTGGCCGGCGCTACATTTCTAAATGGAACATTTTTATACGGCCAAAGAACTAGAGCGGGAAGAGGGTGTCTGACTGGGGGGGCATGGTGGCAAAGCGGGAGCGGCGCTTGGGCGGCTGAGGGTCGGGGGAAGCGAGCAGGCCGGCAATCTCGCGGAGTTCGGCGCGGGCCTGAACGATGGCGGCGGCAACGGCTTCTGGCGATTGGGCGGAGGACGGCTGAGCGGTGTCGGCGGCATGCGGGGGCAGCCGGGAGTCTGATGGGGCCGGGGAGGATTTGCGGCTGTGGGCTTGCCCCAACGCCTGACGCGCGCCGGAGATGGTGTAGCCCTCGGCGTGGACGAGCTGCTTGATCTTCAGAACCAATTCAACATCATGACGGCGGTAGAGGCGCTGGCCGGTACCGCTTTTTTTGGGTTTGAGCTGGGGAAACTGAGTCTCCCAGAAGCGCAGGACATAGGCCTCGACACCGCAGATGCGCGCCACGTCGCCGATTTTGAAGTAAAGGCGGTCGGGGATGGCGGTCGATTCAGGAGCGCGATTTTGGGGAAGTTGCATGGCCATGATGAGAGCCTGCTCTAGTGGAAGTATAGGCCGGGATTGCGGGATGGGCGAAGGAAAAATTGCGAGAGGAACAAATTGAAACAAGATCATTTGATTTGAATCGCCCGAAAAGCAGATCCTTCGACTCACCACCCCCAGGCTGAAGAGTACGCCTGGGGCCCCGTTCGCTCAGGATGACACATTAGATTGTGGATTGGCGGCGAGGACGGTTTGCAGGACGCGGTCGGTCCAGAGGGCTTCATCGGCGGGGCAGGCGAGGGGCGCGCCGTCAAGGATAGCAGAGACGAAGTTTTCAACGCAGGGATAGTGGAGGTTGGAGTGCGCGGGGAGGGATTCTTCGCGATTGCCGATGCGGAGGAGGGGGCCGCTCAAGGGGTCGAGATTGATTTCGCCCTCGGTGCCGATGACGCGGAATTGGTCGCGCTCAATGCGTGAGTTCCAGCGGACATCGACGACGGCGTGGATGCCGGGGGGATATTGGAGGAGGATGGTGGCGGAGTCCTCGACGGGCATTTGATGGACATCGTTGGAGAGCAGGCCAGTGGAGCGGGCGGGCTCACCGAAGAGGAAGTTGAGGGCATCGATGCGATGGCAGGCGATGTCGAAGAGCGGGCCGGCGCCGGCCATGGCCGGATCGAAGAGCCAACTGCGGGGCTGGTTTGGAGAATTGGAGCGCCATTCATGACAGTTGGCCTCGGCGAAGAGGGGCTGGCCGATGACGCCCTCGGCGATGAGCTGTCGGGCGCGGATGAGCTTGGGATAGAGACGGCGGTAGTAGGCGACGGCAAGAAGTCGCTGTTGAGCGCGGGCGGCGTCAAGCATGGATTGGGCGGCGGCAAGATTAATGGCGGTGGGTTTTTCTGAGAGGACGTGCTTGCCGGCGCGCAGGCAAACGATGGCCTGGGGCGCATGAAGAAAAACCGGCGAGGCAATGTAGACAGCGTCGATGGGGGTGGCGAGGAGAGCGACGTCGAGGTTGGTGAAGACCTCAGCGCCGGGGTAGGCAGAGGCTTTTTCGGGGTCGCGGGTGAGGAGCGCCTGGAGGCGGCTGCGGGGCTCGGCAAGGATGGCGGGGATGACACGGCGGCGGGCAATGTCGCCGATACCGATGACCAGCCAGCGAATCATGACGAGATTAGCGTACATGATTTGGCAATCGCGCGGGAGATTTCGTTTCCTCCGGGGCTAAAGCATTTTCGGAACAGCTGTAGGCCAGGTTGTACTGGTATCCCACCCATTCCGCAGAAAAACGCGGAATGGATGGGGCACGGAAGTCTACAGCAAAAACGAAAATGCTCTACAAGGCTGTAAAGGACAGTAGTTATAGGTATCCCACCTTAACCGATTCGTAAAGAACACGAATCGGCGAAGGTGGGGCACCCGCATGGTGTTCATAGTATCCCAGGTCCCCAAATGCGAGGGACCTGGAACACCCACAATTGTAGGAGGAATGAAGAGCTACTGTTTTTTGAGGACGGCGGAATTTTTTTCGTCGGCGACGATGGCGCTCTCGAACCGGCGGAAGTCGGCGGCCCGGGCGGGAGGAATTTCGACCTGGCGGACAACGTATTCGCGCTCGTAATGGAGTTGGTTGCCCTTGGCGGAGACCGAGGAGTGGTAGCTGGCGAAGTCGAGATCGAGATTGACAGGGTCGGGAGTCTCATCGACGACATAGCCGGGAGGGATAGTGATGTCGAAGGTGGTGTGCCAGCGGCCGGTGGCGTTGAGGTCGATGGGATAGATGCGGGGCTTATCGTCAAAGGCAAGGGAATCGGAGCCGATGACGCGGGGGCGGACGAGCAGGAGCGAGCCAGCCTGATGGGAGTATTGGCGGGCGGTGACCTTGAAGTGGAATTCGATGGGCTTGTCGAGGGCGGCGGGTTCTGTGACCTCAAAGGAATCGAGCGTGACGCCGGGAAGAGACGTGGCTATGGATTTCTCCCAGTATTCGCGGCGTTCCTTCTGATCGGTGTGCTTGAGGATCCAGCGCAGATCGGCACCCGTGGGGCCGATGTGAGAGCTATCGATAGAGCCAGTGAGCGTGCCATCGGCAGAGAGGGTGAAGACGCCTTTGCGCTCGGTGCCATTGGCGTCCGGATCGAGGACTGGGAGGGCGATGATCTGGCTGGAGGCGCCGGCGGCAAGGATGCCATAGCTGCCTTGCTCCTCTGAGGGCAGATTGCCGACGGGGGTGCGCTCGTCGGTGGGGTCGAAGATGAGATAGCGCTTGCCGTCGTTGGCTTTGACGATGGCCTTGAGACGCGGGTCCTGCACGTCCGCGGGAAGCTCGATAGCGGTAATCATGTGGTTGCCATAGATGGATGGGTCATCGGGATCGACGATGCCACGGCGACTGTCCACGGGCATGTAGAAGGCGTGGATGCCAGCCACCTGGAGCATGGAGATGAGCAAGGTGGTCTTGTCCTTGCAGTCGCCATAGCGATTGTGGAAGATGTCAGCGGCGTGGTTAGCCTGCAAGCCGCCGATGCCGCGCACGACGATGAAGTAGCGGATGTTTTTTTGTATGTACTCAGTGATGCGGCTGAGTTTGGCGTAGAAGTCAGGCGCGCCGGCGATGAGGCTTTGCGCCTGTGCGGTAATCTCAGGCGATGGGTCGGGGCGGTTTTCTTCCAGTTTCGTCGTCCATTGCCCGATGGCTCGCCACTGGTTGTCCTTGCCATCAACGTCGGCATCGCCCCACTGGACGGACATGCGGGCGGCAAGAGCCGCCCACTCCGGATGTGATTTTACGTCGCGGAGGTCGAGAGCGGGCATGTCCTTAATCTCCCAGCGCCAGTGGTTGGGAGCGATCTCGACAGGCTTGACGGGCGGGTATTTATGCCATGCCGCGGAGTAGGGGCGACCGGGAGGAAGATCAACCTCGAGGGCCTGGAAGACGATGGGAACGCCGCTCTGGATGCGCCAGACGGTCTCCTGGATGTAGGATTTGAGCAATTCCTCCGATTCACAGACTATGGTGGCACCGACATCGGCAGCGGGAGGATGCACGACGCGGGCTTTGTGTGTGGAGAGCATGGTGGGGATGCTGGTGTTGCCTACTTCGACAAAGTCGGTGTCCTGAGCCTGGAACTGCTTCTGGTCGGCGGCGATGGTCCACTCGCGGAAGTAGTTGATCTTTTCGTCCACGTCATAGGCGACCTCACAGGAGACGCCGCGGCCCTGTGGCTTGAGAATGCGAATGGCCTCGCGCTCACGCTCGACTGCGCGGCCCTGGGCGTCAATGGTTTCGAGGTACTCGTCAAAAAGGATGATGTAAGCGGCATCTTTGGCGTAGGCGGGGGTGGGAGTTTTGGCGGCGTCGAGGCCCCACTGGGGAAGATCCTGCTTATTGCCAAACAAGCTGGCGTGAGCGGGCTGGCAGGCAAGCACCAACAGAGCGGCGGCGAAAAAACAAACAAGAGCGGAGGGGAGAGAAAGTTTCATGTCAGTTTCCTTTCGGCGCGGGCGGCGCAGGAGCAGGCGCGACAGGTAATTTGGCGAGGACGAGTTGCTGCTGATCGGCGGCGGCAACTTTCTGGTAGAAGCTGCGGAGATCATCATATTGAAAAGCCCAGGCAGTGGTGAAGGCGCGCGTGAAAGCGCGAGAGATCGTAACCTGGCCGGGCGCGATTTGAGACTTGGTGACCAGAGCCGCGTGATCTTCATATTGAATATTTGCATCCGGCGGCGCGCCTTCGACTTTCATATTAGCCGGCAGGTGATAGACGATCTGGTCGAGGACCTGATCGGGATAGTGCATATCCACGGGCTCCTTGCGTTCAGGCTGATGGACAAAAGGATTGCCGCCGCGGGTCTGAAAGAAGAAACCAGGAAGGATGAAGCGTTTTGCGGTAGAGGCGCCCAGAGAACCGCGCAGATCGACGATAGCCGTGAAGCTGGCCTCGGGGTCATCCAGGCCATCGAAGTGATCGACATGAGCCTCGACACCCTCGGGGACGATGGAGCCGAGCCACCGGTCGAACTCCTTTTTGAATTCGCCAAGATCGCTTCTCAGCGCTATCTGCCGCCAATGGAGGGCGACCTGGCCGGTGATGCCAATGCTCAAGCGGCCAGAGATGGCGCCGTGCTCGTCGAGGGTGATGTCGCCATTGCGGACGGTTTTGTTGTCTGTGTCGATTTGCTCCGGAGAGGCTGCCACACCATGAACGTCGCCGCTCACCTGGCGGAGGCCAGTTGCACCAGAATGCTTCCAATGCACGGTTTGGAAGGGGCACGTTTTTTCACCGGGATCGAGGAAAATATCCTTGCCACCTATTTTGAGGACGATGATGTCGTCATCCAATTGGTTAAAATTGAGGACGGTTTGATCAAAATCACCTTTGTTGCGATTCACAACCTTCATGTCGTAGGCAGTGAGCCCGACGGCGCGGAGCATGGCGAGATAGAGCAGCGCGATTTCGTGGCTGGAGCCGCTCTTCTGGTCCCAAACATCCTCGGCACGTTTGACCTCTTTTAACTTGAGTTGCTTGATTTCGGACTCGCTCTTTTTGCGTGAAAAGTCAGTATTGTCGAGGGCCTGGACGGCTTTGTAGAGTTTTTTGGCTTTGTCGAGATCAGGGTCGGCGAGAGCCACCAGGGAGTAAGCCGCCTGCTTGACAGCCTTGGAAGGCTCGGCGAATCGATCCACGTCTTTTGACCAGAGCTTATACTCGTTGGCCCAATAATCGACTCCGCTGTGGGCGTTGGTGTAATAGAACTTCACGTGGCAGAAAATTTTCTCGGTTGGCGGCATCCAATCCTCGTCCGGGATGGGCGGGATGTCCGCTAAATCAACGCTGAAAAGGTGTGCCGTCTTGTCCTGGTTTAACGGAGTGCCGGGCGGGAGCATGGCGGACCAAAGGATGGAAGTAATTATCGCGCCATGCGCATCGACCAGTGTGGAAGTTGGCGTAAAAGGCAAACCAGGGAAGAATCCCCGGGCGGGAATAAAAGCATAGTGCGCCTTGTGGACGAAGAAGGGACCCTGGATCTTCCAGAAAGGCGCATGGAAAGAGCGGTCCGGGTAGCGAAATTCATAGCGATATTCGAGGATGCTGCCGACCTCGACGCTGGGCAGGGTGAAGACCTTGACATCCATCTTATGCTCACCTTCCCGGGTGACTGTTTTGGTTGCCAGGATGTCTTCCGGCTTGCCTGTGAGCGGAATGACGGCGCCGTCGGAGTGAATGGTGCGAGCCTTGATGTCAGTAATCTGTGTGCTGCCCTGTATGTAAGGAAGCTCGACAGTGGCCAGCTCCTTGCCCTTCTCGGAGAGCACTTTGATGCGGGCGTAATAGCTGAAATAGTGCTGCGGGTCGTTGGTCGTTTCCTCGATATAGAGGTAAACGGCGGCGGCGCCGGGAGCTTTGGAGTCGGAGGTCATCTTGAGCTCTTCATCGGTGGGCTGCTGGAATTGGGCGCGAATCAGAGCGGGGAATGCGAGGGTGAAGAACAGAAGCACGGTCAGCCAGAGGGACGAGCGCAGGATGTCCTTTTGGGTTAATGCAAGATGAGTGCGAGTCATGGAGGTCATCAGTTTCCTTTCGGCGCGGGTGGCGCAGGAGCAGGTGTAGCAGGTAATTTGGCGAGGACGAGTTGCTGTTGATCGGCGGCGGCGATCTTCAGATAGAAGTCGTGCAGATCGCGGTATTCCTTGGGATCCAACAGAGCGAAGTTACGGGCGAAAACGCGCACGATATTGACCGTGTCGCCCTTCATGTCCGCATGAATGCGCAGCATGGCGTGATCAGGCAAGGTTATGTCGGGGGTCTGCGGCATGCTCTCGGCGGAGTAGCCGGGAGGCAGGTGAAACATGACGTTATCCTGCTCCATTTTGGAGTAGTGAAGATCGATGGGGGTGAGGCGCTTGTCCTGGGCGACGAAGGGGTGGCGGGCGCGGGATTCAAAGAAGAGGCCGGGGAGGATAAGGTGCTTGCCTGTGACCGTGCCGAGGCTGCCGCTGACGCGAAGATAACCATTGAGGCTGGCGCCAGGGTCCTCGAGACCCTGGAAGTGATCGAAGTCGGCCTGCACGCCTTCAGGGAAATAATCCTGAATGGACTCGATGAACTGCTTTTTCACTTCTTCCTCGTCGTTTTTGAGCAGGAGCTGACGCCAGTAGAGCGCTTCCTGGCCGGTCATGCCGAAGGCAACGGCGCCCTTTACGCCGCCGGTTTCGTCGATGGTGAGATTGGCGACGCGCTTGATGGCGGATTCCTTGAAGGTGCCGGCGGGAGTGTCAGCAATCACGGCAGTTTTCTCGGAGAGGCGGAAGCCGTAGGAGAGAGTGTGCTTCCAGTGCAACATGCCGAAGGGACACATCTTCTGCCCAGGGTCGAGGTAAACGTCTTTTCCGCCCAGCACAACAATCGCAATAAAATCGTCCAACTGCCGGGTGGAAAGCAGGGAGTTGTCAAAGATGGCGCGGCTGCGGTCGACCACTTTCATGGGCCAGGTCTGGAGCCCGGCGGCGCGGGCCAGGGCAACGTAGAGCAGCGCGATCTCGTCATCGGTTCCGCGCTGCTGCTTCCAGACATCCTCGGCCTTGTTGATGTCCTTGATCTTTTCCTTTTTACGCTCGGCCTCGGATTTGGTGCGGGTGAATCGGGTGTTTTCAAGCTTCTGGATGGCGGCATAGATTTTGGCGGCCTTCTGCTCATCGGTGTCGCCGGGAGCGACGATCTCAGCGACAGTCTTCTTAATGAAGCCGGAGGGACTGATGAAGTCGCGCACCCAGGCGGCCCAGGATTTACAAGCATTCTCCCAGAATTCCTTAGCGGTATCGACCCTGGTGTAGTAAAACTCGACGCGCCAGCGGATAGTGTTGAGGGGCGGCATCCAGTCCTCGTCTGGCTCGGGCGGGACGTCGGCGAGATCCAGCGTAAATCTGTTTTTCTTGTCTTTGACGACCTTTTCATCAGAAGCAATGCGATTGGCATACATCAGGCCGCTGGAGGTGCCGCTCATGTCGGGATGGAACAAGTAGTGTGCCTTGCGAACGAAGTACGGCTGCTGAATCCACCAGGTGGGAGCGAAGGTGCTGCCGCTGTAGCGATAGCGATATTCGAGGATGCTGCCGACCTCGACGCTGGGCAGGGTGAAGACCACGCTATTGACCTGGACGCCCTTGGTTTTGAAATCGATGAGGTCGTCGGGCTTGACTGTCAGGGGAACGATGGTTCCATCGGCGTGGATGGTGCGGCCCTCTATTTTGGTGACCTTGTCGGCGCCCGGGACGTAGGGGATGCTCACGGTGGCGAGCTCCTTGCCCTTTTCGGTGAGAACCTTGATGCGCTCATAGAAGCTGTGATAGCGCTCATACTCGTCGGTGATTTCTTCGCGATAGAGATAGACGGCGGCGGAGCCGGGAGCTTTGGGATCGGAGGTCATCTTAAGCTCTTCATCGGTGGGCGGCTGGAACTGGGCGAGGAGAGTAGCGGGCGAGGCGAGGGCGATCAGGAGGGGCAGGTGGCGCAGGAAGGGAGAGATCCGCATGGACGTTCCTTTGCTTGCGAGAAAAAATAGAGCCCGCAGCGAGATGGTGAAAATGATTGCGAGAATTCTACAACGCGAAGGACTAGCCGTCCAGGCAGACGGCGCTTGCGCACCAGCAGATTCGCGGTATCCCACCCATTTCGCATCTTTTCCTCGAAAAGCCGCGAAATGGATGGGGCACGGAGCACTTGATTCCCACCCCAGATCACCCCAACGGGTCAGAGGGATTCGAGTAAGGAGGAAACCAGGGCAAGAGGGAGGCCGACGACGTTGAAGTAATCGCCCTCGATGCGAGGAATCCAGCGGGCGGCGCGGCCCTGGATGGCGTAGGCACCGGCCTTGTCCATAGGCTCGCCGGTGGCGACGTAGGCGGCGATTTCTTCATCAGTGAGAGCGCGAAAGACGACGGAGGTGGATTCGGAGGCGACCTGGGAGGAGGTTGCGGTGAGGAGAGCGACGCCGGTGATGACCTGATGAGTGCGGCCGGAGAGGAGACGGAGCATACGGGCGGCATCGGCGGGATCGGAGGGTTTGCCGAGGATTTGGTTGTCGAGGGTGACGGTGGTATCGGCGGCGAGGACGGTGAGGGTTTCCGAGAGGACTCCCTCAGGGGCTAAAGCCCGGGCTTCTTCAGCTGATTGAATGTACGGGCTGAAGCCCGTACCCTTCACCGGAGAGAGTAGGTCTGTGGTTTCCCACCCATTTTGCGAAGAACGCAAAATGGATGGGGCACGGAGCATTTGTGGATTATCCGGTATCGGGTTGGCGGAGAGCTGTGAGTAAACGGCCTGGGCTTTTTCGCGGGCGAGGCGGGTGACGAGGGCGAGGGGATCTTCATTGGGGAGGGGGTCTTCGGGGATGTGGGCGGGATGGACTGTGAATGTGAAGCCGGCCTGGGTAAGGAGTTCGACGCGGCGGGGCGAGGTGGAGGCGAGGACGAGCATGAATTGATTATGGCAGGGAGTGCGGAGTTAGCGGTGTTGGCGGAGTTAGCCCGCTTCGCGGGTTCGCAAGGCCCCGCAGATGCACGCAGAGCGAACACGTGCGGGGCCGCGGGGGTTTAGTCGAGCACGAAGATATTCTTCTTGGCGCACATCTCCTTGAGGATTTTTGGCCACACGGTGACGCTGACTTCGCCGAGATGGGCTTTGCGCAGCAGCAGCATCAAGGTGCGGGACTGGCCGATTCCACCGCCGATAGAGAGGGGAATCTGGCCGGTGATGATTCCCTGGTGATAGGGCAGTTTCAAGAAGTCCAACTGCCTGGACATGGTGAGCTGCTGCTTGAGGGTCTCGGCGGTGACGCGGATGCCCATCGAGGTCAGCTCATGGCGGCGTTTGGTGACCGAGTTCCAGACGAGGATGTCGCCGTTGAGCCCGTGGGTGTCTTTGCCGGTCTCCTTGCTGGTGTCGGTGACCCAGTCGTCGTAATCGGCGGCGCGCATCTCGTGCGGATAGCCGTCCTTCAACGGCCAGCCGATGCCGTAGATGAAGACGGCAGGATACTTTTGCAGAATCGCCGTCTCGCGCTGCTTGCGCGGCAGGGTGGGATACATGTCGAGAATCTCCTCGGCGTGCAGGAAGGTGAGCTTCTCGGGCAGGTTGGGATAGCGCGGGTCCTTCAGCTGGGGGAACAAGGACTGGGCGAATTGCTCCGCGCCCACGAGGACTTTCCAAATCTTTTCGATAATCTCCGTGAGGAATTTCAGGTTGCGCTGCTCGACGGTCATGACGCGCTCCCAATCCCACTGATCGACGTAGGCGGAATGGTCATGATCGAGGAAGTAATCCTTACGCACGGCGCGCATATCGGTGCAGATGCCCTCGCCGACCTGGCAATCGAATTCCTTGAGCGCGGGGCGCTTCCACTTGGTGGCGGCCTGGACGACCTGGGCGTCGATGGGATGGAGGTCGCGATCATTGGAGATGTGGAATTGGATGGGGGTGCGCGAACCGTCGCGGTCGAGCATGTCGTTGACCCCGCTCTCCACATCGACGATGAGCGGCACCTCGACCATCATCAGGTTGAGTTCCCTGCAGAGGTGATCTTCGATGTAGCGTTTGACATGGAAGATGGCCTGCTGTGTTTCCTTGCGCGAGAGCAGGGAACGGTAATCGCCGGGCAGGATTTTTTCCAGTTCGTTGTAATCGCCGATTCCCGGTCCAGCCAGATCGGCCTTTTTATCGAGGGCATTGGCCATAAACTTTCTCCTTGCGGACGGATAGCGCGCCGCCGCTGCGCGATGGATAGAGGTTTGCAGTCAGGGAGGCCGCCAGCAGCGAAGAACAGAGCGCGGGCAAGGCATCCGCTCAATAGCGCAAAACATTCTTGTACCGGGAGCAGTGTCTGGCGGTGACGGCAGTCACGGGTGGATGTGTCTTATGTCGGCGTGTGGTCAGACGGTGAGGCCAGTTAGGAGGCCTGCGGGAGTGGCGAGGCCCCAGGCCATTGCGGGGGTGTTGTGGGCGAGGCCGAAGCGGCCGTCGGGTCCGAGGAGGATGATGCCGCCGTGGCCGCCGAGACGGTTGAATAGGTAGGCGATGGCTTCGCGGGCGGCGAGATCGGGGGCGATGCCCGAGGCGACGCGGTCGGTGGCCCACTTGCCGAGGACCAGCTTCATGATGGGTTCGCCCCAGCCGGTGAGCGAGACGGCGGCGGAGAGATTGTCGGCATAGCAGCCGCAACCGATGAGAGAGGAGTCGCCGACACGGCCGGGAGTTTTGTTGAGGGTTCCGCCGGTGGAGGTGGCGGCGGCGAGGTTGCCGCGGGAGTCGAGGGCGACGGCGCCGACGGTATCGTGGTCCTTCGCGGACGGCGAGTGGCCTTCGGCACGACTCATTGAGTTTGCGGACTCCATACGAGATTTATTGCGTGGGAAGGATTGATTTCCCTCAGGGGCTAAAGCCCCGGGTTCTTTAGTGGGCTGAATGTACGGGCTAAAGCCCGTACCCTTCACGCTAAAGCCCGTACCCTTCACGCTAAAGCCCGTACCCTTCACGCTAAAGCCCGTACCCTTCATCTCGCTGAAGCCCGTACCCTTCATCTCACTAAAGCCCGTACCCTTCATCTTCGAGTCAGCGATCTCCGGGACGGCAGTTTCAGGACTCTTGTCGTCATGGAGGTCGGCGGGCAGCGACAAATCGGGACCGGAGAAGGACTCGTCGGTGAGGCCGGCGGCTTCACGAAGCTGGGCATGGGCGAGCCGCTCGCGCTCGCGGTCGAGAACCAGTTCGGAGTTCGAGATGAGGGTCATGCCGTGGGCCTGGGCGAATTGCTCGGCGCCGGGACCAACGAAGTAGACGTGAGGACTTTGTTCTAGGACCAGGCGAGCGGCCTGAATGGGGTTGCGAAGTCGCTCGACGCAGGCCACGCCGCCGGCCTTCATGCGTCCGCCGTCCATGAGGAGAGCGTCGAGCTGAACACGGCCGTCGGAGGTGAGAAAGCTGCCGCGGCCGGCATCGAAGGTGGGATCGTCTTCAAGGATGGTGACGGCGGCTTCCACGGCGTCGAGAGCTGAACCACCGCGAGAGAGGATTGCGTAGCCGGTTTCGAGGGCGCGGCGAACGCCGGATTCATGGGCGCGAGCGGCGTCGGCGGGGATGGCCCATGCGCCACCGTGAACGAGGAGAGTGGGAGAGTGGGCGACGATGGTCACCTGATTATCGTAGAACATTGGGCAGGGGAGGCGCAGGGAGGGTTCTGGTGGGAAAAACCATAAAAGACTATAGATAAAACTGTAGTTATAGATATCCCACCTTAGCCAATTTACAAAGGACGTAAATCGGTGAAGGTGGGGCATCCGCATCCACTCCCATTTTGGGAATAATAAAAGTTTTTTGGCTGTTTTTTTCCTATTTGGAAAACGTGTCAAAGGGCGGAGGGTGGAAAAAAACAGTTAAGTGATTGAAAGTACAGGGAAAAATAGGGGTCACGATTTTTGCAGGAAATTACGGGGAGATTCGATACGCTAGAAACAACGAACGAGGAATGACGAGGCAGGATAGGACGGGAGAGCGGGAACGGCTTTCCAGATTTGAGTCGTACCACTTCCGCGGGTTCGCAAGCGCATGGAGAGGCTGAGGGCATCTTCAGAGAACGGTGGCGGGTATTGACCTTAGCGAAGAGCCGCACGAGGAAGCGTTGCAAGCGGCTAGAGGTAACGGCATGAGCAGGGCAAACTCTGGAAGAGATCAGAAGGTTTTCCGGGTTGAGACGGAGCAGCGAGATGCATAGCAAGGCGGTTTGATGCGAAGAGCCGCCGCGTAATCGCGGCGAAGGAAGAGACCAATTCGGCGAACGCAAGGGGTGGTTCCCAACGGGGAATCACCCTTTTCCCTTTCCGCGGAGTGCGAAGGGTCGTGGAAGCGGGGATTGGCGGAGAAATGGTTTTTCCAAGGACGAAGCAGGCGGCCGGAGTCAGGCTGCGCGGAACAGGGACGCAGGTAAAGGCGGTCAACCCAGGCAAGGCGAAGTTGATTGCGGAATTGGACAAGCAAATCGGCGAGCAGTGCAGCGAGATGGTAAAGAAGCTGATCGCCGATTTTATCGCCGGCAAAGCGACAAGCATGAGGATGCTGTGTGCTCTGGCGGACGAACTCATCGATTGCGAAAACCCAGAGGTGATGAGCCAACTTTGCAGTTATGCGGAGAAGTTGAAATCGGAGCCGCAGGTGACTGAGGACGTGAAGGAAGAGACAGGCGAGGGAGAAAAAGCGAGTCGGCAAGTCAGCGAGGGAGCGGAGTTAGTAACTACTACGCAAAGTTAGCGGACGGTTGATGGCAACAGAAGACAAGACTTTGCGGGAGCGGGGTGGAGAGGAAGGACTCGAAGCCCTGCTCCCAAGAAGAAAGAAGAGAGACAGATGAAGCTCACGAATCATGAGTGTTTGCGCGCCAGCGGAGTGCTGGGCCTGTTGTTGATTGAGTTGTGCCTGATGGGTTTGGGAAGCGTGGCTCACTCGCAGACGTTCAGCACGACGACGGTTCAGGGGACGGTGTACCTGGCGAACGGCCAGCCGGGGACAGGGACAATGGTGGTGAGCTGGCCAACGTTTACGACGGCGAGCGGACAGCTGGTGGCGGCCGACAGCACTACGGTGGCGATCGCGCCGGATGGATTTGTCAGCGTGAACCTGGCGCCGAACCAGGGGTCATCTCCGGCGGGCGAGTATTACACGGCAATTTTTTACATGAGCGACGGGTCAGTGAACAGGCAGTACTGGCTGGTACCGGCGACGACTACGGCGACGCTGGGACAGGTGCAGGCACAGGTGATGCCGGCGGCGCAGGCCGTGCAGGCGGTGAGCAAGACGTATGTGGACCAGGCGATAGCGGAGCTGACGGGAAGTTTGCTGACGGCCTCGGGCGGGACGCTGAGCGGGACGCTGACGTTGTGCTGCGATCCGGTGACGCCGCTGCAGGCGGCGGACAAACGCTACGTGGATGCGAGCGTCGCATTGGATGTGCCCTTGACGGGCGGGACGATGACCGGGCCGCTGACAGCGACCAGGCTGGGGGCGGTCTACCAGGTGGACCAGTTTGCGGGAGCGGATTTCGGGGCCAAGCTGGGAGCGTGCCTGAGCGGACTGAGCGCGACGCAGGGCGGAATGTGCGATGCGCGGAACTTCAGCGGGACGCTCGGGATGGGATCGGCTCTGACTATTGCAACGGCGAATGCGACGGTGCTGCTGCCGTGCGCGACGATTTCGACGGCAAATCAAGTGATTGTGACGGCGGGAACGAGAAATGTGTCGCTGCGCGGATGTTCCTTGCGGGGCGCGAGCACGGCGAGTGGCAACCAGGGGGGAACGGTTTTTTATTACTCGGGCACGGGAGCGATGGTGCAGGTGGGCGACCCGACCTATGCGGCGGACACGCCGGGCTTCCATCTGGACAACGTGGCGATCAATACCACGTTGTCGTCGAGCGCCAGCGCGCAAGGGTTCGCGGCTTATCGCACGCAGGAGCTGGATCTGGAAAGCTTGTATTTTCTTGGTAACTCGAACCAGACGGGGATGACGCTGGACGGTACAGGGAATTACACGGGCGGGAGTTTTTATGACAACGAGTTCACGGGATTTCAGACGGCGGTGAACGCGATCGGTCACCAGGTGGCGAATGCGGCGACGACGGACTGGCTGAATGCGAGCACGTTTTTACGGCTGCATATCGACTGCCCGACGAGCAGCGGCAACCCGATAGCCGGGACATACGGGATCAATTTGCAGCAAGGCGATGGAAACACCTTCATCGGCGGAGACGTGGAGGGCTGCGCGACGGCGCTGCACCTGGGAGCAAATGCGCAGAACAACACGATTGTGGGACTGCGGAACGAGAACTCGACCTACCAGGTCGTGGCGGATGCGGGCAGCTCGTACAACAACTGGATGACCGGCGGCACGATGTTTAGCGGCCGGCTGACGGACAACGGGACGCGCAACAGCTTCCTGGATACATTTCACCGGAGTTTCAACGGATTGAATGGTGACTGGTATGGAAGCCAGCAGGACGCGACAGTGACGAATCACTTGCGGTTGGGCACAGGGTTGGGCAACGAGCGCGGATTGCTGAATGAGATCCAGACGGATTACGGCTACCGGTGGACTTACGGCATCGGCGACGGCACGAGCGGAGCACAGGCTTACGTAATCCAGGACCTGCTGAACAACGTGCCGCGCATCAGCGTGGGGCAGTATCTGAGCGCCATGGCGAACGTGGTGACGAACGTGATGGTGAATAACGGCGGCTGCTATACGACCTCGGTGGCTCCGGCGGTGAGCTTTTCGGGCGGCGGAGGCAGCGGCGCAACGGCAACGGCGAACATGGCGACGAGCACGGCCTTGAACTGCACCGGCGGCTACACGGTGGGGAGCGTGACGGTGACATCCGGCGGGAGCGGGTACACGTCGCAGCCGGCGCTGAGCTTCAGCGGATCGAACCAGACGACGGCGCCGAACGCGGTTGCGGAGGTGACGCCTGCGGGGAGCACGAACAACCAGACGGTGATCAACTCAGCGGGAACAGGCGCGGTGGTGCTGAACGGATCGAACAGGTCGGGCACGGGCGGCGTGGTTTTCGGCTCGGGAGGAGCGACAGAAACGACGGTTGCGACCGTGGACAACGCGGGAGATGCGCAGTTCAACGGGACGCTGCTGGTGGGCGGCACATCGCAGTCGACGGGGACGATGACCGTTCGGAATAACGCCGATGCCGAGGTCGACTACTATCTCTGGCCGGGACACACGACCAGCCAGAAAGGCTCCTACACGTACAAGGACTGGAACGGGAACAGCCAATGGTACATGGTGAAGGACGCGAGCAATAACTGGGCGCTGAATTCGGCAACCGGCGGGCTGGACAGCTTCAAGGCCTACCAAAGCACGAACAGCGGGGACACGTACATCAACGCCTCGAACTCCAGCGGAATCGTGCGCGTAAATTACGAATCAGGTTCGGGGACGGGATTCAACATCTATGGCGGCGGCAGCAGCAACTTATACGCCAGCTTTACGAGCCCCACGGCGATCAAATTTCCCGGCCTGGCGGCGAGCAGCGGTCATAACTGCGTGCAGATCGACAACTCGGGCTACATCACCAATACCGGAGCGGCCTGCGGAACCGGCAGCAGCAACGGCACGGTGAACGCGGGCACGAGCGGACAGATTGCGTATTACAGCGGCAATGGGACGGTGCTCTCGGGGACAAGCACGGTATCGGTAACGGCGGGAGGCACGGGCGCCAGCACGGCCTCGGGAGCGCTGTCGAACCTGGGCGGGGCTCCGTTGGCGGGAGCGTCGTTTACCGGCCCGGTGAGCACGACCAGCACGTTGTCGGTGGCGAACAACATCAGCATGGGACCGCGCTTCGATGTGACGAACGCGGCATTTGGAGCGAAGGGAGACGGATCAACAGACGACACGGCCGCCATCCAGGCGGCATTCAATGCCTGCGCGAACTATGTTTCTTCGACGAATACCCTGACGGGCAGTTACGGCGGCATCGTCGAGTTTCCGGGCCTTCATTCCTATGTCATCAGCTCGACCATCAACGCCTACGACGGATGCCAGATCGAGGGGACGGTGGGAAGAAGCAGCGGAGGAATCTCTCCCCCACTCATCCAGTGGAATGGCACAGCGGCGGGCACCGTATATACGATCACAGGCTTTACCGCCGCGGCTAACACAACACCACTGTATACGCTATCTTCACCGGCGCCACATGCCCAGGGCAATTTAGCCACCTTTACGGTAAGCGGCGGCAGTGTTCCGTCCGTGGGGCAATGGGTGGACATCGAAGGCCTGAGCACAAGCGCCGGCATGTACCTTAACAGGGTTATCGCGCAGGTAGCAGCAGCCAGCGGAAGCACCTTTACGGTCACATTTCCATCTGTTATTACCGCGGGCACTTTTACGGACACGGGAACGGCGACGACGGTGAATGTGCTGGTGGCGTTTGATGCCACTTCCCGGTATGAGACAGCAATCAACAATATTACTCTTAGCACAGGAACAACGACAGTCAACCCTTACCAGGTGGGATTTTACTTTGGCTCGCGCGTGGATACCGGTACCCACCTGGAGCACGCCGAAGCGGCAGGCGCAACGATGTACAGCTACTATTTCGCCAATGGCGGAATCAATGTGTATTTTGACAGAGGCTGGAGGTCGGACGGCGCAGGAATCGCGGGAATTTACTGGCGCGTAGCTGGTGCTGACGACTTCGGCATCGCAAATGGGACAACGGATAATGCAACGGAGAATGGATCGCCAACCAGCGGCGCCGCGGTGATGCTGGATAATTCGGCTTGCGCATCCAGCACATCTGCAAGGCTAACCGTCAGGAACGTCAAGCATGAAATCAACACGACAATGACGCCAGGGCTGGGTGTATACACCTTGCTGGATTGCCCGGCAAACGCAAACGGGACACAGTTCTTTCTTGACTTTGAGCAGGTGTGGATGGCTCCGGGCGCGGTGACCAACGCAACAGGAATCATGATGACGCCGGCAAATGACATGGCGCTTTCGTTGAGCGTCGTAAACGGCGGGGTCAGCGGCGGCGGTTTAGGAGGCAGGTGGGTTGGGCTGCCCGGGCTGGCGAGAAACGATTTGGGCGGAAACGATGGATTCATCCCACTACTCAGCTACTCACCTGCAATCAACAGCGCGGGGGGCCTAAGTACAGCATTCGCCAATGCAGCCGCACCATCGCAATTATTGAACGATTTGAATGTCAACCAGCTATTTCACTACGGCATCCAGGCCTCTGATTTTCTGTATTCGGACACGGCCTATGCGGCGCTGCCCAACGCCACGACGCTACGCGCGGGCCAGATACTTGCACCGCCGAGTTATTGGAATGGGGCCAACGGCAAGCGGTATGCGATCGACGTTGTGTACCAGGCAGGAACGACGGGTACGCCGAACAGCGGGGCCACAACCTGCTCCGGCTCAAGCGGAACCTCCGTGCTGACATGCTCGAGCGCCACCGACCTATCGACAGGCCAGAGAATCAGCATCGGCACGGACACCAACAAGACGATTCGTTACGTGGACGCGACCAACCCGAGCGCAGTTCTGGTGAATATGACGACCAACCTGGGGGCAACGTATTCCAACCAGGTGCTCTCATTTTCCGCTCCGGTTCTGGGATCTGAGATTCAGATGCCGACAAAGTCGTCGAGCGCGCCGACAACACTGACGTGGACGCAAGGGGACATGGAGCAGAACTCCGGGGCCACAGCCAACGGGGTGGCGGCGTGGGTAAACGTGGCGGCCGGCACGCCGGGGACATGGGCGGGGATACCGCTGGGCAACAGCAGCGGCTTGCTGACACCCACGCAAATCAGTTGGGGTTGCACATCAGGCAACCCCTATTACAACGCTTATACAGGCGCCTGCGGCTCGCCAACACAGTCGTATCCCGGCGCGGGAATCGCCGTTTCGACGGGCAGCGCATGGGGAACGCCGCTTACAGCGCCAGCCAGCGCCATAGTAGGCATCAGCGATACGCAGACACTGACCAACAAATCGATTAATGCGTCCGAGGTCAACAGCGGAACGCTGCCTCACGCACAGTTGCCGACTCTATTAAGCGGCGACATTCCGAACAATGCGGCGAACACGACGGGAACAGCGGCAGGTTTTACCGGCTCCCTGACGGGCGATGTGACGGGGACACAAACGGTGACAACCGTGGGCAAGATCAACGGGGGAAGCGTGCCGGCATCAACCGCCCGGCTCGCCACCAATTCATCCGGCCAGATTGTTGCCGCCAGCAATACCCTTGGCTGTCTTGACGGATACGACCACCTGCCCTGCACCGTATACGTGGAGAGCAACGTCTCCGAGTCCACCTCGACCGCGAGCTACGCCACTATCTGGACATCCACCTTCGCCGGGTTGTACCGCATTACCGGCTACATATACGGGACTACGGCCAGCAGCACCAGCTACTCCGTCTCCCACTATGTAAAAGCCACACAATCCGGCCAAACCGCAGGGAATGGCTACCTGGTCGCCTCTGCACAGATCGGCACGACCATCTCGTCGAATAACGCCTACGCATACGTATTCCCGCTGGGCGCCAGCGTACCCGTCCAGACCGAAAGCCTTACGAGCAGCGGCTCAAACACCGGCGGCGTTTGGAGCCGCGGCCTCATCATCGAACGCCTGCAGTAAGGAGATGGGTCTATGCTCTACACCCCCACCGACCGGCAGGCGCTTCGCATAGGTATTGCCAGCGGCAGCGGGATAGAGCGGTTTCACAAGGGGTTGAAATGGGGGAACCGTGGAGGAAACAACAGGAGGAAGCACGGCGGTAGCGGGAGGTTTTTGCGCGGAGGAGCTGGACCGGGAGGAGCTGATTCGCTTTGGGCGGATTCTGGACCTGAGGCCGGCGAGCCTGCGGGGGCGGACGGTGGCGATGATGCTGGCCGAAAAGCTTTTGCAGGTAAGGACGCGGGAGGGGAGCACGCAGCCGCTGCAAGCGAACGCGGTACAGCGGGCCTTTGAGCGGCGGCGGGGGGAGCGGAACATTGTACTGAAGGCGCGGCAGATGGGGCTGACGACCTGGGCGGCGGCGCGGTTTTTTCTGCGGACGATCACCCGGCCGGGGACGCTGACGCTCGAGGTGGCGCACACCCAGGAGGCGGCCGAGGAGATCTTTCAGATTGTTCACCGCTATGTGGATTATCTGCCGGAAGCGCTGCGCGAGGGGCCGTTGCAGGTTTCACGGGCCAATACGCGGCAGATTGTCTTTCCGGAGATGGACTCGCAGTACCAGGTGGTGACGGCGGGAGACCGGAACGCGGGACGGGGATTGACGGTGCAGAATCTGCACTGCTCGGAGCTGGCGCGGTGGCCGGGCGACCCGGCGGAGACGCTGGCCGGATTGCGGGCGGCGATGACGCCCGAGGCGGAGCTGATTCTGGAATCGACGCCGGACGGAGTGGGCGGCTGCTTTTACGAGGAGTGGCAGAAGGCCAACGAGCAGGGGATGGTGCGGCACTTTTTTCCCTGGTGGATGGAGCGGCGTTACCGGACGAAGGCGGTGGAGGAGGCCAGCTTGACGGACGAAGAGCGGGATTTGATGGCCTTCAAACGGCTGGATCTGGAGCAGATCGGATTCCGGCGGCAGATACGGGCGGATTTTCGCGGATTGGCGAAGCAGGAGTTCGCGGAGGATTGCAACGAATGCTTTTTGGCCAGCGGCGACGCGGTCTTTGAACTGGCGGCGGTGGAGGCGCGGCTCAAGACGGTGACGGAGCCGATTGAAACGCGACTCAACGGAGATCTGGAGATCTGGCTGCCGCCGCTGAAGGGCAAGACGTACCTGGTGGCGGTGGACCCGGCCGGGGGCGGAAGCGAGGGCGACTACTCGGCGGCGGAGGTGCTGGAGCTGGAGACGGGGTTGCAGTGCGCGGAGTTTGCCGGGCACATGGGCGGGCTGGAGCTGGCGCGGTTCGTGGCGAAGCTAGCCGTGGAGTACAACCAGGCCTGGCTGGTCGTGGAGCGAAACAATCATGGCAGCGGGATTCTTTCGCTGCTGGAGAGCTCATGCGGCTACGGGAAAGTTTACCGGCAGAACAGTCAGGCGGGCTGGCTGACGACATCGATGAGCCGGCCGGCGGCGCTGGGACGGCTGGATGCGGCGCTGGTGGAGGAGCCGGAGCGATTTCAGAGCCGGAAGCTGCTGGCCGAGTGCCGGAGCTTTGTGCGGCGGCCGGAAGGCGGAAGCGGGGCGCGCGCGGGAACGCATGATGACCGGGTGATGGCCATGGCGATTGGGCTGGGGGCGAGGGCGGAAGTACTGAAAGGGAGCTGACAGCAAACAGCTAACAGCTACACCTCCGGTCTAATGGCATAGAATTCGATTGGGATTCAGCACGAGGCGGGGGCAGGGGCTTGGCCGTTCAGGCGGTGCAGCATATCCGGCGGATGCGGGGCGGGGCGCAGGGCCAGTTGATGCTGGGCGCCGACGGTCAGGTGTACGTGGTGAAGTTTCAGAACAACCCGCAGCACGTGCGGGTGCTGGCCAACGAGTTTCTGGCCTGCAGGCTGGCGTTGGCGGCGGGGTTGACGGCGCCGGAGACGGTATTGATGGATGTCTCCAGCTGGCTGGTGGAAAATACGCCGGAGCTGGAGATGGACCTGGGCAGGACGCGGGTGCGCTGCACGGCGGGGTTGAACTTCGGGTCGAGATTTGTGGGCGGGCTGATGCCGGGGCAGGTGGTGGACTACCTGCCCGAGGAGCAAATGGCCGAGGTGCGGAACCTGGGCGAGTTTGCCGGGATCCTGGCCCTGGATAAATGGACCGGCAATGCCAATGGCAGGCAGGCAGTCTTTGCACGCCGGCAGCGGGAGCGGCGCTACCGGGCGGTCTTCATCGACTTCGGGTACTGCTTTCACGCCGGGGAGTGGAGGTTTGAGGATCTGCCGCTGCGCGGGGTGTACTACCGCAACGATGTCTACCGGGAGATTGCCGGATGGGAGTCCTTTGAGCCGTGGCTGACGCGGATGGAGACGATGGCTGCGGAGACGGTGTGGGCGGCGGCCGGCGATGTGCCTCCGGAGTGGTACGGCGGCGACGTCTCTGAAATGGAAGCGCTGGTGGAGAAGCTGCTGGCCAGGCGATGCCGGATTCGGGAACTAATTGAAGAGTTCGGGAAGTCGGATCGGAGGCCATTTCCGAAATGGGTGGGGATGGGAAAAGATTTGGGGAAGGATTGGAAAGAGATAAGATGGGGAGCTAGCATGGGAAAGGTGAATTAGGGACAGGGACTTGGGAACAGGGACTAGGGACTAGGGAATAGGGAATAGGAAACAGGGATGAGTGGCGGCAGCGAGCGGCGGGCATGCACCTTTCAACTGCTCCGGTATGTGCCGGATGCGGTGAGGAACGAGTATGTCCATATCGGGGTGATCCTGCGCGAGCAGGGGGGCCCCCAGACGAATAATCCGGCGGGGGCCGGACAGGAGCCGGCTTTAATACGCTTTACCCGCGACTGGCGGCGGGTGCGCTGCCTGGATCCGGAGGCCGATACCGCGCTGCTGGAGGGGATGGAGAGCGAGCTGCGGCGGCGCTTCGAGAGCGAGCCGGATGGGAATCTGATGCGGATGTTGACCGAGTCGCTCTCGCTGAACGTGCAGATGACCGAGCCCAAGGCGTACCTGGCGGAGAGTTTGCCGGCGGGGATGGAAGAGCTGATGCGGCTGTATGTGGAGCCGCCGCCGCGGGAGCGCGTGCCGAGACTGAGCGGAAGGGCGGCGATCCAGGCGCGGATGCGGACGGAGTTTGAGCAGGTTGGGGTGTGGGATCTGCTGCGCAAGCGGATTGCGGCCTCGGAGTATACGCGGCCGGGGGATCCGCTGCGCATTGACGCGGGCTACAAGCCGAACGGGATTGTGCGCATGTTTCACGCGGTGAGCCTGGAGCCGGGCGTGGAGATGGCCAAGGTGCTGGCCTTTTCGGCGGCGGGGCTACGAATCGGAGTCGAGCGGGTAGAGCGGGCGCAACTGGAATTGACTGCCGTGATTGAGCCGGCGGCGCGGCTGGGAGCCACCGATGAGGAACCGGAGCGGCAGCAGATGTACAGGTTTGGGGTGGAGACGATGGAGGAGAACCAGATCCGAGTGCTGACGACGTCGGATTTGGGGCGGGTGGCGGAAACGGCGCGGCGGGAGCTGCGGGTGTGAGGGCGAGCCGAAGGCTCGCCAGCGGACAGCGGACAGCTAACAGCAGTCAGCTTCCAAAAAGAATTTGCAAAATTTTGTCTGAAAGTTTGCAGATAATTTCTGGTGTTTGTAATAGAGTGGGTTTTGTAAGCGCGATACCAGGATCCGCGGGCAGAGAAATTGCGGCCCTCAGAGAATGGCGCGAACGGATAACTGTTAGCTGAAAGCTGATAGCTGTCAGCTGGAAAAGGCATGGCCCTTTCGGGGGTTGTGCCTTTTTTGTTTTTATGTGGCGGATCTGCGGGTTTGAAAGGCAGCTTTTAGCAAAAAGTTAGCAGCTAGAGGCCTGGAGAAGGAAGGTGCGCGTGAAGGTAGCAGAGCAGTTACGGGAGATCTGGCGGCAGGCGACGGGGAATGGCCGGAGCGCGGAGTTGGCGGCGGACGCGGCGAATGCGGAGGCGGAGCGCAAGACACTGGCGCTGCCGGCGATTATCACTCCGGTGCAGTTTCCCGGGCAGCACCTGCCCAAGCCGACACCGGTGAATCTGCGTAGGTTTGCGGAGACGCCGGTGGTGCGGCGGGCGATCAACGTCATCAAGGATCGCATTGCGGCGATGGACTGGCAGGTGCGGGTGCGGCGCGGGGTGAAGGCTGGGGAGCTGGTCCAAGCGGAGCGCAAGCTGCGGGCGCTGCGCCGGGTGCTGGAAGAGCCGAATGCCTCGGACAGCTTCCGGACATTGATGGAACAGGTGATCGAGGATGTGCTGACGGGCGGGTACGGGGCCATGGAGATGGAGCCGACCGGCGATGGGGAGCGGCCGGCGATGCTGTGGCCGGTGGACGGGGCATCGATCCGCATCAATCCGCGCTGGGACGGGCAGCCGGAGACGCCGCGCTACGCGCAGGCGATGCCCGGACAACTGGAGTCGAGCGCGATTGAGTTGCGCGACGACCAGCTGATGTATGTGCGCATGAACCCGCGCAGCTTTACGCCCTTCGGCCTGGGGCCGCTGGAAGTGGCCTTCGAGACGGTGACCCAGTTTTTGAGCGCGCACCGTTTTGCGGGCAAACTGGCGGCCAACTCAGTGGCACAGTATGCGCTGTGGCTGAATGAGGCGACGCCGGCGCAGCACGACCGGCTGATCCGCTGGTGGCAGGACGAGATTGAGGGCACCGGGCGGGTGCCGCTGATCTCGAGCGAGCAGAAGCCGGAGGTGCTGCGCTTCGCCCAGGGCACGGACGCGGACATGCGGCTGGAGTGGCAGGAGTTTCTGATCCGCATGGTGGCCAATGCCTTTGGGTTGCCGCCGCTGATGCTGGGCCTGGAGGCGGATGTCAACCAGTCGACGGCCTCGGAGATGGCCGACGAGGCCTTCCGCGGGGCGATCTCGCCAATGGCGATCTTGCTGGCCGGGCACATTACCCGGGATCTCTTCGGCAAGTGCATCGGGTGGCGGGAGTTTGAGTTTGTCTTCAACGAACTGAACGCGCGGGACGAGAAGACAGAGCTGGCGGTGCAGGTGCAACTGCTGCAGGCCGGGGTGTTGACGGTGAACGAGGTACGGGCGATGCGGGGACTGGGGCCGCTGGGCCAGGATGGCGCGGCGGCGCAATTGACGGGTGAAGCGGGAGTGGTAGAGACAGGCTAATGGATTACAACACGGCCGAGCGGCAGGCCGGCCGGATGGCAAGAGCAGATGGACGGAGAGCGCATGAGACTGGAAGCGATGGCGGTAATGATTCCCCCTGTGGACGGACACCCCAACCGGGTGCCGTTCGAAGGGGTGTTGACGATGGTGAATACGGCCAGCGACAAGGCGCCGGCGGGAGCGCGTGGACATCGGGTGATGTTGACGCACGCGGCGGCGGAGAAGGCTCTGCCATCGCTGCTGGGCATGGCGGTAGACTACCGGCCGGGGTGGGATGGGCACGACGCGCGGCGCAAGATCGGGCTGCTGACCGAGGCGGACCTGGTGGGACAGCGGCTGGTGGTACGCGGCTACCTGTACGCGCGGGACTTTCCGGAGGTGGCGGGAGCGATCGAAGCGCAGAGGCCGGAGTCGCTGGGCATGAGTTATGAGCTGGCCGACGCGCGGGTGGAAGATATGCGGGCCGAGGTGTGGAAGCTGACCCGCGTGACCTTCACCGGAGCGGCAATACTGCTGCGGGACAAGGCGGCCTACAAGGCGACGAGCTTCCGCATGGCGAGTTAGCGAAAACAGCTAACAGCTGTCAGCTATCAGCTGTCAGCTAACAGCAAGAGCAGCAACTGAAAACTTGCACTGAGAGCTGATGGCTGATTGCTGTCAGCTGACAACTGAAGAAAGGAATGGCATGGACAACAAAGAGCAAGAGATTGTGGATCGGCTGGAAGCCGCGACGGCGCATCTGGAACGGACGCTGAACTGGCTGGAAGAGCGTCAGGGCGCGCTGAGCGGAGAGGTGGAGAAGATCTCGGCGACCATCGAGCAAAGCCGGAGGGAAGCGGAGCTGGCGGAGAAGCTGGCCGCTGCCGAGCAGGAGTTGGCCGAGCTGAAGGCAGAAACGGCGCAGACGGTGCTGAACCCACTGCGCAGGACACTGCCCTCGGCGACCAGCGAGATGCTGGCCAAGCGCGGCATCGGGGAGGGTCCCATCGACGTGAAGGCCCTGGATGCGGCGCTGGCCGGATTGAGTCTGGAACAGCGCATCGCGGTGAAGACCCAACTGTTGAGGGCGGGGGCGATCGCGTAAAAGCAGTTTTCAGTTGTCAGTGATCAGTGGTCAGTTGCTTGTGACCATTGCCCTGACTGCTGATCGACGTTAACTGATCACTGACCACTGATCACTGATCACTCAAGCAGTGGCCCCATGGAGGGGGCGGAAAGAGCCTATGAACGCAACCTTTGCAGACATTCACGCAGCAGCAGACTATATCGGGCCGGGCGCAATCGAAGTTCCGTTGTATCAGACCGAGATTTTCGACATTTGCCGGCGTTCGAGCCCCTTCGGGCAGCGCATCAAGCAGGTTCCGGCGACCGGACATCCGTCACGGTTCTTCGAGGAGACGGCGATTCCGAATCCGGGAACATCGGGCTTCGTCAATCCGCGCAGCATCTCGCCGGCGGTGGTGAGCCCGACACGCGTCGAGTTAAGCGTGCCGTTGAAGGCGATCGTATCGCAGATCAACTACAACCTGTTCGACATCGAGCTGGGCGATCAGCAGAAGCAGTTTGCCTATCTCCAGGCCAAAGACCTGGTGGACACGGTGAGCGGCGTGATGGTGACGCACGACATCGCACTTTGGAACGGCAACGACACCAGCCTGAGCGCACCGACGACCACGCAGTATATGGGCGCAGTCGCGCAGATCGCGGCGGGAGGCAACTCGGCGACAGTCGGCTCAACGGGTTCGATTGTCAACGGCCTGAGGACGGCGGTGGCTGCGATGTGCGCCAACACCGGCTTCTATGTGCGGCCGACGGCGATTTATGCCAATCCGATGCTGCTGGACCTGATCGACCAGGAGATGAAATCGGAGTTCAACGTGGTGCTGAATACCGGTCCGATCACCGGCGGCATCACGGTGAAGATGCTTTCGACGCAGGCGGGCGATCTGCCGCTGATTCCGGACTGGAGCCTTGGCTATACAGGCACGATCGGCTCCGGGTCGGCATCGTTGCCGGCTTACATCGTGACCGAGGATCTGATCGAGTACCACTGGCTCGGCGATCCGACGCCACGGGTCTTCCAACTGGGGCTTCCGAACTCGCTGACCTATCAGTACGTGGCGGTCAAGTTCGGCGCCGTGGTGGTGAAGGGCGCCAACTTTGCGCACTGCCTGGTTACAGTGACAGGCCGGTAGAGCGCGGATCAGCCAATCGATTCATTCGCGTGCTGATTGGCTGGGATGGCGGACGGGCGGGAGCAGGTTGGATTGCACCCGCCCGGCGGCAAGCCGGGGGATCTGTGAATACGCCGTTGTTTCAGGGCAGACATTCCCTCAGGGGCTCGGGGCCCCATTTGATCTTGCGGGGACAATGCGCGGACTAAAGGCCGCACCCATCAAGACACCGGCGTATTCACAGATTCCCCGGCAGTTTAGCTGACGGGACAAGAAGAGGAAGGGTGGAGTATGGCGTATCTGCAGCCAGTGGATTATCAGAATTACGGCTTGCCGGCAGGGACGACGGCGGATTGGATTACGGCGGCCACGGCATTGATCAACAGCTACTGCAGGCGGCCGGACCTGAACATCATCCAGTACACGGAACGATTGCGGGTGGTGAGAGGTTCGCAGACGGTGTTATTGAGCTACCTGCCGCTGGCGCCTTTGGGAACGGCCACGACGCCGCTGGTGAGCATCGAAGGCCGTTATACGCGGCCGCGGCGGGGAGAGCTTCCGAACGAGCCGCTGATCGAGATTGCTCTGGCGTTTTCGCTGCCGGGACAGTGGACGGCGATCGATCCGAGCACGGTGGACTACGACCCGAATACCGGGGAACTGACGCTGCCATGGAATTTGCTGGGACTGCCCTTCAACGAAGTGGCGGTGACCTACACGGCGGGATTGGCGACGATCGGCGACGACGTGAAGTCAGCGTGCGCGCAGATCGTCAGGAATGCGCAGTCGACGCCGGCGCTGAACGCGAGCAAGACCAAGATTGACACGATGCAGATGCAGTATTTCTCAAGTTCGCTGGTGGACGAAACAGTGCAGGCGTGGCTGCGTCCCTACGTGGCGAACAGGCTGGGGTGAGGGATGAGCGATACGGCGGCGCGCAATCCCGTAGGAGCGCCGCGGATGCTGGCCGATGCCCTGCTGCGAAGCGTGGCAGGAACGACGGCCCTTCTGCGGGTGACGGGGACGAATGCGGATACCAACCAGTCCGAGGTAGGACTGGTGGCAACGACGTTTTCCGAAGTGGCGATAAGCCCGGTGGTGATGCGCAAGCTGCGTCCCACCTGGAAGGAAGGCGGCGAATCCAAGTGGGAGCTGCTGGTTTCAGCGACCGGTGTGCAGCAGCAGGTAGACTCGCTGGATCTGGGATCGGCGCAGGCTCTGTTTGCAATGACCCTGGCGATTACGGTGGCGGGACAGGATTACCTGATTGAGTCTATCGGCGCCAACGAAGCCTTTGACCAGGTGTACATGTACCGGTTGCTGCTGCGGGAAGCGCATCAGCAGGCGGTGTGAAGACAGTTCTCAGTTGTCAGTGATCAGTTGTCAGTGGTCACTCGTGACTAGAGGCTAACTTAGCACCGCTGAAACTTTATCGTGAGCAATTTGCAGTTCAGAGCTTCTACCTGAACCGTGCTTAATCAACACGTTCTGGCAGGGCACGACATCAGAAACTGTCGAATGCTCATGGATGACTGACAACAGAGAACTGACAACTGAGAACTGAGAACTGTCCGGAGTAGTACTCCATGCAGAATGCGAAAGATTCGTTTTATATGGCACTGCGCACGCGTCTGGCGGCGCTCAATCCGGAGCGGACGATCCTGCTGCGCGGAGCGGTACGGCCGGGGATTCTGGCGGAGGAAGCCGAGGCTCCCTTCGGCCTGCTTCCCAACGACGTGTTTGTTTTGCGCTGGCTGGGCCTGGGGGTGGATTTTGATCTGGGGTCCACGATGGCGGCAGAGCAGTGCGAGGTGATCTACCAGACGTGCGGATCGCAGAGCTTCGGCGGACTGGACCGGGGCCGGGCGTTGAGCGAGATGGACGAGGAGCTGACGGCAATGGTGCAGCCTTTCTGGACGCCCAAGCTCAACTACACGGCAACTCCGCCGGCAGAGATGCTGACGAATGTGTTCTGGGATGAGCCGGGGTTTGGGCCGATTGTGACGCAGCGGGATTTGCTGAGCCGTTCCGCGAAGGTGATGGTTTACAGCTACCAGGAGCAGGGGGAGTAAGAACAGGGACTAGGGACTAGGGAATAGGGAATCGGGACAGAAAGTCAGTTCACAGGCCCAAACCACTCACCAGATCCTTTCAGAGGTTGACGCAATGACAGCAACATGGTTTTCAGCTCCCGCCCCGGTGGCGCGGCGGGTACGAGGGTACTTTGCGCCGGTGAACCGCGCGGCGCAGACGCCTGTGATTTTCGATCCGGCGGAGCAGGGCAACTTCAGTCTGAACGCGCCGCCGGCGCCATGGATCAGCCTGGGATGGATACAGGGGTTCACGCGCAAGGCGGAAAGCAAGACAGCCGCGGTGATGACGGGGATTCCGGCCAGCCCGCTGGAGCAGGTGAGAGAGACGCTGGAGGCGCAGGTGAGTCTGGAGTTCCTGAGCTGGACCAAGCTGACCATGGCTCTGGCGACGGGCTCGCAGCACATGAACGTGCTCGCCGCTGCAAGCGGAGCAACGGCGGCCGCAGATGGCGCAACGGCGGCGACGGCGGTGACGGTGCAGAGCGGATCGACGGCAACATTTGTCGCGTTGGCTTCGGCGGATGCGGCAACGTTTTCAGCCGGCTCGATCATCGCGCTGGACGTGGATTACACGGGGCAGACGGGGTTTGTGGGCTCGCCGGTATCGGGAGCGTATGTGCGCACGGCGCTGACGGATGTGGATTACATCCGGAGAGTGACCTTTAATGTGGCGCTGGTGTCGGCGGTAGCGACGACGGGAACGACGGGGCTGACGCTGGCCGAGGCGTTGCCGGGCGGCGCTCCGGCGGCAGGAGCCAAGCTGCAGGCGGTGACAGGATTTGTGGATCGCGAGGGCGGCAGCTTCTATCAGGAGTGGTCGGCGCTGTTTGTGATGGAAGGCAGCCAGGGAGAACGGATCTTCTTCCACTATCCACGATTGCAGACGATGGCCAGCGCACAGGAGGCCGCATTGCCTTTGGACAGCAAGCAGAAGACCGGGCTGGCACGAGTGCTGCTGAAGGGAAATTTTCTGGCGCTGCCGGTGACCGATCCTCTGGATGGGGAACGGGTGGTTTGCTACCGGAGTTTCCTGCCGGCGGCCAAGGCGCTGGTGTGAGAAAGACAGTGAATCAGTGAATTAGTGAATCAGTGATTCCCACCTTAGATCACCCCAGCGAGCTAAGTTCACTCGCCGGGGATCCCGATAGCCGCAAAATACGCGGCGAGGGTGTGGCACCCGGTGAGTTAGTTAGTCAGCGAGACAGCAACGCAGAGAGAGCCAATGAAGATTACGATCAACGGGCAAGACTATACGGCGGCGCTGGATACAGCGCGGGCGCTGACGATTGAGCGCAAACTGAACGAGCCCTCCGTCTGCCAACTGTGGCTGAGCCTGCCCACCAACGGCAGTTTATCGACGCCCGTGCGCAACCAATCGATCGCGGTGACGGGCGACGATGGGACGTATTACTTTACGGGTTACATTGCGATGAGTCCGCTGCCGGAGTATGCGGGTCTGGCGATGGAGGGACCGCGGTACCGGATTGCGATCCAGGCCATCAGCGACGAACTGCTGCTGGACCAGAGCCTGATGCCTCCCAGCACAGGCGCAACGGGCGAAGAAGCCGGGGCGCTGATGACGGCATTGGTGACGCGCACCGGAATTACGCGGCTGTCAACGGCGGGGCTTACGCTGAGCACGCCGGTGAGCAACTTTGTTCCGGAGCCGGGAGCGCCGTGGAGCAAGAGCGCCGGGCAGGTGGCCAGCATGGCGCGGGCCGCGTATCGCGCGCTCAACGGCGCGCTGACGATCACTCCCGTGCAAACGACCGTGCACCCGCTGAACGAGACGGACGGCAGCCTGAACCTGGCGGCTCTGGCGTTCACGGCCAGCGTGAAGCGCGGGCTGGCGAACGATGTGACGGTTTGCGGCGAGCATGAGCCGGTGGCTTACGTAACCGAATACTTTCAGGGCGATGGGACGACGACGCAGTTTTACCTGACACAGGATCCATTTTTTCCAGCCGCTTCGAAGGCTACGATCATCAACGAACTCTTCAACGAAGCGCAGATCAACGAGCAAGTGTGGGGCGTGATGAGCGGAGCGGGCTATCTGACGCTGGGCGCAGGCGGAGCGGCGATCAACGGCGGAAACGGAATCGACGGGGAAGCGCTGCTGGCCTGGCTGGATCCGGTGGAGATGGGCGGAACGTTGCTGCTGGAGGCCGTGGGCGTAACCATTGCGGCGAACAGCAGCGGGGCGCTGGCCGGCTTCTTCATTGGCAGAGATACGCAGGCTGCCTGCATTGCGGGTTTTCAAGTGACGCCGCAGTCGGGGACCGGGAATGTTACATTGCAACCGCTTGTTCAGGGAAGCACGGTGGGGACGCCGTACACCATCAATCCAGCCTACCAGTACTCGCTGCGTGTGCGAGTGCATTGCCCGGAGATCGAGCGGGAACTGGCGGTCTTTCGCTCCTTTGGAGATAGCGGGGCGATTACCGCAGGCGGGCAGTGGAATACGGCTCCGGGCTACATCCAGATGGAGATTCAGCAGTTTGTGGACGGAGTGGGCGGGATGCCGGTGACGCTGTATGACGGAGCGATCGCCAGCCTTCCCGGCGCATGCACGGTGGTGGCGGCGAGCAGCATCTATATGATCGGGACGATACGCGCGATCCATTTGATCAATCTGGGATCGGGGTGGGTGGTGAGCACGCCGCCGAGCGGCGGCCCGTACACCCGGCGCGTGGGCACGACGGCCGAGGCGGCGGAGTGCCACCTGGAACGCACGGGAAAGCTGGTGTTTTATACCGGGTATGCGCCGGTTGCAGGCGAGCAGGTTGCGGTGAGTTACCGGACCATTGGCCGGGCGGTGGGGCGAGCAGTGAACACCACGAGCCAGGCGGCGTTGGCCGCGGCGGGAATGCCGGTCGAGTCTGCGTGGATTGGCTCGGTGACCAATCCACCGGCGCGCAGCTCCGCCGATTGCCGCAACGCGGCGCTGGTGATGGAGCAGGCGTCGGGGGGCGTGAGCGCGCTTTGGAGCGGGACGTACAAGGGAACCAGGTTCAGTTTCGCGAGCGATGTGTGGCCGGGCGATGCGCTGCTGCTGAATGCGCCTTCAACGAGCCTGGACGCGCAGGTGGTGGTGCGGTCGGTGAAGGTGAGCTATAGCGCGAGCTATCCGGATCTGGTGGAATATGCGATTGCCTTTGCCAATGACTGGGCCGACGACCTGGCGATTAAAACCAGCGCGACGGTGCCCGCGGATGCGTGGCTTCCGGCTCCGGTTGCGCCGACGGTGCTGGCCAATCTGAGCGGGCTCACGGTGACGGCAGTGACGGGAACGACGGTGACGGTGAATGCGGGCGTGACGCCGCCTACGGGCGGAGGGTTTGAGGTGAGGCTGCGGGATTTTGATTTCATGGCGGGCACGGACCCGGCGCTGGTGATGCGGTCGTCAACGCCGACGATGACGATTTCGCGTATCGGCGCGAACGACAGATTTTATATCCGGATGTATGACGGAGCGACTCCGCCGAATTATTCGGAGTTTTCAACGGCATTGTTCATCAACCTGCCGCTGTGACGGTGAATGTTGATTCAGGGAATGTGGGCGGACGGGGTTCAGTAAATGCGAATGATGAATGAATTCGAAGCGCAGGTGCTGAGCGACCTGAGCGTGCTGAAGGCGCAGATGACGGGCCTGATGGGCGATGGCAACGGCGGACGGGTTGCCGACCTGGAGCGGCGCATGGAGCGGCACGAGCAGAATTGGCAGAGGGCCAAGGGCTTTCTGGCGGCGGTCAGCGTGATCTTCGCGGTGGTGGAGGTGGCGGTGACGGCGATCTTCCGGCGGTGAAAGGTTATTTTTGATTCTTTGTAAACGGAGAAGCGTTGGAGAGTATGCTTTTGACGAACCGACGACCGTAAATCAACCCCATGGGCCAGATTTAAGGGGTCAAAACGTGAAGAGCAGAAGAATTAGCCCATGACATTACATTGAACTTTTCTATGTATTAGCCTGTATAATCAATGACATAGGCGGTACACGCCCTGACCGTTTCCCTAGATGCGCCGATTTCGCTCTGGTACACTGAAGATATCACTCTAGTACACTGGAGATTGACCACTGAAAGCCGATATGGTACGTTAGGTTCTTCAGTAATGTAAGGGATGCATCTTCAGCTTGCGCAGTGCATCATTCAAGCGGGAGAATTAAGACCATGATGAAAATCAAGACCACATAAGTGAACGTATGGCGAAGAGTAAGGAAGAGTCTCGGAAGGGACAAACCCTAGCCATCGGAACGATCATAATAGGAGTGCTGTTAATCTGCGCTCCACTACTGTTTGAAGATTTCGTGCTTGCGCAGCCTCAATTCGCGCAGGTTGCGCATCCTCAGATATATCTGATCGTTCGAAGATGTTTCGACCTCTTAAATAAGGTCGGCGATGCCTGTATTATTGCAGGCCTATTAGGAATCATTGTCGATCAGGGGCTGAAGACCCAATTCATCCAAGAAGTTGTGAGGGCTGCCTCACCCAATTTAATTGGTCAACACTTGCCCGATCCAATCCGTGAACAACTTCTCAAATACTTTCAAATAAAGTTGATTAGACCTGATTGGGACATCGAGTATGAGGTCACATTAGTTGACCAGTCTCCGGATTACGTTAGAGTGACAAGTAGAATCCAAGGGATTGTGCAGAATTGCGGATCAGAAACCGAAGAATTTGCTCTTATTAGCTCCATCGATCCATCTTCGAAGATTGCACCAGGGAAGGCCCAAATAACACGGATAAGCGCGAATCCAGAATCAGGATCTGGCGGATTTGACGAATTTCCACCTGATAATGCAAAACTTCTTCAACCCGATGGAACAATTCTCTTCAAAAGGAGCGTATCTATACCACCTGGAGGCAGGTACAAAACGGTCTTTGAGACCATCGAATATCGTCCTATTTCAGCCACAATGCCGCTATTTAATGGTACACCGGTGGTCAAGGCAACTCTACGTATTCGATATCCGAAAGACTTGCTGGAAATCGTTGTGTCGACAGGTACTAGTACGAACCTTCCATCGGAATCAACCCTCTGGGGCGACGAATGGGAGATACAGACAGCCCTTCTTCCGGATCAATGCATAGTTGCAACTTGGAATCCGAAAAACGGCACGTAACGTGCCGTTATCGACATTCCGGTGGCTTAGCCAACGTCGATTGATCCTCAGCCAATCAAAATACTCACATCATGACTCACTACTTATAGTTGCCGAGGACACCACGGAATCTTATCAATTGTCAGCTTACTCGACGTTCTTTTCCCAGCGCTTGGGGCGGCGATTTTGTTGCAAAATCTTTTTGCGCAGGCGGAGGGACTTGGGCGTGACCTCGACCATCTCATCCTCGGCGATAAATTCGATGGCCTGCTCCAGGTTGAGATTGTGGTAGGGCACCAGGCGGATGGCTTCATCGGCGCTGGAGGCGCGCATGTTGGTCATGTGTTTTTCGCGGACGACGTTGACGTCGAGGTCCTTATCGCGCGAGTGCTCGCCGATGACCATGCCCTCGTAGACCTCAACACCCGGCCCGACAAACAGGATGCCGCGCTCCTGCAGGCCGTTGAGCGAGTAGGTGGTGGTGAGTCCCTGGCGGTCGGAGACCAGCGCGCCGGTGGGGCGCTGGGGAATCTCGCCCTGGTAGGGGATGTAGCCGTCGAAGAGCGAATTCATCACAATTGTGCCGCGGGTTTCGGTGAGCATCTCGCTGCGCAGGCCGATGAGGCCGCGCGAGGGCACGCGAAATTCCAGGCGCACGCGGCCCGAGCCGTGATTGTGCATTTTGGTCATCTCGCCCTTGCGCGGGCCGAGCTTCTCGATCACTGTGCCGGTGTAGGCGTCGGGCACGTCGATGGTGAGATGCTCGACCGGCTCCATGCGCGTGCCATCGACGATTCTGGTGACGATCTCCGGGCGTCCGGCGGAGAGCTCGAAGCCCTCGCGGCGCATCATCTCAATCAAAATCGCCAGTTGCAGCTCGCCGCGGCCGAGGACTTTGAAGCTGTCGGGCGAGCCGGTATCCTCGACGCGTATTGAGACATTGGTCAGCAGCTCTTTTTCCAGGCGTTCGCGCAGGTTGCGGCTGGTGACGTACTGGCCCTCGCGCCCGGCGAAGGGCGAGTTGTTGACGCTGAACTGAATGGCAATGGTGGGCTCGTCGATGACGATGAGCGGCAGCGGAGAGGGGTTTTCTACGCTGGTGATGGTCTCGCCGATGGTGATGCCCTCGACGCCGGCCACGGCCACGATGTCGCCCATTACGGTCTCGGTAATCTCGGTGCGCTTGAGGCCGCTAAAAGTAAATAATTTAGTGATGCGCGTTTTCATCAGCGAGCCGTCGCGCTTGGAGATGGTGACATCGTCGCCGAAGTGGAGGGTGCCCTGGAAGACGCGGCAGATGGCGATGCGGCCAAAGTAATCGGAATAATCGAGGTTGGTGACCAGAATCTGCAAGGTTCCATCGGCGTCACCGGTGGCGGGCGGAATGGTGGAGACGATGGATTCAAAGAGCGGTTGGAGATTTTCGCCGGGTTTGGCGGGATCGAGGGTCGCCGTGCCTGCCTTGGCCACCGCGTAGAGCACGGGGAAATCCAGTTGCGTTTCGTCGGCGTCGAGGTCGATGAAGAGATCGTAGATCTCGTTGAGGACCTCCTGGGGGCGCGCGTCGGGGCGGTCGATTTTGTTGATGACCACGATGGGCTTGAGCTTGGCTTCGAGGGCTTTGGCCAGGACGTAGCGGGTTTGCGGGAGCGGCCCTTCGGCGGCATCGACGAGCAGCATCACGCCGTCGACCATCTTGAGAGCGCGCTCCACCTCGCCGCCAAAATCGGCGTGGCCGGGGGTGTCGACGATGTTGATTTTGCCGCCGGCGAAGTTGATGGCCGTGTTTTTGGCCAGGATGGTGATGCCCCGCTCCCGCTCCAGCTCATTGGAGTCCATGACGCGCTCGGCCACCTGCTCGTTGGCGCGGAAGGTGCCGGACTGGCGCAGCATGGCGTCGACGAGAGTGGTCTTGCCATGGTCTACATGGGCAATGATGGCGATATTGCGTATCGTCTGGGTCACAGAGGAGTTTTTCCTAATTCAGGCTTGGCCGATGGGCTATGGTTGGGGGAGAAAATCAGGGGTCAGAGATCAAAAACCCTCATGGCGTTCTCAACATAGAGAAAATCGCCGCGCAGTACGGCATCTTTCATTCTATCAGCAGAGAAGATCATCAGGAGATTTCCCGTTACATTCGCGAGAGATTCGTCTCAGCGCGGCAGCCGTTTTGTGAAGAGAAGCTCAGGCTTCCGCCCAGTTGATGAGAGAGGCTGGCGGCGAGCTTCAGCCCCATGGAGGGGCAGGCGTTCATGTCGAAATGCTCGGGAAGGCCAACGCCGTCGTCGGCGATCACCATGCGGACGGCGCCGTCAACGCGATGAACCGAAATCGTGATCGTGCCCCGGCAGCCTCCGGGAAAAGCGTGCTTGAGACTGTTGGCGATCAACTCGTTGACTAGCAGGCCGAAGGGAATGGCGAGCTCCAGAGAGAGAGAAAACTCTTCAACGTCCAGATGAAGCTGAATCTGATCGGGTTGAACCGAGCTGGAGGCCACGACCCGAGTGAACAGATCGCGCAGGTAGTCGGAAAGCGAGAGGCGCGCCAGATCCTCTCTCTGGTAAAGGTGTTCATGCGCCAGAGATATGGCGTGAATGCGCTGGACGGTGGATTCCATGGCGGCGCGGGCTTCGCCCTCGGGAAGCAACCGGGCCCTCATGCGGAGCAGGCTTTGAATCACCTGAAGATTATTTTTTACCCGGTGATGGATTTCGCGCAGCAGAACCTCTTTTTCGCGCAGCGAGGCGGCCATCTGCTCTTCGTGCTCGCGTTGCGCGGTTACATTGTGCAGGGTGAGGACGATTATCGGCGGGGCAGCCGTGGAAGCCCGAAGGCGAGCCGCACGAGCCTCGACCCAGGCGACCGTGCCATCCTTGTGACAGCAACGGAGAGTGGCTTGCTGGTGAGCGTTCACGTCCAACCCGGATAACATTTTCAACAATGACTCCCGGTCTTCCGGGACGACAATTTCCATCCAAGAGCGCCCGACAAGCTCTTTGGAATCCCTGCCCAGCAGGGTGAGGCAGACGGGCGAGACATACACCAGACGACCCTCGCCGCTGTAGACCGCCACCAGGTCCGAAGAGTGCTCGACGATGGCTGTCATCAGGGCGCTGGTTTCGTCCAGCCGGCCTTTCAGGCGGCTGAGCCGCGCCACCCGTTCCAGAATGGCAGGCAACTCTTTCCAGAAGCCGTCGGTTTTCTTCACGTAATCGGCAAAACCGCGCCGCAAAGCCTCGATGGCGACGGTTTCATCGCTCATTCCGGTGACAATGACCACCGGTACCTCCGGGACGCGCGCCTGTGCCGCATCGGCTACTGCCCAGGGCTCGCCATCGGGCAACCGGTAGTCGAGCAACAGGGTCATGAATTCGCCGGAATCATCGTCACCCAGAGCCTTGAGCCCGGCCGCGACGCCATCGGCGAGAACGACCGAGTAACCGGCGCGCTCCAGCGCCCGCCGCATCAGTTCGGCAGTCGAGGGGTCGTCCTCCACCACCAGCACACGCTTGCAGACAAGAACTTCGGGAATTGGTACGCTGCTCATGGCCCGGGAGCCGCCGCCGCTACTGGTTCGTCTTCGGAGAGACGGATGATCTGAAGAAAGAACCCCAGCCGGCGAATGGCTTCAATGAACTGAAGGGGGTCCACCGGCTTGGTAATGTAGACCGAGCAGCCCAGGTCGTAGCAGATGGACACCTCGCGCGGATCGTCGGTGGTGCTGAGCATGATGACCGGCGTCTTGCGGGTGGCCGGGTCGGCTTTGATCTGGCGCAGCACCTCGATGCCGCCGACGGCGCCGGGCATATTGATGTCCAGCAGGATCAGGGGGTCCACGCCCGTGCGCCCGGCGAAATCGCCGCGGCGGAAGATATAGTCCAGGGCTCGCGCCCCATCGTGCAGAACGAGCAGCGGATTGCCCAGCGCGATGCGGCTCAGGTTGCGGCGCAGCAGCTCGACGTGGCCCTCATCGTCATCCACGATGAGAATGGTAAATACGGATTGCAATGCATCCATCTTCGACGTCCTCCTAATCGGCGTTTGGTGTGGAAGCGGGATGGGCAGGGAGGGAAAAATGGAAGGTGGTTCCCTCGCTTTCCCGGCTCTCGGCCCATATCTTGCCACCATGACGCTCCACAATGCGATGCACGATGGCCAGCCCCATGCCTTCCCCTTCCGCTTGCTTGGCATGGAACCGTTGAAAAACATGAAAGAGCTTTGCCATGCCGAACTCCGGAATGCCCAGCCCGTTGTCACGCACAAAGTAGTGGACCATCCCGTCTTCCACCCGGCCGCCCAGTTCGACCTTGAGCGGACGCTCGGGGTTGCGGTACTTGAGCGCATTGCCGATCAGGTTGGAGAAGACCTGGCCCAGGGCCGTGGCATCGGCGATCACGGAAGGCAAGGCACCCACCTCGATCACGGCCCCGGCCTCAATCATCTCCTGCTGGAAGGTGGCCACTGCGTTGGTCACCAGCTCCCAGACGTTGACCCGCGCCAGTTGGTAGACCTGGCGCCCGTGGCGAGAAAGCCCCAGCAGCGCTTCGATCAACCGCTCGAACTTGGTGGCAGAGGCGGCTATGTAATGCAATGCCCCGCCCATCTCCTTGTCCAGAACCGGCTGCACATCGGGCCAGCACCGCTCCCAATTCGGGCAGGCCCGGATGACCTCTTTGAGGTGCTTACAACTCCCCTCCAGTTCGTGCACAAACCCCTGCACATTGACCAGCGGCGCGCGCAGATCGTGGGAGACGATATAGACAAAGGCCTCAACCTCCTTGTTTTTGCGCTGCAACTCCGCAACGGCGACTTCCAGTTCGCGGGTTCTCTCCGCAACCCGATTCTCCAGGCCGGCAGCAAGCTGCGCTAGCTGCTCTGCCATCTGCTTCTGCGCGGTCATATCACGGGCCACGCGGATGTAGCCGGTCAGCTTTCCCGTCTCATCCCGAATCACGGTGAGCACGCCGCTGGCCCAGAAAGTCGATCCGTCCCGGCGCACACGCCAACTGTCGGTCGGGCAACTTCCCCGACGCGCCGCCTCCTCCATCTCCCGCCGCGGCGCGCCTGCCTGGATCTCGGCAGGAGGAAAGACCAGGGAATACTCTCGTCCCAGGGCTTCTTCAGCCGTGTAGCCGAGTACGTTGCGCGCGCCGGAACTCCAACTGTCGATCCGCCCCTCTGTATCCAGCGTGAAAATTACGTAATCAGCGAGGTTTTCGAAGATGATGCGATAGCGTTCCAACTGGACGTTGCGGCTTTGCAACGCCTCGTCGGCGGCCCGTTGCTCGGACCTGTCGCGGGTAACCTTGGCAAAGCCGCGCAACTCACCTTTGGCGCCGCGGATGGCGGTCAAGGTCATCAGCGCCCAGAATCTGCTGCCGTCCTTGCGCACGCGCCAGGCTTCCGTCTCGTAGCGGCCTTCGCGCTCCGCCTTGGCCAAATCCTGCGCCGGAATCCCCGCCCCTACATCCTCAGTCTGGAAGAAGATGGAGAAGTTCCGCCCCAATACCTCTTCGCGCTTGTACCCCTTGAGACGTTCCGCTCCAGCGTTCCAGGTGACGATCCGGCCCTCCGTGTCGAGCATGTAGATGGCGTAGTCAGAGACGCTCTCCACCAGCAGACGGAACCACTCATTGCTCTCAAGCAGAGCGAGATTGGACTCCCTCAAGTCCTGATCTAATTCCCGCAATGCCTGTTCGGATTCCCGCAAGTTCTGGCCGGTCTCTCTCAATGCCTGTCCGGATTCACGCGTGTCCTGGCTGGACTCCCGCAGGTTTTGGCTAGTTTCCCGCGAAGCCTGATCTACTTTGCGCGCATCCTGGTCAGACTCCCGCAGGTTCTGGCTGGTCTTCTCCTGGAGGGGAGGAATGGCTTGCGTCGCGGGGCACACGCCCTCCGCAAGCCGCGCGTCGGCTTTGGGGTGGACAGGGAGCGGGCTCGCGATGAGAGACATCGCTGACTCCAGGGGTCCAGAAATCATCGGATCGGGGAATAAGAAGTACACTCCGGCTGCCTCTTTGCCAGGGCGCTCGGATTACGCTACAAATACGGTATCGCCCCGGGAATGAAAGAGAAGGAGCGAGGAGATTCAGAAGAATTGAAGAGAATCCCAACCGGGAACGCCGAGGCTGGGCGTCCTGAAACGGAATGAGGGGGCGGGGAGCACTGGTTGCGTGGAGTTACATTTGAGGCGGAAACTCCTTCGCATTGAAAAGGCGCGGTTCTAGTTGCGCCCCGTCAACGCAACAAGTTGTTCGGCGGAACCTAATTCACCAAGCGCGGCCGCGGAGTCGCCATGAAAGTTCCCCCTTGCAGCAGCATATGCATCAGGTCCCTGGCGATGCGCGGGTCGGGATCCATGCTGAGGCCGGTCAGCGAACGGCCCACCAAACTCTCGGCAGGAACTCCAGAGGCGCGCAGCAGCGCCTGGTTGACGCGCACGATGCGGCCGTCTGCATCCAACTGCACCATCGCGATGGGCGTCTGATCAAAGGAGTGTGCCTCATCCAGCGTCTCATCCATGGCCTGGGAGCGCAGCCGTTCGCGGGCATCGCGGACGGTGACCACAAATCCCTTGCTCTGGCCCGCCACGCCGGAGAGCGGAGTGAGGCTGAGATCGACCAGCACCTCACCGCCGCCGGACTGGTTCAGGGTCCAGCCAAATTCTTCGGTAGCGATTGCATCCTCCCGGCTGTTAATCAGGTTTACAGGGCTTTGCTGCCCGTTGGTCAGCTTCAAGACCTCCTGCAGAGGCTGTCCTTTGGCCTTGGCCAGCGTCCAGCCGGACAAGGCCTCAGCGGCGGCGTTCATGAACTGGACCCGGCCCTCGTTGGAGACCATCAGCACGCCATCACGCATGCCGTCGACGGTCGCTTCCATCTGCCGATGCGCTGCGCTCTGGCGCGCGTCTACGCGGGCCTTGTGCAGCGCTATCCGCAACGTGGCCTTGAGTTCGCCGCTCTGGAAAGGCTTGGTCAGATACCCATAGGGCATCTCCCGCGCCGCCCGCGCAATGGTAGTTTCATCGCTGTAGGAGGTCAAAAAGACGACTGGAACCCGGTAGGCGGCGCGTAAGAGGCCGGCCGTGTGAATTCCGTCCACGCTGCCCATGATGCGCACATCCATGAGCGCCAGATCCGGCCGATGCACCCCGGCCGCCACCAGCGCTTCGTCGGCGCTTTCAGCAACGCCGATCACCTCGCATCCCAACTGTTCGACCTCCTGTTTCAGGTCCAGAGCCACAATGGGTTCATCTTCGACAATCAGCAGTTTGCCTTTCACGTGAGCTTTCTCCTTGTTGTTTGTGGGAATATCTAGGCGCGAAGCACGGATGCTGGGCGATGCGCCAATCTTCACACTTTATCGCCGGAAGAGGGTTGGAGCTTTAGCGGATTCATCCGGATTACGATATTCCCATGTCATTAAAAAATTGCAAGATAGCTGTAAGCTGCCGGTCAGAACCCACATAAAGTGCGCGATTCGCGGTAAGATGGGCCTAACTTTGCGAGAGCCTTGCCCATGAGCCGACGAGTAAAGCCACGTCCAGCTAGACCGCGCTCCGGCCGCTTAGTGCTGGCGTGCGCGGTGGTGTTTGCTGTCTTGCTGCTGCTGTTGCGGATGCTGGTCTTTGTGCACGGGCACGGGCGGCGGTGAGGGCTATACGTCCGGTAGCCGGCGCGTGCGCTCCATTAGGTTCCTAGTCTCCCAGGGTTCAAGATCGAGATCTAGAACGCACGGCCTGCCCTACTATTTAAGAGACTCAAGAGAATACAACTCGCCGAGTACACCCCTTGTCTTAACGAACATATCCATGCACAATTCTGGCTTCGGCTCAGCTAAATGCACGGCATCACGTGCTGCTCTTCGTACCTCATCTGCGTCATCAAGGGTAGGTATTAGGTCTTTTGGAAAAACCAAACGAGCATACTCAATCAGATTCCAAAGAGAATCATTTCTTTGGTTCCTCATCGCATCCAATGCCCGTTTTTGACCTCTGGAATACAGTTGGTCTCGAAGAGCGAATTCGATAACAGATCTACATATAATGAGACATGCTATGAAACGTCCGTAGACATAGCACTTCGAAGCTTCCTCGATATAGCGCTGCACGACGGGAGTTGCCTTATCCTCTATAGGGACAATTCTCAACCGCTCGGCGCGTCTAATCAGTTTCGGGAAAAGGTTGGATATCTCCTCTGCATAATGCGTTACTATTGCCACCGAAACAGCTCTCGGATCGGCATTGCTTTCAAGATTCGCCAGTAAAGGCACGCTTACCCCTTCTCGCCCCTTTGCGAGAAATTTCTGTATGCTATTCGTCAGACTGTGTTGTTGCTTATACCCTACCGCGACTGCCATATCGTAATGAGCAGGAGTGAGATCAATACAAGAGAACTGCTCGGCAAGCAATTCACCCAGCTTCTCCCCGAGAAGTAGATTGAATAACACTCGAATATTCGTCATATTACAGTCGGCTTTTAATCTGAGGAGTGCATCACGAACTCTTTTATCCGGCCCGTAAGAAAGCTCTCCTTCCATTTCGTCAAGAGTGGGTTCAAATTCTGTAACCCACAGCTCACGCCCGCGCTCATCATCAGAAACTGCATAGTGACCACCGGCGATTCTCGGTATCGCCCAAGCGATAATCTGCACTTGAGTCGGTTTCCTATCCTCTGATTTCGGCATAAATGGCTTTCAATTTGGAGCCTCGTAATCGTATCAAGAAATTTACTCCGTCAGATACTTTAAAATTGACATCGAGTGCTTCAGGTCTGGATTCCAGACCTGGGCGAATCGCTGGACGCGCAATCCTCCCTACCCTTTGCGCGGCTTCACGGCTTCCTTGGCTTCGGCGGGGCCGGCGGCGGGGACTTCGGGGATTTCGGCCTTGACGGCGCCGATGTTGAGGCGCTTGCGCAGCTCGGCGTCGAGCTTGGCAAAAACTTCCTTATTGTCCTTGAGGTAGGAGCGGGTGTTTTCGCGGCCCTGGCCGATGCGCTCGCCGGAGTAGGCGTACCATGCGCCGGATTTCTCGACGATGTTGTGAGCCACGGCCAGGTCGAGGACGTCGCCCTCGCGACTGATGCCCTCGCCGTAGAGGATGTCGAACTCGGCCTCGCGGAAGGGCGCGGCGACCTTGTTCTTGACGATCTTGACCTTGGTGCGGTTGCCGGTGACGGCGTCGCCGTCCTTGATGGCGGCGATGCGGCGAATGTCCACGCGGACCGAAGAATAAAACTTCAGCGCGCGGCCGCCGGTGGTGGTTTCCGGGTTGCCGAACATGACGCCGATCTTCTCGCGGATCTGATTAATAAAGATGAGAGCGGTGCGGGATTTGGAGACTGTACCGGTGAGCTTGCGCAGGGCCTGGGACATGAGGCGGGCCTGGAGGCCCATGTGGGAGTCGCCCATCTCGCCGTCCAGCTCGGCCTTGGGAACCAGGGCGGCGACGGAATCGACGACCAGCACGTCGATGGCGCCGGAGCGGACGAGAGCTTCGGTGATTTCCAGGGCCTGCTCGCCAGAGTCGGGCTGCGAGACCAGCAGGTTGTCGATGTCCACGCCCAGCTTGCGCGCGTAGGCGGGATCGAGGGCGTGCTCGGCATCGACGAAGGCCGCCAGGCCGCCATTGCGCTGCGCCTCGGCGATCACCTGCAGGGCGATGGTGGTCTTGCCGGAGGACTCGGGGCCGAAGACCTCGGTGACGCGGCCGCGGGGAATGCCGCCGACGCCCAGAGCCGCGTCAAAGCTGATGGAGCCGGTGGAGATCACGGCTATGGGCAGCAGGGCTTCTTTGGATCCGAGCCGGACAATCGACCCTTTTCCAAACTGTTTTTCGATCTGCGCCAGGGCTAGTTCTACGGCTTTGGTGCGGTCATCGGTGGTTGCCAT
>Ga0181533_1000092_pt1 | contig 109366 bp, 95 predicted proteins | sample PEATcosm2014_Bin_45_FD_119772 | JGI IMG/M metagenome (GOLD analysis project Ga0181533, IMG submission 119772) | Peatland microbial communities from MTU Mesocosm Facility, Houghton, MI, USA - PEATcosm2014_Bin11_60_metaG | ecosystem: Environmental > Terrestrial > Soil > Wetlands > Peat | place... | reverse complement strand
GACCCCTGAATCTTGACCGCAATGGAGTCGCGACCTCACCCGGATTAACCACGGCTCGCGGCAAACGATCTTTCCACCATCTCAGGAACACCCTACCATCGCTCAATCGCGATTCTTGGGTCAAATGTCGAGCAATGGCAATTCGTCCCAACCCCCGCACCACGTGGTATATTCAAAAGGGGTAATTATACTGGGTTTCGCGCATCTTTGGCCCTAAATCGCGGCGGCGTGATGGCCTCGGTTCACGTTACACCATGAATGAAAAATCCAATCTGCCTCCCCCCGCAGGCCCTTGGGGCGTGTTGCTGCTAGCGCATGGCGCGCCCGATCACCTCGCGGATATTCCCGAGTTCTTGCTGAACGTGCGCGGCGGGCGGCCACTGCCGGGGCCGGTGGTAAAGGAAATCACGCATCGCTACAGCCTAATTGGTGGGGGATCGCCTCTATTAGGGCTCACCACCCTACAGGCGGAGGCCTTGGCTAGGTTGATTGCACACCCCGTCTACGTAGGCATGAGGAACTGGAAGCCGTTTATACCTGGGGCAGTTCGTCGCCTCAGCGAAGACGGTGTTGAGCGCGTGGTGGCCGTGTGTTTGGCGCCCCAAAATTCCCGCACCAGCATTGGCCTCTACCGGAAATACCTGATGGCTGCGGTGGCGCAGGTACGCCCCGAACTGCTGGTGGATTTTGTCGAAAGCTATCACGATCATCCGGGCCTGATCGAGGCGTTTCGCGAGCGGTTGGAGGCAGCCGCCAACGCCGCGAAGCAAGAAACCGGCGGCCCGGTTCCGGTCATCTTTACGGCCCACAGTGTGCCCGAGCGGACGATTGCCGATGGCGATCCGTACGAGCAGCAGGTGCGAGAGACGGCCGCCCTGGTGGCTCGTGCAGCGGGCCTTACCGATTATCGCCTGGCGTTCCAAAGTCAGGGAATGACAGCGGAGAAATGGCTCGGGCCTACGGTTGAATCGCAAATCGACGAGTTAGCGCAAGCGGGCGCGAAAAACGTATTGTTGATTCCCGTAGGATTCGTGTGCGACCACGTCGAAATTCTTTACGACATCGATGTATTATTCCGTGATTATGGAAAGACGCGAGGTGTCCGGGTGCGACGGTCGGAGTCGCTGAACGACAGTCCCGAATTTGCTGTGGCCCTCGCCAGCTTGGTAACCGCGCGGATTGAGCAGGTGTCAGGTGCCAGGAATCAGGTGTCTGCAGGACCAAAACCTGCAACTGAATCTTGACATGCTGCACTTGACACCAGCAGGAGTAGGAAATTGACCGATAGCCCCAAAGCACGCCGAGTTGCGGTCATCGGCGGAGGCGTCTCCGGCCTTGCCGCCGCTTACACGCTGGCGCGGGCACGCCACGCTGGCGCGCCGGTCGAGGAAATGCTCTTTGAGGCGGGTCCCTGTTTGGGCGGTGTGATTCGGACCGAGACGGTGGATGGTTTCGTGATGGAAGCCGGCCCTGACAGCTTCCTCGCGGAGAAGCCGCAAGCCGCGGCAATGGCGCGCGAGTTGGGGCTGGGTGACGACCTGATGGGTTCCAACGACCACGCGCGTCGTACATACATTCTCCATCAGGGCCGTCTGCTGCCGCTTCCCGATGGCCTGATGTTTTTGGTGCCGACGCGCGTCTGGCCGATGATAACCACCAAGCTGCTGCCGCTCGGCACAAAACTCGCGGCCGCGCGGGAGTTGTTTTCATTGCCGCCCGCGAGCGACAACGGTGACGAATCGGTTGCCAGCTTTGTGAGAAGGCATTACGGGGACGCGATGGTCGAGAATATCGCCGACCCCCTGTTGGCGGGCGTCTACGGCGGCGATTCCGCGGCGCTCAGTGTACGTTCCGTATTGCCGCGCTTTTGGGAGATGGAACGGCAGCACGGCAGCCTGACACGCGCCACGCTCAAGGCGATGCGGCAAAGGCAGTTCGCCCTGACCGCGAATGGCAATCATGGCGCGGGCGCTGCGCACACTGGGAACAACCCGCGAAAACTGCCGCTCTTCATGACTCTCAAGGGCGGGCTCCAGCGAATGACGGAGAAGCTCGCGGCCCACGTCGACAAATACCGGGTTTTCGTGCGCCGCCCCGTGCTGGCTCTGGAGTTCGCTCCGGGCGGACCGGGAGCCACATCGGACTCCTGCTCCCGGCGCTTCCAGATTACTTGTGATGGGGGCAAAGTCTACGACGCCGACGCGGTGGTTCTCGCCCTGCCTGCGCACCATGCCGCCGGGCTCCTTTCATCCCTCGACCACCGGCTGAGTGAGTTGCTCGAGGGCATCCCCTATAGTTCGTCAATGACGGTTTCGCTGGGGTTTGACGCACATGCCCGGGCCGCCCTTCCCGTAGGGTTTGGATTCCTGATACCGCGCAAGGAGCGGCGGCGCATGTTGGCCTGCACGTTCGTCCACGCAAAGTTCGACCACCGCGCGCCGGACGGAAAGGCTATGCTGCGATGCTTCCTGGGCGGGTCGCGCGATCCCGAGGTTATTGGGTTGAGAGACGAAGAGGTGGTGGCCGTGGTGCGGCGGGAATTGCGGGAGATCATGAGCTTTACCGCTGAGCCGCTGTTCTACCGAGTGCATCGATGGCCTGCGTCTATGGCCCAATATGAGGTGGGCCATGGGGGGCGCGTGAGCGCCATCGAGGAACGGCTTCAGGATCTGCCCGGATTGTATCTTGCCGGGAATGCTTACTCGGGGATCGGCATCTCGGACTGCATCCGGACGGGGAAGAGCGCTGCGGAGAAGGCCCTGGAGTGCGTAGGGCTGGGGACGCCGAAGGCGGAAGTCGGTAAGCAGTAGGCAAAACGCAGACGTAGGGCCGAACGGCGTTCGGCCCCCGCGCCCTGAAGGGCGCAAGCGTAGCGCGTTCGGTAGGTCCGCGGCTTTTCCCCTCCTCCCATGTGATTCGGAACAGTCGAGATTCAGCGCCACGTACCGGCTAAACCGGTCCGCGCTACTCGCTTCTCGGGCTATCTCGTCAAAGGGCACAATTCCCTCCACCCGTCGAATTGAGGTGAATTTCGGTTCCAGAACGTCACAGTTTCGCCCCAGTTTCGCCAAAATAGCGCGAAAAACCTGCAAACTGCACCATAATTGTGCAAAATAAGTAGACATTTTGCCAGCCATTTTCTTTGTTTTCATACACATTCCGGCTTCGCTCGTATCTTTTTAACATCTTTTTTGTTCCGCTCGCCCGCGTCCCGGCCTCGCTCGCAGCACCCGACGCTCGACAGGAAGGCTAGATGTGTGATTTCCACCAGAAACACTCCTCCGCCGGAAAGCCGAGCATTTGGCGTTCCATTATTCACTGAAATACGTTACCACATGGTAAAATTCTGTTCCCGCCCCGGTGCCCTCACCGGCGGACGGCCGGAGTTACTCCCGTCGGCCGGCATAACTGTTTCTAAAGGCCTGCGCGGCCACGGATTCGAAATGATTATGCCGCGGCCTATCGATATAGGTGATGTGTTCCACCAAATCAAGTAGGGGTTGGAAGAGGATTTGGAAATTGAATAATGGCAGAGTTGGGTGCCCGGAAGCCTTGAGTTTTGGTCCCCGCGTCGTCCGGGCATGGTCCTCGAGGTGACACCATAACCCAGATCAGTGGTATGGCGACATAACCGTCAAGTAGCAGTACATGGGGCAAGATTCCGCCTTGATAAACCACGTGGTGGCGCCGCATACCCAAAAGGGTCTGTCTGTACCGGAAGGTGTGGTAATCGTTGTATGCTCAACGCTTTAAGCGCATTCTTCTTGTCATGATCAGTCGGGTGAGGTTAGGCTTTGGATTCCTTGGCAGGATATGCGATTCTAAGATGGAAATCTTCCTGCGGAATCTTTTCTGGAACTGTATTAGGATTAGGATCAGGTTCGGGTGCAGAATGCCCCGCTATCTCCAACACTTCTTCGACCTGTTTTCCCAGTCCCCTCCGGCCTTGGGTGTAGCTGATATTTTCGCTTGCGACTCCCTCCATTCAGCGTCGAGGGCTGGTGCTTTTGCGCTAGTGATGAACTTCGCCCGGAGCGAAAATGATGAACATCCGATACACAAGGTGTTGGTGATTGCGCCGCCCCTCCATGCGTTTGCGCAGTTTGATGGAACGACGATCCGGCTCGCTGTGGTAGAAGCTGCAGAAGCTCATTTCGGCCGCACCCTTACCGAGGATGAACACCGCGCAATCGATCATCAGGTCAAAACGATTCACTCTGATGACCTGAGGGTTGCGTCAGTCCTGAAGGTGCTGAAATCGGCTACCAGTCAATCCGCGGTATTGATCCTAAAGGCCGCGTCATACCGCGCCGAAGGCGTCACAGCGTCCCATCGCACTACGGCAGCGCCCAAGCTACCGGAAGACCTCTGGTTACCCCACCTCTTGGCATTGGCGCCAGCCGTCACAGAAATCGCGAAGAACGTCCCTTGTTACGTACTTATGGATACAGGCGAACCCCCTCCTCTCAAGCCGGAAAACCAAGCGGCGCTCGAATCCGTGCCTGATTGCAACGTAATCGTCGCCCGACGCAAGGACGACCCCTGGCCCGTGATTGCCTCACATGCGCAAGAGTGGGAGGACGAGGTGAAAGCCGGCAATATAGGCTCCGCCTTCAGGTCCATTGACGCCCTACCGGACTGGATGAATGATCAGAAATCCTTTCTCAAGCTACAACTCATCGGTCGCACAGCGCCGAGCCAAGAAGCACTGAAGCTGCTTCGCTCTGAAATCGCTACGAAGGCAGAAATCGGTCCCGAAGCGAGGCTTAAACTAGCGCGCATTGCGCAACGCGCTGACGATGAGAACCTTGCTTCGGACATGCTTGGCCCGGCAATATCCGGTCTCACTGCTAAAGAAGATCTCGAGTTGGCACTAGCTATCGCCGTTCAGATCTCTGACCAGTCGATGATTGATGCGATTCTCGCGCGCTTGGAAACTCTTTTCCCGGGATCTGCTCGTCTCATAGAGCATCGCCTCACTCAGATGCTACACACTCGGAATTATGGGGAAGTGCTGACCCTCATCGACAAACACCCGTCGACCGATCCTGAGCTGAAGTTCCTTCACCAAACTCTAGCGCTAGCTCTTCAATCAGCCGACACTCCTGACTATGCGAATGCACTCAGAGCAATTGAGCAGACCGTGCCGGACCACGCCAATTGGGCGCGTATTGTTTGTGCGCACGATGCCGTGGCGCGACGCGATTTTAATACTGCCATAGGGCTATGTGGCCCTACAGCGGCACGCCCGCTTACATCGGGTACTGCGCGGATGCTGCTGCGGGTCACACGGGAGCTTCTCCTCGACCGGAATCCAGACGGAACTTTAGCCGTCTCGGGCGAGCAGCTACAAGAGCCGGTGTCGTCACTCATCATGTACCTTTCTGCACACCCGGAGGATGGTAGGACCCGGTTGATCCTCGCCAGCGTTTTGTCGATAGAAACCTCGGGGTCGCTCGGGCTTGCGGCTATAATCGCTGTGACCCTCAGATTAGCGGGAACCATGAATCCGCCTTACGCCAAACTGAAGCAACAGAAGCCAAATGAAACCGATAACGATTTGGAAATCACTCCATTCCTCGAACGGGCAATGGAGTGGATGTCGCGGGAAAGCCCGCTCAACTTGGCAGTGGCAAAACTGCCGAGAACACTACTCACCGGGCCGCCTGACGTCCTTTTTGGGAAAGTAAAGAACCTCATTGAGTTCGACCACGACCTTCGTGACGCTCACGCCCGAGATGCCTTCGAAAAGATTGTCTACATAGGTGTGCTCTTAGCTGCCCACACGAATGGGCCAAATGAGGACATTGACCTGCTGCGTTACGCAGGTGCACGACTCATCACCGTCAACCGACTTCAACGAGCTCGCGATCTCGCTGAACATGCACTGGGGGTAGCGGGTAATGCTCCTGAACGTCGGCGACTCGCATGGTTTGCCTACGCTGACATTTACCACAGGGCACACAACGTGATCGAGTCCTTAATAGGCATGGCATGCGTATTCGCACTGGATGTCTATTCTGATCTTGAGCAGATATGGCACGAAACCTATTTGTTCATTCGAATTCTCAGGGATCTCCGATTCACGGATCTAGCGAGATCGGCGCTAGATGTTCTCCGACAACTCACAGAATGCTTCGAATCCCGAACCAAATACCAACAACGGCTTACTACGCTGGAGCTTGGACTCCGCGTCTCTGACCTAACGCGAAAAGGTGAATATGGCCTCGATGCGTTGATGGAGATTACAAGGGATGTTGAGAAACACTGCGTCGACCTTATGTCAAGCGATGAACAAATCGCTCCCGCTGTAGCTCTGTTATCGCATTGTGTGTACCTGCATAGCTTTCTTCGGGTGACCCCAAACGACAGCGCAATTTCGACGTTGAAAACGATGATACCAAAGCTACCGCACTCCCAGGCGGCATGGATAGAGACCGTAGTCTCGAAGGAGGCCGGCCCTGAGCAATTGCTCGCGCTGGCGAAGAGCATCGAGGGAGCTCGGAATGCGGAAGATATTGCTTTTGACTTGAGGGACGTTGCAGTTGCAGCGCGCCGGTTCCTAGATACGAGATCAGCGGGTGACGGGGGCGAGTCAAGCATTCTTGCGATTGAATTGCTTACCGACCATGCGATTCGGGGGGGGACGCCTGACTCGCCCCTGGCCCTCGTAGAAAAAGCTTCCGAACTCGCGTCCGAGACCTCGCGAGCGGGCATCCGTGTTGTATTCCTCGGTCTAGGTGAGTCCGGGCGCCTCGTTCGAGTCAATGTGGAGGCAGGTCGAGTCCAAGACGTGGTTTGTGAAGCTGAAGAGACATTCTCCGTCCGCAAGTTGGAGCGATGGTCAAAACGGTACCCTTATGGATATGCTTTCGTCGATAATCCTATGAACCTATTTTACGTTAGCACCAGTGGGCTCGGAGTCTCCTTGCTGCCATCGCCAGCCACCATCCTAATCATGGACACGTCACTACAGCGCCTGCCGCCCAACTTGGTGCGGTTCGGGGACGAGTTTGCTGGCCGAACAACTCCAATCGCGAGTGCGCCTTCGATGTCTTGGTTGTGGGCAGCGACGAAGTCCCTGGTGCCCCGAACTGATCATCTGAAGGCTTGGATATCGACGGAAACCGCGGAGAGCAAAAGCTCTGCCCTTGCCATGGTCGCCGATCGTCTTCAAGAATCCCTCGACCAGTACAAAATTGCATTGGACACCGGAGCCGAGCCTCCGGGAGATCTTAATGACTCAGAACTGGTCGTCATAGCTGCGCACGGCGGGATTCTTCCTGAGGGTCGCTACCTTCAGCGGCTCGCCGATGATGCTGAGATGGCTATGTATCCAGCAAGACTCGCTAATGCCGTAAGCGGTTCTTCGATCGTCATTCTGTTTGTCTGTAGTGGTGGAAGGATCGACCCCCATCCCATCGGCGAAACTACAGTTGGACTCGTGAAGGAACTCTTTGATCAGGGGTGCTCCACTGTGATCGCATCGCCCTGGCCGTTGGAAGTGGGGGTACCTCCCAATTGGCTACCTGTGTTTCTAAAGGAATGGATGGCGGGTAAGACGCCTATTGAAGCCACGTTTCTAGCGAACAAGAACGTGGAGAACCGGTTAGGTGACTCACCCTTGCAGTGCCTCGCCATGAATGTGTACGGCGATCCATTACGCCTGAAGTACCGACCATCAAGATGAAATCAAAGGAATAACCCATACCACGAAGCTCCCAAGTAGAGATGATTATAAACGCACTTGGTCGTGAAACGGCATTGCCGCGGAAGTGCCGGAGCCACCGGAAGGCACCCACCAAAGCGTCTGTCGACGGCGATTGCCCGCCATCAACGGCACCGCGGTTTCGGAGATGTGCTATGCCGCTAGGGAGCAAGCATAAGCGCAGATATGTTCCCTGCGTCGGTAGCTCGCTGGCATGGATCGTTGAATGGGGAATTGACGAACCGGAGAGGTTTTCTCTCACACTTGTTTGAAGACCAAGTCTTTCTCAGTGTGGTGACCCTCGCGGAACTACGTCATGCCATCGAGCGCATGGCCGCGGGCCGACGTCAAAGACAATTGAGCGCATGGCCGGAAAACGAGCTGCCGATGCGGTTCGAAGGTGGGGTTTTGAGCATTGACGCGGCGATCGCCGACGCTTGCGGCAAGCTGGTGGCAACCCGCGAGGCGGTGGGGCGGCCAGTTGAAGCCATGGATGCCTTCCTCGCGGCCACTGCCCAAGGCGCCGAGCCGGGTAGAGGCCCGGCGGTACGTTCGAGCGCTTCAGCTTGTTCCGAATTGACGCGCGTCCCATAAATATGGGAAACTCTCCCTATGAAGACGACACTGGAAATTCCGGACCGCATTTTTCGCCGGGCGAAGTCCGCGGCGGCCGAGCGCGGAGTCCCGCTGCGTGAATTTGTGACGCAAGCAGTTAAGGAGAAGCTGGCGGCTGGTTCCACCCCTCCCGCGAGGCCCTGGGTAAAGCACATGGGCAAACTGAAGCATCTGCATGAGGAGACGGAGCGCATCAACCGCCTGATCGAGGCGGACTCCGAGAAAATCGATGCGGAGATGTGGCGTTGATCCTGGATACGAACGCCTTGTCGGCCGCTGCCGACCGTGATCCTGCCGCACTGGAGGTGGTTGCCAGGGCCGAGCTGTTGGCGGTTCCGGTGATTGTCCTGGGGGAGTATCGGCTGGGCATCGCGCAGTCGCGGCGCCGAACGGAGTACGAGAACTGGCTGCGAGAGTGGATAGGGACAGTGACGGTCCTCGATATCGACGACGAGACCACGCACCACTACGCCGCCATTGGCTTGGAGTTGAGAAGATCAGGCAAGCCGATTCCCGCTAACGACCTCTGGATTGCCGCACTTTGCCGCCAGCATTCGCTGCCGCTCATAAGCCGGGACCGCCACTTTGATGTGGTTAAGGGCCTCGAACGAATCGATTGGTGAGTGGCTTTTATCTGACTCACTCAAGAATTGTCGCAACCTTCGCCAGAACCTCGTCCATAACCGCATCGGGTACGTTTTCCAGCTTTCTGCCGTTGCGTGCGCCGAGATCCAGCGCGCGGGGTTGGTCGCAGCGGACAACGCCGGTTGTCTTGGTACCGGCACCGGTTAGAGATACCGCAAATCCGGCGGTCCGCGCGAAATTCCCGCCGCTGGTGATAGGGAGAACCACGGGCACCTTGGTGACTTGGTTAAAGGCATCGGGGGAGATGATCAAGACAGGGCGCTGGCCCTTTTGACCTTCCGCGGGATCAAGGCCGAAAATTTCACCACGCCTCATCAGATTAGCTCCCGGCCCACCGGCTTGTTATCGAGCCATTCCCGCTCCTCTTTCGTGCGGCGGGCCTTGGAGTCGCACTGGGCGACCAGTTCGTCCAGGGTGTAGCGGGGCCGTTTTGGCGGCTCCACCACCAGCCGCCCGCGTTCGATGGCAATGCCGACCTTTGCTCCCGGCCGCAAGCCCAGGACATCGAGCACCGCGCGCGGTATCGCCAGCATGACCGAGCCGCCGACCTTGCGCAGATGGGTTGTGTGCATAGGTATTCCTTTCGATTATATTTCAATATAACGTTTCGCATGAGGATTCACAACAACGGCTGCTTTGTTGGAATCCGGTGACAAGCGGCTAACCCGGCCACCCAACAACATTCCACCATCACGTAAAACGGCCTTGCCGCGGAAGTGCCCTAAGCCCGTGCCGGAGCGCAGGATAAGAACCTGTCATCGGCGGCTACCCGCCCACCCTTCGCATTCTGTAAGGTGTGCTGACACCCGATTCGGGGTTATCATGAGAGAATAGCGATCACGGAGGAATCATGGAGAAAGCTAAAGATATTTTTGGGGCTCGCGCCCCGCTCGCAACTGCTGGCGGTCCCGCGGTCATGTACCGCTTGGACAGTCTGGAAAAGTCCGGTCACGGAGGCGTCTCGCGCCTCCCGTTTTCCATCAAAGTTTTGCTGGAGGCTTTGTTGCGAAACTGCGACGGCACTCTGGTGACCGAGGAAGACGTCATCACACTCGCCCAGTGGAATGCCAAATCGCCCGCGGCGCGCGAGGTGCCCTTCAAGCCTGCGCGCGTGATCCTTCAGGACTTTACCGGAGTTCCGGCCGTGGTGGACTTGGCCGCCATGCGCGCGGCGATGAAGCGGCTGGGCGGCGACGCGACCAAGATCAATCCGCTGGTTCCTGTCGACCTGGTCATCGATCATTCCGTGCAAGTGGATTTCTTCGGCAACTCCTCCGCCCTCGAGCGCAACGCCGAGATCGAGTTCGAGCGCAACCGTGAGCGTTACGAATTCCTGCGCTGGGGCCAGCAGGCCTTCCAAAATTTCCGCGTGGTGCCTCCCGCCACGGGCATTGTCCATCAAGTGAATTTGGAATTCCTGGCCAAAGTGGTTCTGGCGCAAAAGGCCCACGGCGAAACCGTGCTGCTCCCTGACACGCTGGTGGGTACCGACTCGCATACGACGATGATCAACGGGCTGGGAGTGCTAGGTTGGGGTGTGGGCGGGATCGAAGCGGAAGCGGCCATGCTGGGCCAGCCCTACTATTTCTTGACGCCGAAGGTTGTGGGCTTCCGGCTTCAGGGAAAACTGAACGAAGGCGTGACGGCCACGGACCTGGTCCTGACGGTTACGCAGACGTTGCGCAAGAAAGGCGTGGTGGACCATTTCGTGGAGTTTTTCGGCGACGGCCTCGCGGAGATGACGCTCGCCGACCGCGCCACGGTGGCGAACATGTCTCCTGAATACGGCGCGACCATGGGATTTTTCCCCATCGATGCTGAGACGCTGCGCTACCTCCGCCAGACAGGCCGAACGGACGAGGAGGTGGACCGCGTGGAGCGCTACGCGAAGGAGCAGGGGATTTTCCGCACCCCTCAAACTCCTGATCCCGAGTTCACCGACGTGCTGGAACTCGATCTCGCCACCGTCGAGCCTAGCCTTGCCGGGCCCAAACGGCCGCAGGATCGCGTTCCTCTATCGCAAATGAAGCAGGCATTTCGGCGCGCGTTGTCGGCACCCGTCAAAGAGAGGGGATTCGGACTCTCGCCGAATGACGAGAGCCGAAGCGCCAGCGTGAAATTCAACGGGACAAGCGCCGAATTGACCCACGGGGCGGTGGTGATTGCGGCGATCACTTCCTGCACCAACACTTCCAATCCTTCCGTCATGCTCGGCGCGGGATTGGTGGCGAAGAAGGCGCTGGAGAGAGGGCTGCAAGTTCCGCCTTTCGTCAAAACCAGTCTCGCACCCGGTTCGAAAGTGGTAACGGAATACTTGCAGGCATCCGGGTTGCTCGAGTCGCTCGCTGGCTTGCACTTTGACCTGGTGGGTTATGGCTGCACGACATGCATCGGCAACAGCGGTCCTCTGCCTCCCGATGTGGCGAGCGCCGTGACGCAGGGCCAATTGGTGGCTGCCGCGGTCCTTTCAGGCAATCGAAATTTTGAAGGCCGGGTCCATCCGCAGGTGCGGGCTAACTACTTGGCTTCGCCTCCGCTGGTAGTGGCTTACGCTCTGGCGGGGACGGTGGATGTCGACCTTTTGACCGAACCTCTGGGGAAAGACCGCCAAGGCAACGCCGTTTACTTGCGCGATATCTGGCCTTCGCAAGCGGAGGTCAGCGAGGCTCTCGAACGCTCCGTCCGCCCCGAGATGTTTCGCCACAGTTACCAGAATGCCTGGGACGGAAATCCGACGTGGAATGCCATCCCCGTGGCGGGTGGCGCGCTTTACCCATGGCAGGAAGCCTCGACTTACATTCAGGAACCGCCGTTCTTCATCGGCCTCACTCCCGCTCCCACCGCCATCAGCGAGATCCACGGCGCGCGCGTATTGGCGCTGCTCGGCGATTCCGTGACCACGGACCACATCTCTCCTGCGGGCGATATTCCCGTTGACGGCCCCGCCGGCCGCTTTTTCGGCGCGCACGGCGTGACCAAGAAGGATTTCAACTCCTTCGGCTCGCGTCGCGGCAACGATCGCGTGATGGTTCGTGGCACGTTTGCCAACATTCGGCTGAAGAATTTGCTGGTGCCCGGGACGGAGGGAGGCATCACGCTGCACTTTCCCGATGGCGAAAGGATGGCCATCTACGATGCGGCAATGCGGTACATGGCCGACGGCATCCCACTTCTAGTCCTGGCCGGCAAGGAATATGGCTCTGGGTCGTCGCGCGATTGGGCGGCGAAAGGAACGCTCCTGCTCGGCGTGCGAGCCGTGCTGGCTGAAACCTACGAGCGCATCCATCGGAGTAATCTGGTGGGAATGGGTGTGCTGCCCCTGCAGTTTCGCGAAGGAGAAACCTCCGCGACCCTCGGCCTCACGGGTCAGGAAATCTTTGATGTCACGAGCCTGAGCGATGCGACTCGCCCGCGCTCGGAAGTCACCGTGACCGCCGTGGCGCCCGATGGTTCAAAGAAAACTTTTCGCGCCATCGCCCGTCTAGACTCTGCCGTGGAAGTGAACTATTATCGTAATGGCGGAATCCTGCCCACCGTGCTCCGCAGCCTTCTGAAGTCCGCGTGAACTCGCGAGTGCCTTCGGAAGCGGAATGCAATCAAATATGTCCATTCTCAGCCGACCCATTACGGCTAGTGCACAGATGCAGCTAGGGTTCCTGCGGAAGACCGGCTTTCTGCTTCCGGCGCGCGAAGCCTTTTGGCTGGCGCTGGAGGAACTGCGTAACCACAAGCTGCGATCCTTCCTCACCTTGCTCGGGGTCGTCATCGCCACCACCACGCTGATCGTGGTGATGTCGGTGGTGAACGGCATGAACCTGTATATCGCCACCAAAATCGCCAATCTCGGAACAAACACTTTCGTACTCCATCAGTTCAAGTGGGCGCAGCCGTATGATGAGTATTTGAAAGCTCTGCGGCGCAACCGGCCGATCCGGTTCGAAGAGTACGAATATTTGGTCGACAACCTGAGCGGCTACGAGGCCATCAGCGCCATCGCCCAACCGCAGACTGGGCCCGAAGCGCGTTACAGCGGCCATTCGATCGAAGAGGTGACCCTGTCAGGGATCACTGCCAGCCACGCCTACATTGGCCGTGAAAAGGTCGCGTGGGGACGTTACATCAGCGACCAGGACTACCACCACAATACGCGGGTTTGCTTCATCGGGCAGGACATTGTGGAGAAGCTCTTTCCTTCGATTGATCCGGTGGGCAAGGAATTGAACGTGGGAGGCCATAATCTCACCGTGGTGGGCGTGGCGGAGAAGGTCGGCTCCACCTTTGGCCAGAGCCAGGATAACTTCGTATTCATTCCTCTCGGCACTTTCCGGGATTTTTTCATGCCGAATCTGGAGCTAATCGTCTTCATTAAAGCTCCGGACGCTCAACACATGATGGAGCTCGAGGACGAGGTTCGAGTTCTCATGCGGGCGCACCGCCACCTGACCTACCACGAGGACGACAACTTCGGCGTCAACGCGTCCGACACACTGATGAGCGCTTGGCAGAACCTGACGGGCACCATCTTTGCCGTCACCATCGGCGTGGTGGCGGTCTTCATGGTAGTGGGAGGGATTGTGATTATGAACATCATGTTGGCCACGGTCACCGAGCGCACCCACGAGATCGGAATTCGCAAATCAGTCGGGGCGAGGCGTAGCGATATCCTGTGGCAATTCCTTATTGAAGCCGCGGTGCTGGCTGGCCTGGGAGGCCTCATGGGAGTGCTTTTCTCCTATGCCATCGCATGGCTGGTGGCCATCGTCTTCGCCGCCGAAGTGCCCACCAGCGCGGTGATCCTGGGGGTTACGCTCTCGACGGGGGTAGGGCTCATCTTCGGTGTCTACCCTGCCAGGAGGGCGGCGGCTCTTGATCCCATTCAAGCGCTGCGCGCAGAGAAATAGCATGAAGAAATATTGGCGTGCGGTCGGTGAAAACCTGTGGTTGGCGCTTGACACCCTACGCACACACAAGTTCCGATCGCTTCTCACCGTTCTGGGCGTCTTCATCGGCACCCTCACTGTGATTTTGGTGGCTTCGATCATCGAGGGGCTCGACGCGCAGTTGGTGCAGGCGGCCGAGCAATTTGGAACAAGAGTCATATGGATCTACAAGCTCCAGTTTGGTGCGCCGCATCGTCTTACGCGCGAGGAGCGGCTGCGCAAACCGCTCAGCTATGAAGACGCCATGGCCATCAAGGAGCAATGCCCCGCCGTCGAGGAGGTGTCGATGGCCCTCTTCAGTGAGATGTCCGAGTTTGGCTTGCCCCCTTCCACGGCGCGATTCAAGGGGCGCGAGATGGCGGGTGCGCAATTTATGGGTGTGGACGCCAACTATATGGCGATTGCCAACTCATCTCTCGCCGACGGCCGATTCTTCACCCAGACGGACGATCTGCATCGTCGCGATGTCACCGTGATCGGCGCCAACGTGGTGGAGCAACTCTTTCAGCACGAAGACCCGGTCGGCAAAACCATCGTGGTGGATGGACACTCCATGGAAGTTATCGGCACTCTCAATAAGTTCAAGGGAGTCCTGGGTGACAGTCCCGATGACCGCGATATCTTTACTCCCTATTGGACCTTCAAGAAATTCTATCCGGCGGCGAAAGACCATTTCATCAGCGCCCTGGCTTTTCGCGGTGAGATGGACGAGGCGCAGGACGAAATTGAAGGCGTGCTGCGCCGCCGGCGACGCGTGAAACCTAGTGAGGCGGACAACTTCGGGATATCGACGGCCGAGTCTCTCATCACCGAGTTTCGCCAGATTATCAGCGCTGTCGGATTGGTGATGGTGGTGATCTCTTCCATCGGGCTTATGGTGGGGGGCATTGGTGTGATGGACATCATGCTGGTATCGGTCACGGAACGCACCCGCGAGATCGGTGTGCGCAAAGCCGTGGGGGCGCGCCAACGGGACATCGCCTGGCAGTTCCTGCTGGAAGCCATCACGCTCACCATGTCAGGGGGGCTCATGGGGATCGCCGTGGGCTGGATGCTGAGCTTCACGATCCGAACCCTGATTCCCAGCTTGCCATCAAGAGTTCCCCTCTGGTCCGTGGCAGCAGGCTTTGCCGTGTCGACGAGCGTCGGGCTGTTCTTTGGACTCTGGCCCGCTCTGAAGGCGGCGCGACTCGATCCCATCACTGCCCTCCGGTATGAGTAGCACTCCGATTGTGGATAAAGGGCAAATAAGCGATAATGGGCGAATCAAATCAACTTGTCCCATCGTTGTTGGGTGTACAATCCTGAAGCGTTTCGGTATTTAAGTCTGGCGACATAATTGCCTAGGTGACAAGAAATCGATCAACGGAGGGTTATTTTACCCATGACTGCCTATAACGGGAGCGCTGTCCCGGCGGAAGGCCAAGCGATCAATTACGGGGACGGCGGGTTTGTGATTCCTGACGCCCCGGTCATCCCCTACATCGAAGGTGATGGGACTGGACGCGACATTTGGAAAGCGTCGCAACGGGTTTTTGACGCCGCTGTGGCAAAAGTTTTTGGCGGGAAACGACATATTGTCTGGTACGAGGTCTTTGCCGGTGAAAAGGCCTTTCGCCAGTTTGGCGAATGGCTGCCGCAGGGCACGCTCGACGCCATCAAAGAGTTTCGTATTGCCATCAAGGGTCCGCTCTCGACTCCGGTGGGTGGTGGAATTCGCAGCCTGAACGTGGCTCTCCGGCAACTGTTGAATCTCTATGCCTGTTGGCGGCCGGTAAAGTTCATCCCGGGCGTACCCTCGCCCGTGCGGCATCCGGAGCGGATGAACATCATCATTTTCCGCGAAAACACCGAAGACGTTTACGCCGGAATCGAGTGGCGCGAAGGGACTCTCCAGGCGCAGCGGGTTATTGAGTTTGTAAATGCGATGCTGAGGGAAGACAACATCAAAAAGCAGGTGCGGTTTGACTCCGGTGTGGGGATCAAACCGATGTCGATCACGGGGACCAAGCGCCTCGCCCGGCGCGCGTTGCAGTATGCCATCTCGAAGGGTCTGAACACGGTGACCCTGGTGCACAAGGGCAACATCATGAAGTTCACCGAAGGCGCGTTCCGCGATTGGGGCTACGAGCTGGCCAAGGAAGAGTTTCGCGCGCAGATTGTCACCGAGCGCGAGAGCTGGATTCTGGGCAATAAAGACAAGGACCCAAACCTGTCGGTGGAAGCCAACGCGGCCATGGTGGAGCCGGGATTAGAGATGGCGAATGATGCCTTCCAACAGCAAGTCGCCAAGGAAGTGAAACACTGTCTTGACACGATATACCCGACGCACGGCAAGGGGCAGTGGAAGAACAAGATTCTGGTGAACGACCGCATTGCCGATTCGATGCTCCAGCAAATCCTGACGCGGGCGGATGAATACCAGGTGGTGGTCACGCCGAACCTGAATGGCGATTACCTTTCTGACGCCTGTGCCGCGCAAATCGGCGGATTGGGTGTAGCGCCGGGCGCGAACATTGGCGACGGCTTCGGCGTATTCGAAGCCACGCACGGAACGGCTCCGAAGTATGCCGACAAGGACATGATCAACCCCGGCGCGTTGATTCGCTCCGGCGCGTTGATGTTTGAGTTTATGGGCTGGCCGGAAGTCGGCAAACTGATCGAGGACGCCCTAGCCGCAACCATCGTGCAGCACCGCGTGACCTACGACCTCGAGCGGCTGATGCAGATGGAAGGCATCAAGGATGTAAAGACGCTCGGAACGAGCGGGTTCGCGAGCGCCATTATTGAGAATATGAAATAGGTGTCAGGTGTCAGGTGTCAGGTGTCAGGTGTCAGGTGTCAGGTGTCAGGTGTCAGGTGTCAGGTGTCAGGTGTCAGGTGTCAGGTGTCAGGTGTCAGGTGAATACCTGAAATCGGGGATATGTCACGAATTGAAATTTGTCAACAAGAAATCAATAACTTACAGACAGGTAAGTCTCACTACGTGGGTGATTCTTGCTGAAAACGAAATCCATCTCGGGCCATCTTCTAGCTCCCGACACCTGGCGCCTAATCTTTTCCCTGACACCTGACACCTGACACCTATCTTTTTGACACCTATCTTTTCCGGAGGAATCCATGCGCAAAAAAGTAACCGTAATTGGGGCAGGGAATGTGGGGGCGACGCTTGCCCACCGCATTGTGGACAAGCAACTGGCAGACGTAGTGGTGATCGACATTCTGGAGGGCGTGCCGCAGGGCAAGTGTTTGGATCTGCTCGAAGCAGGCCCGATTGAAGGCTACGACGTCAAGGTGAAGGGAACGAACGATTACAAGGACACGGCAAATTCCGACATCGTGGTGATGACGGCGGGATTCCCGCGCAAGCCCGGCATGAGCCGCGACGATTTGCTGAAGGCGAATTACGAGGTGGTAAAGAACGCCATCGGGCAGGCCGCAAAAGTTTCGCCCAATGCGATTCTGATTGTCGTGACGAACCCGCTCGACGCCATGGTGCAGACGGCCTTCCGGTTGAGCGGCTTCCCGAAGAACCGGGTGATCGGCATGGCCGGCATTCTCGATTCGGCGCGCTACCGGACATTCCTCGCCGAAGCCCTGAACGTTTCCGTGCAGGACGTGGAGGGTCTGGTGCTGGGCGGCCACGGCGACACGATGGTTCCCGTGCCGAGTTACACCACGGTGGCGGGTGTCCCAATATCGCAGCTCATGCCCAAAGAGCAGCTTGACAAAATCATCGACCGGACACGCAAGGGTGGCGGCGAGATTGTGGCTTTGCTCAAGACCGGCAGCGCCTACTATGCGCCGTCCGCAGCCGTGGTGCAGATGATTGATGCCATCTTCAATGACCGCAAGAAAATCCTGCCCTGCGCGGCATATCTCGAAGGCGAGTACGGAATCACCGGCCTGTTCGTGGGAGTCCCGGTCAAGCTGGGCGCGAACGGCATCGAAGAGATCGTTCAGATCAAGCTGACCCCGGAGGAGCAAGCCGCGCTGGAAAAGTCCGCCGCCGCGGTAAAGGAATTAGTCGAGATTATCGGAGTGTAGTGGCGGACGAAGTAAGCACTAGGCAGAAGGCAGTAGGCGGAGCGCGGAAGTAGGGCCGAACGGCGTTCGGCCTCTGCGCCCTGAAGGGCGCCAGCGTAGCGCGGACCTGTTCGGTAGGTCCGCGGCCCTTAATTGCAAATGTTCTCAATCGCATGGGCGCGTAGGAAATCCGCGGCCCTACGGAACAGGGCCGCGCTACGTCCCGCTGCCGGCTACGGTAAAAAGGGGAGGATCGCAGCACGAAGGCTGCTGCTTTAATCCATTCCCGAGCTTCCTTCTCCTGCAATCTTGAGCAGATCATTTTCAGCCTTGGCCAGCCACGCCTTATAGTTCGTTTTAGGGGCGCTCATACAGCACTTTCCCCTCGGCCTCGATAACGGATAGCAGAGTTCCATGAACTTCTCGAAGCCTCTGGACCTCTTCCGGCGTGTACACCACAACATCCATTGACCAAGGACGCAATCCAAAAACCGAACTAATTTCCACTGAGCGTTCAGGCAGCCGCGCCTGCGTTTCCATCTCAACGAAAAGGTCCAGGTCGCTGTCAGGTTGGGCATCGCCGCGGGCGTGACTACCGAAGAGGATGACCCGCCGGGGGTGAAACCGTTCCACGATGGTCCGCGTGATGTGATCCAATAGCGTGGTGTCAGTCATCATTCCGTAGCCATAATACCGCAAGAAATCGTAGCGCGGACCTGTTTTGTAGGTCCGCGGCCCTTGATGGCAAATGTTCTCAAACGCGGGAGGGCAGGAAGAGCCGCGGACCTACAAAACAGGTCGCGCTACATGCTCGAGAAATCCGCCGCCGCGGTAAAGGAACTGGTCGAAATCACCGGGGTGTAGTGGCGTGCAGCCTTCCGCAAAGGATTGGGGGCGGTTCGCGAACCGCCCCCAATCCCATGTCGAGGCAAACATAGTGCGGAGCAACAGTCTGCTTGGTCGTGCTTTGATTAACTCACGGTCAGCGTGAGCGTCACATTATGGCTCAAGGCAGTAGAACCCGAACCCGCGGTGCCCGTTACCGTCAACGTGTAGGTTCCAGCGGGTGTTCCGGGGTTAGGCGTCGTACCGCCGCCTCCGCCCCCTCCACCTCCGCATCCTGCCAGAGCCAGGGTCAGTAACAATCCCGTGGCGAGTGGGAGCATTGTGGACTGCCATCGGGCCATTCCGCAGGGTTTTCGGCGCACGATGGCCCAGGCCATCACCACAAGAGCCATGGCGAGCATCAACAGACCTCGCAAGCCCCGCGCCAGGGGTGGAATTGTGGGAATGTGTCGAGAGCGTGGCGCGCTGATCGATGGGGCAGTTGTAGTGACGGTGACTGTGACATTCGTCGCCGAACTTGCTGCGGTCACAGGGCTCGGCGAAACCGTGCAGGTGGCCTCGGAGGGCGCTCCGCTACAGGCGAGGCTTACGCTTTGGTTGAATCCCCCTTCACCCGTCACGCTCAGGGTGTAGCTTGCTGGTGAACCGGGGGCGACGGTGGCTGTGGTGGCGGAACCGGAGGCTGCGGCCAGCGTGAAGTCCTCGCCCGTTCCGCTGAGTCCCACACTTTGCGGACTGCCGGCAGCATTATCGGAAATGGTGATGCTACCCGTCCTGGTCCCCGCTGCTGTTGGCTTGAATGTCACCGAGATGGTGCAGTTAGCCCCCGCGTTGACGTTGCTCGAACAGGTGTTGGTCTCGGCGAAGTCTCCGCTCGCCGTGATGCCAGAGACGGTCAGCGAGGCGTTCCCCGTGTTATTCAAGGTGACAGTCTGCGCGGCGCTGCTGGTTCCTGACAACTGCGCCGCGAAGGTGAGAGAAGCGGGCGACAAACCCACCACGGGCTCGGTCCCGGTCCCCGTCAAGCTGACGGTTTCTGTGCTGCCCGCTACGCCATCGTTGTTGTCAGTGATGGTCAGGGTGCCGGTAAACGTGCCGGCTGCCGTTGGATCGAAGGTTACGCTAACAGTGCAGTTTGCTCCTGCCGCGACACTCGACCCGCAGTTATTGGTTTCGGCAAAAGCGCCAATGGTGAGCGCGATGCTCGTCACATTCAAAGTCCCTGTGCCGTTGTTGGTCAGTGTCACCGCTTGGGGTGCGCTCACCGTGCTAACGCGCTGCGCAGAAAACGTTAAGCTCGTCGTCGAAAGGCTCACCGATGGGGCTACCCCCGTGCCCGTCAGGCCCACACTCTGAGGCGAGCTGGCCAGCGCTTGGGTTCCGTCGGTATCGGCCACGCTAAAGGTCGCGCCCTCCGCACCATCCACAGAGGGTGCGAAGGCAATGACGTACGTACAGCTCGAGTTTGCCGCGAGCGTCCCCGTCGGGTAGGGGCACGTGCTCGACGCCTGAATTGGGAAATCCTTCTGGTTGGCACCGCTGAACGAGGCACTGAGGATTAGTGGTGTCAGCAGGTAATTAGTCAAGGTGAAAGCTTGGCCCGAGCTTGTGGTGCCCACCGCCTGGGCCGCAAAGGCGCCGGCCGGGGGCGCTAGTGAAGCGCCTCCACCTGTTATCCCCTCAAAGAGTTGATCAAAAATGCCATTGTCAATCGGAAAGTTCAGGCTTTCGAACCTACTTCGCAGGTCCTCCGAAAAGGCATAGGAAAGTGCGGCGACCATAAGGGTTGAACGAAAGGTTGCCGCGGCCGAGGTGTTGCTTGTCGGAGCGTAGCTCGCTAGCAGCGTGGCATTGAACTGCTGCAAAAATGTCATGAGGCGGTTAGTGGGAATCTGGTATCCCTGCCCGTGCATCTCTGCTTGTTCGATGAAAATCCAAGCGAGCGTCGCCACCGTCCCAAGCGTGGGGTCGGTTCCGCCGTTATACGGGTTCCACGAACTGAAGGGTGCCCCAGCGGCGATATAGGCGTTGTATTGTCCCTGGAGATTGGCGGCCCCACTGAGCATGGAATTTGTAACGTCCGCCGTGACGTCGGGCCCTAAGCCGTAAGCGGCCGCGTTACTGATCAGTTGGCATCCCGACGCATAACTGAAAATGTCCCCCATCGTCTCAGAGTAAATCTCGCTGGCGCTTCCGTCGGTGTTTCCCCCATAAGAGAAATTCACCGGTGTGTTGAGGGTTGTGTCTTTCCCGATTTCATTAAAGAGGATATACCACATTGGCGGGTCTGTCACATCAGTGCTATAGCCTACAGACATTGGCGTTGTATACCAGTAAGACACACCACCATCGAAATCCGTGGCTTCCAGCATGTCTATCGAAAATATCCCATTGAGCAGGAAGCTGTTGCTGTTCGCCAGATTGTAGTCGATCGACGAAACAGCGGCCAGGATGTATGCCACGTCCGAACGGGTGTATATCGGGAATGAACTATCGCCGAAATATGTCACATCGGTGGGCGGCGCATAAGCAGGCCAATGCGTTTGAAATTGGACCGATGCGGAAGGAATCTGGAAAGAAACGCCAGAAAGTACCTGCGGTGTGATCGCAGGCGGAAGGAAAAAGACCACGGCCGAGGCTTGCTGTGTTGCGCCGTTGTTCTCGGTGGCAGTTATGGTAATGACGTAATTCTGCCCCGCATTTGCATACAAGTGCGTTTGCGGAAACCAGCCCGACGTTGTTGAGCCGTCTCCCCACGCAAACTGAAAGGGTGTGATCGTCGGCTGCTGAGTATCGCCCCCATTCACAACCACAGCTCCGTCATTATTAACGCTCTGGACGTACGCAGACAGAGTAGAGGGCGGCCCGGAAAGCAGCGAACTGTAACAGGAAGCGACGCCATTGGGGACGGCTCCCTCACTTGGGCTCGCCAGCGCCGCGAGTAGGGTCGTTACAACGAGGGGGGTTATGCTTTTGCGTCTCATAGTTCCTCCAATAACTCTATGTACCCTCATGACGGTCACAGGCACAGGTATCCTGTTATCGGAACTGCATGCCCGTATAAATCCATGCACCGCCGAGTTAGGGCGGGAGGGCGCCACCGGGCGGCGCCCAAGTCCCCCCGCCCGCTTCGACTAACTCACGGTCAGCGTGAGCGTCACGCTATGGTTCAAAGTCGAGGATCCCGAGCCTGCGGTCCACGATACCGCCAGGGTCTAGGTTCCAGCGGGTGTTCCGGAGTTGTGTGTGCTGCCTCCCCCGCCACATGCTGGCAGTGCCAGCGTCAGCAACAAGACCGCGGCGAGTGGGACTCTAGTGAACCGCCGTCGGCTCGCGCCCATCTGGTTCCGTCGCCCGGTGGCCCCTCCCACCGCCGCGGGAAACAGCGCAAGCATCCGCAGACCTCCAGGCGCCGGCGTGAACCCAAGCCCAACGGCACCGGAAAGACTGAAGCTTAAAAGCCGCTGACCTTGGAAAGAAGGTCAGCGCCAGGTGCTAATCCCGAGGCCCGGACTCTCTCTAAACGAGAATGTTGCCTTACTTCGCCCCTATGCCGCTCAGCGCGACGGACTGCGGTGAGTTGGGCAACGATACCGACCCCTCCTGTTCCGCGACGCTGAAGGTGGCAGTTTCCGCCGCTTTCACCGAGGGCTTGAAGGCAAGGACGTATGTGCAGCTTGAATTTGCCGCAAGCGTGCCGCTCGGGTTGGGGCAGGTGCTCGCGGCTTGAACCGGGAAGTCCTTCGAGTATTTGCCGCTGAAGGATGTTGAGACCGTTAGCGGCGTCAGCAGGTAGTTGGTCAGCGTGATTGTCTTCCCAGCACTGGTGGACCCGACGGCGACGGACCCAAACGACTCCGTCGAAGGGGACAGCTTGGCGCCTCCCCCCGTAACCATTTCATAGAGCTGCTCGAAGGTTGAATCGTCAATGGGAAAGTTCAGACTCGTGAACTCACTGCGCAGATCCTGAGAAAACGCGTAGGAAAGGGCCGCGACCATGAGGGTAGAACGAAAAGTGGCTGCAGCTTCCGTGTTTTCCGTCGGAGCGTAGCTCGCCAGCATGGAGGAGTCGAATAGTTGTAGCAATTGCATCATGCGCTGAGCCGGAGCCTGAAATCCCTTGCCCTGCTGCTCCGCGTGTTCGATGAACTTCCAGGCGAGCGTCGAGATGGTCCCGAGGGTCGGGTCGGGTCCGCCATTATAAGGGTTCCATGAACTGAAGGGCGCGCCTGCGGAGACGTAGTTGTTGTAAGCCTGTTGCAGCAAAGCGGCACCGCTAAGCATGTTATGTCCGATATCGACGGCAACGGCAGGGGACAGCCCGTACGTAGATGGATTGCTGACGAGCTGGCACCCCGATGCGTAGCTGAAAATATCGCCCATCGTCTCGGAATAAATCTCGCTGGCATCACCGTCGGTGTTGCCACCATAGGTGAGGCTGGTAGGGGTGTTGAGAGTCGTATCCTTCCCAACCTCGTTAAAGAGGATGTACCACCCAATCGGTGCGTTTAGTATTGAGGCGCCGTAACCAACCGACATCGGCGTTGTGAACCAGTACGAAATCCCACCGCCGTAATCGGTGTTTTCGAGCATATCAATCGAAAACGTTCCGTTCAGCAGAAAGCTGTTTTGGTTCGCAAGCGTGTAATCGATCGACGAGACACCCAGCATGATCTGCGTCACGGCGGAACGGGAATAAACCGGGAATGAGCTGTTGGGGAACTCCGTCACATCGGTGGGCGGTGTGTAGCCGGTCCAGTGCGATTTAAATTGGACCGGTGTCGAGGGGATTTGAAAGGAAATGCCCTTGAAGGACTTCGGTGTAACCGAAGGTGGCACGAAGAAAACGGGGACTGAGTATTGCTGGGTGGACCCATCGTTTTCCGTCGCGGTTATGGCAATGACGTAGTCTTCCGTAGTGCTTGTATAGACGTGTGTTTGCGGAAAGAATCCTGATGTCGTCGACCCATCACCCCAGGCAAATTCGAATGGCGTGTCCGGCTGCTGGCTGTCACCCCCGTTTACCTCGACGGTACCATTGGCATTCTGGCTCTCGATGAACGCAGAGAGTGTCTGTCCCACTCCGCGTAGGAGCGAGCTATAACAAGAAGCGCTACTGGTTGCGTTGCCTTGATTTTGCTCCGCATGCAGACTCGATGTCGGCATCAGGGCGATACCAGCGATCACGAAAATGGCCGTTAAGACGCGTGCGTTCATTTCTCCTCCTCTGGCGAACAAGTGATGTTCACTCAACATTTTACGTTTCCCCAATTTGAGTATTCCGCTGTTTCGAGCTGTTATTCGGTCTCCGCTCCCTCGCGCAGAACTTCTCTTTACCGGCGCTTGTATAGGCGGGTTGACTTTCTTGCGTCAAGCGACATATAACGTCATGCGACGACATCCCTATCGTTCGCCAGGGTCAGGCTGTTCATTCATCATCGCGGGGCTGCGCCAATGAGTAATACCTCCCCGAGGAAGCTTGTAGGCTGGAAAGAAATAGCCGAATACCTCCGTACATCCACCCGTACAGCCCAACGCTGGGAGCGAGAACTCGGGTTGCCCGTGCATCACACCGGCAGCAGCAAGGGATACTCAGTGTTCGCTTTCGCCGAGGAGTTTGAGACTTGGCTTAAGACCTCAAAGGGGAAAACAGCGTCAACTAGCGACCAGCCAGGGGTGGCGTCCTCTCCGGATGTCGGAACCCGAACCTCCATTTGGTGGCGACCAAAATGGCTAGTGGCATTGGCAATCGTAGTCCTGGCGGCAGGCACTATCCTTGTAATACTTCGATATCAAACCGCTCACCGTGCCAAGGTTGGCTCCATCACCTTTTCCGGGCGGCAGTTGCTGGCCTGGAGTGGCGGTAAGGTATTGTGGTCTTACGATTTAGGCCAGCCGACCCGAATCTTGCAGCCGGAAGAAGACGTGAGCCGAAAAGTCCAGCTACTGCCCATGAGTAGTGACCCTGAAGGTGGGGTAATTGTAGCGGCGCCGTTAATGCAGTTTGGGGCAGGGAACGTCACCACGGATGCAGTTTACTGCTTCACTTCGGCGGGGAAACTCTTATGGCAGCACGCTTTTACAGACAGAATTCGTTTTGGTGGGGAGGACTGCGGCCCGCGATGGGAGATCCAATCTCTGATGGTCACCGGAGATGAATCGCATAGTTCTGCATGGTGCACGATTGGTAGTTACCCGACTTCAGTCTCCATTCTTGTGAGGATCGACCCCAGCGGGCATACCACGAGATACTTCGTAAACTACGGACATTTAGGTCGTTTGAATGAATTACATACGGCACGTGGTTCAAACATTTTGGCGGGCGGCATCAATAATGAGACCGACGAGGGGGCGCTTGCCGTGCTGGAAGAAGGCGAACCGTCTGGCCATTCGCCACAGACCGGCGCGCTTTCCGAGTGTGACTCGTGCCCGCAGGGACAGCCCTTGGGCTATTTCCTCTTTCCCCGATCGGAAGTGATTCGGGTCGCGGGTCCTCCCTATAATTCGGTTATGGGTCTCTTAGTAACGAACGCGCAGATTCAAGTTATGACCACCGAGGGCCCGGGCGCACTCGCCGGGATTTGGGCCCTATATAGTATTTCCGAATCATTCGTTCCCCAGTCCGTTTTCTTCAGCGACAATTACCGGTTTACCCACGATAGACTCAGCGCCGAAGGCAAGATCAAGCACCCCTTGGCCGATTGCCCCGAGCGCCTTAAGCCCATCACCGTTCGTGAATGGAGTCCTCACGGAGGTTGGGAGAACATCCTGCTCCCGCCGGTTGAGTCGAGAGCAAGTAAGTGACGCTTTTCCTATGCTCCCACCCCGAATCATCTACGCGCTCGATTCTGGTCACAAGATGGCGTATTTGCCAGAAGTGCCCGCGGTCAGGAAAGCGCTGACCGCGGCTACGCCGGCTGGCGCAGACACCTGCCCTTGGGAGTCTGCGATCCCGAAGGGACGTTCTCTTCCGGCTCCGCGCCGTCGAAGGGATACTCTCCTGCGCCATGCCCTCGTACCCCCGTGTTTACAGTCCCGGTGAACGCCAATTCATCACCACCAGAACCTCTCGCCAGACGCCAATTCTCCTCTCGGCTCGCTTTCGATCGGATGTGTTGAGTTCAACTCACGCGAAGTCTTCGGGATCGCAGACTCCCAAGGGCAGGAGTCTGATGCGCCAGCCCGCGCGCCTGAGCCACCGTCTCAACGAGAAAATCCAGGTCGCTGTCAGGTTGGGCGTCGCCGCCAGCATGACTGCCGAACAGGATGACTCGTCGGGGATGAAATCGTTCCACGATGGTCCGCGCTTGCTCACCGCTTTGGCGAACTGGCGCCCACATGACACCTGCCGTTCTTCCGCTGCCTTTACGACCGCGGTGCATCTTGCTAACCGCTGAAGGGCTCCGACGTCTCATTGGGTGATGCTTTTACGTTCTCGAAATAGCAAGATCCCATTTCCGAACAGGTTGGTTCCCCCGATGGCGCGTCGATTGAGCTGTAAGCTTTCTGGAATCTATAGAATAAAAAAATTGCACAAACGGCCTGCGTTTTGCGTATTGAACAATAGAAGCTCCAGCGAGCAGTGCTACGAGATGGGAATTGTAGAAGCCCAGGGGCGCGCCGCGAGCTTGCAAAGGAGACCCTCATGTACACCGACGATGATGGCCAGACGTTGATCCGGTTGGAGAGTATGACCAAGGTTTTCTACACTGACGAGGTGGAAACCCATGCACTTTCGGGGATTCACCTGCAAATCGATCGCGGGGAATTCGTGTCCATCTCTGGACCTTCTGGGTGCGGCAAATCGACGTTGCTTTCCATCCTCGGGCTGCTCGATTCGCCTTCGACCGGCAAGTACACTTTGAACGGTTCCGCCGTCGAGGAGCTGACAACCTCCGATCGCACGCGCATCCGCAACCGGGAGATCGGGTTCATTTTCCAGGCCTTCAACCTGATCGGCGACCTCACGGTCTACGAGAACGTGGAATTGCCGCTGACCTACCGCGGCATGTCGGGTACAGAACGCCGCCAGCGCGTGCACGAGGCGCTCGACCGCGTGGGAATGGTCCACCGGATGAAGCACTACCCTTCGCAGCTCTCGGGTGGCCAGCAGCAGCGCGTGGCCGTGGCGCGGGCCCTGGCGGGCAAGCCCTCGATTCTGCTGGCGGACGAACCCACCGGAAACCTCGACTCGAAGAACAGCGAGGCCGTTATGGACCTGCTGCGCGACCTGCACCGTGAAGGTGCGACCGTCTGCATGGTCACGCACGATCCGCGCTACAGCCAGTTTGCTGACCGAACCGTCCACCTTTTTGACGGTCAGGTAGTGGATGAAACCACAGCGCAGCGCGAGGCTCAGCCGCTCGCCATCGGCCGCGCCTGAAAGTCGGGCGCCGACGCTACTCGCCTTTCTCCGTGTGCCGCCACATTTCTTCTATTCCCACTATACAGAGCGACATAAATTGTAGCGTCGATCTCCGATCGACGACGGCGGTCGGAGACCGCCGCTACAGCCGAATGCGCAATCATTTATGTCGCTACTCCAAGATCGAATCCTTCAACATTCCTTGAGCGGGAACGGCCGGGTTCCGCTCCAGCCTGCGGGAACTCCCCCATCGTTGAGCCATTGTCGCGTATAATACTATCCATGGCATCGTTTGACCTCACGCAAACGGCCCCTTTGACGCTGTGGGAGGATGGCTCGATCCGAATTGGAAGCTCGCGGATACCGATCGACTCCATTGTGCGTGAGTTCACGAGTGGCGCTACCGCCGAGCAGATCCATGACGACTTCCCCAGCCTCAGCTTGCGGGAAATCTACGGCGCCATCTCTTACTATCTCGATCACCCGGATCGCGTCGAGGAGTATTTGCTGCGCCGAGAGCAGGAAGCGGCCAAAGTCCGCCCCGAGGTGGAAGACCTCGCCAGGGCTGGCGCGCTGCGCCGGCGGATTCGTGAACAAACAGCCCAGTCGAGGGCCAAGCGGTAAGGCCGAACCTGCCGATGCTTACTTTTCTTGCCGATGAACATTTCAGCCACCGGGTTCTTCGCGGCATCAAACTGCGGAGCAAGAACCTCGATGTCGTGACCGCGCAAACGGTGGGGCTCGACGGGGCAAGCGATCCGGCCTTGCTCGCTTGGGCGGCAGAGCAGCAGCGTATTCTACTAACTCACGACCGCCAGACGATCCCCAAACATGCCTACGACCGGATTCGCGCCCGCCTGCCGATGCCGGGCGTTGTTGTTGTGTCCGACACCGCACCGGTGGGCGAAGCGATCGAGCTGGTCACGCTGTATCTCGAAAGCGGCGGCGCGGAAGAGTTTGACAATCAAGTCATTTATCTTCCCTGAGGGATACAGGGCTCCGCTGGCTTTTTCCGCCTATTTCACTTCCACAATTTTCACTGCATTCATCACCACCGGCGTCTTGGGCCGGTCGTGCGCACCTTTCGGGGTGTTCACGATTTTGTCGACCACGTCCTGGCCCTTCACAACCTGGCCGAAGATGGTGTGACGGCTATCAAGCCAATCCGTGGGAACCACGGTGATGAAGAACTGCGAGCCGTTGGTGCCGGGGCCGGCGTTGGCCATGGCGAGGCGGCCGGGCCGGTCGAATGAGAGGTCTTTCGAAAACTCGTCCTGAAATTTGTAGCCGGGCCCACCCGTGCCGGAGCCGAGCGGGCAGCCTCCCTGAATCATGAATTCCGGTGTCACCCGGTGGAAAACCAAGCCGTTGTAGAAAGGGCGCTTGGTGCGTTCTTTGGTCTTAGAGTCCACAAACTCCTTGGTTCCGTTCGCGAGCCCCACGAAGTTTTGGACGGTCGCCGGCGCCTTGTCGGGAAATAGCTCGCAGGTGATTTCGCCGAGAGTGGTGTCAAACACTGCATAATGGCCTGGTTTTAGGTCCCCCATGAATTCTCCTGTTCTGATCATGATTCCTGCTGTAGCTCACCGCAGAGGCGCGGAGGCGCACCGCGGCCGAGCGGCAACCAAACAATCAGGTTTTTACAACGCCAACCACAGGTTGTCCGGTTGGATAGGGAATGACGCTGCCAGGTTCCCCGCAGGGGAACAATATCATTAGCCGTGGGTGAAACCCACGGACAGCCCCCCCACGAAAATGCTTGTCGACCCCGAAGGGGTCGAACCTTTTCCCTACCAGTTCGGCGCCGAGCCACATTCAACCCCTTCGGGGTTGGTAAATCGTCGGGGGCATGGTTTCCGTGGGTTTCACCCACGGCTAATGACATTGGACCTCTTCGAGGTCCTCCTCTGCGGTAGAGGCATTATTTCGTCACCGCGGCCGGCTTGCTGGGCACTGCGGGTTTGCTCGGCACAGCCGCCGCCGGCGGCACAACCACTGCGGTCTTAATCGTGTCGAGTAAGGGATAAGATTTTTCGAGATACGCTTTCCCCTCGTGTTGAATCCGGTTCTGGTCGGGACCGTTCCCGTTGGGCTGGCCCTCTCCGTAATCTTTATAGAGCTTGTCGACCACGTCCATTCCGCTCGTGACCTTGCCCAAGGGAGAGAATCCCATGCCGTCGAGATTCGGGTTGTCCCCCAGGCTGATGAACATCTGGGTGGTGCGAGTGTTAGGGCCGGAGGTGGCGAAAGTGAGCATTCCGCGCGTGTTGCTTTGGGTGACAGGGTCATCGAGGATCTTAGCGTTTTCCCAGGCGCCGGAAACATCCGGGCGGGCGCTAATACCGAATTGCACCACAAACCCGTCGATCACGCGGAAAAACGCCGAGCCATCGAAGAAGTGATATTTCACCAGATTGTAGAAGCGATCGGCGCCGCGAGGCGCCCACGCGCGGGTCACCTGGATAACGAAATCCCCTTTGGTGGTGGTGAGCCTGGCCTCGAAAACAGCCGGAGCTTGCAGCTTGAGCGACGCCGGGTTGAGCAGCGAGGCGGTGCTTCTCGGCGTGGTGGGGTGCGCCGTGGAGCTGGTGGTTTTCTTTGTTGTCGCAGTAGCCGGTCCGGCTTGGCCTACGGCTACGAGTGGCACCAAGGTGAGCGCCGCAATCACAGTTGAAATAATCTGCTTCCTCATACGTCCTCCAGAAATTATACGCAATGGCTCAGCGCCACGGCATGTTTACGCGTGCGAAGCTTTGGAGTGCGGCAGCTTGCTGCCGCTTTCCTCCCCGCGAGCTTGCTCGCGGGGTTTCGATTGTGCGCACGATTCGCCGCCAGCAAGCTGGCTGGGAATTTACATTTGCAGCGCGGACCTTTGGGTCGGCACTTGTCCCCCGAAGGGGAACAGTATCATTAGCCGTAGGTGAAACCTACGGACCGGGACGGCAAAGGAAAGAATCCTTTCGACCCTGAAGGGGTCGAATATTCGACCCCTCCAGGGTCGACACCTGATTTTCGGGTTTCCATTCCGTAGGTTTCACCTACGGCTAATGATATTCCTCCCCTTCGGGGAGGCCCGCTTGCCCGCGTTTCAGCGGGCGGCCTGCATCTGGCGGGCGACTTGTTCCACCTCGCGCATGACGCGCAAGACGTTGCCACCCAGGATTTTCTCCAGATCTTCCTCGCTATAACCGCGGCGGGCAAGTTCCCGGACCAAGTCAGGAATTTTAGAGGCGTCTTCCATGCCGCGCGGCGCCGAGTCAATCCCGTCAAAGTCGGAACCCAGCCCGACGTGATCGATTCCCCCCACTTTGACCGCGTGGTCAATATGGTCGGCGATGGCCGTGTAAGAGGGCACCGGCAGGTCCTTGATTAATTGCTGCTGGATGCGCTCTTCTTCAATGTACGAAAGACGTTTGCCTTGTTTCGCGTAACTCGCGCGCGTTTCGGCAAGCTGGGCATCGACCTGCTTCTCAATCTTGGCATAGGCGTCAGCAAAGGCCTGGCTGAGGAATCCGGAATAGTAATTGATATCCATGACGCCGCCATTGCTGGCGAGGGCGCGAATCATATCGTCGGTCATATTACGCGGGGCGCTGCACAGGGCCCGGCACGAAGAGTGGGAAGCGAGGAGCGGCGCTTTGCTCGCGGCCAGGGCGTCGTAGAAAGTGCTGTCGGAAACATGCGAGATATCCACCATCATGCCGAGTTGGTTCATGCGCGCAACGGCTTGCTTGCCCAGCGGCGATAACCCTTTCCAGCGCGGCTTGTCGCCGGAGGAATCGCCCAACTCGTCATTCTTGGTGTGGGTCAGCGTCATGTAGCGCACGCCCAGGCGATAGTAGATGTCCAGCGTGCGCAAATCACCTTCAGTCTCGTGGCCTCCCTCGACCCCCATCAGGATGCCGATTTTCCCCTCGCGGTGTAGGCGCTCGATGTCATCCGCAGTGCCGGCCAGGGCCAAAATATCGGAGTGCTTCACCACCTGCTGATCGGTCGCGTCAATCAGGTCCAGGGCGCGATGGATCAGGTCCTGCTTGGGCCAGGTCACATCCACCCAAATGGAAAAGAACTCGGCGCCCAGATGCCCGGCGCGCATCTTGGGGATGCTGATCATGAACGGACTGTCGGGGTTCGAGAGGTCGTAGCCTTCATCGAGCATGACTTGGGGAGTGTCGGCGTGCGTGTCAATAATGATCGCGTGATCCAGCGCTCGAGCCGCCACCTGCGTGGGGTCCCCGGCGGTCTGGGCGAAGGCGTGCGGCAGGAGGAATAGTCCCGCGCAAAACATCAGCAGCGCATACGTTAGCGCACGTATTTCCAATCGTCCAAGCCGCATAAGTCAGATGCTAGAGATTATCAGGATGCGTCGAAGGTTTTGTCAAACCTAATCTCGCGATGCGATGCGTCGTTGCCTGCCCTTACCAGGTTCAGTATAATCATTGGGTACGCTACGACTCGCAACGGAGCAATGCGAATGGCGGAAAAGGATTTGGCCCTTGCCGTGGCCAAGCTGGTGGACGAGTTCCCAAAGTCGGGAACTCCTCCCACCGACCAAGATTTGAACCGCCTGGCAGTGCTCATCTCAGGTGGCTTCAAGGCCAAGAAGGAGGAGGTTGCTATCTTGCGCCTCTTCCCCGACGCCCGCGTCCTGAGCTTTCTCTATCCCATCAGACTCGCGGTCATTGGGGCCATTCCCCTCACCACCACGCACTCGTTGGCCGCAAAGAACATTCGCGACAAACGCGGGGAGATTGTGAACAATTTCCCCGTGTATAAGCACCCCACGGTTTTTGAAGCCGTCAACCTTTCGGATGAAGAGAAAGCTGCGCCCATCCAGAAGATCATGAGTTCGCCGATGATCGTCGAGGGGAAGGTTGTTGGTGTGATCCAAATCAGCCGCAAGGCTCGTCCCGGAGACCCGGCGGGTCCCGACTTTACAGCGGCGGACCTGGTACAGCTCGCAACCGTAGGTTCGATCCTGGGGAAGTACCTTTCGGAGTTATCGGCCGGCTTGCCGACTCGCCCGAAGACCCCCGCGAAAGCCTAATCTGATGATGAGCGACATTCGCGTTCGCTTTGCGCCCTCACCTACGGGGTACCTGCACGTGGGAGGGGCTCGCACGGCGCTTTACAACTGGCTTTTCGCGCGTCACGTGGGCGGAGTTTTGGTCCTCCGCATCGAAGATACGGATGTAGACCGCTCGAAGCCCGAACTCACCACCGCCATTCTTGAGAGCCTGGAATGGCTCGGCCTTAATTGGGATGAGGGCCCCATCTATCAATCCCAACGTCTCGATCGTTACCGCGAAATGGCTTTGAATCTCGAGCGCTTGGGGCACGCTTACCCCTGCTTTTGCACGCCGGAGGAACTCCAGGCCAAGCGCGCCAAAGCCGAGGCAGAACGCCGCGCATGGAAATATGACGGCGCCTGCCGGGCGCTTGCTCCCGCCGACCAAGCGCGGCTGCGTGCGGAGGGCCGCCCCGCGGCCGTTCGCTTCCGCGTGCCGGATTCCGGCCAGACCAGCTTCGAGGACCAGGTTTTTGGCCACCTTGAAGTCGACCACCGTGATCTTGAGGACTTCGTGCTGCTGCGCTCGGATGGCCATCCGACCTATCATCTGGGCGTTGTGGCCGATGATCTTGACCTTCGCATCACCCACGTGATTCGCGGCGCCGATCACATATCCAACACACCCAAACAAATCCTGATGTACCAGGCGCTGGATGCGCCCGTGCCGATCTTTGCCCACCTGCCGCTGATTCTCGGGCCGGACAAGCAACGCCTGTCGAAACGCCACGGGGCGACCGCCGTGGGCGCTTATCGCGAGCAGGGAGTTCTGCCTGAAGCTTTGGTCAATTTTCTGGCGTTGCTCGGTTGGACGCCTCCAGGGCAGAGGGAGATTGTGCCAATCGGGGAGATGGTTCGCGATTTTGATCTCGCGACTGTCTCTAAATCGAATGCCGTCTTCGATCTCGAAAAGCTGGCGTGGATGAACGGCGAATACGTTCGCCATATGCAGGTGGAACGTCTGCTGCCGCTGGTCGAGCAGGAATTGGCCAGTGCCGGCCTGCTTCCGAAGGCAGAAGTCAGAAGGCAGGAATCAGACGTCCCTAATCGGCAATCGGCAATCGACAATCGGCCATCCCAAGAGGAAGTGGCATTCAAGCAATCGGTCCTCTTGCTTCAGTCCCGGGCGCGCACGCTCAAGGACTTCGCCGGCGCCTTCCGCGCGTTTTTTACCGACGATTTCGCCTATGATCCCGAAGCGGTGAAAAAGTATTGGAAAGACGCAGCGCTATCAGTGCTTCTCGATACGCTTGCCGAGCGCCTGGCAGCAGCTAATCCCTTTGGTTTGGCCGGAACAGAAGGAGCCTTGCGTGGCTTGGCGGAGGAGAAGGGCATGAAGGCAGGGTTGCTGATCAATGCCACGCGCGTGGCGCTGACGGGTCAGGCCGTGGCGCCGAGCTTGTTTGAAGTCATGCTAGTGCTCGGGCAAGATCGCGTGGTGGCGCGCTTGCGCCGCGCAGCGGACCACCTGCGCTCGGGCGGGAATTAGGGCGACTGCGGCATACTACCGACGTGGTTTCTCGCTTCTCATGATCCTCAGTACAGATTTCACTCATGATCCCGATGTGCACCCATCTACAATCCACCGCCACGAGCCAAAACGTACTTGCTTGTCACGCGTCACTGGTCACTGCCCTTTGGCCGCGTCCATCTTCTTGCGCAGAGCTTGGTAGGTTTCCACCACCACAATGGCAGCGGCGAGGACGGCTGCTGCCGTTGTTAGCACTTCCGTGGCGCCTTTCAAAACCCTTAGCAGTTTCAACATGCTTACGCTCCTCCGATCGGCAGCCATACGCCTTCCGGTAAGTCCTCATTATACCTTTCCAAGCCGAGGAATGTCGCCTGCATGCCCTGCGCCGAGATTTCCAGCAAGCCGCAGCAGCGTGGCAATGAGAAACGTTTCTTGCCGGCGCTTCCGGGGTTAAAGAAGAGCTTGCTGCCAAGAATCAACCCGCAGGGCTCATGGGTATGTCCAAAAATCACAACACGGCATTCATCGGGGAACCTTTCCAGAAACCGGCGGCAGTGCTCAGCTGGTTTCCCTTCCAGGGGGCCAGCCTGGGCCCAATCCCGTAATTCCGATTGGGGCTTGGGAGGTTCGTGGAACATATGGATTTCGACGGCGCCAAATCGCCGGGTGAGGGCGGGGGCGAGCCCCAGGGCCGCCGAATCGACGTTGCCCCGCACCGCTTGGACCGGTGCAAAGGCACGGAGTTGGTCGAGCATAGCCACCGATCCTACGTCACCGGCATGCAAGATCTCGTCGACGCCGTGTAAAAGCCTCGGCAGATGCGGATCAAAATATCCGTGAGTGTCAGAGACGACGCCAATCCGCATAGAAACCAGGAGAGCAGTAGACGGAATACGGTAGACGGTAAACAGGAAGAGTTCCCGAGACCGTACTGTAGTATGCTGTCACTGCCGTCTACGGTCTACTGTCTACCGTACGCCGTCTACCGCATTCCGCCTACTTTCCCTGCCGTTCCTCGGCCACAATTTTCTCCACCAAATCCTTGCAAATAGGGCAGGTGGGATGATTGAGCCGGCAGGAGGCGATGCTGGTGTTACAACTGCAAGGGCACGGCTCCATGTTCAGGCGATAGAGGATATGATTTCGCTGGGCCTTCGAAAGCGAACTCAAATCGACGCCGGGAACTTCCGTAGCATCCGAGGGGACGAAGTCAGTCAGAACCTGGGGGCAGCCGGCGGGCGCCGGGCGAAGTGGGGCCGGCTGATATTTCGCGCGACTTGGAGCCATGGCCCACACCAGTGCCGCCAGCAAGATCAGGCTTACCGCCGCCAAAACGACGGGGCTGCGAGGTTTCCCTTCGGGGGCTGCGGGGGGGGCAGGGCTATTCGAATTTGATTCGTCGGAAGACATCGGGTTCCACCGGTTTCAACGGTACGTTGGGAGGCACAATTCTTATGCTCACGGCGAGCGGCACATTGGTGGGTGGAAGGCAGGCGTGGTCGTTGCAAGCCTGGTAGGCGAACTTGGCCTTCAGCGTATACGTTCCTGCTGGCATTTCCTTCCCGGCTTGCAGCACCGCACCCACGACCACGGGGCCTTCATAAACTGAGAGCGGGACGTCAGAAAACTCGAACTTCTTCGACGTCCCTTTCGGATACACCACACTTTTCACAACAAACTGATCGCTGTGCTCCACTTTGAGTTCGGTGGGGATCAAGTAATCCAGCGTCGGTTTGTGATCGTTGATGTGATAGCCGGCAGCCACCTGCGCCAGCACGGCAAGTTTTAAGGGAGAGTTGGCGTGCACCGCGTCGGTGGCCACCACCACGTGCGCTTCCACCACGGGATTATGGTTTTGAGCCCATCCCAGGCTCGTCGCCAACAACGTCACGGTGCAGCCCCAAAGAAATATCCGCATATACCGCAAATTCCGCTCCTTCGACGTGTGAAATCCTGCTCCTGAACCTACTGTTTTCGCTAAGGGTATTTGATATGTCATCAACAGGTTCAATTATTTAGTTGCGACGCCGGTGCTATTGACCTTGAGAAATGCGTCCATTTGATCCTTTGCAAGTTTCTTGCTGGTGGAGCAGTTGCGGTCCACCTGGCGGCATTTGAGCAAGGTGAACTTGCAGCCACAGGTGCATTGCTGGCCTGCCAATAACTTCTTAAAGGCTTCTTTCTGGTCGGCGGTCAGTTTGGTCAAATCAATGCCCGGCACTTCCGAATCGATCGTTGCGGGGTCGCCCAATTCAACTTTGTCCTCGGCAAAGACTTGCCCCGCCCGGTGAAAGTCCGTGGCTTCGTCCGCCGGACTGGCCGCTAGCAACTCCTTTATCTCCGTTTCAAAGACGCTCGCGTCGGTGGCGCCAACGTGCTTTGCATAGATGCGACCATCGCGGCCAATCACGAAGGTGGTGGGCAGACCGGGCATGCCGCCATAAAGCTCCCCTAGCCGGTCGTTGCCGACGGCGACAGGATAATTCATCTGCAACTCCTTGGTGAAGTCCACCACGGGTTCGGGGCTATCGTCCATGGAGATGCCAATCATCGTAAAGCCTTGCGAGGCATAACGTTTTTGCAACTCAATGAAGCCGGGAATCTCGATCCGGCAGGGCCCGCACCACGTCGCCCAGAAGTCGAGCACCACCACTTTCCCCTTGTAATCACTCAGATTGAGCGGCTGGCCGGTAATGTCCGTCAGCGAAAACGGCGGCGCCACGGGATGTGACCCATCGCCTTTCGTCTGCGCCCTTACGGCGGGCTCAATCCAATAGCGGTTCACGTAATACAATCCGACTACGAGAACCATGGCGAGCAGAGCCCCCACGAGTATCTTGGATTTCGGGGCCGGTGGACTTTCTGAGGGAGAGCTCTCCGGCGCCTTTGATTCCTCGGGGGTATTATCGATTGGTGTTTGTTCTTCCACAGCCCGCACCTCATTATGAATTCACATTAACGCTTGGCACGTTTGGGGACAGCCGACGCGACAACCGCCCGCGCCGGGCCGGGGCTGCCTTGCTGTGCCACTTCGCCCGCTTGCCGAGCCCGAGGATCGTCCCCGCTTCCTGGACCGGCGCTCAGTGCTTCGCCCGGATGCACGCGCCGCCAGATGAACACGGTGGCAATCCCCGCGAGCGCCAGCAGCGCGATGAACTGGGACGTCGATAGCAGGTGATGAAACACAAAGCCGCGGTCTTCGTCGCCACGCAGGAATTCCAGAAAGAATCGTGCGACCGCGTAGAGGCCGACGTAAGCAAGAAAAACGTCTCCGTCCCGCTTCTTCTTGGAGAACCACCACAGCAGCAAGCCGAAGATTACGAAAGTTGTGATGGATTCGTAAAGCTGCGCGGGATGCAAACGCACCCCTAACGGCACCCCCCCAACTTCATGCGCGAAGGTACTGGTAAATACCACCCCCCACGGTGCGTTGGTGGGTTTGCCGTAGTCGCACCCGGCGCTAAAGCATCCGAGCCGTCCCACGCTTTGGCCCAGCACCACGCCGGGGGCCAGCACGTCAGCCAGTTTCCAAAAGGAGAGTTTCTGCACCCGGACGTACCAGAGGGTGAAGAAGAGCGCTGCCAGAAAGCCGCCGTAAAAGACCCCGCCCGCCATGAGGGTTGAGAAACTGAATATGTCGCCGGGATTAGCGCGGTAATAGGTCCAATCGGTCAGGATCATCAAGACTTTCGCGCCGACCAAAGCTACGAGGATCACCCAGGTGCAAAAGTCCAGTATCAATGCCGAATCCAGCCCCACACGACGGCCCAATCGCATGGCGGTGTAAATCCCGCCAAGGATCGCCATTACCAGCAGGGTGCCGTAGGTGGGAAGGTGGTAGGAACCGATGTTGATTAGAATCGGGTGCAAACTTTTTCCTCTCGCGCCTAACCCGAACCAGTTATAGCGAAAACCGGTTCAAGAATGAAAAATACCTGGATATGATCGCTAGCTTGTTAAAGGCCATCAATGTGCCCAGGGCAATTAACAGTACACCTGAAGCCACCTCTACCGCCTGCAAGTGCTTCCGGAATCCCTTATAGAGTTTAAGGAAACTAGTAAGCCCAACGCTCGTGAGCAGGAAGGGAATCGCGAGTCCGGCGGAATAGATGGCCAGTAGAAACATACCCTGAAGCACCGTCTGCCTTTGCTCGGCTAGGGCCAGAATGGCTCCCAGAATCGGTCCAATGCAGGGAGTCCACCCGAAAGCAAACGCAAATCCCACCAGAAACGCTCCACCCAGGCCACGCCGCGGCGCGCCCGTATCCAGCCGCGCCTCACGATAGAGCAACGGGATCTTTACCAAGCCGGTCAAGTGCAATCCGAAAATAACTACAATGATTCCGGCGATAATGTTGAAGGTGACCTGGTGCGACCGCAGGAATTGTCCCACCCACGTTGCCGTCGCGCCCAGAATCACAAAGACCAGGGAAAACCCTGCTACAAAAGCCAAGGAATTACGCAGTACCCGGCGCAGAAGCTCTCCGCTGGCCTCTTTCTTCAACTCTTCGATCGAGGCCCCGGAGAGCATCGAAATATAGCCCGGAACCAACGGCAGCACGCACGGCGATAGAAAAGAAACGATCCCCGCCAAGAACGCAATGGGAATGCTCAACTCGTGGGTCATGATCGGACCGTGCTCCTCACCTTAATTAGACGCAGCCAACTCCTTTGGGTGACGCGAGGGGCAGGGAAAACACACTCCACCCTTGTCCCCGCTTGCAACTCAAGTGTACCATAGCGAGGGATTTGGCGATTGCCGATGGACGATTATCGATTGTCTGCGCTCGTCACCCTGTCCTGAAGATCGACCACCAAAAGGGAGCCTCATCCAACTTGTTACGCGCCGTAATCTTCGATTTCGATGGAATCATCGTGAACAGTGAGCCGCTCATTTTCAGGTTGACGCAGGAAATGGCCGGTCTGGAGGGCTGGGCCGTCAGCGACGAGGAGTATTACCATGACTACCTGGCGCTCGACGACCGCGGGATCATCGAGCACCTTTACATCAGCCATGGGCGCCACGTGGACGTGGCACGGCGCGATGAGCTGGTTGCATGGAAGGGTCAGCGCTATCAGGAAATCATTCGTGACGGCCTACCCCCCATGCCGGGCGTGGTAGAGTTCGTCAACCACATGGCCAGCCATTATCCCTTGGCGATCGCCAGCGGCAGTTTGTACGTGGAAATCCACCACTTGCTTACCAAATTGGGCTTGCGTGAAAAGTTTTCCGTCCTGGCTACGGCGGACGACTGCCAGCGCTGCAAGCCCGATCCTGAAGTCTATCTCCTGGCTCTATCCCGTTTGCGAGCGCTGCCGAAGTTCCGGGACCAACCCCTCCGTGCGGAGGAGTGCCTCGCCATCGAGGATGCGCCCCTGGGGGTGGTGGCCGCACAGGCAGCCGGCTTTAAATGTATGGCGCTCGTCCACAGCCGCCCTCCCTCGGAGCTCCAGCAAGCGGATTTGATTGCGTCAAAGTTTGCCAACGTGGACATGCGCGAAATCCGCGCCCTGTTCAACTGAACATCGGATGCAGGCTTCCTTCAGCTCAATCCCCACTTCCCAGCCATTGGGACCTTCCTGATTGCTCGTTAGTGCAAGAAAGTACTCGCCGCTCGTTCTATACTTGTAAGCAATCCCTCCGCTGAGGGATGAAGTGGCCAGCTTTCCTTCCCGGCCAGCTAGAGGTAGGCTGGGAACATTGAAGGGAACGCGCAGGTATCTCCGAATGGGAAGGCAAATCATGATGAAACATCAACCGGTAGTACGACTTATCGTGGCAATCGTTCTGGCCGGGTGGATCACGGACGCTCACGCGCAGACTACGGTGACCTCCACCGCGCAGGACCAGAAAGATCTGGCGGTCACCGTTTATAACTCTAACGTCGCCCTGGTGCGGGACGTCCGCCGCGTGCGGCTACCTGGCGGGACCGTCGACTTGCGCTACATGGATATTGCCGCGCAGGTGAACCCGGCAACGGTTCACATCGTTTCTTTGACCGCCCCCAAGGAGCTCAACGTTCTCGAACAGGACTACGAGTATGATTTATTGAGCCCGCAGAAGCTCCTGCAAAAGTATGTTGGCAAGGAATTGACGCTGGTCCGCGTCGTGCAAGAAAACAACTCCACCAAAGAAGTTCCTGTGCAGGCCGTGCTCCTGGCAGATAACGAGGGGCCCGTCTGGAAGGTGGGGAATGAAATCATTACGGGCATGGGAGCCGACCGTTACGTCTTTCCCGACCTGCCGGATAATCTCTACAGCAAGCCGACACTCGTCTGGCTGCTGGACAATCGCCACGCAGGTGAGCAGACGGTGGAGGCATCCTACCTGACCAATCAGGTGAACTGGAGCGCCGATTACGTGCTCACCGTGCACTCCGATCAGAAGTCCGCGGATTTAAACGGGTGGGTGACGGTGGTGAACCAGAGCGGCGCGTCTTTCCGCAACGCCCAACTCCAATTGGTGGCAGGGGAATTGAATCGCGTCGCGCCCGTGCGCAGCGTGATGCAGTTCTCCATGGCGGCCAAGGCGGTGGCCGCCCCCCCGCCGCAATTCGAGCAGGAAGCGATTTCCGAATATCACCTCTATACCCTTCAGCGGCCCACCAATATTCAAGAGAACGAAACCAAGCAGATCAGCCTGCTGGCCGCGGCCGGCGCAACCATCGAGAAGATTTTCGAGGTTGACGGTCAATCCTATTACTACCAGAATGCCCAGAGCCCCGGCCAACCCACTAAAGAGCCCGTGAAAGTTTTTATCAAGCTCAAAAACGCGGAAGAAAACTCGCTGGGAGTTCCCCTGCCGGCGGGAACCGTGCGCGTCTATCAAGGGGATTCCAAAGGCCGCGTGCAGTTCATCGGTGAAGATCGGATCGATCACACCCCCAAAGACGAAACGGTGAGTCTCCACATCGGCAATGCCTTCGACGTGGTGGCGGAGCGCAAGCAGACTGATTTCCAGCGACTGGGCCCGCACAGTGTGGAGTTGGAGTACGAGATTTCGCTTCGAAACCACAAGCCCGACCCCATCACTGTCGTCGTCAATGAACCGATCAGCGGAGATTGGACGATACTCAATTCGACCTTCAAGTACGAAAAGACCGCCGCCTTCGCGGCACGCTTCACGGTGCCGGCGGCGGCTAATAGCGAAGCGCAACTGAAGTACCGTGTGCGGACTCATTGGTAGAAGGCGCGCTAGGGGTATCCATGGTTGCAGATCCGCTTCCTCCTGACTTGATGGGGGTCACGCTTCGGCCGGCGAGGCTCATGGACGCCGCCGCATTTGCGAGCCTCGCGACCCAACTCGGGTACCCCTCCTCGCCGCGCCAGGTTGAGGAACGCATGACCACCGTGCTGGATGATCCCAAACATCTCATCCTTGCCGCCGTTTTGGGAACCAGCGTCGTGGGTTGGGTGCACGCCTATGTGTGCAATCTGCTTGAGAGCGACGCATACGCGGAGATCGGCGGTCTTGTGGTTGATGAATCCTATCGCGGCCAAGGCGTGGGGTGGAAGTTAATGGAGGGGGTGGAGGATTGGGCGCGCCAAAAGGGATGCCACGCAGTCTCCGTGCGCTCCAGTGTGATTCGCCATGAGGCGCACAAATTCTACGCGGGAAGGGGATTCGAGCTTATTAAGACCCAACACGCGTTCCGCAAGCGGCTGTGACGTCCCCGACCAAACCGGCGGCGGAGCTAAAGGGTCAGTGTGAAAACCCTGCCCGGCGAGAGTTTTTGCAGTAATAGCGCCCACCAGCGCGGCGGCCCTTTTCCCAGTGGGGCGGAATGGAAAGACCAGAATTGATGGAGTTAATCTAAGCTGTGCGCACGGGGCTTGCTGTTGGGGAGACTCTGCGAGGAAGAAAACGTGCAGAGTTCGATTCTGCCCCGATGCGCGCCCCGCGGTGGGGATTTCACGGCCTTGGGCGGTGTCGAGGTGTGGGGCGTAGCTTTCGCTGGATCTGCCGCCCGCGGTCTGAGGTCGGAAAGCCAGGACAAGATGCGGAAATAGAATTCCGCCATGCGTTCCTGCTCAATAGTCTGCATTTGCACGGAATCATTCCTGACCATGCTGGCCTGGGCCCCGCGATTCGCGACAATGCTGACAAGCGACACCGCACCCGCCAGGATTAAGATTAGAAACGGTATGGGTAGTCCTCGAGTATTCTTCATGACTCTCTATTTGCTGGATTTTGCTCTCTCTTTGGTAATTTCTGAATTCTAAAATCAAATTCCCTACACTACATCTGACGTCTGAAATTGAATTTGGTTACCCAAAGGTCGAACATTGCGGGATCAAGTGGTTAGATGCGCGTGTAGGCGGAAGAGTTACTCCGGGTTGGTTTAAAGCCCTAATCGCTATAGAATCAACATGCAATCTCCGTAACTGTAAAACCTATAGCGCGCTTCCACGGCATGGTGGTAAGCGCTCAATACAAAATCCTTTCCGGCAAAAGCTGAGACCAACATGAGCAGCGTCGACTGCGGAAGATGAAAGTTGGTCAGGAGTCCCCGAACGACCCGGAACTGGAATCCCGGGACAATGAAGAGCCGTGTTTCGCCGCGGTCGGGCACGATGTTTCCTCCGTGATCGCGGGCGACACTTTCAAGCGTGCGGACGCTCGTTGTTCCTACGGCGATGACGCGCCGTCGCTCGTCGAGGGCCCGGTTGATGGTTGACGCCGCAGCTTCTGAAATCTCGTAGCGCTCGGCTTCCATGTGATGGTCTTCAATTTGTTTTGCCCGCACCGGCTGAAAAGTTCCCAGTCCCACGTGCAGGGTGATTTCGCAGTTCTCTACGCCGCGCGCGGCAACGGCACTCAAAACCCGCGGCGTAAAATGCAGTCCCGCGGTCGGCGCCGCTACGGCCCCGCGCACCTTGGCATAGACAGTCTGATAAGTGGCGCGGTCGCTCGACTCGTCGCGGCGATGGATGTAAGGCGGCAGGGGTACGTGGCCCAGCCGATCGATGGCGTCTTCAACTGTTCCAGTGCGCGCGCGTAGACGCGCCCGGCGCACTCCGTACTCGCCCCGGCCCAGAATTTCGGCTTCCAACTCGTCATCCCCAAACACCAGCACTTCACGCGTTCGAACCTTGCGCCCCGGATGAACCAATCCCTGCCAGACGTCTTCGCTCTCTTGCCGGGTCAGCAGGAGCTCGGTTTCGCCGGTCAGGAAACCGCGCTGGGCGGGATTGTTCTTTCCCACCGGCTGCGCGGTAATCCCCTGCCGCCGGCCCAAGAGGCGGGCAGGGAAGACCTTGGTGTTATTGAAAACCAAAAGATCTTCTGGCTGGAGGAGTTGAGAAATCTCGACAAATGCCCTGTCTTCCAAATTTGCTGACGCGCGGTCGAGCAGCATCATGCGCGAAGCATCGCGATCAGCCAGCGGCCTTTGCGCAATCAGTTCGGCAGGAAGCGGGTAATCAAATTCTTCGAGAAGCATGCGGAGACAATTATGAATTATGAATTCTGAATTATGAATATCTTTCTGGATTACTCTCTGTTATCGCCGGGAGTCGTGATACAGGATACGGGACATGGGTTTCGGACTTCGAACTCTCCTTCTTGTCACTCATCACTGGTCACTCGCCACTGTTCCTATGTGATAGAGTTAGCAAATGGTTGCGCCCACAGTCACCATCACATCGCGAGGGGTCGAGCGGCTTGCCTCCGGGCATCCCTGGATTTACCGCTCCGACGTCGTTTCCGCGGAGGGAGTCGAACCGGGTGTCGTGCGGATCACCGATATGAAGAAGCGCTTTTTGGGGCAAGCACTTTATAGCAGCAGTTCGCAAATCAGCCTGCGTTTTCTGACTCGCAACGCGTGGCCCATTGACGCCACCTTCCTCACCGAGCGAATTCGCACAGCGACCGCCTTCCGCCAGCAAGTGGCAGCCGGGGCGCAGGCTTACCGGTTGGTTGCTGCCGAAGGTGATCTGCTACCCTCACTTATCATCGACCGCTACGGCGATTGTTTTGTTATTCAAACCCTGAGCCAGGGCATGGAGCGGATGAAGTCTATGGTGGTTGAGATTCTGCAGAAGGAGTTCTCTCCCCGAGCCATCATCGAGCGTAATGATGCCGCCGTGCGCGGCCTCGAGGGTTTACCGGAGCAAAGCGGCCTCCTGGCGGGGGAGGATGTCGGTGAAGTGATGGTGGAAGAAAACGGCGTGAAGATATGCTTTGACCTGCTTCGCGGGCAGAAGACCGGAGGTTATCTCGACCAGCGCGAAAATCGTGCCGCGGCGGCGAATTATGCGCGCGGGCGAGCGCTGGATTGCTTTACCTACACCGGCGGATTTGCCCTGGCCATCGCCCCCCGGTGCGACTCGGTTCTTGGCGTTGATTCCTCAGCGGACGCGCTGCGACAGGCGGACCGCACCCGGGCGCTGAACGGATTCTCCAACCTGGAATGGAAGGAAGCCAACTGTTTCGACTTCCTGAAGGCCGCCGACCAGGAAAGGCAGCGCTTCGACACCGTGGTCCTTGATCCTCCTGCTTTCGCGCGCCAGAAAGCCAGCCGGGAATCGGCTCTGCGGGGCTATAAAGAACTGAATCTCCGCGCGATGAAAATTCTGAATCCCGGCGGCTTTCTTGTTACCTGTTCGTGCTCCTTCCATGTCAGCGAGGCTGACCTGTTGGAAGCGATCGCTGAGGCCGCGCTGGACGCACACCGCACCGTCGTTGTCGTTGAGCGCCGTACACAGTCGCGCGACCATCCCATTTTACTCACGGTTCCCGAAACGCATTACTTGAAGTGCCTTATTCTGCGAGTACTATAATGCCAGTGTGGCGCGGACCTGTGTTGCATGTCCGCGAGTCTTCATGTTAACGGGGAACAAATTGCGGAGTCATAAAACAACTTCGCGGTCCACCTGCTTTGAAATTGGGTCGAGTTACAAGCCGATGGCAAATAGAGGAATTGAAACGTCTCGACTTGCTGTGATCGCTGGCTTGGCTGGGGTTTCGTGGCTCCTGGCATTGGCGCCGGCGCGCGGCCAGGCGAACGCCCCCACTCTCAAGCTGCTCATCACCATGGGTCAGCAGTTTGTGGCTGAGCCCGACGCGGCCCGCATCGTACTTCATATTCACAACCCCACGCAGCAAACCCTTTGGCTCTATCGGCGGGCAAAAGGAAAGAAGCCGCCGGAGGAACGCGTGTCCGACGAAAATCGGCCTCCCGAAACCGCGGGGGGCTCGACGGTGGAAGTCAAGCTACAGCCCGTCGACGCCAAGGCTGCGCAGGCGGCTAGCTCGCCGGCGGTGGGCACGGTGCTCGAGTATGTCAATATGCCAAAGCCCAGGCTGGTGAAGTTGGCCGCGGGCGGTGATTATGAGGAAACTTCGATCGTGCACATGCAGCCCGCGCAGGCGGAGGGGGAGAAACCGATTTGGGGAGCTTATCAGTTAGCCGTGGTCTATGGAGCGAGTTTCTCCAACGCGGAAGAATTCCAGCGCAACCTCGGCGCCACCCTTTGGCAAGGCGAGGTGACGAGCAATACCATTTCCGTTGACCTGCGGCCGCCCCTTCCCGATTCCGTGGGAGTCGTGAGCGGAACCTCGTTGGGCCCAGACCTCCAGCCGCGCGCCGGCATCCGAGTTTCGCTGAGCGACGAACAAGGGCAATTGACCGATCAACAAGTCACAGAGGGGGATGGACGATTTTCATTTGCCCACTTGCCCCTCGTCCTCTACTGGGTCACCGGGCGCCGCGAAGCTGCCAAGGAAGACACCGTAACCTTCCGTCACGAGGAGTTGACCAGCGCCGCCCCCAGCGTGAATACGCAACTCGTGCTTTATCCGCCCGAAATCTACGAGGCAAAGAAATTAGTGCATAAACCCGCGCTGCTCAGGGTCTTCGACCCGGGCGGCCAACCCGTCGCCGGGATCGAGCTCGAAGCCGTATTCTCCAACGGGGACGTGGTCGACGACGTCAAGGGCACTACGGGTGACGACGGTATGGCAGCGATGGAGCTGCTCCCTGGCCGCAGCTCCGTATCACTTAAGAGGCGGGGCTGCGCCGAGCAAGTGGACCGCGCCGATGTCGCCCCAGGCGGAGGCGCCGATAGTTTCAAGTTGGTCTTCGATTGCGTGAAAAAATGAGCCAGCCTAGTGCAGACCTCCCTCAGCGTAATCCGATAACCTGACTCTCACCGCTTGCGCAACGTCACGGCCAGTCCGCCCCCCTGCATATAGAAAATGGTTTCCAGGTCGGGGTTGGTCGTCACAGCTTTAACATAGTCGGGAACCATCTCCACATTATGGGCAAGGATCAAACCGCCGGGCCGCACCATGGGGAGGAGCTTGTTGAGGTAATCCCCATAGCCGGGCTTATCGGCATCGATAAAGGCCACATCGATGGGTATCTTCAGCTTCACAAGTTGTTCGTGCGCGTCGCCTTCCACAAGCGTCACCAGGTTTTCTACACCCGCGTCCTGGAAGTGCCCACGGGCCATCGCTGCCCGTTCGTGATCGATCTCAAACGTCGTCAAGTGGCCCCCGGTCTTCTGGAGGGCCAAGCAAAACCAAAGGCCCGAATACCCTGTCGAAGTGCCGATCTCGACGACGTTCCTGGCATCGGTCGCCTCTGCGAGCAATCGCAGTGCCGCACCATCTTGCGGTGGGACACTAAGGTAGGTTTGGTGGAACTTCGTCATGTGATCTATGACCGCCAAAATCTTCCTCTCCGCTTCCGTCCGAGCAACGGGCGGGTTTGAGGGAAGGGGATCATGCATTGAGCGCTCCTGGGAGAAAACCACTCCTGCCAACGCCAGCAAAATGCCGATAACAGGGCCGATACGCTTCATCATTTCCATGGTGGCTGACTCCTTGTTTTGGAAGAATACGTGAGAGGAATTCGGACAGCAAGCCGTCTCCCTATACCGGGCTCACGATCGGCGTAAGAAACTGGCGCAGGACCTCTTGCACCTCGTCGAGCTTACCTGCAAAGAAATGATCAGCGCCCTCGACCCAGTGAATCTGTTTGGGCTCGGCAAGGGAACGATATAGCTCCAAGACTTGCGCGACCGAGCCGAATTCATCAAGAGTTCCCTGGAGAATCAACTTGGGTTTGGGGACCTCTCGGAGAAAATCGAAGTTGCCCGTGCTTACAGGAAGTCCCAGGCCCACCAGCGTGGAGACGCGCCGGTCGGTTGCTCCCACCGCGAGGCCGACCCACGACCCAAAGGAGAATCCCATTAAACAAACGGGTAATCCCGGGAATCGCACCCCCAGATAGTCGAGCGCGGCGCGAACATCCTCCCGTTCGCCATCCCCCCCGGTGAAGGTCCCTACGCTGTGACCCGCTCCACGGAAATTGAACCGCAAAGTGGGGAGACCCAAAAGGAGTGCAGCCTTGGCAGCACGAAACACCACCTTGTTGTGCATCGTCCCGCCGAACAGAGGATGCGGGTGGCAAACAAGCGCTACATGACGAGGAGTGACCAGCGAGGTCCATTCCATGAGTGCTTCCAGTGGTCCCTCAGGGCCGGAAATAAAGATGCGGTCGATTTTCGTAATTCACCTCAAGGGGTCTCAGGTTTTGGCTCTAAGCCTTCAGCTCAAGCCGTGGCTGATAGCTGACGGCTGATTACTGATAGCTACACATAGTGTAGAATGAAGTCGGCGCCCGAGTCATCATCGGGATGTGCCCGTTTGGCGAGGAACTACCATTAGAATTACACTTATCCTCCTAGTCTTGTTGGCGGCAATAGGCTCAGCCTATTACTTCTTTGTCTACAGGCCGTCCCGAAACGTGCCTGTCGAGGCGGGCTACGTATTGCCGTCCAGCGTCCAGGTGGTTGATACGCCCGCCGAAGTGCGAATCGTTGTGGGCTCCATAAAGAGTGGCGAACGCGTTGACATCCTCAAGCGGACTCGCAATTGGGCGCAGATCCGAACCTCCGACAACCTGACAGGTTGGGTGGGGAACAGTGATCTGCTCGATGCCCAGACCTACGAAGGCGGCCAAAAACTGCTTCGTGATCTGGTCAAAACTCCCGCACAGGCAGAAGGCCACACGAGCGGCTTGGTAAACCTACACCTTGAACCGTCCCGGGAAGCCGCCCAACTTGCGCAGTTGCCGGAAAACTTGAAGGTGCAAGTTTTTGGCCGGCGGTGGGTGGACCGTCCCCCGCCCGACGGCCAGCCTTCAGCCGCCAAGGTGCGGGACGCATGGTATCTGATCCGCGCCGACGCTCGAGCCGGCTGGGTGATGGGACGATTCGTGGCCCTGGACATTCCCGAAAAGCTTGCGCCGTACGCCCAGGGTTCGAACCTGGTCGCCTGGGTCGTCCTCAAGACCGTTGATGACGAGGGGCAGCCAGTGCCGGAGTATCTCACAGCAGACCGCCTGGGCACGCAGGAAGCGGACTTTTCTCACATCCGAGTTTTTACCTGGTGGATCAAGGACCACAAATATGTAACAGCCTACGTGGAAGGCGGCTTAAACGGGTACTTTCCGATCCGCGTGGCTGAGGTCAATGGTGTTCCCTACTTCCGCCTCCGGTTGATGGATGGTCAAGGCCAGAAATACCAGAAGGTCTACGGACTGTTTGATACCATTACTCACGCGGTCGGAACGGTGCCGGGTTGGGAGAGCGATGCAATGCCAGTGTCGCCAGAGTCTCATCACCACCATCGTTCCGGCCGGCGAAAAGGTTGAAATCACCCATGGAGAAAGGTCCAGGAACTTCTCGAAACCAGGGATTCTTCCGCTGGCTGATCCGTTGGTGGTTCGCGCTCACCGGGCGAAAAATCCGCATGCTACAGGCCGGGGACGTGGTCCCGGAAGGCCCGATCTTGTTCGTGGTAAGTCACCCGGCAGGCTTCTTGCAAACGCTGGCCCTGGTGACGGCGATCGAGCGCCCGGTCCATTGTCTGCTGCCGAAAAGTCTTGCCGACGGTTTGCTCGCCCGATTCTTAGCCCGCACGTTAGGCATCATTCTTGACGAGGGTGTGAGGCCAACTTCTGAATTAACCTTGCAGCAGGCCGTCAACGTCCTGGAAAGCGGCGCTGCACTGGTGGTGTTTGCAGATCAAAACGCGGCAGGACTGGCCTCGCCGCGCGCGTTAGCCTCCACCGCCGCGGAACTTGTTTGGCGCGCCGAAGGTCAGCAGGTGGGGCGCAGCGTAACGGTGCATCCCGTGCACCTTTTCATGCCGCAACCAGCGGCGCCGTCGCGTGAAATCCTGATCTATGTGGACTCCCCAATGGTTCGTTTGGAGGCCCCTATCGCGGCACTTTCTCAGGAGGCCGCAGCGCAAGCCATTATCGAAGCACTCGAATCGCGGTTTCAAGACAACGCGTTTCAGCTTCGGCCCGCAGACCTCGATTATTTCCTCGCGGATCTTGAGGAAGTCTTGCGAGCCGGCTTGCAGGAGGACTGGGCATCGCGCCCGGACTGGAAGCAGGACACCGAAGGCTTTGTCCTGAGCCGTTTGGTGACGGATTGGGTGAAACAGACGAATTACTTGAATCCCGGCAAGCTGATCACCTTGCGCAATTCGTTGGACGACTACCGCGCCCTACAGAGGCAGTGCGCGCTGCGGGAATTGGAAATGGACCAAGGAGATTCCCCGCTCCGCTCGGGATGGCGCCGGACCATCCTTTGGGTTGAGACGCTGCTGGGCCTGCCGATTGCTTTTTATGGGTTGCTGAATCACTTGTTGATCGGGCTGACCCTCTTTCTGGCAGGATCGTTGAAGAATGAAAATGGTCGCGCTCGTAATACCGAGTGGACAATTCGCGGCGCTGTGACGTTGGGTTTTTATGCCCTCCAAATTTTCCTGGTGGCATATTGGCGGGGCAGGGCCGCGGCAGGATACTACGCCCCGACTTTACCGATATCAGGCATCTATCTGTGGAGGTACCTGGGGTTGGTCCGGACCCAGGCGCGTCTGCTGTTTGTTTCACTCACCCTTCCTGGATTGACAAGGAAGATCAAACGCCTGCGACATTCGCTGCTGGAAGAACTTGACAAGACGCTGACGGCTTACGAAGAAAAAACAAGCGTATCGCGCTAAAGTCCGCGAGGGCAACGTGACACTTTTTCTCACTGAATCTGACGTCCGCGAGCTCCTGCCGATGGAGCGCGCGGTGGAGTGTGTGGAAGCGAGCTTGATGGCGCAAGGAATTGATCACGCCGTAAATCGATCGCGCGAGCGTATTCTCCTGCCGCAGGTATCGTTACATTACATGGCAGGGGCGCTGCCGGAATCGCAGCACGTTGGGCTCAAAATTTATACCGTCACACGCAAGGACTTCCGGTTTCTCGTCCTCCTTTTTGACACCGAGACCGGCAGGCTACTCTCCCTGATGCAAGCTGACCATCTGGGGCGTATTCGCACAGGAGCGGCCAGCGGCATCGCTACCAAATACCTGGCGCGCCCTGATGCATCACGGGTGGGAATGATTGGCACGGGTCGGCAGGCGCGCACGCAACTCCAGGCCATCGCCCAGGTCAGGAAGCTCACCGCGGTGAAAGCCTTCAGCCGCGACCAGGATCGCTTGCAGGGTTTCTGCCGTGAAATGTCAGAAGGGCTTGGCATACTTGTGGAACCGGCATCCACAGCCGAGGAGGCAACGCGATTCGGCGAAATCGTGTGCACTGCGACCACCGCGCAACTGCCGGTAGTGAGTGGCGAATGCCTGCAACCCGGAACACACTTAAATGCCATCGGGGCCAACATGGCCAATCGCCGCGAATTTGACGACGAGGCGATACGCCGTGCCACCCTCATCGCAGTGGATTCTCTGGAACAAAGCCGGAAGGAATCGGGTGACCTTATCCAAGGACTGGCGAACTTGGGGAGAGGATGGGACGGTGTTATTGAGCTGCACACTGTCGTGGCCGGAAAACACGCCGGCCGATCGTCTGCGGATCAAATCACGCTGTTCAAATCACACGGGATTGCCTTGTGGGACGTGGCCGTCGCTGGCTTCATTTATCAGCAGGCATTGCAAAAGGGAAGAGGGAAAAAACTGGAAATTGATTAGGCCGGGGCAGGACAAAAGCCAGATTGCCATTGAAAATAACCGGCAGCGGCAAGGCTGGTTTCGGGCTTGTCACTCGTCACTGATCACTCGTCACTGCCTTTCCGAGCCTTCCCCTTCGATCTCAATCTTCTTGGCCGTGATTTCTCCGCTTTCAGCCAGATTACCCGCCACCGATATCCTCAGTCCCGTCCGCAGATCTTGCCCGCTGCCAGGGCTGCCGTCCTTTTTTTTGATTTCCGTTTTGTCGTTGTAAAGGACGTGGAAGATCATGTTTTCACCGCTGCTGACCGTCAACTTACCCGCAGATTTTTCGGTGATTTTACCTTCCAACGTAAAATTCGTATCATCCTGAGCTGAGGCGGTGGGCATTGCGTGTGGCGGGGACGAAAGAATCGTTCCGGAAAACTGTAAAGTTAAGAGCAGAAAGCTTGCAAGCGCGAGAATGCGGCGTGTTACCATAGGCGAATTCCTCCCCTGATGGATGCACGTATTCTACCCCTACTTGTACTGCAAGTCATGATATTGGCCGCGAAATCTTTCTCGCTGGAATACCTCGTCCGTTCGAATTGTTCTGATCGTGTGGACGGAAGGGCGGGACTTATCTCGCGGGAGCGTTCGCGTCGGGGAAATTGATCCCCAGGATGTCGGCGGTTTCCTTCGAATGTTCGACCCCCACCTCACCGGCGCGCGGCGAACCCTCTCGGCCAACCCAAACGACCTTGAAGATCCCGGAGTTTTTCCCCAGCAGTGGCTGCACTTTTATGTGCATACCCACTTTTAGGGGAATGCGAGTCTTCATCCTCGCGCCGAACTTACTGAGCGTAACAATCCGGGCGTCCTCCGCAAAAGGCATGTCGTTGGATAGCACGCCCGAAATCCTTACTGGGCACCCAATATTCACCCGCCCGCTGCGGCGGAATGAGAGAGCACTGCTCGTCTTGCCCATGTTGAACCTCTTGAAACGCCTTGCCGGGTGGGCCATAGGAAACTCCAACCGGGCCGACCCTGAATAAGAAACGATCCTCCTCCTTAACTCCTCTCAGAGTTTAGCATGGCGGAGTGCGGGGGGAGATGGGGGCCAGTACTGGGGCGTCTAGTACTGGCGGGCTAGTACTTTAGTTTGGCTTCCTGCGGGCCGAGATCAGATGAGAAATCCGCCGATTTCTTCATGGCGGATTCAGTATAAACTTAATGCATCAAGGACACCCGGCAATGTCCTGAATCCATAAGGAGGGCTTTCACGTCGATGCGAGCGGTGGTGCAGCGAGTCAAGCGTGCGGAAGTTCGAGTAGGCGAAGATGTTGTGGGCCGGATTGGATTTGGCTTCGTCGTGCTGTTGGGGGTGGGGAAGAACGACACGGAAGCAAGCGGTGCGGCCTTGGCGGAAAAGATCGCGGAGTTGCGAGTTTTTGACGACGACCAGGGGAAAATGAATAGATCGCTCGTGGATACAGGGGGACAAGCGCTCTGTGTGTCACAGTTCACGCTCTACGGCGATTGCCGGAAGGGCCGCCGCCCGAGTTACGACCAAGCCGCGGCCCCCGACCGGGCTTTGCTCCTCTACGCAAGCTTCGTTGAATCCCTGCGCAAACAAGGGGTTCCTACGGAGACCGGACGTTTCCGCGCCATAATGGACGTGGAGCTGATCAACGACGGGCCGGTGACTTTGTTACTCGATTCGGACCGGTTGTTCTAAATGGATTGCGCCGGGAGATCCCTGCGAGGATGCACGCTTCAACGTTCTAAAGTGTAATGTCCATCCCTTCAAATGCCGCGCGAGTGTTGGGGAAGCGTACCCGGGCGCGTTCCTGTAAGGCCTCGATGGCGCAGTCATCACTATCGGGGTCATGGTGGAAGAGGATCAACTCTTTGACCCCACTTTCCAGGCAGACATTCACTCCATCTTCCCAGGAACTGTGACCCCAGCCTTTCTTTTCACGCTCAAGTTGGGGCCGTTCGTACTGTGAATCGTAGATCAGGATGTCGGCACCACGGCAGATCTTACGCAGGGTTCGATCGCATTGGGGATCTCCCGGCTCGGTATCGGTGGCGAAAACGACCGCTTTCCCATTATTTTCGATCCGGAAACACAGGCACCCCTGAGGATGGTTAACACGGGCAGGTGTAATGCGAAAATCGTCCAACTGGAACGCTTCAGTGGCGATTTCCGTGTAGCAACGCTTCGCTCGCATGGCGGTCATATCGACGGGGAAGTAGGGTTGGGTCATCTGCCCCCCCAAGGTGTCCTCCAAGGGGGCTTCAAGAGGCCGGGACGCGTAAATGTGAAATTGATTGGCCTCATTATAGAGCGGACCGAAAAAGGGCAAGCCCTGGATGTGGTCCCAGTGGAAATGGCTAATCAGGATGTTGGCGCTGATGGGTCGGCCCCCATACTCTTTCATCAACGACTTCCCTAACATTCTCAAACCACTACCACAATCGGCGATGAGCAGGGAGCCTGCTTCCGAACGAAATTCCAGGCAGGGGGTATTTCCTCCGTACTTTAAGTTCTCAGGTTGCGGAGTGGGAGTAGAGCCTCGCACTCCCCAAAACCTTAGCCGCATAAGAAGTCCTTAGTATCGACCGACAAAGGCGAGAGCAGTTAAATCCTATACCAGATTCCACGCATTACGCCAAGAGGAAAGTTCGAAGACTGGAAAGTTGGAAGAATTGAGGAGGGCGGACACAAAAGGTCTTCGAAGAAACTGACATCGAAAACCCCTAAGCAGGCTCAACTCGCTGGCAAGCCTGACGAGGAAGCGGAACCAGGAATTTGGTGGCGAAAGAGGATCCTGACCTCTTTTCGCCACGTGTCATTTATTCCTATAAGAATGACTTCGATATTACGATCGAAGTATCCCAGGAGCTTCTCGGTGGTGGAGTGGAAACGAAAGGCGGGTGAAACCAGGTACAGTAGAGGAGGCGCCGCGGAAAGCTCGCAGTCCGGGAAGTATCCGTATTCTTGAAACTGATTGCGCTTCTGAAACCAATTCACCCGCAGCCAGTAATCCAATCCCTGGAGTGGAAGATTGATTTCCTCGTGGACCTTGAGTTCCACCACCGCCAGCCGTCCCCTGCGCGTTACGGTGAGAAGATCGATTACCCCGCGATCGGTCCCCGAAAACGCAGGAACCTGCGGGTAAACGTATGTAGGCGAAAGCGTCGGATCGAGGCGAGTGATGTCCTGAAAGAGCAGGCTTTCGAGCCAGCGTTCCGACTGAAGCCGGTAATATTCGTGCTGAGGGTCCGGGCTGCCTGCCCGTCGAATCCTTCGAACCTCAGAGAGAAAATCTCTGAATTCATCCTGGCACGATTCTTCCAGGCGGCGAATGCTGCCCTCAAGGCCAAAGAAGGTATGTGGCGCCAGTTGGCCCTCGATGCGAGCCACTTCCAAACCCGCGATGCGAAGCGAAGAGAAAGTGCCGGCAGAGTCGGGAACGATATCGATTCCGGCGCTAAGGTCCCCCAACATTTCGTGAAGTAGGCTGGTGTGGTTCTCCTTTAATAACTCTGCCTGGCGTCGGGCCGCGAGGCGTGTCTCGACATTGCCGTAATCCTTCAACTCCACCGGGGTGGCCGAGGCCTCGCCGGCGCGCCATTCATAGATCTCCAAGTTCAAGGCCCGGGGGTTGAGATATGCCGCTCGATGAGCAATCACGCTGACGGCGGAGGGCGGCAGAAATAGTTTCAAATGCGTAATCGCTACTCGGTCGGACTGGCTCCGCAGCCAATCGAGCCAGATGAGGCCGAAAGCCAGCACCCTGTCAGCGGCGGCGGTCCCTTCCTCTTCGCTCAGTCCCAGAAAGGCCCAGGCGGAACGTCCCTGGGTCGCCATCCCTCGCGTGTACCATACCGAAAAAGAGTGCTCGCGGTCGGAACGGTTACTAACCCGTTCGAATTTCCAACCGCGGTATTCGCGCTCAAGCATTGCGGTGAGCTGCTGGCGGAAATTCGTGCGTCCCGCGCCTCGGCCTACGACGGCCGGCGCGCGCAACTCTCGAAACTCCAGCGTGGTGGTTTCGCGCCCCCCAGGCTTGCGCACGAATATCCCAAAACGCTCCCGATCGCGGTATGCCAACTCCTCGACGCGCCGTGAGAAGGATCTTCCCGAATTCCAAGCGCTGAAAATCAGCTTGCCGAACTCGATGCTCAGCCGCCAGTGAGCGGTCGAGAGGTCCATCAATTCCACCTGGTTTTCCACAAGGACGGGATGACGAAGCCGTCCGAGGAGAGCTTCGATTTCGCTTTGGAGTTCGCGCAGAGGATCAAGGGACATCATCCGCAGATTACGCAGGTTTCACAGATTAGGCAAGGTGAACAAGAATCATGAACAGAATTCAGGTGAACAAGACTCATCTTCTTTTGAATTTGAGTAATCTGTGTAACCCGTGGATTATTTCTTTCCTCCTATTGGCATTGCAGCGCTGGGACAGTAACATATCCGAGGTTTCATCATCATTGGCGGACCGGCGCGAAGGGGTGCACTCGCTTGATAGGAAGGTGCAAGCATTCCGCCTGGTCAGGGAGGTTACATTACATGCGTTACCGGGAACTGGGTCGTACTGGATGGAAGGTCTCAGAAATCAGTTTTGGGGCCTGGGCCATCGGATCGGCGTGGGGGAGGGTCGATGACAACGAATCGATGGCGGCGCTGCATCGTGCCATAGACTTGGGCGTAAACTTCATTGACACCGCCGACGTTTATGGTGCGGGCCACAGCGAGCGGTTGGTGGCGCGACTCAAGAAAGAGCGGAGCGAAACGATATATGTAGCCACCAAGGCGGGCCGCCGGCTTTCTCCGCACACTGCGGACGGCTACAATCGGCAGAACCTGCGGCGATTCATTGAGGACAGCCTGCGGAACCTCGAAACCGATTGCATAGACTTGCTGCAACTGCACTGTCCGCCGGTCGAGGTTCTATACCGGCCGGAAGTCTTCGGCGCGCTCGACGACCTGACCAAAGAAGGCAAAATCCGTTATTACGGAGTGAGCGTTGAAAAGGTCGAAGAAGCCCTGAAAGCGATTGAGTTTCCCGGCGTCCAGACCATTCAACTCATCTTCAACATGTTCCGCACACGCCCGGCGGAATTGTTCTTCCCGGAAGCGCGGCGGCGGCGAGTGGGAATCCTGGCGCGGGTGCCGCTGGCGAGCGGTATGCTGGCGGGCAAGATGACCTCGCAATCGGCGTTCGAGGCCGACGACCATCGCAACTACAACCGTCATGGCGAGGCGTTCGATGTGGGCGAAACATTTTCCGGAGTGGATTTCGAGACCGGTCTGGCCGCCGTGGAAGAATTGCGCAAGATCGTCCCGCCGGGCGCAACCCTGGCACAACTCGCCCTGCGATGGATCCTGATGTTTGAGGCCGTAACCTGCGCCATCCCGGGAGCCAAACGGCCTTCGCAGGCGGAAGACAACGCCCACGCGGCGGATCTGCCGCCCCTTACCGATATGCAGATGGCCAAGGCGCGAGAGGTCTACGACATTTACATTCGCAAACTCGTGCATCAACGCTGGTAAGCTTGCGGGCTGCGGCATCAACGCCGGAGGCTGCGCTCGGTCAGGCGTCTTCTCGTTTAAGCCACGAGGGAGGGTCCAATGGAGATTCGCACGCAAGCAGAGAAGGCGGAGCGGTTCCGCCAGCTTCATCACGGGCCGCACATCCTGGTTCTCGTCAACGTCTGGGACGTGGCCACCGCGCGTCTGGTGGAAAAAGGCGGGTTCCCCGCCATTGCCACGTCCAGCGCGGCAGTCGCGAACTCGTGGGGATATCCTGATGGCCAACGCATCAGCCGGACAGATATGCTGAGCGTGGTAGAGCGCATCACGCGGCACGTCCAACTCCCGGTGAGCGCCGACCTCGAAGCCGGCTACGGCCAGACGGACGAATCCGCGGCTGAGCTGGCTTTCGCCATGATTTTTGCGGGGGCTGTGGGCTTGAACTTTGAAGACGGTACCGGCGATGCCCGGAATCCACTACTCCCGCTGGAGCAGCAGGTGGAGAGAATTAAGCGTCTTCGCGAAGTCGCAAACACCATCCGGGTGCCCGTGGTGATCAATGCGCGCACCGATGTATTCCTAGAAGCGGTGGGAGAACCCGAGGCCCGATTCGAGCACGCCGTGAGCCGCGTTAACGCCTATCGCCAGGCGGGGGCGGATTCCCTGTTCGTTCCCGGCGTGGTCGATGGCGAAATCATCGGGCGTCTGGTAAAGGCCGTGGAAGGGCCGCTCAACATTCTTGCCGGACCCGGAGCTCCTTCCGTCACGGAGTTGGAGCGCCTGGGGGTAGCGCGAGTCAGTTTCGGGTCAGGGCCCTTCCGCACCGTAATGGGGTGGTTTCGTAAGTTCCTGCGCCAAGTAGGCGAGCCCGCCGCGTTGGCCACGCTCACCGGTGACGCCATTCCTTACGGCGAAATGAATGACCTGTTCGAGGCGTGAACCGCCGTCCGGTCGGTCCCCATGAAGCATCGCTGCGCTAGGGGGAGTCCCTTTCGGGCTGCCAATACGCTAGAACCCATATCGCATCACGTGATCGCAAGGGCAGGGTTTTAACGCGTTCTTCTCGGTTGAATCCGAAGTCCGCCAGAAGTGGCTGGACGCCCCGTTTCAGGAAGCTTCATTTTTTTCTTGACAAGACAGAGTACTTATGCAACAATAACCAAGTATGAATTTGCTCCGGTTCTGCGTGGAGTTCCGTGTGCATGTCGGTGGCAAGTCTGTCATTCAACGGCGAGGTAGAGCGACAAATTGTGCCAAAAGCATTACGACAATATATCCATTCGTGCAAAAGGCATCCAATCCTGAGAACTTATTGAAAAAGAAGGGCCTGAAAAGCGATTTTTCTCCTCCCAACCCTGACAACGTACTGAAAAAAATCCAGTTACACTCCACCCGGCGGAAGCTGAATACGGGGTGCAAAATGCCCGACAGAGGGGACGCCATATTGTCGCTGGCAGACGGTAAGAAATCGCCCGGCAAGCTGAGAAGCTCGGGTTAATTCCACCGCTCAGGCGGCATACAAAGGTGGCGAGACGGCCAGGCTACGCCTCCGGTGCGTGGTCAACAACTTGTTCGTTCTTCGCATCCCAGAAAAGCTTCTTACCCTGCCAATATGAATGCGCGGCCATGATGCAGGCCACGGAGTGGCTGAATCCATTTTGAACCGTGGCGTGCGGCTGCTGGCGGCTGCGCAGGCACTCGAACCAATTGGTCATATGGCGGGGATCCTCATCGCCCATGGCCATGGGCGGCATGCCGGTGAATTCCGGCGACTGTAAGAACTCCGATTTCCGCTGCTCATCGATCCGGGGATTGTCTTCGTGGTTCCCCTTTTCTTCCACCAGTTGGTAGCGCGGGCTGCCTTCGCCGCCGATGTTGAAGAGCGTCGCTTGCTTGCCCATATAACGCGTGAAGCTCGGCGCGTCGTTGCCGAAGCTGGTTGAGAAGCTCACCAGGAAGCCCTTGGGATATTCGCACATGGCAACGAAGGTGTCAGGATTCTGCCGGCCGTCGGGCCAGGCATAAATGCCGCCGTGAGCCAGGACGGATTTCGGGAACGGATCATCCATAAACCAGCGGACCAGATCAATGCCGTGGCTCATCCACTGGTCGGCGATGCCGCTGGAGAAATCCTTATACAAGCGGAACTCGAAGTAGAGTTGCGGGTCAAAGGGCTGGTAGGGCTTGGTCATGAGCCAGGCGCGCCAATCGGTGTCCTCTTCGCGAATCTGCTTAACTTGCGGGCGGCCCCGCCAGCGCGGCCCATGGTAATTCCACTCGATTTCGACCTTGCTGACGTCACCCAGCACGCCCTTCTGCACCAGGTCGTGCGCCACATTAGGGAATATTTCGCTGCGGTGTTGCGTCCCCACTTGCACGATTAGTTTGCGTTCGATCACCGCATCGCGCGCCGCCTTAACCTCCTCCAAAACATTTCCCATGGGCTTTTCCACATAGGCGTCCTTGCCGGCCTCGGCGGTGAGTTTCAACAACGGCGAGTGCGCGTGCTCGGGCGCGGCAATCAGGACCGCATCAACGTCTTTGAGCGCGAGCAATTCTTCCGGATGTTGGAAGCTGCGCGGCGCTCGGCCGTATACCTTTTCCGCCCGTGCCGCGGCCTTTTCGCGATTGACCTTCCAAAGATCACAAACCGCGGTCATCTCCACGTTATGCTTGTCCTTCAGAGGGGCGATGATGCGCTGAAGTTCGCTGCCGCGGTTACCGATGCCGATCTGGCCAAGCGAAATGCGGTCGTTCGCCCCAAGAATGCGGCCATAGGAAATCGCCGTGCTTGCGATTGTGGCGGCGCCGATTGCCGCGGTACCACGATTCAAAAACGAGCGGCGGGTGATTCTTTCCGGTTCCTGTTGGTCCATGGTTCGTCCCCCACACAAATTTGCAGCGGCATAGTCTACCACCAAGTCTGGGCCGTCATTCCTTCACCGTGGGGTAGCCGGCTTCAGTCCAGCCGCGCCAGCCGCCGTCCATGGAGATCACGTTGACATAGCCCATTTTTTGCAAATTATCCGCCGCGAGTGCGGAGCGATATCCGCCCCCGCAATAAAGCACGATGGGAGTCGCCTTGCCCGGCACGGCATTCTCAATGTCGCGTTCGACGATGCCCTTGCACAGATGAATAGCGCCGGGCAGATGACCTTTGGCCCATTCGCTTTCCTCCCGTACATCAATAAGGGTGAAGGCTTCCTGGGCGTCGAGCCTATGCTTGACTTCCTGGGAGTTGGTCTCTCGAACGCGCGTCTTGGCGTCGTCCACTAGCTTAAGAAATCCCGGGGCATGCTTCATCGCGAACCTCCCTGCCAATCCAGATTGAGTGTTGCATGCAGAGCATTATGGCGCAGGCGGGCCGCGAGGGGAAGGTGAGAGCTGACCCATGCCCTTGCCAGTCAATTGGGCCCCCCCAGCCGCATTCTGGGAAAGCCTATCGACTGCTCCTCGGTGAGCCCGGGGGGGTCAAGACGTCGAAGTAGGCCGCTGATTGACCGGCTGAGGGCAGAGCCCCGCTCGGCCCTTCCCGCTCACGCGGCGGTGACGGTGTACGTGCTGGCGTTATTCAGCCGCTCGATCGACGCTTGATCCAATTTCAGTTCGGTCGCGCCAATCAGATCTTTCAGTTGCTCCAGGCTCGTGGCGCTGGCGATCGGGGCGGTGATTTCTGGCTTTGCCATCAGCCACGCCAGCGAAATCCTTGCGGGAGTTGCATGGAGCTCTTGAGCGATTTCACCGAGAGTGCGGAGGATGCGAAATCCCCGATCATTAAGATACTTTTTGACCATGGGACCCCGCTTGCTTGCGCCCAGTTCGGCCTCTGACCGGTACTTTCCCGTCAGGAATCCACTCGCCAGGGAAAAGTAGGGAATTACTCCCAGTCCATTCTCGCGGCAAACTGCCTCGAGATTAGCTTCGTAGTCAGCGCGGTCGTAGAGGTTGTAATTGGGTTGGAGGCTCTGGTAGCTGGGAAATCCGAATTGCTTGCTCGTCTGCAAAGCTTCCCGCAGACGCTCGGCCGAGTAATTGGAAGCGCCGATGGCCCGCACTTTCCCTTCCTTCACCAATTGGGCGTAGGCTTCCAGGGTTTCGGCAAAGGGCGTTCCCGCATCATCGCTGTGCGACTGGTACAAATCGATGTAGTCGGTCTGAAGACGTTTCAGCGACTCTTCCGCGGCGCGCATAATGTAGGCTTTGGAGAGTCCCTTCTGACCTGGACCCATTTCAATTCCCACTTTGGTGGCGATCACCACCTGCTGGCGATTGCCGCGGCTCTTGAGCCAATTGCCCAAAATGCTTTCGGACTCGCCCCCCTTATTGCCCGTAACCCATTTGGAGTACACGTCGGCAGTATCGATGAAATTGAAACCCGCTGACACAAAAGCATCGAGCAAACTAAATGAGGTGGGCTCATCCACCGTCCATCCAAAAACATTTCCTCCGAAAGCAAGGGGAGAGACCTCCAGCCCGGAATTCCCCAGTTTGCGCATCTTCATTGTTTCCTCCTCAACTGATTGGATGCTTTCGAATTGTAAAAGAGGTGCGGCGTAAGAGGCAAATGGGGTCCGTGTACTACCAACAGTTGGTGGTGGACTGCGACGGGTCCTGTCAACAGTGTTATACTGAACCGTCAGGGGTGAATTCCACGGGGGTGATATGCGGTGTGCGGGCAGCGCCGCGCCCATTGTGGTTTCTTACCCTTGGAGCGAAGGCCTCCAAATCTCATTGAAGGAGCTAAACAGCATGGCAGCACGGACTTCAGAAGCGGAATGGAAGGGCAACCTTATTCATGGCAAGGGGACGATGAAACTGGGGAGCGGCGCCTACGAAGGTCAGTATTCTTTCTCCTCCAGATTTGAGAGCGGCACGGGCACCAATCCAGAGGAATTGATTGCCGCAGCGCACGCCGGTTGCTTTTCCATGGCTCTCTCCGCCGGATTGGGCAAAGGCGGCTTCACGCCCACGCGGATCCACACCACGGCCACGGTGCACCTGGAGAAAGTCGGTGAGGGTTTCGGCATCACCCGGATTGAACTCAATACCGAAGCTGAAGTACCCGGCATCGATGCGGAAACCTTCGCGAAGTTTGCTGACGGCGCCAAGACAGGCTGCCCGGTGTCCAAGGTACTGGCAGGAGCTCAGATCAGTTTGAATGCCAAGCTGGTCTAACGGGAAGTCCTCTCTCGTGAGGGGAAGCCGTTGTAGCGCGGACCTGCTCTTTAGGTCCGCGGCCCGTTCCAGAGAGGCAAGGAAGAGCCGCGGACCTAAAGAACAGGTCCGCGCTACCCCATACTCCAGCGCCCTCGCGTCGTGAGAAATCGGGCTCGAAGGGCGCAGAGACGATCGTGCATTCACACCACGGCCATCACCATCATCATGCGCAAACGGCGACCTGGGTTGTAAAGATCGCTCTGGTGGCGACGCTAGCTCTGGTGGCCACAGAGTTTGTCACCGGGACGCTGTCGCACAGCCTGGCCCTGGTGAGTGATGGATGGCACAACCTTACCGACGTCCCTTCGTTAATCCTCTCCTGGATTGCCCTCTATTTCGAGCGTCGCCCCCCCGATGACCAGAAGACCTTTGGGTATCAAAGGGCGGGCGTATTGGTCGCTTTCGTGAATGCCCTGCTGCTGGTGGGGGTGGCGCTCTATCTCTGCTACGAAGGCTACCAGCGGATTGTGCATCCGGAGCCCGTGGCCTCCGGCGCGATGCTCGTGGTGGGCGTCATCGCACTGGTAGTCAATGGGGGAATCTCCTGGGGCTTGTTGGGCGAACGGGGTGACCTGAATCTGCGCGCGGTTTACATTCACAATTTGGGCGACGCGCTTTCCAATGTGGCGATTATCGCTGGCGCCTGGGTGATTCGGGTGACCGGACATACGATTATTGATCCCGCCCTGGGATTTTTGATTGCGGCGTTGATCCTGTGGTCGGCGGTGGGAATCATCACCGACTCCGTGAACATCCTGATGGAAAGCTTGCCCAAGGGCATGAGCCTGGAGCGTGTAGCGGCCGCCATGCTTCGTGTCGAAGGGGTTAAAGAAGTTCATGACGTGCACATCTGGTGCCTGGGGTCCAATTCCCAGGCCCTCTCCTGCCACGTTCATATTCTGGACATGCCCACCTCGGAAAGCGAGCAGATCGCTCACCAGGTTCGTGAAGTGCTGGCGCATGAATTCGGAATACTCCACACGACGATACAATTTGAGCACACGCACCCGCCGGGGGAATTCCACATGTACATGCCGGACCCGGCGCCAACGAACAAAGGCAAGTAGGCAGATGGGCAGATAGGCAGTTAGGAATATTTACCACTGCCCACTTGCCCATCTGCCTACTGCCCTCCGCAGCCGCTTGACACCGGCACGGGGCGAGGCATAGGATTCACCCATGCAAACGCCCACGGTCCGACGCCCGGCCGTAGCGGGGCGCTTTTACCCAGCCAAGCCCGAAGCTCTCACGCGGGAGCTCGACGAATACCTCGCTGCGGATGCGTCTCGGCCCGAGAAGATGCAAGCGGCCCTGGGTTGCATCGTTCCCCACGCCGGTTACATGTATTCCGGCCACGTGGCGGGGGCAGTGTTCGAGCGGCTGCCCGCACGCGCGACTTACATTATCCTTTGCCCCAATCACACCGGACGCGGCGCGCCCTTGGCGATGATGTCAAAAGGCGAGTGGCTGACGCCGCTGGGCGCCGTGCGCATTGACGCCGACTTGGCCGCGAGTTTGCAACATACCTGCCGGCTCCTGATGGAAGACGCCAAGGCTCATGAAGATGAGCATGCCATTGAGGTCGAGCTTCCCTTTTTGCAGCGCCAAGTGGGTGCATTCACCTTCGTCCCCATCGCCATTGGCGTAAGCCGCTATGCTGCTTTGGAAGCACTGGGGCATGGGATGGCGCAGGCCCTGCGGAGTTCAGCGGGCCCCGTGTTGATCGTTGCATCCAGCGACATGAACCACTACGAGCCCGATGACATTACGCGGGTCAAGGACCGCAAAGCCATCGACCAGATTCTGGCCCTGGATGCCGCGGGATTGTATGAAGTCATCCGCAAAGAGGAGATTACCATGTGCGGCTACGGGCCTGCCGTCGCCATGCTTACCGCGGCTAAAGACCTGGGTGCAAGCCGCGCGGAACTGATTCGCTATGCCACTTCGGCGGATACTAGTGGCGACCGCAGCGCGGTGGTGGGTTATGCGGGAATGGTGATTTCCTAACCTGAAAATTCCCCTTAGAGATTAGTGATGCCCGCCGGAGGGTGCTCCGCCGCCTGCCGCGTGTCCTCCTCCGCTCGCCGGGGCAGGACTGGGATGACTTCCCGCGGGTGCGCCTCCAGTTGGGGCAGAACTCGGATGACCTCCCCCGGGTGTGCCACTACTCACATGGCTTTCAGCGGGATGGCCCCCGCTCGCTTGACCCACGGGGAGATTGTTTCTTGGTTCCGCAGGCGCTTGCCTGATAAAAGAATTACCAGCGGGGATCGGCAGGATGCTTCCTTGAGTTTCCGGGGATTGCCGACTCGGCGTACGGCCCGCGACTGGCACCGGTTGGACCAGTCCCGGTTGGACCAGTCCAGGATTCCAACCCGGTGTAGTGGGAGCGCTCGATCCAATTCCCGAAGCCGGCGATTGCTGCGGCGTCGTCACGCGATAACCGTTAATGTAACTATCCTGCTTAGGATCGTAGACGATCGCCGAATTGTGCGCCGCCGCATGGGGACTTCGTGATCCTGGCGAGGACGTGGCTGTGGCTTGACCGTTCGCTCCGACCGGAGAGCGCGCTGGTTTCCCGTGGAAGCTCTGGCTCTGCGCCGCGGGCAGAGAGACCGCAGGGCCTGGCAACCTGGCCGCCATCGAGGGGTTAATTCCCGGATCCTTGACCGTCTCTCCCGCGGTTGGGTTGATCCCCAGCATGAGATTCGACGTCAACCGCCCCCCTTGGCGAAAGGTTGAGGTGCTTACGACTCCACCGCCGCAATGTTCGCCGCAGACGGTGGCATTATCCTTATCTTTCCGGGGGGAACGGGGAACCCAGCCGACCCAACCCGGTCCGTGGAACCACGTGACTTGGCCTGGAGACCACTTCCTGCGAGGGCCGGGGAACCATACCCAACCTCTTCCTTGGATGAATATCCACCCGCCATAGTGGTAGGGCAACCAGCCCCAGGGTTCGGCGCCAATCCAGGTGTAGCCCCAGACCGGGTACCAGCACCACTGGCCGTTTGCGTATGGCGCCCAACCTGCGCCCATCCAGGTGGGACTCCAACCGTAGCCCTCCCCGGGCACGTCAGACCAAGTGCCGTAATGCGAAAGGTCAGCCATCCCGTATGCGGTCTCGGAATCATCGCTCGAAGAGTCGTCTGGCGGGGGGCCGCCTGACCCCATCGTCACCTGATTCTCGCGATCTTCCACCCACTGGTCCCAATCATCTTTGGTGATGCCTTGGGAAACAACGGTGGGATCGGATGCCCCGGGCTGCATGATCAACACGGAATCCTTCTCGAGACTCGTGTCGCCCAGGTTGCTTTGCACCTCCACTTCGCCATCCATGACTTCCACTCGCTCCATGCCCTGGTCCAAATCCACACGAAACTGCGTGCCCCCGTGGGCGCTGAGCGTGCCGTATGGCGTGCCCACGTTCAAGGATTCCCGGAGGTGGGAAGGCAGAGGGTGAAAGGTGGCGTAACCCTGGCGAAGATCCACATGATTGATTTTGCTGCCGTCGGGAGCGAGTGCTAACTCCGTGAATTCAAGCAGTCCAACCTGCCCTAAACGGATCGTGCCGCCGTTTTCAAACTGTATCTCCGCGAAGCTGTTTTCACCCGTGGAAAGTCTGAAGCCTTCCTGGAGGGGAGTGTTGACCGGCGCTTCCGCCCACGTTTGCACATCAGGGCGCTCGACGGTCACGTTGCCCTCGACGAAACTCAGGCGGACAACCCGAGCATGAGAGGTACTTTGCCCCCAAAGCGGATTGACTGTAAATAGCGCGATAGACCCTGCGACGAGGATTTCCAACAGAGAACGGATTTGGGGTCTCATAGGCCACCTCCTGACCACCTGGCCGGTTGGCTTCATCCCCTATCCTACACTTATCTAGACGATTCAAACAGGTCGAAGGTTTCTGCGCATCCTCCCCTGCGGGGAGGGCTGAGGGGGTCCATGCCGCGCGGGTAGTGCTACTTATTCTCCTGAATGCGCTGCATGATCTCTTGGGCGCGAGCCTGAGCCAGATGCAAAAGGTGACTGTTGGTCGTGATTTTTTCCAGCGTGGGGATCATCAGCGCGGCCTCGACAAAGTTCTGCTCGCCCATACCGACCTGGATTTCGCGCAAAACCTGGGGCAGGTTCAGGTGATCGTACTTCATATCATATTCAAGCTCCGCAATGCGTTCCTCAACATTACCAATTTTCTCGCAGAGGTCCGTGAGTTGCTGGGCGGCGCGGTTCTCCGTGTAGTTATACTGCACCCGGTTGGTTTCAGTGCCGGCTTCGTAGGTCAGAGTTTTCAGCCCCATATTCGCCACTTTGTGGCGGCTGTCGAGGTTGAGGGAGCGGAAGCCATTCAGGGACTGTGCCAGAGCGAAGATTTGCGTCGTGGTGCCCGCCGAAAGCCGCACAGGGCGGGGAGCCGGGGGATCCTCCAACTTGTGCGAGTCATAGGTGCCCGCGCCGGTGGCATCAATACTCAACGCCATGTACTCAGGGGCGCTTCCCTTTAGAGTCTTGGTGAAGGTGAACCGGGTGACGGAAGAGGCGACCTGCGCCGGAAGAGTGTAAACCCCCGAAAGGAGCGCCAGGAAACCTGCCGCCAAGCAGGGGTAGCAAAGTCGACGAACCTTGGTGCAAGCCGCGATGGCGAAACTACCTCCTGATGACCCCTGCTTCCAAGTTCCCCGCATAGGAACAATGTCATTCGCCGGGGGCGAAATCTGCGGACAGTGACCCGGCAACAAGGGGTTGGGCCCCTTCGACATAACTTGTAGCGGCGCGCTTTGAGCGCCGAACGGTGGTCATAGACCGCCGCTACGGAGCTGTGTGCGCTCCGCAAGCCTTCCCCACGCCGGGGATTTGCGCCGCCCGCTATTTGTCCTGCGTGAGCGCTTGCAGTTCCGCTTCTTCGATATCGAAGTTGGCGTAAACGTGCGATACGTCTTCGTGGTCTTCCAATTCTTCCATCAGCCGCAGCATCTGGTCAGCATGCTTGCCGGTAAGCTTTACGTAGTTCTGCGGCACCATGGAAACTTCCGCGGCCGCCGGAGTAATCTGTGCAGCTTTGAGATGCTCCACCACATTCTGGAAGTTCTCCGGCGCGGAAAGGATTTCCCAGTTGCTGCCGTCGTCGTTCATATCGTCGGCGCCGGCATCGGTGATGATCTCCAGCAACTTTTCCTCGTCCGCTTTGCCTTTCTCCACGACCACGTATCCCTTCTTGTGGAAGATCCACGCGACGGAAGCGCCAAACGCCCCGCCATGCTTGGCAAAGATATGGCGAATTTCGGAAGTCGTGCGGTTTTTGTTGTCGGTCGTGACTTCGACAATCATGGCGCTCCCGCCGGGCCCATAAGCCTCGTAAACTGCTTCCTCGATAATGGTGCCGGGCAATTCGCCGGTGCCTTTCTGAATGGCGCGCTTGATGTTGTCTGCCGGCATATTCTCGGCTTTAGCCGCTGCGATCGCCGTACGCAAGCGAGGATTGGAATCCGGGTCGCCCCCGCTGATGCGGGCAGCAACGCTGATTTCCTTGATAATCTTGGTGAAAATCTTGCCGCGGCGCGCGTCCGCCGCGCCCTTCTTGTGCTTAATGGTTGCCCATTTAGAATGGCCTGACATAAAAATGCCGTCCTTTCAATTAGTGGCATTGCTCCCGATGGCAACCCGTTCCGAGCAGGGGTGTAAGGTTGCGCGAGAATGAAGATAACGCAGAGAAAATGTTAACACAAGCCCGCGTTGCAAAGCTATTGGGACTGGGCCGGTGGGTGTGCGAAATTAAAGTGAAAAAGCGGATGTGGCGCGGGCGTCTCGCCCGCTGTCGCGGGAGCGTCCCGCTCCCGCCAAGAATGCGCGGGCAGGATGCCCACCCCCCAGCGGGCGAGACGCCCGCGCTACATCCAGGGGGACTCCCCTTTCACTTTTGTGTCGCACACACGGGGCCGGTTCCGCCCTGGAATCCGGATAACGTGTCACATTGGCTTTTTGTCGCGGCCGGTGAGACAATAAGCTCACAGGTGGCGCTGGCATGGGCTTTTATGCCGGCGACCAATATGAAGTCAGGGCAATAGGTTAATTTGATGATATAGCGGCGAGCTTATCCGTCAGCCACCGGACCAAAGGGCGGCGTACCGGCGGGTTTACCCCGCCATTCTTCTCCCGACTGTGGTGGCGTATAGCCGCCTCTATATCAAATTGACCCACCACCAGAGTCAGGGCAGAACGGAAGGCGACACGGGGACCGGGATCATCCGCATGTTGCCTCAACTCTTGATATCCATGATGGGGAAATAAATCCTGCGAACGGTTAAAGGAGAAGATATGTCATCGAAACGATTCGTACCGATACCCGGTAGTGAACGCGCGCCGGTGCCTGGCGCGACCAAGTCGCGTCCATGCGATCCCAAAGAATCCTTGCAAGTGACGGTGGTCCTGCGCGCGCGGGGGGCCGGCAAGAAGGTGAAACCCCTGGAGAAGTTGATTTCGAGCGGAGAGCGCCTGACTCGAACCCAGTACGCGGCGCGTTACGGGGCCGACCCTGCGGACGTAGCGCGCGTGCAGGCGTTTGCGCGGGCCCACGGCCTCAAGGTCTCCAGCGTGAACCGGGGCGCGCGCGTCGTCGTGCTCTCGGGTCCCGCCGCCGCCTTCAACAAGGCCTTTCAGGTGGACCTGGCGCACTACGAAGGTCCTCAGGGAACGTACCGTGGACGGACTGGATTCGTGTATATTCCGGCGGGCTTAAAAGGCGTGATCCTTTCTGTTCACGGCCTGGATAATCGGCCGCACGCGCGGCCGCACTTTCGTGTAGCCTCCAACGCGCCCCGTCTCGCCCAGCCCCTCGCCAAAGCCAAGGCCGCTGCCTCAGTCTCGTACACGCCGCTCCAGATTGCGCAGTTCTACGACTTTCCCGCCGGCGCGAACGGCCAGGGCCAGACCATCGGCATCATCGAGCTGGGCGGAGGCTACACTCAGTCCGACCTGAATTCTTACTTCAGCGCCCTCGGCATTTCCCCCGCCCCCAGTGTCTCGGCGGTGTCGGTCGACGGCGGCCAGAACAAGCCCACGGGCAGCACCAGCGGTCCCGATACCGAAGTGATGCTGGACATCGAAGTGGCCGGAGCGGTGGCGCCGGGTGCGAAAATCGTTGCCTATTTTGCACCCAACACCGACGCGGGTTTCCTGGACGCCATCAACCAGGCGGTAGGCGACAAGCAGAACAACCCTTCGGTCGTTTCGATTAGCTGGGGCGGGCCGGAATCAACCTGGACTGCTCAGTCCTTGCAGTCCTATAACAGTGCCCTCCAGGCGGCGTCGGCGGTCGGGGTTACCGTCTGCGTCGCGGCTGGCGACGATGGCTCTACCGATGGTGTCACCGACGGTCTTCAACACGTCGATTTCCCCGCCTCCAGTCCGTACGCCCTGGCCTGCGGCGGGACGCACCTCATCGGAAGCGGCAGCACGATTACTGACGAGGAAGTGTGGAACGATCTTCCCACCGACGGGGCCACGGGAGGCGGCGTCAGCGCCACCTTCCCGCTTCCCACCTGGCAGTCGGGCGCCAAAGTGCCGCCCTCTGTCAATCCTGGAAGCTTCGTAGGCCGTGGCTTGCCGGACGTGGCCGGCGACGCCGATCCCGGCACCGGTTATCAGGTGGAGGTGGACGGCACCAGCACCGTGATGGGAGGAACCAGCGCCGTCGCTCCCCTGTGGGCCGGATTGATCGCTCGCTTCAACTCCCAGCTCAAGACCTCAGTTGGATATCTAAATCCCACCCTCTACCAGCACCTGGCCGCCCAGGCCGGGACGTTCCACGACATCACCTCCGGCAATAACGGTGGCTACAAAGCGGGACCAGGGTGGGACGCGTGCAGCGGCTGGGGCAGCCCGAACGGGGCGGCGATAGTGCAGGGGTTGGCGGGTGCGTCGCCGGCTCCAACCCCGCCGCCGGCGAAGAAGAAACGCAAGCGCAAGAAGTCGTGAGCCCGCGTCGTAGAGCCGGGCTTTAGCCCGGCACAAGCCGCCCCAAGGGCGGCCCTCCGTGGCTGTGGGGAGGCGTCCGCGGCGCGGAGGGCCCCCGGGCAAGTACTGCTGACCTCACCGCCGAGGCGCAGAGAGCAAGCCTTATGCTTTCAATTCTCCGCGTCTCTGCGCCTCGGTGGTAAAAAGGTTCTTTGGGCCTTGCGCTACACCTATCGACCCGTGGTACGCTCTGGCGTGGAGGCGACCACGATGGAACCTGCCACGACGCTTCGCGAAGCCTTTCAAGCCACGAACCGGCAGCAGTCCCTGGGGAGCGGCGACCCCTATTACGTCGACCTCACCCACGCCAGGAACTCCCGCGCTACCGAGTATATGAGGCTCACGATTGAGAATTGCGGCGAGGGTCAATACTCGCCCATTGTCCTCAGCGGCCATCGCGGTTCCGGCAAGTCCACGGAGCTTCGTCATTTGAAACAGGCTCTCGGCTCTTCCTGCTTCATGCTCTACTTGGACGTCGCGGATTTTCTTGGTCCCCAAGATATCGACTACACCGACCTTTTCCTGCTGGTCTGCCGGCAAATCCTGGAATCCCTGCACGAAGAGAAAGTCTCGCTGAGCGGTAACCTGCTCCGCGACGTCGAAAAATGGTTCATGGATGTCACCAAGGAGGATAAGAAGTCGGTGGAACTTTCGGCAGGGGTCAGCACGGAGGCCGGTGCCGGTGCCGAGATCCCCTTTATCGCGCGCTTATTCGCCAAACTCACGGCTGATGCCAAGGCGAGCGCTTCCCGCACAACCACCACGCGGCAGGAACTCGACCGTCAATACAGCGGCCTGTCAAGCAGCACTAACGTCCTGCTCACGGCCGCATCGCGGGCTCTCCGTGATGCGAACAAGCCGTATCAGCTCTTGATCGTTTTCGACAACCTTGACCGCTTGCCCCCCGAAAAGAGTGAGGGCCTCTTTTTCGCCCACGGCTCACAGCTTCAGGAAATGGCGTGTCATGCCGTCTACACGGTTTCGATTGATACCAATTACTCCCGCCGCCACCTGGCTAATATTTTCCCCAACCGCCGGATCATTCCCAATGTCAAGTTGCGGGTGAGTAAATCCAGCTCGGAACCTAATCACCTGGGAATTGACGCTTTGCTTCAGGTCATCCAAAAACGCCTCAGCGTCAAGGTTCTCCCGCAGCCGTCGCCCCTCGCGGAGGAATTTGTCCGCCGCAGCGGCGGGTCGATTCGCCAATTGATCCGCCTGCTCCGTGAAGCCGTGCAAAGCGCCCAGGCCCGCGGTTTGGCGGCCCTCGACAGCGAGGCTTTGGAGGATGCCGCCCGCTCCATCCAACAGGACTACGAGCGTATGTTGGAGCCCTCGGATTATGAGCTACTCGCCCGCACTCATGCCACCAAAACCATCGAAAAAGACGACGCCACGATGCAACTGCTCTCGAACCTCGCCATCCTGGAGTACAATGGGAAGGAGCTTTGGCACGACGTTAATCCTCTGATCGAGCCGATCGATGCCTTCCAGTCTGTCATCAAGAAACCCGGCTCCAAACGCCGCCGTCGATGAGACGACGGAGAAGTCCTACCAAAAGCTCCTGGCCTTCTTGGACCTCGCCTCCGGGTCAGCATTCGCCATAGCCCGCTGCAATCTGCCCTCTTTGAGGAAGGAAATCCTTGAGCGGGTTTCCGCCGATGCCGCCGCGATAGGCGTGACGGCGAAAGAGGTCGATATTTCCTCAAGCTACTCCGGCGACTTGGTCGCGGCGATAAGGTCATTGTTGGATGGTCCTCTCTCAGGTAGTCGCATGGCAGTGATGCTCACCGGAATTGACGGCTTGATCTATCAATCCGCCAGCCAGGAAAATCTCCAGGGCGAGGGGCGAACGCCCTTCATCGCTCGCCTGAACTTTGACCGCGAGCGCATCGCCCGAGATTTGCCCGTCCCCATTGTCCTTTGGCTCGAAAGCGAATCCCTTACCTTGCTCCTGAAACAAGCCCCCGACTTCACGCAGTGGATCAGCGGGCACTTCCACTTCGGAGGGCCGGCCGCCGAAGCGAACGCCTTGGACGAACTGCTGGAGAGTCATAATTCTCTCCCCAACCAGCCCGCCTCTGAAACCCGCCAACAACTTGAAGAGTTCAGTGGCTTGTTACAGGAACTGAATGAGACACGAGGACGCGAAGATGCCGTAACACTCCGCAAGCGCCTCGCCGTGCTGAATGCTCTAGGTGAGAGGTATTATCGGCTTTCAGACTTTCGCACGGCCCAGAAATACTTGACCCAAGCGTTCGACGTTTCCAAAAAGTTGAACGACCGGCACGCCGAAGCCAACGCCTTAGGCAACTTGGGCGCTGCCTACGCGGTCTTGGGTGAGACCCCCCGCGCAATCAAACTTTACGAACAAGCGCTAGGCATCCACCGCGCGATCGGCGACCGCCAGTCCGAAAGCAGGGTTCTGGGCAATCTGGGCGCTGCCTCCGCAGTCATGGGCGAGACACGCCGCGCCATCGAATTCTACGAACGGGCGCTCAAGATCGCCCACGAGATTGGAGACCGGCGCGGGGAAAGCGCCGCGCTGGGAAACCTTGGCAATGCTTACGCGGATCTGGGCGAGACACGCCGCGCCATCGAGTTTTACGAAAAGGGACTGGCCATCCACCGCGAGGTCGGCGACCGCCAGTCCGAAAGCAAGGCCCTGGGCAATCTTGGGTTGGTCAGCTTCGATTTGGGAGAAACCCATCGCGCGATCGAGTACTACGAGCAAGCTTTGGCAATTAAACGCGGACTCGGTGACCGCCAGGGCGAAGGCAACACTTTGGCCAATTTGGGTACTGCCTATCAAGCACTGGGCGAGCCCCGCCGCGCCATCGAGTTTTGCGAGCAAGCCCTGGCCATCCACCGCGAGATCGGCGACCGACGAGGCGAAGGCGGCTCACTAGGTAACCTGGGCAGCGCTTACTACGCGCTCGGCGAGCCGCGTCGCGCCATCGAGCTGTATGAAAAGGCCATTGATATCGACCGCAAGATTGGAGACCGCCGGGGTGAAGGGAACGCCTTCTTCAATATGGGCTTGGTGCTCGATACGCTCGGCGAGCGCGCCCAGGCCATTGCCCATGCAGAGGCCGCCCTCAAAATCTTCGAGCAAATCGAAGACTCCCACGCCGAGAAGGTGCGCAAGAAGCTTGCCGAGTGGCACAAGGCATAGCCCGCAGCGCCGCAGCCGGCGATTTCTCGTTTCTTGCCAGTACGTTCGAACACTCCGCATTTCACTTTTACCCTCTGACATTTGCACTTTTGATCTTTCTTAGCACCTCAGCCGCGCAGTGGGTAATGGTCACCCCCCTCGCCGTCCGGCCCGGCTTGAGACGCGAGTGATCCATGCGCCATGCTCAGGTCATGGTGCCCTCAACCGGCAACTGCTTTCGGCAGAAAGGCCGCGGACCTAGCAAACAGGTCCGCGCTACGATGACTCTTGCCCATTCCGCGGACCTGGCGAAAAGGCCCGCGCGACCTTGCTGGCACGGATTATTTCGGACACGTTGTCCATCAATATTTATCAGACATTACTACCCATTGCGTACATAAATCACTTGACAATAGTAGACTATGGGCGTAAACTAAAATTGAGTGTATTGTCCTTGCGCCGCGGCGGCGGCAGGAGGCTATCGCTATCGACCGCAATCATCCCTTCCCGTACGTATGGAGGTACGCATGTCCTTGAGAAAAAGCCAGACAATGACCCCGGAGAAGATCTCCGCCAATCAGCGCAACGCCCGGCATTCGCATGGGCCGGCCGCTCCTGAAAGGCGCAGGCATATTCGCGCCGCCCACCAGCGCCATGGTTTTTACGCTGAGGCGGAGGAGGTGACGATGCGCGCCTTCGGGGAAGACCCGGCCCAATTCCAGCAACTGCTGGAAGGATTCTGGGACGAATATCGCCCCGCCGGCATTCCGCAGGAGGGACTGGTGATCCGTCTGGCGCGGGCCACATGGCTCCAGAATCGCGCCGACCGCATGCTGGAGGGCTGCACCGTGCGTCAGGCCTTGGACGCGAATAGCGGGCGCCAGGACCGGCTACACGCGCAGATGGTGCGTCTCAAAATCATGGCGGATACTTTGCGGTTGCTGGTCCAGTCAGTCGAGCGCGAGTACTACGTTACCCGTCCCGCCGACCTGGAAAAAATGAAGAGCTTGCAGCAGGATGGCGTGCTGAAAGAAATGGGTGAAATCGCCATCGCTCTGTTCCTCCAACTTCAGCCGCCGGGTGCGGGAGCGGACGGCATAACCCTCGAGGAGCGGTGTCGCAAGGCTGCCGCCAGGATGAGGGATATCTTTGGCTTAAGCTCCGACACTCCGCCCCCGCCGGGTGGGGTTAAGCAATTCCGCCTGAGCCCGGAAGATGCTGCTGCTGCGCCCGACGGCGCTGGCGCTCCGGAACGGGGAGATAAGTTATATCCCAAGATTACCCCGGCGGAATGGGAGGCGCGCGAGCGGCCGCGCCAGCTTCTGGAGAACATTCTCAGGCGGCAGGTGGAGGCTTGCGAGGAGCAGCGCAAGGCTCTTCTGAAGGAATCGGTTAAGGGGCCTTCGCCTTACGAACGGGCTGCGGAAATCGCGTCCACCGACCACAATACGCTGCTTTTGCGGAGAATGCAGGATTCCTACTTTCGGGAAGTCCGGCGCGTCACCAATATGCTGTTGAAGCTCAAACGCCATCAGCGAAAGATGGAAGCTTTCGAGCATCAGGATGAGAGCCGATCTGAAACATCGGTTGAAGACATCTCAGAAGTTGAAGCAGTTCAAGAGCCTTCTCTTTCGACTCTTTAATCTTCTTCGACTCTTCGACTTTCGCTCTCCATCGAAGTGGGTACTGACCCTTCAGTTAACCCGGTGAATTCTCTTAAGATCGAAGGTTAAATACAGCCCGTGAGGCCAGAATGTTATAGCAAATAAAAGGGGTTAGCCGTGGATAAAGGGAATTTCCAAAAATGTATGTCATTGAACCTAAAAGAGATAGTAGACTCTGGGTGGGAAGGGCACAAAAAAACGGGGGATAAAGAATGAAGGCCTATCCCAGAATGTATATGAAAACAAACGAGATAAAATTTGACTTTTATCAAATTCATCTCGATCCCAGAATGTCTATGATAAATAAACCACTTATCGCCGCGAGGCCAGAATGTTGATGAAACAAAAGGAGTAAGACATCAAGGCAGAGGCGAACCAAATTGCGGAAACAATCCACGAATACGATCCTTGGGAAGCTGCGGAAAGTCTGCCGGCAGTTGCCGGGAGTAACCGAGACAGTAACGTTTGGCCATCCCACCTTCCAGGTCGCAGGAAAAACCTTCGGCGTGCTTGAAGAGTATAAGGGTGAGCTCGGCATCGCGCTGAAGGTGGGAAAGCTGATGCAGGGCGTATTCCTGAAGGATCCCCGCTTCTTCATGACGCCTTACGCGGGCAAACATGGTTGGGTAACCTTGCGCGTGCACGCGGCTCCCTTGAACTGGGAAGAGATTTGCGACCTTCTAGAAGGCAGTTACTATCTGGTTTCCGAGAAGAAGGCAAGCGGGCGAGGCAAGCGTGGCGACTAGCCCTTTACCTTTCCGGATTCCGCTAATGGCAGTGAGGGAGAGGCGGACTGAAATCCTGGCGCGGCAATCTTTCCCTATCCAGGTGGGCGGAGGATCACGGGCGCGGCGAGGTCAGCTTGGCAAGCTCGCGGCGCGCACCCTGGAACTGGGGATCATTTTGGAGTGCCGCCTGGAATTCCCGCACCGCTTCTTCCTTCTGGCTCTGGGCTTCCAGGATCAAGCCCAGTTGGTAATGCGCCTCGGCGGAAAGCGGATTCGCGGTGATCGCGGCGCGAAAATGTCCGGCGGCTTCAGCGGCTTCGTGCCGGCGCGCCGCCATGAGCCCCAATCCGAAATGCGCCTCGTAATCATGGGGCGCGAAGGTGAGAAGTTGTTGAAACTCCGCCGCCGCTCGCCCCGAGTCGCCAACGGTCAGCCAGATGTCACCAAGCATTTCCGCCGCCTCGACATTGTGCGGGTCGAGCGCGAGCGCGGCCTTGAGTTGATTCGCGCCATCGACGTAGCGATGCAACCCAACATCCGCGCGGGCCAGCTCGATAGATGCCGGCAGGTTGCGAGGATCGTCGGCAAGGATGGCCTGGAATTCCGCCACCGCCTCCTCCACCTTGCCGGTGCGGGCAAGATGCACCGCGAGCAGATAACGTTTGTATTCAAACAAACGGTCCTTGGGATCAACGCCGGTATTGTCGAGGGCGGCTTGGGGCGAGGTGATTTCCAAGTACCCGAGCGAGCGCAAACTCTCAGCAGCCCCAGGAACGGCGGCAATGGGCGCTTCGCCGGCCGCGGCCGGCAGGGCGCGGAACATCGCCACCAGCGCTCGCAGGCGCTCGCGATAGGCTGCGGCGAGGGCCGCTTGAGCGGGCAGCAGATTGTGCAGTTCGGCGGGATCGTGCTTCAGGTCGTAAAGCTCCGGGTGCGGAGCGTCGATGTATTGATAGTCTCCCTGTCGCAGGCTGCGCAGTCCAGCCCATCCAAATTTGTCGTGCGCGTAGGAGCTTTCGCTGTAAACGTCGCGTGGCGGCGAGGTTCCGCCCTTGGCGAGGTCCAACAGGCTGTGGCCACAAAAATTCGCCGGCGCCGGAATTCCCAGAAAGCTCAGGATCGTCGGAGCGACATCAATCAGCCCGGCAGGCGCAATCACGCGGTCCATATAACCAGAGGAAGACGAAACTCGAGACTCAAGGCTCGAAGCGTGCTCCGGTTTTCCAGTTTCCAGTTTCGAGTTTCGAGCTTCAGTCGTCTGCGGCCAATGGAAGATGAGCGGCACATGCAGCGTGCTGCGATAAATGAAATACCCATGTGTGTTTTCGCCATGCTCGCCCAGGCTCTCGCCATGATCGGAGAACAGAACCACCAGCGCGCGGCGGTCCAGGCCAGAGCGCGCAAGGAAATCGAAAAACCCTCCCAGCGAGTCATCCACGTAAGCCAGCTCCTGGTCGTACTCGCTCTGCGGGGCGCGTGCGCGGTAAGCGGTTGGCGCGTTGTAGGGCTGGTGAAGATCGAACAAGTGGACGAAGAGCAGGAAGGGGCCGCCGGAGTTTTGTTCGAGCCAATGCTTAGCGCTTTTAAGCACTTGGGATGCGGGGCGCTTCAGGTCGAGAGCGCCTTTGATGACATGCGTGTCGAAAGGACTATCGTAAGTTTGAAACCCCTGCGCCAGGCCGTACCGGCGATCGAGAAAATATCCCCCAATAGAAGCGGCCGTGGTGTAGCCATGCGCGGCGAGGATGGTCGCGAGCGTCACGGCTCCGGGCGCCAGGACCTGGGCATTCTCGCGAATGCCGTTCGCAAAGGGGTAGGTAGAGGTAAAGAGCGACACATGCGAGGGCAAGGTGATCGGCGCCTGACTGCTGATCTCGTCGAAACGCGTTCCGCCGCGCTCGAGCGAGTCGATGTGCGGGGTTTCGAGGCGCGAATAACCGTAGCAACTCAGATGGTCGGCGCGCAGCGTGTCGACGGAAATGAGGATGACCGGTGGAGGCCCGTCGATTCCCGTCGGCACTTGCCCCGAGCTTGCCGGCACCGCTCGTGGCGCCCACACCAGCAAGGCGGCCAGGAAGAGAATACGCCAGAGTCGAGAGCATCGCGCCATGCCCATATCCGAATGATACCCGACCAGCGGCACAGACGGAAACTTGGGCTGTGGGTACTAACCAAGCGCCGCGAGCACGGCGTCGGCAACGCGCACGGCCGGAAGGATTGCTCCAGGGTCGTGCACGCGAACGATGTGAGCTCCACTCAAGATGGCAGCGACTACGGCGGCGGCATCACCCGTCAGGAGCAGCGAGGAGTTCCCTTTATTCACTGGCTTCGACGGATCGCCATGCGCTCTGGCGATGGGCCAGTAACGAACGCCGGGGCGCGGCGCTTGCGCAGGATCGAGCCCTTCGCCCGCAACGATTGCTTGCACGAAGGATTTGCGCGAGGCGCCGATGAGAAGGGGAAGGTGGAAACGCTCAAGTCTTCGCAGGCCGGCGAGGACCTCGAAGGTTTGACGGCGCGACTTGCCGAAGCCCAGGCCGGGATCGAGGATGAGCTGCGTGCGCGCCACCCCGGCGGCAAGGGCGCGGCGAATCGATGTTTCAAATCCGTTCGTGAGCGAGCGCCAGATGTCGCGCGCAAAGGGCTTGCGCTGCATTGTTTCCGGCCTGCCACGCGAGTGCATCAGAATCAGCGCCGCGCGGTATTGGCGCGCCACTTCCGCGAGGCGCGGTTCAAAACGCAGCCCACTGACATCATTCACAATGTTTGCGCCGGCGTCGAGAGCCTGCTCGGCTACCTGCGCCTTGGTGGTATCAATGGAGATCGGGACGCGGGGCAGCTTGCGACGCAGAGCGCGGATGACGGGCAGAACGTGCTGAAGCTCTTCTTCGGCAGTCACCGGCTGCGCGCCTGGCCGCGTGGACTCGCCGCCCACGTCGATCCAGTCCGCTCCCTGACGGGCAAGATCCACTCCGTGCTGGATAGCGCGGGCCGGGTCGAAGTAACGCCCGCCGTCAGAGAACGAATCGGGAGTGACGTTGAGCACGCCCATGACAAGGGTGCGAGCGCCAATCGTGACCGTGCGGGCGCCAAGCTCGAGTTGGAATTCAGGACGGAGGGCCATAACTCAGGACCCGAATATCTGTGCGTAGGCAACCGCCCCGAGAAGGCCGCCGATGACTGGTCCCACGACGGGCACCCAGGCATAGCTCCAGTCGGAACCGCCCTTGCCGGCGATCGGCAGCAGCGCGTGAGCAATGCGCGGCCCCAGGTCGCGCGCGGGATTGATGGCGTAACCGGTGGGCGCTCCGAGCGACAGCCCAATCGACCAAACAAGAAAGCCAACCAGAAGCGGAGCGAGGCCGCTTTGGGTGGGAGCAGAGTTGGCCCCGATGGCGAGCACGCCAAACATCAGCACAAACGTTCCAATGATTTCGGTGACCAAATTCATGGGCAAGTTACGAATGGCGGGCGCAGTAGAGAAAACTCCGAGTTTTGCGCTCTGGTCTTCCGTCGCGGGCCAATGCGCAAGATAGGCGAGCCACACGACAACCGCGCCGAGGAAGCCTCCCAAGAATTGCGCCGCCAGGTAACTGGGAACTGCTCTCCAGGAGAATTTGCCGGTCACAGCCATGGCCAGGGTGATGGCAGGATTCAAGTGCGCGCCGCTGATGCGTCCCACGGCGTATACTCCCATCGCCACCCCCAGGGCCCACCCTGTGGTGATCACCATCCAGCCGGAGTTCTGAGCTTTGGTTTTATTCAGAACCACCGCGGCAACAACTCCATCACCCAAGAGGATCAACAACATTGTGCCCACAAGCTCCGCCATGAACGTATTCATCCTCAGCCTCCGCAATCTGTTTTCACAGCCGGCAAGTTTCCCAAGAGTATAGTTCGGTGGGCAGAGATTTGCGCAGGAAAAGAAGTGGAGCAGTCAATACGAAGGCAAGGTCGAAACACAAACTTCGAAACTCGAACTTCGAAACTCGGGGGGAATTTCGATTTTCAAATTTCGATTTTCGTCCCCTGCCGCGCTCAAGCCGGTTGGGGGCGCGGCACCGAAGGCGAAGTGGGCTGCGGCTTGAGCACCTGCACGGTTTCGGGAGGTGGAGGCAAGGGCTTGACGCGCACGAATTCCGGAAGGGGCTTACCCTCGAGCAAAAGCTTCATTTCGCTGGCGTCCAGAACCTCGCGCTCGAGCAGCGCCTCCGCGACGCGGACCAGAACGTCGCGGTTGCCCGTCAGAATATTTTTGGCCCGCTCGTAGGCCGTAGTAACAAAGGTCTTAACTTCCTGGTCAATTTTGATTGCTGTGTCTTCACTAAAATCGCGCTGCGTGGCGATGTCGCGTCCCAGGAAAATCTCCTGCTGGTTTTTGCCAAAGGCCAGCGGCCCGAGGTTTGACATGCCAAATTCACACACCATATCGCGGGCGATATGAGTCGCACGTTCGATATCGTTTCCGGCGCCGGTGGTCATGTGGTGCAGAAAGAGCTCCTCGGCCACGCGTCCGCCCATCAGCACGGCGAGTTGGGCCTCCAGGTACTCGCGCGTATAGGTGTGCTTGTCGTCCAGCGGAAGTTGCTGCGTCAGGCCCAGGGCCCAACCGCGCGGAATGATGGTGACCTTGTGCAGGGGGTCGGCGTCAGGGATGTTGGCGGCCACCAGAGCGTGTCCGGCTTCGTGATACGCCGTGTTTTTCTTTTCGCTCTCGGAGAGGATCATCGACTTGCGTTCCGGCCCCATGAGGACTTTGTCCTTGGAGGTTTCAAAGTCCATCTGGGTTACGGTCTTGCGATTCTGCCGCGCCGCCAGCAGGGCTCCCTCGTTGACCAGATTCGCCAAGTCAGCGCCGGAAAACCCTGGCGTGCCGCGCGCGAGGACAGGGATATCAACGTCCTCGGCCAGAGGAATCTTTTTGGTGTGAACCTTAAGGATCGCTTCGCGCCCTCCCACATCGGGCCGGGGGACCACCACGCGGCGGTCGAAGCGGCCGGGCCGCAGCAATGCCGGGTCGAGAACATCCGGCCGGTTGGTGGCGGCAATCAGGATGACCCCTTCGTTCGACTCGAAGCCGTCCATTTCCACCAGCAACTGGTTCAGAGTCTGCTCGCGCTCGTCGTGGCCACCGCCCAAGCCCGCGCCACGATGGCGGCCCACGGCGTCGATTTCATCAATGAAGATAATGCAGGGAGCATTTTTCTTGCCTTGTTCAAACAGGTCGCGCACACGCGAGGCGCCCACGCCCACGAACATCTCCACAAAGTCGGAACCGGAGATGGAGAAGAAGGGGACGTTGGCCTCGCCGGCAATGGCCCGCGCCAGCAAGGTCTTACCGGTTCCCGGAGGGCCCACCAGCAGCACGCCTTTGGGTATGCGCCCGCCGAGCTTTTGGAATTTTTGCGGCTCGCGCAGGAACTCAATGATTTCGCCCAACTCTTCTTTGGCCTCTTCCACCCCCGCCACATCTTTGAAGGTGACTTTCTTCTGCTGGCTGGAGAGCAGGCGGGCCCGGCTCTTACCAAAGGACAAGGCCTTGTTCCCCCCGGATTGCATCTGCCGCATGATGAAAATCCAGAGCCCCAAAATCAGGATCAAGGGCAAACCGTTGGCCAGCCAAGTCATCCAGGAACCACCGGAGTTGTCCTTGATGACCGTGTTGACATTCTTGTCCTGGAGGGTCTTGTAAAGGTCGGGATAATTCGAGGGGATCGTCGTCCGGAAATGAGAACCGTCTTTGCTGAAGGTGCCCGTGACGTCGGTGCCCGTAATGGTCACGTCGCGGATCAAGTCCTTATTGACATCCGCGGTGAACTGCGTGAAGGTCAAGTCGGAAACGTGTTCGCCGGTGCTCGACTTCACCACTGCCCAAATCAGCAGAGCCGTGACTGCCATCACCACCCAAAAGATAATGTTCTTGACCGCCGAGTTCACTGACCGTCCTCCTCAAATCCCCGAATCGACCGATGGGCTCTTACCCGCCCCTAAGCTTAGATGCACGCCAACCCCGCGCCGCTTCAACCTCTCGCCTTTGGGTGTGACCCTGGCAATATAAGGTAAGTTGCAATAGAGTTGCTGACCGCCAAGTCCATAGCCAACCAGAAGGCGGCCGGAAAGTTGGAAGCCTGCATAATCCACCGTGACGTCGACTTTCCGGTCCTCGATTTTGTCGATCAACGCCACCGTGCGCAGCGAGGCGGGTTGATGCGCCAACAGGGTTCGGCACAGATGGTCGAGCGTGATCCCCGAATGCACGACGCCCTCGACGAGCAGCAGGTCCTTACCCGCTGCATCGACAGGAGGGATGTACATAATCTCCCGCATGGCCACCAGGCCGGAATCGCTGTCGCGCATCTGCAACCGGACAAAGGAGCAGGCCACCGGAATCGTCAGGGCGCGCACCAAGTCCGCCATAAAAATGAAGCTGTCCTCCAAAACTCCAACGACCTGGAGGGTCTTACCGGCGTAATCCCGATTAATCTGCTTGGCCAGATTACGCACACGTTTGCGAATGTCCTTTTCACTGACAATGATTTCGGGGCGCCCATCGGAGCCAGTGTCACGAATCGTTTTATGGCCCTTCTTCAGTTTGTCAGCGGAGCTTTTCATATGGGCTTTTCCCGGGCGCCTGGGGATGGCCGCAAGGGTTCCTCCTCCACGATCAGCACCCGCTCGGTCAGGTCAGTTGCAGCGGCGCCCCTCTCCGGCGGGAATCCCCGGACCCACACTACTTGACCCGCGCAAAGCAAAACGGGCCAGCCCTTACGTCGAGTCTCCGGGATCTTCCCCTCGCGGAGTAGCTCCTTAAGTTTGCGAACGCCTCTGCTTCCCAGCGGACAAAAACTATCTCCGGCCCGCCAGTTGCGCAGAACCAAGTCTCCGCCCAACTTTTGCGGGTCAAGGCCAAAGAGCTTACTTTGATTATACGCCTTGCCGGGCCCTTCGCGGCTAAGTATTTTGAACCTAAACGTGAGCCCCAACTCCCGCACCGGCAAGTCTCCCGGGATGGTGACCGGGTAGGAAAACTCTCCTCCCCACGGGCCACAGGGTGTAGGGCTGATCACCAGCCACGAAAACTCTTTTCGCGCCTGCGCGCCACCGGGCAGAGTTTGGATTTTTCCGCTCTGCGCCTCGGCGGCAAATCGTCGCAGCGATTCGACGTGCTCGTGCGCGAGGCCATGCGACGACCCCCGCACGATCTGAAGCATCTGTCGTAATACGCGACGCGCCACAGCAGGCGGGAATTCGAGCAAAACGCGAATGGGGATGCGCTCTTCCTTCCCTTCGTGCACTCGCCAGGGATGCGCTCGATCCCGCGCCAGGCGCTCGAGGCAGGCTTCGTCGTCACGAGCGCGGTCAGCGAGCTGATTGAGAAGGAGTACAATTCCAGGGTTGTACTCTTTCGCGAGTAAGGGCAGCAGGTCCATACGGATTCTATTCCGTTGCAGGCGCGTGTTGAGGTTCGACGAATCCACCCGGTATGAGAGTCCACGCGCGGCAATTTCCTGCATCACTTCGGCGCGCGTCAGGCCCAGGAAAGGACGAACCACCTTGCCTTCGAGTACCGGATAGATTCCGCCCAAGCCTCGCGTTCCCGTGCCTCGCAACAGCCGCATTAGCACGGTTTCGGCCTGGTCATTGGCGGTATGGGCGGTGGCCACGCGATCCAGGCGGCCCTGGTCAACCAGCGAGAAAAAGAAACGGTAGCGCAACTCGCGTGCGACGGCTTCCACATTGCCGTGGCGCTCACGTGCTACCCGGCCTACTTCCGCCTCGCCACGCAGATGCTCGATCCCGAGAGACGCGGCGAGGTCGCGCACCGAGGCTTCGTCGCCGTCGGACTCTGCGCCGCGAAGGTGGTGGTTAAAGTGGACCGCCGCAACCGTCAATCCCTTTTCGAGCGCTAGCGCTTTCATGAAATGGAGAAGCAATACCGAATCCGGTCCCCCTGAAACCGCCACCCCCACGCGCTGCCCGGCGTGAAAGAACTCCTTGCGTCGCATTTCCAGAAACCAGCGAGAGTACAAGTCAGGGCGACGATGCATGAGCGGATCCGTTTGGTGCATCGCGTCGCAAATCAAGGTGCACTCGATTCGCACGGTTTCCGTCGTAGCGCCGGGCTGTGGCCGGAATGTGCAGCCACAAAGGGCGGCGCTACAATTACTACGACGTGCGACGCGCTGCGATATTGTAACACCCAGGCTGCCTAGCGATGGAGTTGGTTGCGCAGCAGCATTCACAGTTTCCATCCAGGCTCCTTTTCCTTTAATTTCAACAACATCACGGGGTTAGAACGATAAGTACCTTATTTTTCATGAACATCACGGGGTCGGAGGCAAGTCGATTTTTATTGCCCCTTGTTTTCATCAACATCACGGGTTAATCCTGCATTTTCGATATGCCCATTTCGCGTCATGATAGCCTCTTCATGATTCTTACAATAATGCTTGTTTTCAATAGTTTGATTCTTTGGCTGAGCCATTGCGATCCTCGTGATTTTTCGCTAACAGGCTTTTTTTCATAAACTTCACGGGGTAACTGGGGGCCTTGCTCGTCTTCCCTGGCCGCGGGACGGGTGTCTGAGCTTCAGAAGCAGATTGGTAATCCGCCAGATTTGGCGAAAGCTGGACTCTTCCATCCTTTGCATCAGCGCGGCGTTCGGGTGGGCGAGTGCGATTTCCGCCGCGCGCTCATAGGGTGACGGCCCCGCGACTGACTCTTTTAGGATGGCCATGCGCTGGGCTGCGCAAATCTCCACTTGCCGCGTCAGGATGTTCTCCAGAAGCTGGCGCGCCGGCTCCCGCGCCTCCCATTCGGCTGGGGTGAAGCAGGAAGGTGGCCCCTGCTCCTGCGCCTGCGCGGCAACGGCCTCTGGCGGGCTTTGCTCCGCCTCGCTAACATCCGGGGCCGCATCCGCTTGGGGCGAGCGGGCGGTCATGCCGATCCCAAAGATCTCTTTCGCTTGAGCGACCATCAGGCGCGCCCGCTCATAGTCGTCAGGCCCGGCCTTATCCTTATCCGGCTCGAGCCGGTAGAACAGGGCAAGGGCTATTTCGCCCATTTCTTTCACCACGCCTTCCCTGTGCAACGCTTTCATCTTGTCGAGGTCCGCAGGAGTGGTGACGTAATACTCGCGGGCCACCGATTGGGCTAGCAACCGCAGACTTTCCTCGGTCATCTTCAGCCGCATCATGTGGGCGTGCAGACGGTCCTCCCGGGTCAGGTTCACGTCCTTGGCCTGCCGCAGTGCAAAGCCCTCCTGCATGCGGCCCGAGCGCTTCCAGCGCCAAACAACCTCCACCAAATGCTCCACCAGCTCCTTCTCTAATCCGCCGGGAGGCTGCAAGTCGCCGTGCAGGCTGTTCCGCAGCTCCCCGAGTTCGGCGGGGTCTTCGCCCAGGCAGGCCAGCGCTACTTCCTCGGCCTGGGAGTAAAATCCGTGCCGGGTGTGGGCAGCGCCAACCCGCTTACGCCCTTCGAGCGTGACGGGGCCTAGCGAGTGCAGTCCGTTGCGCTGATTGGCGGCGACTCTCTTCATGCTCATTTTCGGTTTTTTCATCAGGGACATGCGAACCTCCATAACTACGCGGCTAGAAAGATTGCGGTCACAAGCCATAGCCTCCTGCCGCGCCCCGCGGCACAAGACTAATAGCCTCAATCTTAGTTTACATCCATAGTCTATTATTGTCAAGTGATTTATGTACGTAATGGGTAGTAATGTCTGATAAAAATTGATGGACGATTTGTCCGAAATATTCCGGACCCGCGCGGCCCGGTTCGCCTCGTCCGCGGTTCTTCCTGCGTTTCTAGTGCGATTGTACCGAAGCGAAGGATGGGCGGCCGAGCAATCCCCAGTCGGCTTCTCAGCGTGTCACCATCAGAAGGACCGGCGGAAAGTCGGCAGCCGGTTTTTCGGATCGAAAGAATTTGCCTGTGTTCGTGGGGGACATCAAGCCGGTGGTACAAGCACTCCTGCCTGTGGCTCAGGCGCAGGCATTCCATGCAGAGCGCACCCCGATGCATCGGGGTGCCACCCTTGAGAAGCCGGAACAAGGCGCAGGCGTCCAGAAGGCGCCGTGCGCGCCTACTTGACGGTGATGGATAGAAACCCGGAAGCGGTGGAAAAGGCCTTCATGAATAAGTCGTGAAATGTCAGGGGTATTAGGCAGGGCGGCCCGCTATTGCCAGTTTAATAGTGCATCATGCGAATCCCCAGGCGGGTTATAATAAAGGCAAGAGGTTTGACATGGAAAATCAGTACGTCGAAAAGCGCGAGGGTGGCTATTACGTTTCCGGGACGCGAGTTTCGCTCGATTCGGTCGTGTATGCCTTTCTGCGCGGCGAGTCGCCCGAGGGCATCGTCGAATCATTCCCGGCGCTCAGTTTGGAGCAAGCGTACGGCGCCATCGCGTTTTACCTGGCACACCAAGATACGGTTGATGCCTACCTTCAGAAGGGTCGGGCGGACTTCGAGCGGATGCGTGAAGAGTCTCGCCGCAAACACCCGGACCTATACGCAAAGCTGGAAGCGGCGCGCCGTTCAATGTCGAGTTCCCGCCCATGAAACCGCGCTTTTTGGCCGACGCGGACTTCAACAAAAAAATTGTTCTCGGCCTTCTGCGACGAGAACCCACCATCGACTTTCAAACCGCGTCTCAAGGTGACGTCATCGGCCGGCCCGACCCGGAAGTTCTCGCCCACGCTGCCCGTGAAAACCGCATTCTGATCTCACACGATCGCGGAACTATGCCGGCACACTTCACCCGATTCACGGCAACCCAATCCAGCCCCGGACTGATTCTTGTTTCGCAGGAGATGGACATTGGGACAGCAATCGAAGACTTGCTGCTCATTTGGGCTGCGTCGACTCATGAGGAGTGGCGAGAAAGAATCGGCTTTGTCCCGCTATAAGGCGGCAGTGGCAAAGGCACTCTTGCCTGTGCCCAAGGCGGGTACATTCCATGCATAGAGCACAGGCAGGAGTGCCTGTGCCACCGTTAAGAAGCCAGTACAGCCACGGATAGGACGCGGTGACAGGGATGTTGCCCATGTTCGTGGGGCGCCCCGATGCATCGGGGCGCTACCCAATGCCGCTAAAAAGCAACCGCCCCGCCTCTGCCTTCGCAGCGACGGGGCGTAAATTCAATCTGTCCCGACTGAGCGGGATTGAGTTAGCTAGCTCTACTCATGACTATGCGGCTACATCTCTCTGTTGTCAAGCGGAATCTGTGGGGGAGTTCACCACCAGGTCCGAGCACCCCGAGGCATCGGGGTGCCACCGTTAGGAAGCCGGAACAGGCCACGGATGGGGCGCGGTGACAGAGAGGTTGCCCGTGTCATCGGTGGCGAAACCCGCTCGCCGAAGTCCCTTGGAAAGTCAAGCCAATCCAGCTCTTTTCAACTCGCGCTCCGACAGGCTGACTGGGTAAATTGCAGCACTCCGTGTATGATCGAGTTCCTCTAAAGCCTCATCTACTAATCTCTGCCGTATGCGCAATGTCCCCACCAGAAAACTTCGGAGTTCTTGAGTCCCGGGGAAGCGCTTTTCGGGGATGAACCCTCCCTGTCCAAGAAAAGGTGCGAATACCACTGAGTAATCGGCCGCGTCACTCGAACGCCGCTCCTTGAGCACGTGGATTGTCCCTTCAGTTGATTCTTTTTCAATGGCTTTCACGAGGTCGTCGTTCGGACTCTTGAGGAAGATCCTGCGCATCGGAACATCTTCATAAATGCCCGCCTCTTGGAACGCATCAATGACGGCACCGTACGTTGCGCGGGGGCCTTTGAGGTCATACCAAGGCGTAGCTATGACTAGTTGCCATTCGTCGAGTTCTGGAACAAAATTCCAGCGCAGGAGTGTGACGGGCATCTTGATTCGGCTGAGAGCCTCCATGATAAGGCCCTCGATTTCTTGGTCATTTCTCACCAACGCTGTTTTATCCATTGCAGCACCCCATCTGCGGAATTCACCGCAGCCTCCATGTCCGTCCCTTTCAGGCCTGACGTTTCGTACCTACTTTCTACTTTCCAGTCTTTGACAACGCTCCAATTCTTTGCCAGGGCACGGTCCCTTTTTATTGCTTTGTCCAGATCACTCTCAAGTTCCGCTAGCCTTAAAAGCTGAGTGGGGTCGTGTTTGTATACTTTTGTAGCGTCAGCCGGGGCCAAGGGGAAATCGTGCCGTTTCATCTTTTTGGCGATGCACGCCTTAAGGGCACATTCAATCGCCAACCCTCCGAGGTAGTAGGCCCCCTCTTCGTTGCCGTTCTTTGCAAGAACACCGGCCTCCTTGGCGCGCAACTCGGCCAGGGCCTGAAAATCGCTACGGGTCTTCCGTAATGGAAATTGGCTCGCTTCTCCTGCTTTTCCGGCCAACGGTCCTCCAATCAAAAGTCAACCCACAGTTGATATTACCTCAACATTGACTCAATAATGGTGGAAATGCTAAGGCCCAAAGGGAGCTTCTTCTGGCTCCTGACCTCCCCGCCGTAGGCAGACTACCTGCCCGTGGCTCTGATTTTGCCCCTGATGACGGTAACCGTCAAGAAGCCCGAACCGGTCACAGGTTTGACGCGACGGCAGAGATTTTGCCCGGGTTCGCGGGGCGCATACATACAAACCAATCTATGCGCCACCCGCGATGGTCACCTATATCACTCATAGCAAATCAGAGGGTCTGGACGAAATCACAGAATCCGGCATTAAAAACCCGAAGATCACCCTGGTTTACACCGAAAACGGAGGCTACTCGTTCGAAGTACTCAACCTCGGCTCCGAAATTAATGACGGTGATTTTATCAAACGGCTTCCCACCCCGCTGTTCAACGGCCTCCCGAATAAGCGATACCTGCTTCCTATCAGTCTTGGGCATACTCCACCCCAAAATATAAACGTCGTCAGCTTCTTTCAGGGCCTCTTTCTCATCATCCAGGGTTCGCTGAATGAATCTCTGGGAGCTTTCCTTGGGAGGCACAGGGGGGATCACAAATATTCCCCAGTATCCGTCATCGAATATGTCAAATTCGCTTCTATAAGCAATCTTGTTCTCCTCTCCTACGATAATTGCGACGGGACTCACATCAAACTCGTAATTGCCACTAAAAGGGACCACCCAGTTGAGGGACCCGTGAGGCTTGAGAATCCTTATTGTGCTCGCGACCTGTAGGTTGCTTCCGGATCTCTTTTCAAGCCGACGCTGAAGCTCGGTTATGTCCGAGCACTCCGGAAGCGTCGGTTCGATGTCCCCTTGCGAATCTGCAAGCCCGTCTGCGACAAACCCATAACCATCAAGCGGATTCCAGATTAAGCCAAATTCCGGGCTAATCTTCTGAACCCGACTGTCCAACAGGAGGTCATAGTTGAAGCTCAGGAATGTGTGGCGTGTCTCTTTCTGGGCCATCTGACTTGAGAGGAATTTGTCCAGGCTTGCCCAGTTTACGTTCCAGTTGATGTCGCAGAACATCGCGTTGATGGCGAAACTGATCCGGTTTATCACATTAAGAGATCTGGACAGAATGTCCTCAGTATTCTCCGCAGGGAGCCTCTTTATCAGTGCTGAAATTCCTTGGACCTCCTCGTGCTTCGGGAAGTGGTGGCCGTAAATCCTCTTCTCGAAATCGCTGATCTCGCCGGCGAGCGGCCATTGCAGAGCGCCTTCGTGGAGGAGTTTAGCCATGGCCTTTTGGATGACCGGGTTGCGCATGTGATCTGCCATCACCGAAATGAAATCGCCCATGAGTGGGACGGTGTTGGGAGGGTGCTCAAGCGCCTTTGAAAGGCCCGCCCCTACGATATAGAGAATCTCTCGCATTTAACGCCGATTATATGCCGAAGACGGAATCCCGGCCACCCGAGAGGAGGCTCTGAACGAGCGGGGGGCACATGAGAGATATTCAACCGCGAAACGCTGCGCTACGACCTCGCTGAGTTCCTTTATAAGAATCGTGTTGCCCAAGTGAAGAAGCTTCCGGCTCGTTCCTCTGCGAGCGCGTACCTAATCTGATCCCGATTGAGCTCCTCAAGAAAACAATGGCTCCCCTTTTCGAAGGCGACGACGAGCAGTTCGATGTCAAGGCCCACGGCTCGCATTCGTGTGTTAGTCGCTAAATTCAGCCCGTGCTGACCTCTGAACTGATACCAGATCTCCCGGGCTTTCCCTTGTTGCCCGAGAGTTGACCTGGCACTTGAGACGTGCAGCACTCCGCACCGAGCACCATAAAGGTCGATTCCGGACGGCCCACCACTACTGGAACCGAAGCATGGCACAATATATTTATCGCACCATTCAATGAAAGGCCTACTACCGGAGTATTCCTCGCCTGCGGGTGACCCCAGGAATGCAAGCGTGTCAAATGCGGAGTATACAAGCACCAGCGCTTCTTCAGCAAAGCACGAATCCAGGCAGACTCTCACTGCTGCCACCCGTTGCTCAAGCCACGCCGAAATAGGGTTTCCCGGTGATGGATGTGCAATTCCAGAACCTAGCATACTCTGCACTGTAGCATCTTCCGCAAGCAAGCGCGGGGCTTGTGCATTTCGGACTCTCCGGTCCTTTGGGCGGCCCCAGAGTCCCTCCCCAGCAAGACGTCAGGGGAAAACAAAAAGGCTCAAGGAGCAAACACTTCCCCGCCACAACGAAACCCGTCGACGAGATTCCCCCGGCCTGGGTCGGCCCTGGCGCGGCCCGATACACGCGCGCCCCTAGGAACCACGCCCCAGGACCCACCACGCAGAACGCGTCCGTCGCCGCTCGTAGGGCCTGCGGGGTTTTGAGACGGGCTGTTCTGGTAATAGTTCTGGTCGTACCAGTCATTCACCAACTCCCATGCATTCCCCAGCGTGTCGTACAAACCGAACCCGTTGGCTCGTTTCTGAGCTACGACATGTACCTGATTACCGCTGTTGCCGTCGTACCACGCAATCTGGTCCAAGTTTCCGTAGCGGGCTCGCGTGCTTCCGCCTCGCGCCGCATATTCCCATTCGGCTTCGCTGGGCAGTCGCCCTCCTGCCCAGACGCAATACGCCTGCGCGTCGTCCCAACTGACACCCAAAATCGGCTTTTGTTCGTTGCTCCAGCCCGGATTGAAGACTGAAGGGAGGGGCATACTCTTTCCTGTGCCTCCTGCAAAGCGCTTGTATGCCCCCACCGTCACTTCTGTTTGCCCAAGCCAAAAACCTTTCGTGATGGTCACCTGATGCGGCGGATTCTCTTCAGGGAAACATTCACTGTCCCCCGGCGAGCAACCCATCATAAACGTCCCCGGTGGAATCCACGCGTACGTTAGCCCGTCCTTTGGATTGACCTTCACCACAACCGGCGTCGACCGGGAGAAATACCAAATCCCGCCCGCGATGACTGCCAGGAGAACCAAGCCAAGCGCGACATACTTTACTCGGCTTGTATTCTCCGTTACGACCGGGCGACACGGTGGTTTCGCCAACGCAGACGGGGGCACGATTTGGGTTGGAGGAAGCGTCACTGGAGCTTGGGCCGTGGGCGGTGGCTGAGCGGCGCTGGTTAGATCGCGTGCGAATTCCAATACGGAGCTATAACGCTGGTCACGGTCTTTGGCGAGTGCTTTCATCACCACGCTTTCGAGTTGAGGCAACGCGGGGAGGTCCGGCTTGACGACGCGGAATGGCGGTGGGTCTTCCTGCATGTGCATGCGTAGGTATCCAACCGGCGTGTCGGATCGAAACGGCGTGCGGCCGGTCAGCATTTCGTACACCACCACGCCCAGCGAGTAAACGTCCGAGCGCGCGTCGAGTTCATCACTTCTCATGCCCGACGCTTGCTCGAATGACATATAAGCGGGTGTCCCGAGCACCATACCGGTCTGCGTGTGGGCTCCGGACTCGCGCAGCTTGGCAATGCCGAAATCGACGATTTTCACCTGAACGTTCGCCGGTGGGGACACCGGCGCTACAGACGCGACGTGATCGTTCGCGGGTGGGGACACCCGCGCTACAGAATCGTCGTCGGGATACGTCAGAAAAATGTTATCGGGCTTGAGGTCGCGATGAATGATGCCGAGCTTGTGCGCGGCGTTCAGCCCCCGCGCCGCTTGCTGGAGAATTTCCGCAACCTCGGGCACGGGAAGTTGACCCCGCCGCGTGAGGGCTTGACGGAGAGATTCGCCTTCCAGAAACTCCATGGCGATGTAGGGCGTGCCGTCATCGGCCTGGCCGGACTCGTAAATGGTGACGACATTCGCGTGATGAATGCGGCCCGTGGAAGCCGCTTCATTCTGAAATCGCAGCAGGAAGCTCGGGTCATCCAACAGCTTTCGGCTCAAGACTTTGAGCGCCACCGGGCGGTTGCCCACCGCGATCTGCTCGGCGAGGAAGACGGCTCCCATGCCGCCCGCTCCCAGTTGGCGGACCAGCCGAAAACGGTGCGCAAGACTCGCGGCGAGATGGGCATCGATCTCAGTCACAGCGGCAGGGCCTCAGCGGGTAACGCAGAGTTGAAGTACAGCTCTGCGGCTCTTCGACTGTTCCCGAGTATACACGTCGCCGATTTCCAGAACAACTCTGCCCTTATAGCCACGCTACCCAATCGACAGGCTCGGCTGCCGGCCCGGTCGAGGCAGCCTGTACATTGCCTTTTTATCTTCAGTTTACCGGCGCGCCCTGACGCGCGAGGGGCTGGCGCAGAGATTCGGAAACTCCATGGCGATGTAGCGGGGTACCGCCTGCGGCCTGGCCGGATTCGTAAATGGCGAGGACGTTCGGATAGTGAATGCGTCCCGTGGAAGCCGCTTCATGAACGTCGAGGCGGCTTTACACCGCCTTGGCGAGGTAAACTCGCCGCTACGTGGCAATATGGCGAAGTAAACTCGCCACTGCGTGGCGATATGGCGAGGTATGGCGCGGCGATCGATCAGACAAAAACGCGCGCGGCGGACCGGAAGGTGCGCCGCGCGCGAGCCATGACGTTCAGCCTACCTATCTTCACGCCAGCCGCGTGCCCAACGGCGTGGCGGGCCCTGAAAACGCCATGGTCGGCTGGGGACCGTCGCGACCGACCCCCACGGGCCTGCCGGTGCCCCCGGAGGAGGAGGCGACGGTCCCAGCCGAAACCCGAATTCCCTTAAACCAGCATGCGGGCGGCCTCATCCTCTTGGGGTGTCTCGGGCGCCAAATAGGCCATCCACGGTTCTTCGTAAACCACCTGATAGCCCCGAACGTGTGCTTCCATATCATGATAGTAATGAACGTGAAGAATGCTGGCAGGCTTCGTCTCCTCCGCCCAGTCATTAAACGCCGCCTCTAATACGAGCCGATTGGATACATCCGGGGTGACGATCGTAGTGGCCTTAAACGACTTATCTCGCATGTAGAATGCTCCTTGACCAGAAGGTTTCCGTGGTGCCCTGGGAGATGCTCCACCCCCTCTTACCCCTCCAATCCCCCCCTGCCGGCGCACTCGGCCTTAATTGTTCATCCCTTCTATCGGCGGATGTGGCGGGAACTTGAGTTAAATGTCTCTCATCCCAAACGGCCAAAATGTCGTTGTGGAAACCCCGGCCAATTGCGAGCACCCAACTTGGCACTTAGAGTGCTGCAAGATGCCTGGGTCTGTTTTCACCTCCAGGGGTGGGGGAGTTCGCCCACCGCCCGATTTCCTGGCTGCGCCTGAATTCCTGAAAACACTGAGGTCCCGTCGGAGTCCTTCCCGTGCCGAAAGTACCATTCCCGCCAACCCGCCGCTCCTTCCTGAGGCAGACCTTCATGCTGGGAAGCAGCCTCGCCGCGTTCAAGGCGGGTGCCAACGGGGCCGCGGGGTTGCCCACCGCCTCGGCGGAAGCGGTGCGTTCCCGCGTCGTCATAGCTCAAGACGCGAAAATTCGCAGTACCGGGACAGGATTCGACGCCACGGCGCTTGCCCGCTTGCTCGACCGCGCCCTCCAGGCTTCCTTTGACTGTGATTCCCCCATCGAAGCATGGAAGAAGGTAATGCGCCCGGGCGAGGTGGCGGGGTTGAAGGTAAATTGTCTGGGGGGCCGGGGCAACGCCACGCACCCGGAGCTGGTGGAGGCGATCACCGAGCGCTTGCGTCAGGCGGGAATTACCGAGGTCGTCATCTGGGACCGGCAGAACTCGGATCTCGAGCACGCCCGCTTCAAGATTGCCGAGCGCGGCTCGGGCGTCCGATGCTTTGGCAACGACGTGTTGGGTTTTGAGAACGACCTAGCCACCTTTGGCCAAGCGGGCAGCCTGCTGTGCCGCACGCTGACGCGCGTCTGCGACGCGGTCATCAACCTGCCGGTGCTCAAGGACCACGGCATCGCCGGCGTCACCCTCGCGCTCAAGAGCATGTTTGGGGCGATTCACAATCCCAACAAGTATCACTCCAATGCCGGTGACCCCTACGTGGCGGACGTTTACGCGCTCGCGCCTATCCGGCAGAAGGTGCGGCTACACATCTGCGACGGCCTCAACGCGCAGTACGAGGGCGGGCCGTCCTTCATGCCGCAATGGATGTGGCCCTTCAACGGGTTGCTGGTGTCTCGCGACCCCGTGGCGCTGGATTACACCGGCTGGAAGATTATCGAGAAAAAACGCGCGGAAGCCGGCATGAAGCCTCTCGCGGATCTGAAACGTGAGCCCGCGTATATCGCGACCGCTGCTGACGCCGAGCATCGATTGGGGACTTGCGATCCCAAGCGCATCGAGCGGGTGGAGATATGATGCGAAAATCGTCCTTGGTCCGTAGTCCGGGGTCCGTCACTCCTTGAGGGAGAGGGGGGATCCGCCTGTTAACGGATGGGTGAGGGAACTGACAATTGGGTGGGATTTATGAATAAGACCTCTCGAACCATTTTGAACACTCCCGACCGCCGCACTTTCTTGCAAGCCACGGCGCTGCCGTGTTTCGCGGCCTGTAGTGGGGCACTCATGGGCATCCTGCTTGCCTTGCCATTGCACGCAACCCCACCTGCGACTGAAGACGACAGCCAGTTCATTCGAGAAGCGAAGTTTTACGAAAAGCTGCCCTACAAGAAGACCAAGTGCAAGCTCTGCCCGCGCGAGTGCGTGATTGACGACCAGGAGCGCGGCTACTGCGGCGCGCGGGAGAATCGCGGGGGCACCTATTACACCCTGGTGCATTCGCGCGTGGCGACGGCGCACATCGACCCCATCGAAAAGAAACCCTTCTTTCACTTCTTGCCCGGGGCCGTGGCCTTCTCTATCGCCACGGCAGGCTGCAACGTGAATTGCAAGATGTGTCAGAACTGGGATATCTCTCAGGTGCGCCCCGAGCAGGTCCGCGCCACCTACGCGCCGCCGGAAAGAATCGCAGCCCTCGCCCAGCAAAATAGCTGCCCGGTAATCGCCTACACATACAGCGAGCCCGTGGTTTTTCTCGAATATGTGCTCGATTGCGCCCAGGCGGGGCGGGCAGCGGGCGTGCGCAGCGCCGTAGTGAGCGGCGGGTACATTCAGGCCGAGCCGCTCAAGAAGCTGTGCGCGCAGGTTGACGCCATCAAGATTGATTTGAAAGCTTATTCCGAAAAGTTCTATAAGGAAGTTGTGAATGGTGAGCTCAAGCCGGTGCTGGAAGCGATCCTAACCATTCGCAAGGCCGGCGTTTGGAATGAAATCGTTTATCTTGTGGTCCCCACGCTCAACGACAGCGACGCGGAGTTCCAGGGACTGGCGCGTTGGGTCAAATCCGAAGTCGGCCCGGACGTGCCCCTGCACTTTTCGCGCTTCCATCCCGAATACTTGCTCAAGAACCTGCCACCCACGCCCATCGAGACGTTGGAGCGGGCCAAGGCCATTGCCGATGCCGAGGGGCTCCACTACGTTTACATCGGCAATGTGCCCGGGCACCCGGCGGAAAGCACCTACTGCCCGCATTGCAAGAAGAAAGTAGTTGACCGCACCGGGTACACTATCGCCGGTGTTTATCTCCACCACGGCAGGTGCCAGTATTGCCACACGGTGATTCCGGGGGTGTGGACGTAGAAGAGCGGTAGACGGTAGACAGTAGACAGCGGCGGAGTGATCGGCAGTGGGCGGTGGCTGATGGGAAGTGCGAAGTCAAAAGTCAAAATGCAAAAGTCAAAAGTCAAAAGTGCAAGAAACACCGCCTTTGCCTTTTGACTTTTGCCTTTTGACTTTCTTTTCTTCTTACTGCCTCATAGGTGATGCCATGAGAAATCTCCGTACCAAGGTTCTGATTATTGTCGCACTCTTCGCGTGGATGATCGCCGTTCCGCGCCCGGCAGCCTACAGCGCCGCGCCGAAAGTTCGCCCAGCCGGGGTGGCGGGGGGGTTCTATCCCTCCGACGCCAAAGAACTCACCCGAATGATGGACGACCTTCTGGCGCACAACGCCGTGCCGCAAGTTCCCGGTCCGCTGGTGGCACTGGTTTGCCCGCATGCCGGGTACATGTTCACGGGCCCCGTGGCGGCAGCGTGCTTTGCCCAACTCAAGGGGCGGAAATACACTCGAGTGGCGGTGATTGCACCTTCGCACTATGAGAATTTCCATTTTTCTTCCATTTACGATGGCGACGCTTATGCGACTCCGTTGGGTAATGTTCCGGTTGACCAAGACTTCCGCGCCAAGCTGGCGAAATTGAGCTCCGACATCAAAATCTCGGATCGCGGTCACGCGCAGGTGGGCGAGCATGCCGAGCACTCGGTGGAAGTGCAACTGCCTTGGCTCCAGCGCACATTGGGCCAGTTCAAGGTGGTGCCCATCATCATGGGCGATCAGAACTACGGCTTGGAGCGCTCGCTAGGGCGGGCGCTCGCCAAGGCGCTCATGGCGGAGGCGCCCGAGGAGCGCGCCCAGACGCTCATCCTGGTAAGTTCCGACCTCTCGCACTACCACCCTTACGACTACGCAAACAACGTCGACCATCAGACGCTTCAGGCCATCGCGGATTGGGACTATCTCAGCCTGTCGCGCAACTTTGCCATGTGGGAGCGCGGTATTCAGACTTGGGAAGCGTGCGGTGGAGGCCCCATCGTGGCGGCCATGATCGCCGCCGAGGGCTTGGGGGCAACGCACGCGCAAATCCTGAAATACGCCAACTCCGGCGACGCCACCGGCGACAAGACTCGCGTAGTGGGCTATGGCGCGGTGGCGATCACGAGGGAAAGTTCTACGGATGCCAAGAAGAGCGCAGAGTTCTCATTGACCAGCCATGAGAAGGATGCCTTGATGAAGATCGCGCGGGCTTCGGTAGAGACCGCGGTGCGCGATCGAAAGATGTACCTGGTGGGTTCGACCGGCTCCCCGCGCCTGGAGGAAGCTCGCGGCGCGTTCGTCACGCTCAAGGAGCATGGCGAGCTGCGCGGGTGCATTGGCTACATCACGCCGATGAAATCGCTGGCGGAAACGGTGCGTGACGTGGCAGCCTATGCGGCGCTGGAAGATTCGCGCTTCAAGCCCGTCACCGTCCAGGAACTGCCGCTCCTCGAATATGAGATTTCCGTTATGTCGCCGCTCCGCCGCGTTTTGGATACAAAAGAAATCAAGGTGGGCAAACACGGATTGATTATGAAGCAGGGAGAAATCGAGGGGATTTTGCTGCCGCAAGTCCCGATGGAGGAACATTGGGGCCGCGACACTTTCCTGGAAGAGACCTGCCTCAAAGCCGGCCTGCCGCGCCAAGCCTGGAAAGACGATAACACCGACATCTTTATGTTTACCGCCCTGGTTTTTGACGAGCACTTACCCGCTGAGACCGCCCTCCCTGCCCCCCCAACCATTCCAAGCCGAAGGTAGTGGCTCCGTTTGGAGCAGTGGCAATAGTTGAATCCCGTGCGCAGGCGAGTACAATGGCAGGGGTCTTGAGGTCTGCGCTTGAAGAAAAGTGTCTTGCCACAGCCGTTGAAGGTGATCCGCATTCTCTTTGTGCTGGGGATCGTCGGTGGGATCACGGTTTTCTACTACCGCATCGTCAGCGTCAACAACGTCACGGTGGCCCTTTCATTCCTCCTGGCGGTGATGGCGATTGCCACGCGTTGGGGGCTGATTGAAGCGCTGGCCGCTTCGGTGGCCAGCATGCTTTGCTTCAATTTCTTTTTTCTCCCTCCCATCGGAACGTTCACCATCGCGGATCCACAGAACTGGGTGGCTTTTTCCGCCTTCGTGGTGACAGCGGTGATCACCAGCCATCTTTCCGCGAGTGCAAAAAAGCAGGCGATGGAATCAACGCACCGCCAGCGTGAGGTGGAACGGCTCTACACCTTAAGCCGGAATCTGCTGCTTCTGGAAGTTCACGGGCCCCTGGCTCAGGAGATTACTAATTCCATTGCGCAGGTGTTTGAATTGCCGGGGCTGGCCTTTTATGACCGCACCAGCGACCGGATTCACCGGTCCGGTCCCCGCGACATTCCCGTGGACGCCGGCAAACTTCGGGACACTGCACTGCAAGGTACGGTTTTTCACGATGCCATAACGAAAACCACCATTATTCCGATCAGCTTAGGCGGTCAGCCAATGGGCAGCTTGGGGATTCAGGGCTCGCAGGTTTCGGAAACGGCATTGCACGCCATCGCCAACCTGGCGGCCATTACCTTGGAGCGCGCCCATGCTCAGGATGTCGCCACCCGGGCCGAAGCCGCGCGGCAGAGCGAGGAGTTGAAGTCGACAATGCTCGATGCTTTGGCCCACGAATTCAAAACCCCCCTCACGCCAATCAAGGCAGCGGTGACGTCGATGTTGTCCGACAGCGACTTGAATCCGACCCACCAGGAACTGCTGCGCATCGTCGATGAGGAAGCGGACCGATTAAACTCCATGCTCACCGAGGCCACCCAAATGTCGCGGATCGAAGCCGGGCAACTCCAGTTACACAGGAGCCCGCAGTCCCTGGGCAAGATTCTCCAAGCACAATTGGAGAAGCTGGGAGAAAGCCTGGAAGGCCGCAAGGTGACCCTGGAGGTTCCCGAAAAGTTGCCCCGGATGAGTGTCGACCCGGAATTCATCGGGACCGTTATCTGGCAGTTGATATCCAATGCTTTGAGGTACACTCCGCCCGGCAGCCCGCTGACCCTCCGCGCCAGCGCCGGAGAGACGGAAGTTATCGTTAGCGTTGAGGATTGCGGGCCGGGGATTTCCGAACAAGAACAACGGAAAGTATTTGAAAAGTTTTACCGCGGCAAAGAGCAGCGAGAGAGGATACCGGGGACGGGCATGGGGCTCACCATCGCAAGAGAGATTGTGCGCGCCCACCATGGCCGGATCTGGGTGGAGAGCGAACCCGGGAAAGGGGCCAGATTCTCATTCTCGGTCCCCCGCGCTCTCAGGGAGCCTTTACTGTGACTAGCGCCAGGATTTTAGTTGTCGATGATGAACCGCAGATTCGCCGCGTGATGCGCACGACACTGGTGGCGCGCGGGTACATGGTAAGCACCGCGCGCAGCGGCGAGGAAGCGCTGGAGAAAGTTCGCGAAGAACGCTTCGACCTGGTGCTCCTCGACATGAATATGCCGGGAATCGGCGGCATGGAAGCCTGCCGCATCATTCGCTCGCAGAGTGACATTCCCATTGTGATTCTTTCCATTCGCAATGCGGAAAAGGAAAAAGTCGACGCACTGGATGCCGGGGCGGATGATTATGTGACCAAACCCTTCAGCATGCCGGAACTCTTGGCCCGCATCCGCGCCGCCCTCCGCCGGGCGCCCCTGTTGAGTGCCGGCACACCCGATGTGCTGAATCTGGGCCCAACCGAAATCAATTTCGTCGCGCGCCGAGTTACCGTGAAGGATACGGAGGTGCGCCTGACGCCCAAGGAGTTTGATCTTCTCCGCTACCTCGCCAGCAATCCCGACGAAGTCATCCCCCACGCCAAGCTTCTTCAGGCGGTGTGGGGGCCGGATTATGGCGAGGAGGTGGAGTACCTCCGCGTGTTCATCAACCAGCTTCGCAAAAAGATCGAGCCGGATCCCTCCCACCCTGCGTACCTCCTGACAGAACCCTGGGTTGGCTACCGATTTAGTCCTCCCAAAAAGGCCTAACGAAATTTTGACCAAGTCTTTATGATTTCTTTATGGGCCTGGGACGACAATCAATTCGGTACTTCCCATGGGGACCAATTCAGGGGACAACTACGGCCTGCCATCCCAGGCTCAATCTCGCGAATTCGATTGCCACCGCCTGTTTGATCGGCATGATGAGCAGAGGCTGGAAGTTTTCGTGATCTATACCGATTCACCGGGAACGCTGGCGGCCTTGCAAATGGCTGATAAGCTTGCGCGTAGGCTGGAGGCGCATATTGGGCTGCTCATGCCTTACGAAGTGCCTTATACTTTACCTTTGACCAAGCCTGCGGCACCGGTGGAATTCCTGGAGGGCCAACTCCGCAATTTGGCGTGCAGCACCGGTCTGGAGATCGCGGTACATATTTATTTATGCCGCGACAAGAGGCGGACATTGGGCCTGATCTTGAGGCAACATTCCCTGACCGTCGTGGGGGGCAAGAAACGCTGGTGGCCGACCTCTGCGCAAAAGCTTGCGCAGGATCTGCAAAAGGCTGGGCACCACGTGATATTCGCGGAGCTGAGGTGATATCGCCGTGCTGGACTTTGCCTACATTCTAATCGCCGTGTTGTTCTTTGTCGGTTGCTGGATTTTCACACGCATCTGTGAACGTCTCTAGGGAGGGCTGACCCATGGATTTCATCATTGCCGGCATCGCCGCATTATTTTTGTTTTGCTATCTGGTTTACGCCCTTTTGCGTCCGGAGCAGTTCTGAGGAGGCTTCCATGACCATGTCTGGCTTTGTGTACATTCTTGTGTTCTTTCTGGTGCTGTGGGCGCTGACGAAGCCGCTGGGCCTCTACATGGCTCGCGTTTTTGAGGGCGAGCGCACATTTCTCCATCCACTGTTGCGGCCCTTAGAACGGCTCATTTACAAGTTATGCGGCATCCGGGAAACCTCCGAACAGCGCTGGACGCAATATTCCGCATCGGTCATTGCGTTTACCATGGTCGGCTTCCTGTTTGTTTACGCCATTCAGCGTCTGCAAGGTTTTCTGCCCATTAACCCGATGGGATTCAGCACCGCCCATGCTCCCAGTTACGCCACGCCCATGACGCCGGACCTGGCGTTCAATACCGCCGTGAGCTTCATAACCAACACCAACTGGCAGGCTTACGGCGGCGAGCAGACGCTCAGCTATCTCGTCCAAATGGCAGCGTTAACGGTCCAGAATTTCTGCTCCGCTGCGGCGGGCATTTCCGTGGCGATCGCGCTCATTCGCGGTTTTGCCCGCAAGCAGACGAACACCATCGGCAATTTCTGGGTTGATGCGACACGCGCCATGGTTTACGTGCTGCTGCCCCTCGCGTTGGTGTTTGCCTTATTTCTCTGCTTTCGAGGGGTGCCGCAAACTTTGAAGTCTTACCAGACAGCCACGACGGTGGAAGGAGCGACGCAAACCATCGCGGTTGGCCCGGTGGCCGATCAGGAAGCCATCAAGATGCTGGGCACCAATGGCGGCGGCTTTTTCAACGTCAATTCGTCCCATCCCTTTGAAAACCCGACTCCTCTCACGAATTTCACTCAGGTCCTGGCCCTTCTCATCATCTCCTCGGGCTTGACCTATACGTTCGGGAAGATGGTGGGTGATACGCGCCAAGGCTGGGCGCTGTTCGCCGCCATGGCGTTCCTCTTCTTTGCGGGCGTATTTATCTGCTACCCCTCCGAGCACGCCGGGAATCCGAACATTGCCCGATTAGGGGTGGAGACGGCAGCCACTCCGACCCAATCCGGCGGCAATATGGAGGGTAAGGAGGTCCGCTTTGGTATGGCCGGTTCCACCTTGTTTGCGACCGCGACAACCGACGCCAGTTGCGGGGCCGTGAACAGCATGCACGATAGCTACACGCCCCTCGGCGGCTTCATCCCCTTGTTTAACTTACAGACTGACGAGGTCATTTTCGGCGGAGTCGGGTCAGGTTTATACGGCATGCTGTTGTACGCCATCGTCGGGGTTTTTATTGCCGGACTCATGGTGGGCAGAACGCCGGAGTATCTCGGGAAGAAAATCGAGCAAAAGGAAGTCAAGATGGCCATGGTGGCCATCATTGCCACGGCTTTCTCCATCCTTGCGTTCGCGGCGATTTGCGCGGTCATTCCCTTCGCGAAGAACGGCTACTGGAATGCCCCAGGGGCGGCCATCGCTAATCTAACAAACTCCGGCCCGCATGGTTTCAGCGAGCTCCTTTACACGTTTTCGAGCGCTTCGGAAAACAATGGCAGCGCCTTTGCAGGCCTAAACCCCAACACTCCCTGGTATAATCTCACGACCGCATTGTCCATGCTGATTGGGCGTTTTGGCTTCATTCTTCCGAGCCTGGCTATTGCCGGCAGCCTTGCCACCAAAAAGAAAGTGCCCACAACCAGTGGCACGTTCCCCACTCATGGCCCGCTCTTCATCGGCCTCTTGGTGGGTACCGTGGTGGTGATTGGCGCCTTGACTTTCTTCCCGGCGCTTTCGCTGGGCCCACTGGTGGAGCACTTTTTCATGCGCGAAGGAAAACTTGTGTCCTCGCTGATGTTGACGACCTGGAGCTGATTCATGCCAACGACGACTGTAACACCTCCTGTAATTGACGATTCAACGGCCCTCGTACCCAGGAAAATGGTGCGGGCACGTCCCCTGTTCGATCGGCAACTCATGGGGCGCTCCCTGAAGGCGTCGTTTGTAAAGCTGAATCCGGTCACGCTTTTCAAGAACCCCGTGATTTTCGTGGTGGAAGTGGGCGCAACGCTAACCTCGGTTTTTCTGATTCGAGACATTTTCATCGGGGCGTCCGGCATCGGCTTTTCGCTGCAAATTTCTCTCTGGCTGTGGTTCACGGTGCTCTTTGCCAACTTTGCGGAGGCCATGGCGGAGGCGCGCGGCAAGGCGCAGGCCGACACCCTGCGTAAGGCCAAAACCGACTCCATGGCTCGGCGGATTATTTCGCCCGGCAACACGGAAATCGTTCCGGCCTCCAAGCTGCGCGCCCAGGACGTGGTCATCTGCGAGGTCGGCGACGTCCTCCCCGGCGACGGCGAAGTCATCGAGGGTATTGCCACCGTGGATGAGTCGGTCATCACCGGTGAGAGCGCGCCCGTGATCCGGGAATCGGGTGGAGACCGCAGCGCCGTGACGGGCGGGACGAAGGTCCTCTCGGATCAGATCAAAGTTCGGATCACCTCCAATCCCGGTGACACTTTCCTCGACCGCATGATCGCACTGGTGGAAGGGGCCGAGCGCCAGAAGACGCCCAATGAGATCGCGCTAAACATCCTGATCGCTGGGTTGACTCTCATCTTTTTGCTGGCCGTTGTCACTTTGCAGCCGTTTGCCGTGTATTCCGTCAACTCCGCCCGGGCAGGAACGGTTCCCAGCGTGGCCGTGCTGGTTTCCCTCCTCGTCTGCCTGATTCCCACCACCATTGGCGGCTTGCTCTCCGCCATCGGCATCGCCGGCATGGACCGCGTCATGCAGCACAACGTACTGGCCATGAGCGGAAAGGCCGTTGAGGCTTCCGGAGACGTCAATACGCTTCTACTCGACAAGACCGGGACCATTACGCTCGGCAACAGGCAGGCGGTGGAATTCCTTCCGGTCGAAGGGGTCACCGGCGCCGAGTTGGCAGACGCCGCGCAACTCGCCAGCCTGGCGGATGAAACCCCTGAGGGCCGCTCGATTGTGGTGCTCGCCAAACAAGCATACAGCTTACGGGGGCGCGAGGTTGCTGAGCACGAGGCCCACTTCCTCCCCTTTTCCGCCTATACCCGAATGAGCGGTGTCGATATCGACAGTCGCCGCCTGCGTAAGGGCGCCACCGATGCCATTGTGCAATTCGTGATTGGACAAAGCGGCGAGATACCCGCGAATTTCACCGAAATGTCGGATCGCATTTCCCGCACGGGGGGAACGCCCCTCGCCGTGGCCGATGGAGATCGCCTGCTTGGCATCGTTCACCTGAAAGATATCGTCAAGGGGGGCATGCGCGAGCGCCTGCAACAATTGCGGGCGATGGGAATTCGTTCCGTTATGATCACGGGGGACAACCCGTTGACGGCGGCGGCGATTGCCAACGAGGCCGGTGTGGATGACTTTCTCGCGCAAGCGACGCCCAAAGACAAGATGGATTACATCAAGAAAGAACAGGCGCAAGGCCGGCTTGTCGCCATGACCGGTGATGGCACCAACGATGCGCCCGCCCTCGCCCAAGCCGATGTGGGTGTGGCCATGAATACGGGTACGATGGCCGCCAAGGAAGCCGGAAACATGGTTGATCTGGATAGCAATCCCACCAAGCTGCTCGAGATTGTGGCCATTGGCAAGCAGTTGCTCATCACGCGCGGCTCGTTAACAACCTTTTCAATATTGAACGATGTGTCCAAATACTTCGCCATCATCCCGGCGATGTTCGCGGCCACCTATCCAGAGCTTGACAAGCTCAACATCATGCGCCTTCACAGTCCGCAGAGCGCCGTCCTGGCCGCGGTGATCTTCAATGCGCTGATCATTATTGCTCTTGTCCCCTTGGCTTTGCGCGGGGTGAGATACAAGCCGCAAAGCGCCGCTGCGATGTTGCGCCGCAACCTTTGGATTTACGGATTGGGCGGGTTCGTTGCGCCATTCCCTTGCATCTGGCTGATTGACCGGCTACTCGGTGTGTTGCACCTGGCTTAAGGAGCTTTGCATGCGCTACCAATTTTCCCAAGCATTTCGCTTCACTTTGTTGATGACCGTACTGACCGGGCTGATCTACCCCGGCGTGGTCACGGGCCTTTGCCAGCTCCTGTTCTCCCGGCCCGCGAACGGAAGCATGATGGAAGTCAATGGGAAGATCGTGGGTTCCACTTTGCTTGGCCAAAACTTCAGCAAGCCGGAATACTTCCACCCTCGGCCGTCGGCCGCCGGGAATGATGGATACGATGCGACCGCTTCCAACGGGTCCAACCTTGGCCCCACCAATCAGAAATTGGTCGATCGAATTAAGGCGGACATCGAGAAATTTCGCAAAGAGAATCCTGCCTATCAAGGTCCCATACCGGCAGACTTGCTTACCACCTCAGCCAGCGGTTTGGATCCCGATATCAGTCCCGCCTCCGCCCTCGCCCAGGCTCCGCGCGTCGCTGAGGCCCGCGGTATTACTGTTGATCAACTCAAGCAGTTCATTGAGGCCCACACCGAAGGGCGGCAATGGGGTTTTCTGGGAGAGCCGCGCGTCAACGTGCTTCTCCTGAACCTTGATCTAAACCAGAAATTCCCGATCAGTAAACCCTAGGCAGACTTCTTGAACACAGGTTGGGAAGGAAGCTTTTTCCCGCATCGTGAACGAGCCGCGGACCTACAAAACAGGTCCGCGCTACATCTGCTCAGTGGCAAATCCAGCCCAACCGTTCCTGATTTTCAAGCCGTCCATTCGCAATTGAGTGTGGTAAATTGGATTAGCGCACCCATATTCTTCCAGGGTGTCCGCCTTGTCGCCAGAACGCTCCGATAGTACACTGCCAACAGGGAGAGATGCGCCTGTATGCCGACCGAGTTTGACCGCCGACCTGATCCTGAAGTGCTCCTGAAGCAGTTGGAAGTGCAGGACGAGCAGCTCCAGCACGAACGGTTAAAGGTCTTTCTGGGGTATGCCTCGGGGGTAGGCAAATCCTTTCGCATGCTGGACGAGGGACGGCGCCGCCGGGCGCGCGGCCAGGACGTGGTCATTGGCGCCATTCAAAAGGACCTGCCTGCCGAACTCGCGCATTTGCTGGAAACGATGGAGGTCATTCCCCTCAAGAAAATCGGCAGTGGCGAGGCCATGGATGTAGAGGCCATTTTACGCCGGCGCCCGCAAGTCTGCCTGGTGGACGGGGTCGCTTACGACAATCCTCCCGGCAGCAAGAATCCCCATCGCTGGCAGGATGTGGAAGAACTTCTGGCGGCCGGAATTATCGTCATAACCTCCCTCAACCTCCAGCACATCGAGGAGCGTCGCGAAGCCGTGGAGCGGATTACCGGGAAGCACGTCACGGAAACCGTCCCCGAGCGATTCCTCTACAACGCCAACGAAATCATCCTCGTGGACGTCCCGCCCGAACTCCTTTTGGAACGGGCCGGGCAGCCGTCCACGACGGCTCCTGCTCCGGTGGGCACGCCGCGGCGGCTTGCCGCCTTGCGCGAGATCGCCTTGCTTCTTGCCGCCGAGGTGGTTGACCGGCAGCTTGAGGATTACCTTCTGGCTCACGGCATCGAGCAGCTTTGGGGAACACAGGAACGCATTCTTGTTTGCCTGACGCGCCGCTCCAATGCCCATGCCATGATCGCCAGCGGAAAACGCAACGCCGACCGCTTCCACGGTGAGCTTTACACCGTGTATACCCGCGATGACCGGCTTTCCGAGAAAGACGAAGCCGCCCTTCAGGAGCATATTGAGGAAGCGCGGCAGATGGGAGCGCAAACCGCGGCCCTCGATGGGTACGACCCGGTGGAAACTCTAATGGATTTTGCGCGCACGCACCGAATTACGCAAATCTTCGTGGGCCATCCCAGCCGCGTGCACTGGTGGGATCACTTTCTGGGTGGCCCCTTGGATCGGCTCATTCGCGCCGCAGAGGAGATCGACGTGCGCGTGTTTCCGCACTAGAGCAGCTATCAGCCATCAGCTTTCAGCTCTCAGTTGCTTGGCTGACCCTTCCCCTCGGGGAACAAGGCTGAAGCCTGAGTGTTGATAGCTGAAAGCTGAGAGCTTAAAATGGACTCACCTTCGCACAAGCGCGGCAGGCTCAAGATGTATTTGGGGTTTGCCGCCGGCGTTGGAAAAACCTACCAGATGTTGACGGATGCCCACGAGTTGGTGAAGCGGGGCGTCGACGTCGTGATTGGTTACCTCGAACCCCATGGGCGCAAGGATACGATCGCGCAAGCCCAGGGGCTGGAGCTGATTCCCCGCTGCAAAATGGAATATCGGGGAGCGGTTTTCGAGGAGATGGATCTGCAAGCTATCCTCGATCGCCATCCCGAGGTGTGTGTGGTGGATGAGCTGCCCCATACCAACGTTCCAGGCTGCACCCATTTAAAGCGCTGGGAATGTGTCTTGGAGCTGTTGGAGGCTGGAATCGATGTCATGACCACCGTGAACATCCAGCACCTCGAGAGCCTGAATGATCAGATCAAGGACATGACCGGGGTGCAGGTCCGCGAGACGATCCCTGATTGGGTCATGAAACAAGCCGACGAAGTCGTCATGGTGGATTTAACCCCGCGCGCACTGATCAATAGGCTGGAGCGCGGCGTGGTTTATCCGCCGGAGAAAGCTCAGCGCGCGTTGCAGAATTTCTTCAAAGAATCCACGCTCGTCGCTTTGCGGGAAATCGCCTTGCGGCAGACCGCGCACGAGGTGGAGATTCGGCAGGTGACGCTGCCCGAATCCACCGCCGAAGCCATGGCCACGATGGAGGAAAACGCCAGTACGGGAGGCAGTGATTATGACACCCCGGCTGACCGCATTCTCGTCTACGTCACGGAGCATCCATCCACCGCCATGCTCATCCGCCGCGGGCGGAGAGTGGCGGATTATCTCCAGGCCGACTGCTTTGCCGTGTTCGTCCATGCCGAAATGGATTTCAATTCGTTGCCGACAACCAAACGCGAAGCCGTGGAGCGCCACCTCAATTTCGCGCGCAACCTTCACATCGAAACGCGGGTCCTGCAAGGCGAGGATATCGCCACAACTTTGCTCGATTTCGCTCGGCTCCGCAACATTACGCAGATTTTCATGGTGCGCCCCCAGTATTCCCCCTGGGAGGGATTCATCGGACGAAACCTGATCCACCGAATCGTCCGTCACGCCCGCGATATGCAGGTGACCATCGTCGCCGAACGCCGGCCCACCCGCCGGGAATAACGGGCCTTCCGGGAATAGCCCGCCCTTGGCACGCCAGACTGGGCAGCTCGATTTAAGCCGACTGACCGCCCGGGCGGAATAAGCAAAAAAGGAGAAACCTGATGAAACGTCGCGAATTCATATCCGTTCTGGGTCTCGGCAGTTACTCCATGATGGGAAGCGCCAAAGCCCTCCCGGCCGAGGCCCTCCCGCCTGCCCCGCGGGGAGATGAATCGGGGAATCGGCGGGCCAGGATCGGAAGCGTCAGTTGGAATTTCCATAGTCTCGCCCCCGGCGCGCACCCGGAGGAGGCCATCGACATCATCGGCAGCATGGGGTTCGAGGGTGTGGAACTGATTGCCAATTCGCGAATGGATGTCGACCAATACTGGACCGATGCGACCATTGACCGCATCAGGAAACAACTCGAACGGAACCACCTGGTGGTGAATCAGTATCCGTTCTTTCAACCTGTGGTGGAGGGCCTGACCAGCACCAATCCGGACGAGCGGAAGGTCAGCCTTGATTATTTTGAAAAAGGTTGCGTCATCGCCAAGAAGCTAGGCGCCCCGATGGTGAACATTGTTGCGCCCTGGGCGCGCGAACTCTCATCAACCGCCGGCTACTTGCCCCGCTACTTCATGGAGGATGGTAAACCCGGCGAGAAGTTCCATATCGAAATTGCTCCGGGTTACGACTATGACAAACTCTGGAGCCTTTTCGTCGAGACCATCAAGGCCTGCCTGGAGCGCGCGAAGGCGCATGGAATGAGGTTTTCCATCGAGAACCACACCCACACCATGATGCCCGTCAGCGATAGCTTTCTGCGCCTTTGGGACTCCGTTCACGACCCCGCCTTTGGCTTCAACCTCGACTGCGGATGGGCGATGAACCAGCGCGAGTACCCTCCCGTGGCCGTTTACAAGACGCGCCACCACCTCATGAATCTTCACCTGCGCGACGTTGACGCCCGGATGCGCGAATATGTCCCCATCGGCGAGGGCGTGATGGACCTGAAAGCCATCGCCGATGCGGTTAAGGCGATTGGCTTCCAAGGTTTCCTCTCATTGGAACAAGACGGGGCCGCGAACGAAATGAAAGAAGTTTGCCGCCGCTATATCAGCCTGATGAAAGAGTATCTGGCGTAATTCTGTTGCCAGCACTGCCGGAATTGTCGCGGTGCAGCGAGTTCAATCTTGGACCTGTCCAAATCACGACCCGATCACCGAGGAACGACCTGCGGCTTCGCCGCTCGTTCTGCGGAAAGGCTGCGAACATCTGAAGTAATCGAGAAAAGCTGCAAAGGGTTACTCGTGGCCGCCACGGCCGCCGTGCTGGAGGAGCTATTACTTCCAACCCCTGTTCGGAACCGTGCGGGTTGCATCTCCGCTCAGCCGATAACCTATGCCCTATAGTCGCGCAGCGGCGAAATGGCTCGAAATGGACGGAGAGGAGGCTGGGTTCAGCAACAAACTTCTGATACAGGGCCGTAGCAGGAAACTGAGGAACCCCTCTAGCCTGTCACTGTGAGGAACTGCATGCGACGAGGTATCTCGCCCTGGTTATGTTACGAGAGTAAGTTCCCTCCCTATTTCGATGCGGTCGCGGTTGTGGCTTCTACGGGGGCCTGCTCTCGCGCACGCTTATTCACTTCACTGCGAATCGACTTTGCCTGTTGAGATGTGAAGTTGAAGGCGCCTCGGGGAGCGCGTTGATAGTCCTCCCCCTGCCAGCGTGCCCGCATGATCCCGGTGGGAGTATGCCCCTGCGACCCTAGCAGCAGGTGGCCGAGTTCGTGGGCGATGGCGGGGCCGAGCACAACGCAGGGCTGTACTCCGAACTCTGCCGCGTCTTCTTTGACCCGGCGGACGGAGACGCTGGCGAAGTATCCCAAGGCAAAGCCCATGGTTTCCTTGTCAGTTCCCGGGATGACACCAAATTGCGGGAGGATTCTCACCCCCAAGTTAGTTGGCCCCAGGTACTGATTGCATCCGGCCGCGTCGCCAAGGCCCCTCCGCGTGGGGTCGCAGTTGGTCCAAGTGATCTCAACGCCTGCTTTGCCAAAGATTTCTGCCGCTTCGACCTCAGCTTGGGTCAGGATTTCGCTCGAAACCTGGGCGTAGTTGTGGACCCGCACGTTGATCTTCGGCGGGAGTCCGTCATGATTCTCCCTATGATCCTCCGGCATAGCCTGTGGGGCAGAAATCAAAACCGCTGCAAACAGAACGAAACCCTTGAAAGATTGGTTCATGGCCGTCACCTCTCTGCCCGCCGGCTTCGACTGGTGCCCAGGCGGGCTGCTTGGTGACGCCCATTTGGAGGTAGGTAGGCAGCTACCTCAATGAACTGCGGGTCTATTCATAAGCGAATCTCTATCCACAGCTAATGTATTGGAAAATAAGGGGATCGTTGCAAGCCTCCACTCTCCCCCAATCCGTCGATAGGGGAGCAGAGCGGGTAGCAGGCCTTGGAGGACGATGGAGGGCAAGGGCTTGTAGTTTGGTGGGTTGGGCGATTGAAAGAAGTTTGGTGGGCGTCGAAGAGATT
>Ga0181533_1000089_pt1 | contig 110531 bp, 96 predicted proteins | sample PEATcosm2014_Bin_45_FD_119772 | JGI IMG/M metagenome (GOLD analysis project Ga0181533, IMG submission 119772) | Peatland microbial communities from MTU Mesocosm Facility, Houghton, MI, USA - PEATcosm2014_Bin11_60_metaG | ecosystem: Environmental > Terrestrial > Soil > Wetlands > Peat | place... | reverse complement strand
TGGTTTTGCCTAGATCGATTCCCACCGAAGCGATGTGCATGTGATGATCCTCCGAGTGTAAGCTGCTGCCTCGATCATCCCACTGCGGGCTGATCGAAGCGGCGGACCATCTCATTAATCCCCATCTCACCAGTTAGCGCTGGCACTCTCGTTTTTGGCGGCAAGGGCTGCGGGTATTCATGGCAGATTGCCACTAGCAGTGGGTCTTTCGGGCTCCGCCTTCACGCAAAAAAAGGCCCGCCGAAGCGGGCCTGTGGGAGAGGGCTGAACTATTACTGGGCTCCGGTATTGGTGTTTACGGCCACTGGGGTTACGGTGCGACCGGACTGCCACCGCGTCACGTAAGGGAAGATGGGGGTGACTTCGAAAGGCATTTTTTCACGGGCATTCAGCAGGGCAACCGGTCTGGCTTTGCTGATTTCGACTTTGCCAGTCCATGGATCCAGCCTGATGCGCCCGCCGAGCGGCAATGCCGCGACCTGGTCGACCCGGGTACGTTCCAGATTCGGCGCTTCCGCCATCACGGTTGCGAGGCGAGGACTAGCGCCGATCACAAGTGTATTGCCAACCTGTGCTCGAATCAGCTTCGGCAATGCGCCCCGGCTCTGATCGAGCTGCTTCATGAAGAGGCCGACCGTCAACAGCTTGTCCTTGTAAGGCGAGTTCTGCAGGAGTTCCAGACTCTTCTTATCGGCCTGTTGTTCTTCGTCGCTGGAACGCATCATGGCAATTCTCTGTAGCGTTTCGTCGTCGGCGAAGATCGTGCGGTCGCCGAAGGCAAACTTGGTGTCGAGCTTGTGTGCCAGCACGATGTGGCTGAGTTCGTGCGCGAGCACCGCGGCGAGAGTGGCCTCGTCGGGCAGTACATCAAGCAGGCCACGGCTGATGACGATGGTATGGCCAACGGTGAAACTCTCGATTGGGACGGTCAACAGAATCCGGCAGCGGACCTCAGGTTCCAGGGTGAGGTTGTTGGTGATCATCAGGTTATCGACGACCGTCTGAAGTACCTTCTCGACGTCGCCGGTGGGTGCCAGCAAACCGGCGCGCTGCATACGTTCCAGCACGTTCTCTTCCGCCTGCCGCTCCCATGCGCGCTCGGCTGCGATAGGAGACAAGTCCTGTCCAGTGTCGCTCTGGTCCTTTACGCTGTCCTCGGATTCAACCAGGATCTGGGTAAAAGCGTCCTGCGACATGTCGCGGCCAATGTTGTAACCCCACAAGCGCGTCACCGCCTTATAGGCAGTATTCTTCATGGCGGCGATGCGGACGTTCGACTCCTCGCTATAGATATAGGCGGGCAGCCAGACGCCGGGTTGCAAGTTCATGCGCCAGGTATCGAAGTGCAGGTAACGGCCCTTCGCACTGCCTGGGGTGAAGGTCCCGTTGGCGCGAACGATGTTGTAATCCTGGTCCTCGACCCAGATGCGGCCTACAAAGCGCCCGACCCCGCTTTTCGGCTTCGGCGAGACATCGAACAGCAGGCAACGCACTTCGCCGAGAAACTCACGGCGCAAGTACCTGAAGTCATAGTGGTGGCGGTCAAACCCGCCGGCGTCGATGACCGCCATCTGGGCGAAGCCAAGCGGGATGAAATCGGCGCGGCCGCGCGTGGGCAGCCGATGAATATGGAGCAGCCGGTTGGTGAATCCCGCCTGTTGTTCGTTGAGGAAGTTCAGATCGCGCACATACCCCTTGAACGTCGCCCGTCCAAGGAAATAGTGATCGCCTTCCGGAACCAGTCCCAACTCCTTATCGGGCCTGAGCTCCTGGATGTAGGTTTCCACCATGGGTGAATACTGTCGCAAGGTTTTTACGTTCTCAGCTTCCCGCGCCGAGATCCGGTCAATCGCTTGCTCAAATGCGTTGGGCTCGCCTGGGGCGGCGGCGGCATTTACCATCACCGCGCAAAACGTCAGCATCAGGATCAGACAACTTGCTTTGCGTACCATCTCTAACTCCCGGCCAGTTCAGGATTGGCCTTTAAGAAAGCTGAAAAACAATGTGCAACGTTGCGGTTGAGTCCACTGGACGCCCTTCCTGCTGGGCTGGAGAGAAGCGTATCTTCTCCGCCGCCCGCATGGCGGCTTCATCTAAACCGTAGCCCAGACCGCGCAGGACGCGCATCACCCGGACCTGCCCGGTCGCAGTGAACATGACTTGCAACAAAACTTCGCCTTCCACGTGAAGCTTGCGAGCTTCAGCCGTGTAAACCGGTGTTGGTTTTTCCTGGATGGAAACGGGGAGCATCACCGCTTTAATCTGCTGTGGCGCCTTCTTCGTTTCGGCGACGGGGGCCTGGTCGAAATTGGCGGTTTGCACGCGCCCTGGCGCAGCGACAGGCTGCGGAGCGGCAGCAACGCCATTGCCAAACCCCGTGCCGGCAATCACACCGCGTGCGCCGCGGGCTCCGCCCGTGCCGTTTCCGTAGCCCGGACCGGACGGTAGATCGAAGCTGCCGACACTGGCGATATTGCCTTTGCCGGTTGCGCTCGGGTTCGCTGGAACGCCGTTGGGATCACCGAATCCGCCGGTTTGAACCTTTGAGGCAGCCATTTTCGGCAGCGTCGGGGCAGCCGAACTACCGACGAATACGTTCGTCTGCAATGACCGCGCGACGACCTTCGGCGCGGGCGCTTTCTCGGCGTCGAAGCGTGGGAGTGGCGCCGCAGGCAGCGGCGTCCTGGTTGCGACCTCTTGTTTAGGCAATGGGAGAGGCGTCGTAATCCTGGGAGGCGCAACGAACTCGGACCGTGCCTGCGCTCTGGGCGCGGGCTTTACGGCGATGGGTATCTGCTTCGACGGAGCGGGCTGTCGGTGTACTTGTGGCGCTACGAGTTCTGTGTGCTCAAACTGCTTCAGGGTAAGTTGTGGGGCAGTGAGGGTAATTGCTCCTAGCAAAATAATGGCCGCTGACTGCGCGCTGAAGCTGGTGGCAAAAGATTTCCACCGGCATTGAGCGTCCGGCAGAGGGCCAAAAAGTATGCTTCCGTCGATTTGACTCATGTCTTTTCCACCAAGGCTCTCCGGCTGAAGCCATAGAGCCCTGCAACCGGAAAACGGAAGAAAGCCGGAGGGCACCTACTGACCCGCCGTCCTGTCTCGTTCTGGGCAAGCAAGGCTTACCGCAGCACGCAAGGCACTGAACCTGGGGAGGAAAGGCACTCGGGGAGCGATTGAACCTGCGCGACTATACTGTCGCTAGTACCGAGTACGACAACAACTCGTCACTCAAGTAAATGAAGTATAGCGAGCTGCTCTGGAAAATCAAGGAACTTAAGCCTATGTCATGCCAACGTTAGTCTATGTCCTAACGTTACGCACAACCCGCATTCTTAAGTAATTTATTGACTAAACGCTAAACCTTAAGAATGCGCTAAGACCTGAGGAACCTGAAGAATTCCTAGGGAGAATCACTCACCCATGACCTTCACGATGACCCTCTTCCGGCGCTGGCCGTCGAACTCGGCGTAAAAGACGCGCTGCCAGGGGCCCAGATCGAGCTTTCCAGCCGTGACCGGCAGAATCACCTCATGGTGGATCAGCAGGCTCTTCAGGTGCGAATCGCCATTGTCTTCGCCCGTCTGATGATGCTTGTAGTCTTTGCGGTAAGGAGCCAGTTTCTCCAGCCACTCGTCGATGTCATGGATGAGCCCGTCTTCGTGATCGTTGACGTAGATGGCGGCGGTAATATGCATGGCGGAGACCAGCACCATGCCCTCCTTGATCCCGCTGTTGCGAAGAACGGTTTCGACCTGGGGCGTGATATGCACGTAGTCGCGATGCGTCTTGGTGTTGAATGTCAGGTATTCGGTATGAAATTTCATGCTCTGATTCTCCCATGCAATTGCTGGAACATCTGTCTCCGATCCCGGATAATACACTTCATCCGGCCAGCGCATCGGCGTTTCTGAAGTGTTATTCCATGGCCAACAACGACGACGAAATCAGACAACTCCGCGAGCAGGTGCGACTGCTCACCGAACGCATGTTCCGCATAGAGCGGCAGCTTGGGATCGAGACGCGAATCGCATCGCCGCCCGCCGAACCGGCTGCCGCGGCGCCGCCGGCCATCGCGGTTGAACCCGCTGTCGACGCCGCCAGCACGGTCGCGCCTCACGCAGGCCACCCCAGCAAGCCTGAACTCCGGCTTTCCGGGCACCCCGTTGAAGCTGAAACTCTCGAAACCCGCATCGGCTCGCGCTGGCTGAACCGGATCGGCATCGTTGCCGTGCTCGTAGGCGTGTCGTATTTCCTGAAATACGCTTTTGAGAACGACTGGATTGGGCCGGCGATGCAGGTGCTCATCGGCATGGCCGCCGGTATCGTGGTTGCCGCCTGGAGCGAACGCTTCCGCCGTCATGGGTTCGCGGGATTCTCCTATTCGCTGAAGGCGGTGGGCGCGGGCGCTCTGTATCTGTCTCTGTGGGCCTCGTTCGAACTCTATAGCCTGGTTCCCGCCGCCGTGGCGTTCTGCGGCATGGTCGTGGTGACCGGGGCGATGGCGGCACTGGCGGTTTTCGAAAGCGCCGAAGTGCTGGCCGCACTAGCGCTGGTTGGAGGGTTCCTGACGCCCGTGCTGGTCTCCACGGGCGAGAACCGGGAAGTCGCGTTGCTTTCTTACCTGCTGCTGCTCGATGCGGCCGCGCTGCTGCTCCAGCGCTTCAGAAGCTGGCCGAGAATCCTCTTCGGCAGCTTCATCGGAAGCGAACTGCTTTTCGTCTCCTGGTATGGGAAGTTCTACAGCAATGACCAGTTTGCGATCACGGTGAGTTTTCTGTCGGCGTTTTTCGCGTTGTTTGCCGCCGCGCCGCTCGTGGCGGATTTGTTTCCGCAAACCCGCGGCGGTGCCACGCCGCTGCGAACCGGAGTGGTGCTGCCGGTGCTGAACGGCTTCGCCTACTTCTGCGCGGTCTATGCCATGCTCTGGGTGCAAGGCATCGCCGTGGAGGCGCGCGCGGCGCAGTATCTGCTGGTGATGGCGGCGCTCTATGCCGGTCTGGGCCTGGCGTTGGAGCGCCGTACCAGCGATGCGTTCCCGCCTCCGAATGCGCGCCTGGACGCCCGGCGCCTGCTGCCTCTGGTACACCTGGGAATGGCCGTGGCCTGCCTCACGGCGGCCATCGCTCTCTGGCTGCATGGCCACTGGATCGCATTCTCGTGGCTGGTGGAGGCCGCGGCGCTGTTTTATGCCGGAACGAAAGCCGCGCGCGCTCCCGTCAAGCGGTTGGGCGCGATCGTGGCGGCGCTCGCCATTTTCAATCTGCTGATCGGCAGCCTCGGGTGGCGGACGCAAACTCTTCTGCTCAACGAACGCTTTGGACTTTACCTGCTGGCCATCGGCGTGATTGCGGCGATGATCTGGTGGCAGCAGCATGGGGCTTCGCCAGCCGAATCCACCGCCGCCGGTGAGGCCGGCAAGCGCGGCGATTGGCTGCGCCACACGCAGGCGATTGCGCTGGCGGTAATCGCCATCAACCTGCTGGCGCTCTGCGCGTTGAATTTCGAGGTCGGCGACTACTTCCACCGCGAAATTCAGGCGGTATACGCGGCACACCGTATCATGATGCCCTCGGTTTACGCCCGGCAGGTGCGCTCGTTGACGATCGCGCGCGATTTTTCATACTCCGCCGTCTGGATGGCCTACGGGGTGCTGCTCATCTGGGCGGGCTTCTGGAAGCGTTCGGAATTCCTGCGCTGGCAGGCGATCGTGCTGATCGGAATCACGATTATCAAGGTCTTTGTTTATGACGTTTCGGCCCTGCAACGAGGCTATAGGATTCTGGCCTTCATGATTCTAGGGGTGATTCTGCTGGCGATCTCATTCGCCTATCAGAAAGACTGGCTGGGGCTGCAAAAGAGCAGGGAGGGGTAGGTCGGGTAGATATTGACTGGGAGAAACGGTTTCATAGTCTGAGACCATTTAGCTCTCTGATTCCACACCGCAAAGAGGCGGTGCAGTGGTTCGGCGGTTCGGCATTTGAGCGAGTCCACTGAAATAGTGTTTCTGCTGCCGAGGGAATCAACTTGTTCCAGTCATGCGTCTTCCCCTTATAATTAGTTTCTTCATTCACTTTCTGCTCATTCAGACAAAGAATCCATGTCTCGATATTACGCTTTGGGACCAGCCGCGCAATTTGCTCGGTATTGGTATCAATGGTGCGTATCCTGTTTTCCTCCAACGCCTGGGCGATTTGCCTCAATCGTTTCTGAACCGAACCGGTGTCCGCGTCTATCACCACGATCAATGCTGTTCCAGCCCTGGGCTGACGGCGTCGATACTCGCTTACCTCCGTGGCAACCTGTCTCCGCACCCAATGTTCAGCACTTCCTGCACCCACCTGGGGTAATCTAAGCCTTATATCCCTTCTGTTCACCCCGCATTTGGTGAGATACCCACTGATGAACCTACCGGTACGGATGTCCTCCAGAAGGACGATGACCTGGGATGGCTTACTCACCCTCCCATCCTCGCGCGATCAATTCGGAAGGCGGCAGATTCCCTTCGGGGCCAGCACTGAATTTCTCTGTCCGGACCTGCCCATTGCCTTCACGAAAGAAACGCAATCCATGTGCCACTGCCCATGGATTCAGAATTTCTGGGTGATGGGAGACGAGGATGAGTTGCCCCTGGCTGTCTTCAACCGCCTCTTCCGCCGCCAGGAGCCAGGGCTGTATTTCGCGCAACGAAACGAAGTTATCCGGCTCATCGATAAAGATCGTACTCCCCTTGGCTATCTTGAAGTGAAGGATCATGTATAAGGCAAGCAGTTGGCGCTGGCCTTCCGAGAGTTCGAAGATTGCGTAAGGCACGTTCTTCTTTCCGGGGGCCGCAAAATCACATAGCAGGTCGCGTACGCCACGTTCGCCTGAAGGGAACCGCAGGGCTTGAAATCCGTCCAGAGCTTCTTTCATGGAATTCAAGAAGCCCGCATTCTCGACAGGGAACGCCTGTACCAAATAGCGGTACCACCCCGCGAAGTTCTCGAGCTCGTAGTCGGGCTCTCGTTCTTCGCTATCGGCGCTTTCATCCATCTTTCCCGGATACGCATCAATAGAAAAGCAATAGACAGAGTTCTCCATCCATTCAACGAAGCGGCCAACTTTTGTGTTGCTCAATTGCGACAGGTGCAATGAGGATTTGCCCGCCTGCCATTTTACAGCCACTGCGACCTGACTATCGTTAGGAAAGAAGTGTAACTCTCCATTTGCCAGTTCAAATACAGGCGTGCCGGAGACGTTCAGCCGCTCGAGATTGACAGACGGCTGTCTGGTCTCCTGTGCAAACTGGATCTCAAGCCTGTATTCATACTTCTGTTTATCTAAGAGAGCTTCAATTTCAAACACCTGGAGGGGACGATCTTGCCAACGAGTGCGCGTGGACTGCGTGAATGGATTCTCATCGCCTTTAACAAACTGCTTAAGATCGCGAATTGCGCCGAGCAAGGATGACTTGCCGCTGCCATTCGCTCCGAGCAGCAGTTGCTTCCTCTCCGGTTTGTACTCGAAGTTGACGAAGCAGCGAAAGTTGTCGATGTAGATCCGAGTCAGCATGGCTACATAATATACGGAGAACGGCCTTCTCGAAAGTTCGTGCCCAACGAATGGCTGTTGGGAACAACCCTTGTCACCGGGCATCCCGAATGGGGACACCGCGTTGGCTGACTTGCTACAGGGCACATCCCCTCGCGGTGGGCCGCGATGGGATATTTCGCTCCGTTGCCCTACCGCATCGGCTCGTCGACTTCCGAGAGCCAGTCGGGACGCTTCAGCACTTCGCGCGGTTTGGGGCCATCGGGAGCGCCGACCAGGCCATCTTCTTCCATCAGGTCGATGAGGTGTGCGGCGCGTCCGTAGCCTATGCGCAGACGGCGTTGCAGCAGGGAAGTGGATGCCTTGCCGGCCTCCAGCACAACCCGCACGGCATCCTGGTAAAGCTCGTCTTCGCCGTCGGTGTGCAAATCGTCGGAGGAGTCGAGGAACGATCCGTTGCCGTTGTTCTTTTCTTCCGGCGGGGCTTCCAGAAACTGTTCTTCGTACTGGGCCGTGGACTGCGCCTTCCAGAACTCGACGACGGCGGCAATTTCCGGTTCGGTGACGAACGGAGCGTGCACGCGCTGCACGCGCGAGGAGCCGGAGGGCAGGTAGAGCAAGTCGCCTTTGCCCAGCAGTTGCTCGGCTCCGTTGGCGTCGAGAATCGTGCGCGAATCCACCTTGGTCGCCACGCGGAACGAGATGCGGGCGGGAAAGTTCGCCTTGATGAGTCCGGTGATCACATCCACAGAGGGCCGCTGCGTGGCCAGTATCAGGTGGATGCCGACGGCGCGCGCCATCTGCGCCAGCCGCGTAATGGACTCCTCGACGTTGGCGCCGTCGATCATCATCAGGTCGGCCAGCTCGTCGATGATGATGAGGATGTAAGGGATCGGCTTCTCTTCGCTGCCGTCGTCGAAGAGGCTCGGCGTGGAGCCTTCCTCGAAGAGCCGATTGTATTGGTCGATGTTGCGCACGCTCTTGGCGGCCAGCAGCTTCAGGCGCCGCTCCATTTCGCGCACGGCATTGCGCAAGGCATTGGAGGCCAGCTTGGGTTCGGTGATGATCGGAGTGTAGAGATGAGGGACGCCCTCGTAATTGCCCAGCTCCAGCCGCTTGGGATCGACCAGGATGAGCCGCACCTGGTCGGGAGTGGACTTGTAGAGGACGGACATGATGAAGGCGTTGATCGCCACCGATTTGCCCGAACCGGTCGAGCCCGCGATGAGCAGATGCGGCATGGTATTCAGCTCGGCGGTGACGATGCGGCCATTGATGTCCTTGCCCAGCGATAGGGTCGTCCGCGACTTGGAGCCGGAGAACTCGTGCGATTCGATGACTTCGCGCAGCCAGATCGTTTCGCGATTGGCGTTGGGCACCTGCACGCCGACCGTCGATTTGCCGGCCATGCGCTCGATCAGCACGCTTTCGGCCTTGAGGGCCAGCGAAAGGTCTTCGTTCAGGCTGGTGATGCGCGAGAGCTTGATGCCCGCCTCGGGCCTGAACTCGAAGGTCGTAACCACCGGGCCGGGATTGATCTGCGTCACCGTTCCGCGCACGTCGAACTCGGCGCACTTGCCGGTGAGCACCTGCGCCAGCCGCTGCAGCTCGGCTTCATCGAATTCGCTGCGTTCGTCCGGACGGTGCAAAAGCGTTGTGGAGGGCAGCTTGTAGCCGCCCTGCATGCGGGGCAGAGTCGTCTTCGCTTTTCTCTGCGAGTCGGCGCGCGCGGTGACCTCGGGCGCGGCCTGTCCGGCGGCGTCTGACACGCCTTCGTCGAAGGTGCGCTCAATTCCAGTCATGGGGCGCGGCTGGCTGGTAAGCGGCTCGCGTTCGGCAGGCAGAGACGCGTCCTCCTCTGCCATGCGAGCGAGTCCGGTTTCGGCCACCGCTCTTCGATCTGGAGCCGGAGCCGGGATGAACTGCGCTTCGACGACGATGGCCTTCGCTCTTCTGCGCTTCTCCATGTCTCTTTGCGCCTTGGCTTTCGCCCGCGCTATCCGCCAATCGCGATAGCGGTCAGCGATCGCGTGCAAAAAAGAGAACCGGGTTTGAAACCACAGTTGCAGAGCCCCGAAGGAAAATCTGGTTGCCAGATAGAGGCCGACGGCAATCAGCGCGAGGCAGACAATGTAGGCGCCGCTGCGATTCAGGTAGCGGACCATGGCGTCGGCCAGAATGCGCCCCGAAAGGCCTTCCACGGGAATGACACGCAGCCAGTGCCAGCGCCATGGCAAAAGTCCGAAGAGCGCCGAGGCGAAAAGGAAGAGCGACGCCGCTCCAATTGCCTTGGCCGCTGCCGCGTCGATCTGCAGCGAGCGGAACCAGCGCCATCCCAGCAAGGCTAGGAATACGGGGAAAAGAAAAACCGCGACGCCGCCCGTCTGTAAGAGCAGGTCGCTGACCATGGCGCCGACAACGCCTACCCAGTTATGCGCCGGATGGCGGGCCGAAACCGCAGCCGCCGTGTTCAGCGAGGGGTCAAGCGGTGAATAGGAAGCCAGGGCGAGGAGAAGAAGGCACGCGGAGACAAAATACAGGAATCCAACCAGCTCATTGAGACGCTTGTTGGAGGTCGGGGTGCAAAGACGAAAAAAAATTCTCATAGGCGTATGGCACGCGTTCCACCCCAACACCCGCAACTACGGCGCCTGTTGAGGACCCGGACACACCTTCACTTCAAAGGCTGTTGTTGCCATTGATGGTGATTCGCCGTGCCCGCTATACGCCAGAGCCAGAAGAGCTATTTGCTGCGAACCGCGTCGCCATTGCAGGCTGCGCGTTGGCCTCAAATGAGCCTTCAGGGTTTTTATTATGCCAAAAAACTTGCCGGGAGGGCAGGCGAAAAAAGGTCAGAGGTACAGGGACGAATCCAGCACGATACCCCGGCCCAAGGTTCCGAGCGGAGAATCTTTACATTTCTTTCGTCTTGTGTCGCGGACCCACATCTGCTAACTGCGGCAGATGTGGGGCACCTAGCGAGGCGCCGCGATTGTGTTGATACGCCGGGCGGCCTAGCTACATCTTCCGCGGGTCTGCTCTAAGGCTTCTGCGATTGGCCCTGCTGTGCCTTGTCGGGAGCTTTCGGGCCTGCCGACGGCAGCTCCTGGCCTTCGTAGGTGATTCGCGTTTTTGAGCCGAAGCGCTTGTAGTTGGTGTACTTGACGGTCTGCCGGACGTGAATGTCGCCGCTAGAGAAGTGCAGAGTATCGTCCGCGCGCGTAAAGGTCGGGAACCAATAGCGCCCGTCGACCTGCTCGCGCCAGGTGGTGAATTTCGGGAACAGGTTTTCCTGTCCTTTCTTTTTCACCACGTCGGGAACGTTCTTGCCGCGGGTCTTCACGATCTGGAAATCCTGGTCGTCGACCCAGATGCGCCCCTCGAAGTAGCGCTGGTTGTGCTCCATCTGCTTGGGGTGGATATCGAAGACGTAGGTGTTCAGCTCGTCTTCCTTCTGCTGGCCAAGATACTTGATGTCGTATTGCGGGATTTCGTCGCTGGTGAGGACGAAAGGCATGCGCTTTTCGATGTCTTCGAAGTCCTCGCGGGTCATGCTGATGCGTTGCAGTGTGCTCTGCGGAGCGAAGACCACGTTCTCGATGCGGCGCCCGCGATCGTCGAAAAGAACGTCAACCACCGACTGGTATTCGCCATCGATCACGCTGCCGTCCAGAGTTTGGACCTTTACGCTTTGCCGCCACGTGTACTGTTCACGCGCTTCCTTGAACTCTTTCTCCTTGCTGGCAAATTTGCGAACGATGTCATCGACGGTAATCTGCTTCGGTTGGTCGGCAAGGAGCGGCCCTTCGCCGCGATCGTCGGCTACGGCGGCAATCGAGAGTACGGCAAGTACACCGATGAAGGGGAGTATTGCTGCGATCCGACGTTTCCAGTTCATAGCACGCCCATATTTGGATGCATTCCACAGCTCGAAGGTGCGGTCCTTGGCCTGCTGGGGATCACCGGGCACCCACCGCTATGTTACCTCTGACGGCTGCGGCGTGCCCGCAGCTTTTGCTAAGGGTGCGCAACCAGATCGGTCCTGGACGCGCTCTGCATCGTCGCTGAAGCGGGTTCAGCCTTTGCCTCGTTTTGCAGCAAACGCTCCGCCGCGGACAAGTGCGCACCGGCCAGCAGCAGCATCCCCACCCAGAAAGCCCAGAAGATGAGCGATACCGAGACATAGAAAGGCCCGTAGACATCCTGGAAGTTGAACAGCGGCAGCAGCGCGGTGTAGGCATACTTTGAAACCTCGAACAGCACGCCAATGACAATGGCTGCCGGCAGCACCGAGCGCGCCGGCACTTTGCCGTTCGGCAGAACCCAATAGATCAGGAAAAACATGGAGATAACGGCGGCGAACCCCGCCAGCTTCAGCATCGGCCAGTCGAAGAGAAACGTCGTGGCCTTGAGGATAAAGGGATGGTTCCCCACCAGCGCCGACATCGCCTCGTCGCTCTTTGCCTTGGCCGCCGCCGAGATCAGAAAAAGCGTTCCGCAGCCGAACGCCAGCCCGAGGGCAACCAACTGGTTGCCAAGATAAGAGCGGTTCTTGCGGATGCCCCACACCTTGTTCAGCGCCACTTCCAGCGGCTCGAACACTCCGGTCGAGCTGATGAGCAGCATGATGAGAGAAAAGATCTGGATGCGGTGGTGAGACGCCAACCGCTGCATGCTCCCGACGATGAAGTCCTGATTGCTGGGTAGAAAGTCCTTGGCCAGCTTAACCACGGCGGCGTAGAGAGCCGGGTAGTGCAGGAGTTTGCTAGTGATGGTCAGGAACAGCACTATGGCCGGAAAAAACGACAGTATAGAGTTGGCTGCGACGGAGAAGGCATAGGTATGCACTTCCGTGGTTGCCAGATACTTTATGGTTGGTATCGCCTGTGTTTTCAATGCCTTGAACATTGCGGGACGGCGCCTTACCTGGGCCGGAGCGCCACCAGGCGAGTCGGCTACGGCCTCGGCCGTCGTCGCCGTCTCGAACGCGCTGGAGGAATTCTCAGGCATTTGCGATATTCCCATCGTAGCAGAGTACCCGGCCCTCCAGAAGCACTGGGGTGCCCGAAAGCCGACCGCTGGACATGTATACGAAAGTGCCATTCTCGGATTTCAGCTCCCGATTTGAAACATTGACGACTTACTCAACGGAAAAAGTTTGCTTAAATCCTGAGTTCCTGCCATGATGCGTAGCTCGGTAGATGCGAGCTTTGCATAGGACGTAGGTTGATGTTTCCCGGAAGTGATTTGAAGCATAAGAGATGGGCTCCGGAGTTTACCGCCAGCGACGCGGCCTGGCGGCGAACTCGGGAGTCCATATTCTTTTGTGAAAATTCTTTTGTGAAAAGCGCTCGAAGAAGCGCCAACTTGCACCATTCGTAACGGTGATGGGCCGTAGTCCGTTGCCGTATGGAGTAACTGTCAACGGTTGGAAAGGAGTTTTCCGTGAGAGAGAAGGGTACTGTTAAGTGGTTCAACGGCGCGAAAGGTTATGGATTCATCCAGCGTAGCACTGGCGAAGACGTTTTCGTGCACTATTCAGTCATACAGGAGACCGGCTATCGCACACTGAACGAAGGCGAAACGGTCGAATTTGAGTGTGTGAAAGGCCCCAAGGGACTCCAGGCGCAGAACGTCAGCAAAGGCTAACAGCGCCGACTTGATTCCAAGCCCTCCTCGCCAAGGGGAGGGCTTATTTGCGCCTGCGGGTTTCGCCTATTGCGGTTTAGGCCGTCGGTCCTATCGCACCGCCTGCATGCAGAAGTAGAGCAATTCCTTCCGCGTCTGCGCGGAGATCCCGAGAAACTCGAAGCCGCAGCGGAAGCCGCTCCGATATTTCACTTCGGCTTGCAGTGTGCGCTCGTCTTCATCGCCGGGCAGCTTGAAGATCAGCATGGCGACGGTGCCCTTGGGCATCTCGCGCGTCATGGTTGCGCCGATGCCGCCTTCGGAAAGCTGGGCCGAACGGCCATGGACTACGGTCTCACGCTCGTTTTCGATGATGACGGCCTTGACTCGAACATCGAGTGGCACGCGCAACGAGCGCCGGCCTTTGGTCGGGGAAGATGGATTATTGGCTATCACGGACCCTTTTGAGTGCTATCTAGTTGTTGCCCAGATGCTGGGCGTATTACTGGCCAAGTTTCATTTAGCAGACTTTTCGGCCGAACGCAAGATATCGAGTGACCAGCGAGCGTGTTCGCTCAATATCGGGTTCTCGGAACGCGCAAAGACCTCTAATGCGGGAATGAAGGAGAGGTCGCCGCTGTTTCCCATGGCGACGATTATGTTTCGCATCAGGCCCTGGTACTTGGCGCGATTCACCGGCGAGCGCCGGAAAGCGGAGCGAAATTCCTCCTCGCTCATGCCTGCCAAGCGGCGCAGCTCCGGGTTCACGAAATGTTTGCGCGGAGCCAGTTCCGCCATCGTCGCCGCGGCCGATTCCGCTGAGAGTTCACCCCGGTCGTCGCTGGAGCGGAGTGTGTGCCGGTTCCAGGGACATACGTCCTGGCAGATGTCGCAACCGAAAATATTGCGGCCGATTCCGGCGCGCAGGCCGGTGGGAATACTGCCGCGTTTCTCGATGGTGAGGTAAGCGATGCAACGGGAGGCGTCCATCTGGTAAGGGAGGGGCAGCGCGCCCGTTGGACAGGCGTCAAGGCAACGGGTGCAACTGCCGCAGCGGTCCGGCGCGGGCAGATCGGGCGGCAGCGGCAACGAGGTCAGCAGAACACCAAGAAAAATCCACGACCCGAGCTGCTGATTGATCATGCAGGTGTTTTTGCCCACCCAACCGATCCCTGCATAGCGCGCCAGGACGCGCTCCACCACCGGTCCGGTATCGACGTAGCACCAGGTTCGCAACGGCTGCGGCGTGCCGGGCAATCCTTCCTGCGCGGCAAGCGCGTTTACGGACGATTCCAGCGCTCGCAGGCGCTCCAGAACCGTGTCGTGATAGTCGGCTTCGGCCCATGCGTAACGGGAGATCCAGCCGAGCGAGCGGTCGCGGCATTCGGTAGAGTAGGGGTACGGGCTGTCATAGTTGATGGCGCACACAACAACCGAGCGGGCCCAGGGCGCAACATTGGCGAGGCTCGCGCGCTTCAGTTGCTGGTCTTTGGTGCGGGCTGCCAGGTAGTTCATCTCGCCGTGGCGGCCTTCGGCAATCCAGCGAGGAAAATACTCAAGCTCGGCAAAATGACCAGCCGGCGCAACTCCGCAGAGATCAAAGCCGGCATTGCGCGCCTGTTGGCTGATCTGCTCCTTCAATGAATTCCAGTCGGCCATTGCCTTGGATCACTTCGATGGGCGAATCCCGCTCTCGCCGCGGGCAGCCGCAGATCAAGGATAACGAAATAGAAGGCGTTTGCCACTACGGACGCGGAATTTGAAGCTGCCGGTCTAGCTGATGCCGAGCTTCTTGACTTCATCGGCGTAGTACTTGCGGTAGAGGATGTCCCACTCCTGAGTGCCTTCAACGATGGTTCGCTTTTGCGATTCGATCTTCTGCCGGGCGGCTTTATCGAGGCCTTCTTCCTCTTCCAGCAGGTGCTCGAGAGCGGCGCGGATTTCCAGCCGGATGGTCTGCGGGTCCTCGACGAAGACCAGTTGCTCGAATTCTCTCAGCGATTCGAAGACGCTCTTGGTGAGCCGGCTCACCTTGTCACGGCTGATTCTCATAGCACCGCCCTGTATTTGCGCACCAACTCGCCCTTCACTCTCTTGAACATCTCCTGATAGTTCGCGCCGCTGCGGCGCATCTCGTCCGAGTAGGCTTCCAGAATGGCGCGAACCTCCTCGTTGATGCGATCTTCGATGCTCAGTTCTTCATAAAGGGACTTGTCGACGCGCTCGACCAGGGCATTCGTGTCCTTGGCTTCCACAAATTGGCCGCCGATCAGGCGTTTGACGATTTGACGAGCCAGATAGTTAACGTATTCTCGGGAAAGGAGCATGTCGTTAGTTAAGAGCAGGAGCTGAAAAAAATTATCTTAGCACATGGCACGTAGGTGAAGGGCTGCCACCTTGCGCGCGGCAGCCAATGCAGCATCCGCCCGCTGGCGAGCTTAACTTTCCGGCGGGGCGATTGCGGGGGAGTATGATGTTGACTTCCGGCTACGCGTCAACGCAGGCAGGGCGAGAGGTCCCAGCAAACGCCAACAGCAGCATTTGCCGGGGATCCCGATTGCCGCAGTGAACCCGGCTGGCGGAGACGTGCAAAGCAGTCAGGCATCTGGTAAAACAGCAGACAGCTCTATGCTCGATGATCTCAGTGCGCTGAAAGACGACATGACCGCCTTCACCGAAGGCCACGGCATGCGCCGCTTCCGTGGTTACGTTCCCGACGAGCTGAACAGCGTCGTCTGGGACAGCGGTGAGAATCCTGAAAGCTGGAAAGATTTTGTCGAGCTTGCGAAAGCCTGCGGCGCGCCATTTCTAGTAATGAACGATGCGACGCTGGAGCGAGCCGACATCGACTATCTCATCCGCCGTCTCGAAAGCGCCAACTACTCCAACGACGAGGACGTGGAAGAAGCGCGCTGGTTGCGCACCTACCTCGGCAAGATCGGTTATATCCAACTGGCTTTTCCGCACCAGGGCGTTATGTTCCTGTTCGAGATCTCCTGCGAGTGGCATGACCGTTACCAGCGGCTGCTCGACCTGGCGGAAGATTTCGGCAGCATCACAATCGACGAGTCCGACTCGGACGACGAGCGCTGACCTTGCGCTGGATTCCCCGACCCTCGGCTTGCCGCACATCGTCACACGCCGGCGCCTTCGTGCATGCTTCCGGGGCAGACGCGGCCTTCCTTCTCCGAACCCCACATTCGCCAACTGCGGGCGGATGTGGGCCACCGCACGCAGACCTACCCCAACATGCCCCGGCCGGCGTTGATGCGTGCGCGCGCGAATTGGCGCAAGCTTTGCAATTGCCGCCCGCGATTGCAACTCTGCTTGCGCGCAGAGGGATTTGCGATGCGGAGGAGGCCAGCCGTTTTCTGAACCCGTCGCTGGCGGATTTGCACTCGCCTTATCTCATGCTTGACATGCGGGCGGCGGTCGAGCGCGTTTCACTGGCCATCGCGCGCGGCGAGCGCGTGCTCGTCTATGGCGACTACGATGTCGATGGCACCATGGCCACGGTCATCCTGAAGACGGTCATTGAGCTGTGCGGCGGACGGTGCGAGTTTCACGTGCCGCATCGGTTGCTGGAGGGCTATGACCTGCGAGACGATGTCATCGAGCGCGCCGCCACCGAGGGAATCCGTCTCATCATCAGCGTCGACACGGGAATAAGGGCCTTTGCCGCCGCCGAGACCGCCCGCAGGTTGAATCTGGACCTCATCGTCACCGACCATCACCTGCCGCAAGTGGGCAAGGAGCTGCCGAAAGCGCTCGCGGTGCTGAACCCGAACCGGGCAGACTGCCGGTATCCGGACAAGGGCTTATGCGGAGCCGGAGTGGCTTTCAAGTTGGCGCAAGCACTGCTGGAGAAGAACGGACACTTGCGCCTGGTGCCTTCGTTTCTGAAAGTGGTTGCCATTGCAACCATCGCCGATGCGGTGCCGCTCACCGGTGAAAACCGCATCTTTGCCAGCCTCGGGCTGCATGAGTTGCGCCGTCCGGTGAATCCGGGCCTGCGAGCATTGCTTGAGGTTGCCAACATCGAAGAAGGGCGCCCGCTCACCGCGACCGAAGTCGCATTCCGCATCGCTCCGCGCATGAATGCGGCGGGAAGAATGGATGTCGCTCGTGCCGTGGTTGACCTGTTCGCAGAGAAAGTCCCCGCACGCGCCCTTGAAATTGCCAAGAACCTGGACCGCTTGAACGGCGACCGCCAGCAGGAAGAAGCGCGCATTCTGGAAGCCATAGCGTCGCAACTGGAAGAGTCGCCCGAGTTCGCCGGCGCCATCTGCCTGGTGCTGGACGGTGAAGGGTGGCACCGCGGAGTGATCGGCATCTGCGCGTCGCGGCTGGTGGATCGCTACCAGCGTCCGGCGGTGGTGATTTCGCGCAACGGAGAAGAGGCGCACGGTTCGGGACGTTCCATTTCCGGCTTTCATCTGCTGGAAGCGTTTGAACACTGTTCCGAACTGTTCACCCGCTTTGGCGGCCACGCCCATGCGGTTGGCTTTGCGTTGCGCTCCGAGCGCGTGCCAGAGTTGCGCCGCCGGCTGATCCGCTTCGCCGAGGAGCGTCTCCGGCCCGAGGACCTGGAGCCCGCGCTCGAATACGATCTGGAACTCCCTTTGCATGAGATCGGACCGCCACTCTGGGATGCGCTCTGTCGCCTGGAGCCATTTGGCGCGGGGAATCCGCAGCCGGTCTTCATCGCACGCAAAGCACGCTCGCTGGCGCCGGCGCGAATCCTGAAAGGCAAGCACCTGAAACTGAAGCTGGCGCGCGGAGTGGACAACAGCTCAGGCTTGGCTCGCGGCATCGAGGCGCTCGGTTGGGGAATGGCCGGCCGGTTCGAAGGCAATCCTTTCGAGGCGGGCCAGTTGCTCGACGTCGCCTTCACCATCGAGCGCAACAGTCATAGCGATTTCGGCGGACACCTGCAGCTTAACCTGCGTGATTGGTCGCGCAGCGATTAGAGCGGTTTCGGAGTAGTACCTAGAGATACTGTATCCGTCGCTGCGGGTGTCATCGTGAGGAGGTTCGCCGCTTTTTGCGAACCGACGTGACGATCTATGTATTTCACCGGGCGTCACGCCAAGGCGGAAAAAGCTAATACATGGACCCTCACGTCGCGTCCTAACAAGTTCCTTCGCTGCGCTCAGGATTTCGCCTGCGGGCTCAGAGCACCCCAGAAAGCCTGGAATCTGGCTTTCCGGGGACCCCGCAGACGCCCGCAAACGGCTCAACCTCAGGGTGACACGCTGGAATAATCGCTCTTGGAATACACCAGCCCTAACCCCGTCAGTTTTGTTTGTGTCCGAGCCCCGGAAACTTGCTGAACCGGTAGCCGATGATTGTTTTGACGAGCAAGTGGTCGGTGCTGCGCGTTACACCGACTCCAACGCCGAAATTGATCTCCCACTTCTCGGAGACGTTCAGGTCGATGGCGGGTATGAACTGTTGTTGCTGTTGCGCGAGCGGGTCGAATCCGGTCATTGGGCCGCAAGCGCCGTAGTATTCCAAGCCCACGCTTACCTGCCGGACGACGTCGTAGCTGAACTTGGCGGCTGGCGCGAACTCGAACCCCTTATGCTGGTTCGCGCCGTGCAGTGATTTTTCCATGGCCGGATTAAACGCCCCGTACCAACGGCCGATTCTTTTGTCGATGATGGGACGAAGTTCGACGGTCCATGTGTCCACCGAGAATTGGCGGCGCTGGTAGCCGATTTCGCTGGAGAGCGCCAAGCCAACGGGCCAGTGCCATTTCTCCGGAACGCGGATGCGAGGCCGTATGTGATCGCCCACCCACTGCCAGCCCTCTCCGTCGCGGGCCGAGGTGAAGACGTAAAACCCGGTTTCGAAAAAGTCGTTGAAGCCATAGGTCAGCTCCAGCGTTTCGTGCAAAGCATGATTGGTTGGGTAAAGCCCGTTCTGGCCTGTCTTTGTGCCCTCAAACGTATAGTTGGTATGAAATTCCATCATCAGATTATGGGGCGGGACCGTTTCCGAGTCGTAGACCTGTATCTCATAGTTGTCCTGAGCCGCAGCGGGAGGGGCAATGGCGACGATCAGCAGCAGAAGCGGGACGAGCAAAGACAGAGGCTTCCAGGATAAATCCTCGCAAAGTTGCGCGGATTGCGGAGGTTTTCGCACGGGCATCCTCGGCGCGCATCCTGCTATCGCTGCAAGCACAGGCCGCGAATACAGGCGAAGCGGCACAAAGGCGATTGGAGTTCCAATTTCGAAAACTCTCCAATGGACCCAACGCCTGCACTGGTTGATGCCGCGGGCAAATTCTATACTGTCTACGATAGCCGGCTGAACAGGGGAATCGATGAGAAACTTTGAAAGCCTCTCCGAACGGGAGGTTCTAGCGCTTGCGATCGAGCTGGAAGAAGAAGACGCGCGAATCTACGCCGATTTTGCCGAAGGACTGCGTGAGAATTATCCCGCTTCGGCCCAGGTGTTCGAAGGCATGCGCCAGGAGGAGTCGATCCACCGGCATCGCCTCTTCGAACTTTACAAGCAGAAGTTCGGCGAACACATTCCCTTGATTCGCCGCGACGACGTAAGAGGTTTCGTCAAGCGCCGTCCGGTGTGGCTATACAAGCCGCTTGGACTCGAGGTGGTGCGCAAACAGGCGAGCGCCATGGAGATGGAGATCCGCCGTTTCTACGAAAAGGCGGCGGCGGTTACGTCGGACGCCAGTTTGCGCCAGTTGCTGGGCGACCTGGCGGAAGAGGAATGGTCGCACGCGATGCGTGCCGACGAGCTAGGGAAGGAAAATCTCCAGCCCGATATCCGGCGCGAAGAAGACAAGGTCAACCGCAGGCTTTTCGTGCTGCAAATCGTGCAGCCCGGGCTGGCGGGCCTCATGGACGGCTCGGTTTCCACCCTCGCTCCGGTCTTCGCCGCCGCCTTCGCCACCAGGAGTTCGTGGGACGCTTTCATCGTGGGTCTGGCCGCTTCGATCGGCGCCGGCATCAGCATGGGCTTTGCCGAGGCGCTCTCCGACGACGGCAGCCTCACCGGCCGCGGCCATCCCTGGATGCGCGGATTGGTCTGCGGACTGATGACTACGGCCGGCGGTATTGGACATACGCTGCCCTTCCTGATCCGCTCCTTTGGAGTGGCCACGACGGTTGCCGTCATTGTGGTTGCCTTCGAGCTGGCAGCCATCTCGTGGATTCGCGCCCGTTACATGGACACACCGTGGCTTTCCGCCACGCTGCAGGTTGTGCTCGGCGGAGTGCTGGTATTCCTGACCGGCATTTTGATCGGAAGCGCGTAAAGGGCTGCTGCGCGTTCAGCACTTTTGTCGCAGGAATCGCGCAACTAGGTGTCGGATTTGCCGTCTAATGGAATATGCATTTGCGTGGGCGTGCCTGGCGGGGAAATCAGCGCGGTTGGTGGCTCTGTTTATGCTGCTTTCTGCTGTTTGCGATGGGATTGGCGCCGGAAGCGGCTGCCATTCCCAAGCAGGCACCGCACAGCTCCGTGGAGTTGATCTCGGAGAATTCGACGGTTGCCGCCGGTACGGATTTCAGCCTCGGTTTGCTGTTCAGGCTCGACCCGCATTGGCATATCTATTGGGTCAATCCCGGCGACTCAGGGGAGCCGCCGCGCGTGAGCTGGCAGTTGCCGCAAGGCTTCACGGCCGATGCCATCCAGTGGCCCACACCCAAGCGCCTGCCGACCGGAACGCTGTTGGATTTCGGCTACGAGCAGCAGGTGTTGTTGCCGGTGCGGGTGCACATTCCCGCCGCAGTTGCTCAGCAGGTGCCGATCCACGCCGCGGTGAGGTGGCTGGTTTGCGGCGATATCTGTATCCCCGCGAAGGCTGAAGTCGATTTATCGCTTCCGGTGGGAGCAAGGCCGATTGTCAATCCGCAGGCTGCGCCGCTCTTCCAGCAGGCGCGGGCGTCGCTGCCTAAGCCGGTCCCTAAGGGATGGAAGCTGAGCTTCGAGGACTCCAAGGACGAGATACGGCTCAGCATCAATTCGGCTGGAAAACTGCGCTCGGCCGTGTTCTTCCCGCTGGATGCGAACGTGATCGAGGACTCCAGCCCGCAGCGCGTGCGGAAGAGCGCGTCGGGCTTTACCCTCTCGCTCAGGAAATCCGATCAGCTCACCGGCCCGCTGACCCTGCTGAGGGGAGTGCTTGCGGACTCGGAATCCCATTCCTATGAAGTCTCCGTGCCTGTGCCGGCAAGCGCCGGCAAAGGCCGAGGATCGAGCAAGTGACCAGGAAAGACAGCGAAAGCAGTGAGGAGGAGAAACGATGAAGCGGAACTTCACTCGGCTCACATTCGTCTTTGCATTGTTGGGCCTGACCGCAGCCGCGTTTGCGGTTCGCGTGGGCGAGCAGGCGCCAGACTTCAAGGCGGTGGACAGCAACGGCCAATCGCGCGCGCTCTCGCAGCACAAGGGCAAGTATGTGGTGCTGGAATGGCACAACAACGGCTGTCCGTACACGCGAAAGCACTACGAGAGCGGCAACATGCAGAACCTGCAGAAAGAGTGGACCGCGAAGGGAGTCGTCTGGTTCACCGTGATCTCTTCCGCTCCGGGCACGCAGGGTTATGTGACCGCCGCCGAAGAGAATGCGTACCTGAGAGAGATGAAGGCTTCGCCGACGGCGGCACTGCTGGACCCGCAGGGAACGCTGGGCCACCTCTACAACGCCAAGACGACGCCGGAGATTTTCATCATCGCGCCCGATGGCAAGCTGGTCTACCAGGGGGCCATCGACGACCATCCGACGAGTGATGCCAGTGACATCCCTAAGTCGAAGAACTACCTCTCCGTGGCGCTCACCGAGTCGATGTCCGGAAAGCCGGTGGACGAGCCGTCCACGCGCTCCTATGGCTGCTCGGTGAAGTACGCGCACTAGCCTGCATTATTCATGGGTGGAGCAGGCCTTCAGGCCTGCGCTACCCAAGCACAGAGCCTTCGTGAATAATCCCGGCCGGAAGGCATAGGACGAGCTAGCGTTTGATCTCGATTGGCCGCCGATCATAGAAGGATACGGTGGCCGTTATTCCCTGTCGGTTGTCGAACGACTCTTTCGAAACCGGGAAGCTGACCATAACGCTGCCTGAAATCCGGTCGCCTGGCGCGATGCGGGACTCACGGGTCAACCCGGTGATGGAGTGTTGCCGCAGCTCCGGAAACGCCTGGAAGTAGCGTTCGAAGTCAGACACCGAACCGAAGTCATCGCTGAACTCGCCTTTGCCGGTTCGGATCGTGATCTTCACATTCTTCAGAAAGAGCGGTTTCTTGGAGATATTCGTCAGGCTGAGTTGCACGGTGGCAAGCGCAATATCCTGACCCGGAACGTTGACGGCAAACGCCTGGTCGATGCTTCCGGAGGCGACCGGCGTGGGGCGCAGGAAATACGCGGCCGCGCCGATGGCAACTGCCAGCAGCACCATGGCGATGATCACCGGACCCGCCGAGGGCATGGTGTGCTTGAAGCTGTCGAACTCCTCGGTCATAGGCACATGACCGGCATCGTCCGGATCGGAACTCGGATTGGGCCCTGGATTTGACAAGGGACTGGCCATCGTTCCTCCTTGCTCCGGCCGCTCATGCCGGATGAGCTACGGCGGTTGAAACTCTCCGCACAATTGTAAGATGCAGGGCCCGGTATTCCAGGGTTCCCGAGCTGCCGCCGATTTACCCCCGTTTGATGGCGGCAAGCAGCTTGTCGACGGGCAAGGTATTCAGCACGTCGGAAGCAGTCAGCCAGGCGCGGCGCGCCTGTAGAACGCCATACTTGAGCTTTTCGAAGTGCGACGTGTGATGCGCGTCGGTGTTGATGAGTATCTTCACTCCGCACTCGCGCGCCATGCGCAGATGCACATCGCAAAGATCGAGCCGGTCGGGATAGGCGTTCAACTCCATCGCGACCTTGCCGGCGGCGGCCGCTTTGAGCACCGCGTCGAGATCGAAATGATAAGCGTCGCGACGCAGCAGCAACCGGCCGGTGGGATGACCGATGGCGGTGACGTAACGATTCTCGACGGCGCGCAGCAGACGCTCGGTCATCTGTGCCGGCTCCTGGTTGAACGCCGAATGTACGCTGGCAATCACGACATCCAGTTGCGCCAGGGCGGAGTCGTCCAAGTCGAGCGCGCCGTCTGCCAGAATGTCGACCTCTATGCCGGCCAGGATGGTGATTCCCTCGATCTGCTCGCTGGCGCGGCGAAGCCGTTGCGCGTGCTCTACGGTGCGCTTCTCGTCGAGACCGTTGGCGAACGCCAGGTTTTTCGAGTGCTCGGTAATAGCGATGTACTGGTAGCCGCGCTCGCGCGCGGCCAGCGCCATTTCTTCGATAGTGCAACGGCCATCGGTTTCCACGGTGTGCATGTGAACTTCGCCGCGAATGTCTTCCAGGCGGACCAGTTGCGGCAAAGCGTGCTTTTCGGCGGCTTCCAGCTCACCGCAGTTCTCGCGCAGCTCGGGAGGAATCCAGTCGAGGCCGAGTTTGCCGTAGATTTCCTCCTCGGTGGCGCTGGCCGCCAGTTGGTTGTCTTCGAGCGTGAACAAGCCGTACTCGTTGAGCGTGAATCCGCGCTTCAGGGCGCGCTGACGCAGGGCCACGTTGTGCGCCTTGGAGCCGGTGAAATATTGCAAGGCGGCGCCAAACGAGTCCGGCGGAAGAATGCGCACGTCGATTTGCATACCGCTGCGAAGCTTGAAGCTGACCTTGTTCTCGCCGCGTGCCAGCACATCGGCAATGCCGGGGAACTGGAGAATACGGTCGATAAGCGCGTCGCGCTCCGCCGGCTGCGCGCAGCAGCGCCCGGTGATGAGCAAGTCGAGATCGCCCACCGTTTCGCGGCCGCGACGCAGCGAGCCTGCCGGAGTCATCGTCTCCACTCCGGGCATCTGGCCGATGTGCTCCATTAACTTGGCTGCCGTGCGATCGGCTTCATCAAGATGGAAGCGGCCTGAAATGCCGCGATAGGTGGCAATCGCCTTCAGGATTTTCTGCTCGGTCTTCTCGCTCATGCGGGGCAGGCCGCGCAGCTTGCCTTCGCGCGCCAGTTGCTCCACACCGGTCACGTCGGAAACCTGAAAATTCAACCAGATCAGGTTGACGGTTTTTGGACCGAGTCCCTGGATCTTGAGCAACTCCAGCATCGACGGACGGTATTTTTCCAGTAACTGCGCGTGCAGCTTCAGATCGCCTTCCTGCGATATCTCTCGCAGGTTCGCGGCCATGCCTTTGCCGATGCCGGGAATTTCCAGCAGTTTCTTGGGATCATCGATCAGCTCGGCGACCTGCCTCGGCAACGCTTCAATGGCTTCGGCGGCATTGCGGTAGGAACGTATGCGAAACGAATCTTCGCCCGCGATCTCCATCAGATCCGCGGTCTCGATCAGGATATTGGCGATGCCCTTGTTATCCACGCGTCTCTGCCCCAACACGCGCAACTGTGACCTCTTCTGAGATGTACGACACAAGCATCACGATCTGCGCCGCCGTAGCCAACGGCTTCACCGGCGGCGCGTGCCGGGGACCCTGCCTCCACCCCTGAATTCTAGAGCAACCGTCTAGTGTAGTGCTTCACAAGTCGAGTAACTTAACAGAGGTGTCATTCTGAGCCGAAGCGCCGCGCGCCAGTGGCCGGAGCAGCCAAGCTGCGCACCCTTCCACCCCAACAAGCCAACAACGGGCTTGTCGGGGACCCCGGCCCGATGTTGCGTTCGACAAGCAAGAAGCTATTCAGGCGGAGGCGGAGAATCCATGTATTTCGACGCCGGGAAAATGCATAGATCCTTCGCTCCTCCACCCCAGCGACGGCAAAAGCGGCCGTCGCCGGGGACCCCGGCTCGCTCAGGATGACATCCAAAAGAGGGCAGGGAATAACGGCCCATCTGTTTGACGCACTACACTGGCGACACGCAATCGTATCTTGCGGGCGGATCCTGCAAAAAACAAAACCCAGCCACTCGGCTGGGTCTCGCGATTAACGCCGGCTCACTCGAAGTCAGGCGACTTTGGTGACGTTGCCGGCCTGGGGGCCCTTCTGGCCCTCGACGATTTCAAATTCAACCTCATCACCTTCCTGCAGGCTCTTGTATCCCTCGGAGGTGATGGCGGTGTAGTGAACGAAAACATCGGGTCCACCATCGCGGCCGATAAAGCCGAACCCCTTAGCGTTGTTGAACCATTTAACGGTTCCCTTTAGACGAGACACTTGCTAATTCCTCCGTGCTACTTTCCGGCCGAAGCCGCTTCAGTCTCAACAAGCATGAGACCAAACCTACACGGATAGATTCCTGTTGAACGATCCGGATTGGGTGGGACTTGTCAAGACCGCAAACCGATGTTATTGCGGGCAAGCAATGTTGTCAAGTTGGTACACAGTTTCAAACCCTTGAAAATCAAGGGATCCAGCAGCGCAGGACGGTGCCGCGGAAGCGCTGAGACGGTTAACCAAGCTGCGGCAAAAGAGGTTTCAGGCTGCGGCGTGTTTTCCGCAGCCGGTCAGGTCTGTGAGCGAAACTTCTCGAGCCAGAGTACGCCGGCCATCGTCTTGGCATCCAGGATTTTGCCAGACATGACCATTTTGACCGCCCGCGAAAGCGGGAAGAAACGCGCCTGAATCACCTCGTCCTCTTCCGGTTGGGCCTTGCCCTGAGTTAGTCCTCGGGCGAGGAATAGCGCCATCGTTTCGTCGAGAAATCCGGGGCTGGAATAGAATGAAGCCGCGTTTTTCCAGCGCTTCGCCGTGATTCCGGTCTCTTCCAGCAACTCCCGCCTGGCTGCGGCCAGCATATCTTCGCCTTCGTCAATCCGGCCCGCGGGCAATTCCCACAGCTCGCGCGCCGCCGCGTAGCGAAACTGCCGAATCAGCAACACCCGCCACTGCTCGCGCGTGTCATCGACGGCCATCACCACGACCGAGCCAGGATGACGCACCACGTCGCGACGCACGGTCACCCCGCTGGGTTCGCGCACCTGCTCGGAAGTCACATAGAAAATTGGCGCGCGAAATACAACTCGCGACTTCAAAACCTTGGCGGGCGAAGCAGCTTTTCCGGAAAACCCGGCGGAGTTTACCTTTGCGGTTTTACTGCGCGGCGTAGTCTTACGAGCCATGGTTGGCGCCTAGGTGATCAGGTGACCCATCTTTTCGCGCTTGGTACGCAGATATCTCGCGGAGCGCGGATGCGAATCGACCTGCGCCGACACCCTCTCCACCTTGATTCCAGCCTGCTCGACGGCGGCGATCTTTTCGGGATTATTGGACATCAGTTTGACGTGTTTCACGCCCAGCGTGGTGAGGATCGCGACAGACAGGTTGTATTCGCGGCAATCGGGCTTGAAGCCAAGTTTTTCGTTGGCTTGGACGGTGTCGAGTCCGCCGTCCTGCAATTCGTAGGCTTGCAGCTTGGCCATTAAACCGATGCCGCGGCCCTCCTGCTGTTCGTAAATGAGGATTCCACGGCCGAGTTTACCGATTTTTTCCAGCGCCATTTCAAGCTGTGCGCGGCAGTCACAGCGATTCGATCCGAATACGTCTCCGGTAAGGCACTGCGAGTGAATGCGCACCAGCGGCGGCTGCGAGTGAATGTCGCCCATGACGAGAGCGACGGCGGTTTCCCGGCGGCGTTCGAGATCGGCGGGGGAGTCGTTGGCGTAGCGGACGGAGCTTGTAAAGTAGCCTTCAAAGCCGAAGATCCGAAATTGCCCCCAGCGAGTTGGGAAGTCGGCCTCGGCAATTTTTTTGATCGAATTCACGCTACTAATTATAAACGCGTCAGAGTTGAAAGATGTGACCTGGAACACCAACGAGCGGTGGTAGGCGTGACAGCAGAGGATTGCCTCTACCCCGCTACGCGCAAATGCGGCGCGTAGTAGGTGTCCCCGGCTTTACCTGCGGAGCGGCTGGCTGGTAAGATACATGTCAGATACGCCTTCGAGCATAGCCAACGCGCGCTTGCGAGGGGTGTGTGCTGGACGGGGCTATAGCTCAGCTGGGAGAGCGCTGCAATCGCACTGCAGAGGTCGTCGGTTCGATCCCGACTAGCTCCACCAAATTCTTTCAGCGGCTTGCAGTTTCTGAGTCACCCAGACTTGATTGCGGTGTTGGCCGGAACGGGGTAAGGGCGTAGTATCTAAATAGACATCTTCATACGCATCTCTGCTTGCCCTAAAACCGGGGTGGCTCCTGTGCGCATCCAGGTGCCGGTTCTTGGAACGGCGCGCAAAGCCTATCATCAGCATCCGGCCGCGAGCTGCCGCTCATTGGTGTTCTGGAGGGCCAGCCCTCCGGGACGGGGTACGGGTCGGCGGAAATCACCACGTGCGGCACGCCCAGGAAATGTTTTCTTGACGATCTCCGTCAACTCCACGTGATAGGAGTATCGATGCCGGATGCGGTTGGCAACTACGTGTTCTCAATCCAGGCAGAGCCTTTCCATAGAGAGGTGCGCTACCACTGGATGATTTGCTCGGCGCAGAACCCTGACCAACTGGTGTCCTGGGGGCATTCCTCGACGCGGGAACTCGCCGAGGCCGCGGCGCGGAACGAGATCCAAGACTTGTCTTCCGGGCTGACGCAAGGCGGGCGCGTGACCGGCGCGAAAAGCCAGATCATTCGTCGCCGCTGACTTCTCACAAACGGATTGAACTGCTAGATGCGATTCGGGCCGCTACCTGCGGCAGCGGCCCGAGACTTTTCTTCTTACGCGTGCTCTTTGCGGAGTTTTTTGCGGGCGCGTTTGCGCGCTAACGCCTGCTTCAGACGGGCCTTCTCGCCTGGCTTCAGATAGTAGGAGTGACGCTTCACTTCCTTGATGATTTCGTCCTGCTGCACCTTGCGCTTGAAGCGGCGCAGGGCGTTGTCCACCGACTCTCCCTCTTGCAGTCGAATCTCCGCCAAACTCTCACCCCCAACCGTTCTACTTGAACCTGGAGACGTAGTGCTTACACGAATACTTCTCCCGGCATGCGAAAGAGCGTGCGGGACGGAAGCGTGTTCCGGGTTGGCCGGGACTCCACGATTGCCGCGTCTAGGCTGATCTGCTTGCGCGCTATTTTGAGTTTTAAAATGCGCTCGATATGGCGCAGTTCAACCACCTCGACACCCGAAACCAAGGTTGAAGCGCGGCCGCAGGCGCCGGCGCGTCCGGTGCGGCCGACACGGTGAATAAAATCTTCCGGCATGGCCGGCAGGTCGTAGTTGATCACATGGGCAACGTCGTTCACGTCGAGGCCGCGCGAAGCTACGTCGGTGGCAACCAGCACTTTGAAACGGCCTTCGTCGAAGCCGCTGAGTGCGCCGATGCGCTGTGCCTGAGAGCGGTCGCCGTGGATCATGGCCGCCGCGAATCCGTCGCGCACAAGATTCTTGGCCAGACGTTCGGCGCCCCGCTTGGTGCGGGCAAATATCAGTGTTTGTCCTTTTTCGGCGTAGAGAAGCTCGCGCAGAACGCCGGGTTTCTCTGCCGCGGCCACCTCAAACGCCTGCAGCTCTACGCTTTCCACAGGCTTCAGAATCGAACCCAAGGCGATGCGCACGGGATTCTTTAAGTAGTCATTGACGAGTCCCGCGACGGATGCTTCCAGCGTAGCCGAGAAGCACATTGTCTGGCGCTGCTGCGGCAGTTGTCCCACAATGCGGCGGATTGACGGCAGGAAGCCCATATCGAGCATTCGGTCGGCTTCGTCCAGCACCAGAATGTTGACATGCTGCAAATCGGCCAGTTTGCGGCCGAGGAAATCTTCCAGTCTGCCAGGAGTGGCAACGACCAGTTGGGCGCCGGAGCGTAGCGCCTGAAGCTGTTTCTTCTCCGGTACCCCGCCCATTACCAGGGCAGCGGGCGCCAGCTTGTGGCTGCGGACATTGTCGTAATGCTCGCAAACCTGCATGGCAAGTTCGCGCGTCGGCACCAGAACCAGCGCCTCGATGCGGCGCGAGTTGCTGGTTGCCAGCCGCTCGATGATAGGCACCAGGAAGGCAAGAGTCTTGCCGGTTCCGGTCTGGGCGGTGGCCAGAATGTCCTTACCTGCGAGCGCGTGTGGAATGGTGGCGGCCTGGACGGGCGTGGGTGTTGAAAATTGTGCTGCAGCAAGCTTCTGCTGAAGAGCAGAAGACAGAGGCAATTCAGAAAACTTCATCATGCGAATCGTTGAGTTCTTTCTTTCTCGAGGGGCGCCTCGCGACGCGCACTCATAGGGAGGCGATTCGCGAATAAGACTAGGGATGCCGCTCAGTTTCAGTTGTGGCCGCTGAGTTGTACGGGGTAGCAGAAGGGCGGGAACTCGAGTCGCTAGATCGAACCTTCGCACCACTGAAGAACCGTGGTCAGTAGCTTTCCTATTCAGTATACCACCACCTGGCATAAACGGCTCGGGTGGGGCAGGATGTGCGATCAGAAGTCGTTGAAGTCCAACGCCAAAGGCTGGCCATCTTCGTCATACGAGATAACCGGATTACCACTGCGTTCAACCGGCGTTTCTTCCTTAACTTCCAATTTACGTTGTTGTTTCTTTTGTAGCTTTTCTACCCGTTTTTCCTGACGGGCACGTTCTTTCGAGCGTTTGGTGAACGACGGTCGAGAGTTTCCGGCCATTGATGCTCCTGTCGCAAGAGGTTGTTGCTCTAAAGAGAGCCCGGAGCCGCTGCCCCAGGTTCCCCCAGATTCAAGTTTACAGGACTTCGACGTTTTCCGCCTGTAGCCCCTTCGGCCCCTTCGTCACCTCGAACTGTACCGATTGCCCTTCTTGAAGACTGCGGAAGCCGTTCGACTTGATGGCCGAGAAATGCACGAAAACGTCTTCGCCATTCTGGCGCGCTATGAAACCAAACCCCTAGGCATCGTTAAACCACTTCACTGTTCCTTGTTCCACTGTGTTGTACCTTATTCCCTTTTCCTGGAGATTCGGCTGGAAGATTTTGCTGGCACTAAGAGGTGGAGTCACAGACCGAATCGGCTGGCCAACTCAAAATCGCGCCTCAAACTTCGCGACCTCCACTAGATAGGATGCTACACGAAGGCGTGAGATTCACCAACCGGCGCAATTTGTGGGACAGAAAGCCATTCTTTGCCCGCTTTTGGCAGTTGACAATCGAATGCTCAACGCCTACGGTAGAATCTGAGCGAGTAGTTCTGCCCTCTTTCAGGTTCTCTGAAGCTAAGTCAGGGTATCTGAAGCCCACTCTCCCTTAGCGTACTAGCCCAGCACTCAATGAGCCAAAGCAGAAGCGTTTCGCCGAGCGCGCGACTCCTGTCGAAGTGGCGGAGGATGCGGCAAGTCCGGGCATTCAGTGCGGCCCCAAAATACTTACCGCAGCCCTTCAAGGCGGTAGTTAGCGACTGATTACCGGCGGGTGCTCGGCTTGGTGAGTTGGCCATGGCATCACGGCTTGGCCTCATTGCGGCATCTAACGAATTGCAAAGGAACTGGACCAACATGAAGATTTTTGTCGGGAACTTTAGTTTCAGCATGACCGAAGCAGAGCTTCGTTCACTTTTTCAGCCCTTCGGCACCGTCGACAGCGTTTCACTGGTAACCGACCGCGACACCGGCCGCTCGCGCGGATTCGGATTCGTCGAGATGGCAAACAAGGACGAAGCCACCAAGGCCATTGCGGCTTTGAACGGCCAGGACTCAGGCGGACGGCCGCTCACGGTCAATGAAGCGCGACCCAAAGTGGAGCGCGGCGGCGGCGGTTCACGCGGTGGCGGGCGAGATGACTATCGCGGCCATGCGCGTCAACCTCGCGAACCTCGGTGGTAGGGCTCGGGGACGCGGAGAAGCAGCGGACCCAGGGAATGGCTAAGCGTGTGCGGCAAAACAACGGGGGAGGCGTCCCCAATCTCGTTGAAATGTCGACTGTAACCTGTGATCAGTGTGGCGCTCGGTTCGCCATCGGCCATCGTCTGTTCTTCCAGGATGCTGAGCTTGCAACCAGGCAAGCTGTTTGGCTGGGAGAGCAGCTCGTCTGGGATCACATTCAGGAAAATAAGCACCGGGGTTCGATACGCTTGCCCGCGTCCAACGAGATGAAATAAAGGCACGGCAGCCGTGCGCTGGAGCACTTCGGGGCAAGTCATAGTCCGCTGGTGTTGTCCGCGAGCGCCGGTTGTGTGCAGTCTTCCCGGAAGGCGATATCTGAGCGATCCATGGATCGTTCAGGGCGGTGTTTCCGGCAGGTGCGGACGGTGTCCTAACTCGTTGATTCTGTTGCGGTTTCTGGCACAGCCCTGGATCAGGTGCTGGCCGCCCGTTCTCCTCAAACTTTCCCTTTAAGTTAAGGCCGCGCAACCCGGTGCTCACCGCCGAGCTGCCGCTGATGTCCGTTGCGAAAGGCTTTCTTTTCAGCCACAATTCCGAAGACGAAATTCATGCGGCCAAGTAGCTGCAGGAAGGCGTTGCGCCCAGTGCCGGCGGGGCACGGGAGTGCCTGCTTAGGCACCGGTTCGGCCAGAGGCCGGGGAGAACGCAACTTCTATGGACCACACAAGAAAAGGGTATCGGTGGTGGGTAATTTTCCTGCTTTTTTGCGGCACGTTCGTGAATGCAGTGGATCGTGGCAGCCTCGGCGTTGCGGCGCCCTCGATCATGAAGGAGTTGCACCTTAATCCCGCGATGATGGGAGTTGTGCTCTCGGCTTTCTTTTGGACTTACTTTGCCATGAATATTCCTTCCGGAGCCCTGGCCGACAGATTCGGAGCCAAGGCGACTCTCGGTTGGGCGGCCTTCGTGTGGTCGTTTCTATCGGCGCTTACCGGCATGGCGCACAGCTTCGTGCAATTGGTGCTATTCCGAATCGGGGTGGGAGCCGGCGAGGCGGCGTTGCAGCCGTGCAACGTCAAGGTGGTCAAGACCGTGTTCCCCACGGAGGAACGCGGCACTGCGATCGGCATCTTCAACGCAGGCATACGGCTGGGGCTGGCCGCCGTGCCGGTGATGATGGCTTACCTGATTCACGCCTACAACTGGCGGGTGGCGTTTTATGTTACCGGCGCCGGAAGTCTCGTGTGGGTCGTGCTGTGGGTTTATTTCTACAAACAGCCGGAGGCCGAATCGAATCGAGAGGGCGCCAGCAAGGAAAGAGTGCCTTGGCTGGAGTTGCTGAAGCACCGGTCGATCATCGGGCTGATGTTGTGCAAATTCTTTCAGGAATACCTGTACAACATGTTTATCACCTGGCTGCCTGCCTACCTGGTGATGGAACGCGGCTTCACCATCCTGAAAATGGGCTGGTACGCGTCGCTGCCGTGGGTTGTGACTTTCTGTGCCTTGCCGCTGATTGGGCTGCTCTCGGACACCTTGATCAAACGCGGTATGAGCGTGACCAAGTCGCGCAAGGGGATGATCATTATCGGCCAGTTTATTGCGGCGATCATTGTATTCGCCCCGTATGTGAGCAGCGCAAAGGTCGCCATAACCCTGCTGGTTGTGGCCTTGGTTTGCGAATCCGGTGCGAGCACTGTCTTGTGGGCCGCCTGCGCGGAGATCGCTCCCAAGAACACATCGGCCTCCGTCTCCGGCATTATGAATACCGCGGGTGCCTTGGCCGGCATCGCTTCTCCCATCGTTACCGGCGTTCTGCTGAAGCTGACCGGGAACTTCCAGCGGGCCTTTCTTGTCGCCAGCCTGATGATCGTGTTTGCGGCGTTGTCGATGTGGTTTGTGGTCGGCAGCGTTGAACAAATCGAACTCAAGAAAGACAAGCGAAACCTGGCCGCGCAGCCGGCATAAAGAAGCGCACTTGTGTCTTGGCGTTGCGGGGAACCCGATGCTCACAAACTATCGCGGAATCGGAGCCGGAACCGGCTTGCCCGCGAAGTATGCTTCCAGATTGGCGAATGCCAGGTCTCCCATGGCCTGCCGCGTCTGGGCCGTGCCGCTGGCAATATGAGGCGTCAGCACAACGTTGTCCATGGTCAGCAGCTCCGCCGGAACATTCGGCTCATCGGCAAAGACATCCATCGCGGCGCCGCGAATGGTGTGTTTGCTCAACGCATCTATCAGCGCGGCTTCATCGACCAGCGAGCCGCGAGCGATGTTGATCAGGAACCCCTCCGGGCCAAGCGCGTTCAGAACAGCGGCGTTCACCAACCCGCGGGTCGTCGGTCCGCCGTAGGCGGCGGCAACCAGGAAATCCGTGTTGGCGGCGAGGTCGAGCAATGAAGCGTAATAGCGGTAGCTCACGCCCGGTTTTTCGCTCAGATCGGTGTAGGCGATCCTCATCCCGAATCCTTCGGCGCGGCGCGCCACCGCGCTGCCGATTCGTCCCAATCCGATGATGCCCAGCCGGCTGCCGCTTACCTTGCGGGCCAGCCGGTAGGCGCCAGCCTTCCAACTGCCGTTACGAAGGAATCGCTCGGCCGCTGGAATTTCACGCGCAACCGACAAGATCAGCCCCAGGCAAAGATCCGCGACGTCATCGGTCAGCACATCGGGCGTGTGGGTGACGACGATGCCGCGCTCATGCGCAGCCTGGACGTCAATTCCGTCGTAGCCAACGCCGAACACCGAAATAATCTCCAGCGCCGGAAGCTGCGCGATGAACTCGCGCGTCACCGTCGATATGGCTCTGGCGGCAATGCCGCGTACTTTTTTGGCGAGCGAAACAAAGGCGGCGGGATCCAACTGCTGGACGCGATCGTGAAACGAAAAAGCCGCGCGCAGGCGATCTTCGTAAAAAGCGGGCAGCTTGTCGACCGCAAGAATGTCGGGTTTCATGGTTCCAGGCTCCTGGATTCGAGTCGGGCAAGCACCTAGTCGGCGACGGTGGCCATTCGCCACCCGTTGCAGCCGCAGAGGTTCGTAAATTCGTTGTTCCTCCTTCAGTGTACCAAGCGAACCTGCGCGAGAGCCCGGGCCGTGAGCGTGCGCGAATGTGCCGGTTTCTGCTCACCTCAGCCGAGCACAAACCTTGCTTCCGTTTTCCGCATCTGTTTAATAGCGCTACAAGTTATGAGCCCACAAGGGACTGCGCTAGCTATTGCAGCGGATGGGATGACCGTCGCCCACCTTTTCACAATCAAATAGGGATCGATGGCACACGGCAAAAACAGTTTCTGGAGCGGGTGGCACGAACGCCTGGCGGCGCTCGGCCAGATTCCGCCTGTCCTGAAAATCGTGTGGGAGTCCGGGCCGGCGGTCGTCACCTTCGGCATCATCGTCCGGGTTTTCAGCGCTCTGCTGCCGATTGCTCTGCTAGGCGTCAGCAAGCTGATTATCGACAACATCGTCAACGTCGTCGCGCATCACCAGCCGGTCTCCAACCGATTCTGGTGGTTGGTGGCGGCGGAATTCGCGCTGGCGGTGACGAGCAGCATAGTCACGCGCATTCTTGATTACCTGGACTCGCTGCTGGCTGACAAGTACACGCGCCACGTCAGCATTGCCGTGCTGAGGCATGCCGCGCAGTTGGACGTGATTGCCTACGAGGACCCGGTGTTCTATGACCGGCTCGAGCGCGCTCGCGTGCAGGCGACAGACCGGCTTGGGATGATTCAGTCCATCGGCCGGCTGGTGCAGCAGGTGATCACGACGCTTTCGCTGTCGATCTCCATTGTTTACTTTTCTCCATGGCTGCTGCTGGTTTTGATCGCCGGAGTGATTCCCGCTTTTCTCGGAGAAAGTCACTTTGCGTTTCTCGGTTATGCCAAGAACTTCCGGCAAACTCCCATCCGGCGGCAACTCGATTACCTGCGCATCCTGGGGGGCAGCAAGGAAGCCGCCAAGGAGCTAAAGCTATTCGGACTGAGCGGCTTCATCACCGGGCGGTTTGCGAAACTTTCCGACGAAATCTATCGCGAGAACGTCGCGCTCTCCCGGCTGCGATTGCTGGCCGGAATGTTCCTGTCGGTTCTCGGAACGCTCGGCTATTACGCCGCGTACGCGTGGGTAATCTGGCGTACTCTGTTGGGCATTCTCTCGGTTGGCACCTTGTACTTTCTGGCGGGCGCAATTCTGCAGGCAAGCAACAACATTCAGCAGATCTTCTCGACTCTGTCCGGCATCGCGGACCAGGCGCTGTTCCTGACCGACCTGCTTGAGTTCTTCCAGATGGAGCCGACCATCCGCTCCAAGCCGGACGCGCTGCCTGCGCCGCGGCCCATTGTGCGCGGCTTCGAGTTCCGAAACGTCTCGTTCCATTACCCCGGCAGCGACAGACTCATTCTGCAGGGTCTCGATTTTCATTTGCGCCCCGGCGAGCGGGTGGCGCTGATCGGCGAGAACGGACAGGGAAAGACCACCATCGTCAAGTTGATCACTCGCCTCTACGATCCCACCGAGGGAGAGATTCTCCTCGACGGGGTCGATCTCCGGGAATACAGCCTCGAAGATCTGTACAAGGAAATCGGGGTCATCTTTCAGGATTTCATGCGTTACGAAATGACCGCGCGCGAAAATATAGCGGTCGGACGGATTGAGCAGCTTGAGGATCTGAATTTGATTCGGGCCGCCGCCCACAAGAGCCTGGCCGATGAGGTGATCGCGAAGCTCTCCGGCGGCTACGAGCAGATGTTGGGAAGGCGCTTTAACGATGGCGTGGACCTCTCCGGCGGCGAGTGGCAGAAGCTGGCGCTGGCACGTGCTTATCTTCGCGACGCACAACTGCTTGTGCTGGACGAACCGACAGCCGCACTGGACGCACGCAGCGAAGCTGAAGTTTTCGAGCGATTCGCCGAACTCACGCAGGCCAAGATGGCGCTGTTCATTTCGCACCGTTTCTCAACCGTGCGCATGGCCGACCGCATTGTCGTGCTCGCCGATGGACAGATTGCCGAAGACGGCAGTCATGGCCAGTTGATAGCGCTTGGCGGACGCTACGCCGAATTATTTGAATTGCAGGCCGCCAGCTACCGGTAATTTTTTGGACTGATATGCCGCAGAACCCTCACGTTGAATTGGCCGAAGCTTCCGAAAGATTCTTCGGCTCCGTCGGGCAGGATGGCGCTCACGATGCCGCACTGATAGTGGCTCGCGCCGCCGCATGTGCCCGGTCGCTGGTCTGGCTGCCGGACGTCCGGGCCCCGCGGGGCTTCGCGGAGCGATTGCAAATGCTGGCTCGCGAGCTAGGCAAACTGGTTGCCGTTCTAGAGAAGCCTTCGGAGACGGGCGACTCGGAGGAGTGGCGTTGTCTCCGCGATAACGTTCACCTGCTGCGCTCGATGGCGGCCAGGCTGCCGGAAGCGGAGCGCACACTTGCATCATTGCCTAACGTGGTGGCAGACAACGGGCAGGTCGGGCCCCGCGTCATTGCCATCGCCGAAGACCTATTCAGTTCTCTGGCCAATCGTTTTGTCGACTCTGACGTGAGCACGTATTTGCGCGCATTTCAGGGCGTAACCGTTCTCCCACTGAAAGAACTGCAAGCGCTGCCGGCGGCCTTCAACGCGGTGTTGCTGGAGCGAATCGCGACACTTTCCCGCCTCCTGATGGCAAATAAAGAAGCGGCGGGAACACGCATCTGCATTCACAGCTTGCGGGAGATCGCCCAGGCGCCCTGGAGGGAGTTGCTTGAGCCTCTGATCGTTTTTGATCAGGTGCTGCGGCAGGACCCGGCAGGTGCGTACGCGCATATGGATGTTGACACGCGGGAGATGTACCGCCGGGCCGTGGTCCATCTCGGGGCACACTCGGACTGCTCGGAGTTGGAGATTGCCCAGCAGGCGCTTGCCCTCGCGCGCGAGTCGCAACGGCAAAGCGAGGCCGATCCTCGCGTCGCCGTTCGCCGTTCGCATGTGGGCTATTACCTGATTGCCGAGGGCAGGGAAGTGCTGCGCAGACGCGCCGGTGTGCATCTCCCCTGGAACGAGCAGGCGCAGGAGCTTCTACGCCGCTACGCGGATGAGTTTTACCTCAGCGGTATTGAAGTGCTGACGTTCGCGATCGTGATCGCCATCATCTGGCGCGGTATCGAGGTCTACTCGCTTTCCGCGATCTTTTTTTGCGTGCTAGCGCTGCTTCTTCCCAGCAGCCAGAGCGCAGTTGAAGTGATGAATTACCTGGTCACTTCGCTGCTGCCGCCGCGCATTCTGCCCAAGCTGGATTTCCAGAATGGCATCCCGGACGACTGTCTCACCGTGGTCGCGGTGCCGACATTGCTGCTCGACGAAAAACAGGTGCGGCGGTTGGTGAACGATCTGGAGGTCCGCTATGTCGGCAACATGAGCGCAAACCTGCACTTTGCGCTGCTGACGGATCTGCCCGATTCCGCCTCGCCTCCCAGTGAAGGCGATCCTCTGGTCTACCTCTGCGGCAAGCTCATTCGCGGACTCAACGACAAATATCGCGGAAACGGCGCCGGCACTTTTGCCATGTTCCACCGCGATCGCGTTTATAACCCTCGCGAAGGCGTATGGATGGGCTGGGAGCGCAAGCGCGGCAAGCTGCTTGACTTCAATAAGCTGATTCTTGGCGACTACGACAGCTTTCCTTACAAAGCCGGCAACCTTTCGATTCTGCCGCGCGTTCGCTACGTCCTGACGCTGGATTCGGATACGGAACTGCCTCGCGGAACGGCGCAGCGGCTGATCGGCGCGCTTGCGCATCCGTTGTGCCAGGCCATTATCGATCCCGAGCGCAATGTGGTTGTCGAAGGTTTTGGAATTCTTCAACCGCGCGTCGGAGTGAGCGTCCAGAGCGCGGCCCAATCGCGGCTGGCCTCGATCTATTCCGGGCAGACGGGGTTCGACATTTACACGCGCGCGATTTCCGACGTCTATCAGGAGCTGTACGGCGAAGGCACCTTCGTCGGCAAGGGTCTCTATGAAGTCCGCACACTGCACAAAGTTCTCGACCATCGTTTCCCGCGCAACGCGCTTCTTAGTCACGATTTGATCGAGGGGGCCTATGCGCGCGCGGGATTCGTGAGCGATGCCCAGGTGATTGACGATTATCCATCGCACTACCGCGCTTACATGAGGCGTAAACATCGTTGGCTGCGGGGAGACTGGCAGATTGCAGAGTGGCTGTTTCCGCGGGTCCCCGACGAGAGCGGCAACCGTGTCCCCAATCCAATCTCGTTCATCTCGCGCTGGAAGATTCTCGACAACCTGCGGCGGAGCCTGATCGAGATTGCGATTTTTGTGCTCCTGGTCCTGGGATGGACGGTGCTTCCCGGGCGCCCGCTCTACTGGACCGCCGTCACGCTCGCCATCCTGTTTGTTCCGCCGTGGGTGCAGTTTGCGTTTGGGGTGGTGCGGGCCGCGCTCTCCGCCAGCCTGAGCGGCATTGCAGATGCCATGGCTTCGCTTGGGACAGCACTCGTCAGTGTTGTGCTGACGCTTACCTTCCTGCAGCACAATGCCTTGGTTTCCGTGGATGCTATTTGGCGGACGCTGTATCGCCGCATGGTTTCACGCCGGCGCATGCTGGAATGGGAAACCGCCGAGGAAGCCGAGATGGGCAAACGCAAGCGCTCTCCGGCTGATTGGTACCTGATCTTGACGCCGGCGGTCGCGTTGGGCATAGGGGTGCTTGTCTACTGCGTTCACCGCCAAGCCCATCTCCAGGCGTTGGCCACGGCCTTGCCCATCCTGCTGCTTTGGGCGGGCAGCAAGCTGATTTCGTTGTGGCTTGACCGGCCGTTTCGCCCCGTTCGCAATATGCCTTCCAGGAAGGATCGGCAGTTTTTGCGCCGCTTCGCCCTGCGCACATGGCGCTACTTTGCCGAGTTCAGCACCGAGGAGCACAACTGGCTGGTGCCGGATAACGTGCAAGAGCAACCGTTGAAGATCGCGCCGCGGATCTCTCCGACCAATCTTGCGTTCCTCCTGAATGCGCGGCAGGTCGCTTGCGAAATGGGCTATCTCACGGTTCCGGAGTTTGCGTCGCAGAGCCGCAAGACGCTGGAAACGATGGCTCGCATGCAAACCTATCGCGGGCATCTGCTGAATTGGTACGACACCAGAACGTTGTCGCCGATGGAGCCGCGCTTCGTCTCCACGGTGGATAGCGGGAACCTTGCGTCGGCGCTGGTTGCCCTGAAGAACGGAACTGCCGCGTTGCTCGACAAGCCGTTGTTGTCGCCCACATTGGCGGACGGCTACGACGATTACATAGGTGTGCTGCGCGAATTGCGGGCGGCTCCGCGCAAGATGCTCAAGGCCCTCCGGCGGCATCAGAAGATGCCATGGCTGGAACGCCTGCTCGCACCGGCCTTTCCATCGGCAGCTTCAGGCGATCGACCGGCAAAAATCGCGCCTTCCTGGTTCGAGGTACAACTCGCGGCCCGCGAGGAGTGCAACCGGAAGATGATCGCCGACTACATGCCGTGGCTGCTGCCGCAGTGCGAATCTCTTTACCGCCATCCCGCATTTGCATTCCTGAAGGAAGCACATGGAATCTCCCTGGCTCGATTGCCGGCGGCAATCACGCTTCTGAGCACGCGTCTTGCAGAGATCGCCGCCAGCTATTCTCTCTCGATCGACATGCAGAGCTGCTGCCGGCAACTAACGCAACTCTTGCCGGCTGCACACGAAAATTCCACTCGGCTCGTTGGTGAATTGCAGTCGCTTGCCGAGGACGCCGGGAACTGGTTTTCGAAAATGTCTTTCGGCTTTTTGCTGGAGCGGCGCCGCAAGCTCCTCTCGATAGGATATGAAGTTGAGAGCGGTACGCTGCACCAGGCGTGCTACGACCTGCTCGCTTCCGAGTCGCGCATTGCGACGTTCGTCGCGATTGCCAAGGGCGACATCCCGCAAGAGATCTGGTTCCTGCTCGGCCGGGGCTATCTTCTCGCGGGAGGCCGTCCGGTTCTAGCCTCCTGGACAGGAACTATGTTCGAGTACCTGATGCCGGCGATCTGGATGCGCTCCTATCCGGACACCCTGCTCAGACGTTCCGCGGAGGGCGCCATTCGGGCTCAGCAGTCGTATGCGGCTCGAAAAGGAGTTCCGTGGGGAATTTCCGAATCCGCTTATAACCACGTCGACGAAACCGGCAATTACGGATACCGTGCCTTCGGCGTTCCACAACTGGCGCTGCAGAAGGAAGATTCCAAAGCTCTCGTGGTGGCGCCGTATGCCTCAATCTTGGCTGTGGGATTCGATTCCGCAAGCGCTCTCAGTAACCTGCGATGGATGATGAAGCACGGTTGGTTGGGCGCGTACGGCTTCTATGAGGCTGCCGACTTCACTCCGGTGCGCGGACGCTCGCGTTGGCGCCGCTTTGAACTGGTGAAGTCATGGATGGCGCACCACGAGGGTATGAGCCTGCTGTCGATTGCCAACGTGCTGGAGGATGGCATAGTGCAGCGCTGGTTCCACGGCGATCCGCGGGTGCAGGCGACCGAGTTGCTCTTGCACGAGCGCCCGATTGTGAAGAAGCGCTCAGCGCCCCTGCTGCGATGGCCGGTACTATCGTTTCGAAGCGGCAGCAGGGAGAAAAAGACCGCTTAGGCAGGCTGATGACACAAGCTTGCTCGCTCGGATCGCTTGCGTCGCCGTCAGGATTTTTCCGGGGACGCATTGGGCCTGAACCCCGCCCGCCGCATGCCGCGCTGCGCCTCCGGACTCTTCATGAAGGTATCCCATACAAAACCAGTGCGCGCATTCTCAGCCATCAGCATTGTGATTCCGGTATCGATCCCGATCACATCGGTGTCATACCAATTCTTCAATGGGTTGAAGGCGTTCACGAATCCGTAGCGGCTCCAGGCTGCTCCGTAGCGGTTTCTGATGGTCTTCAGGACGCGCATCGTCGCCTCCGGCAGAAACGGCAACGACCCTGCCGCGGCGCTGGGAACGACGGTCCCATCGATCGGACCCATACTGGGCGGGCCTCCCCAGATGACATAACCTTTCTGCGAATCCGATGCGGTAATTCCCCACAAGTCATCGCCGTAGTCAGGAAACTGCGCTGCCAGCTCGAGGCAGAAATGGCGATGGACATCGGTCGCGATGATCGAATTCTGAAAGTAATCGGCATATTGATCGCGCTTGCCGCGAAAATCAAACCAGGCTTGGGAGTACTGGTGCACGAACAAAGGCGCGAACGAACCGATGTATCGAAGCCCGTCGTACTCAAAGGTCGTTCGCTTCCACGCCTTCCAGGTTTCGACGCGCAAGGGATGGATCGCAGATCCCAAGCCGAGCAGGTACATCATCATCAGCTCGCTGTAGTAGTCCCATCGATAAGGCAGAAAGCCGACTTCCGGTGTCCAGCCGTGCGGCAGCAGCGAGGTGTCTTCGGAGAGCCAGGTCCAGTCGACGCGCTCGAGAATCTGGCTTGCCAGGCGACGGATCTCCGGATGGCGGAAGTGCTCCCGGCAGGTGAGCACTCCGCATAGCAGAATCGCGGTGTCCACCGATGAAACCTCCGAATCCCAAATCCTTTCACCCGTCTCAACGTTGGCCCAGTGGAAGAAGAATCCGCGATGAATGGGCAGCTTCCTCCAGATGAAGCGCAACGTCGCGAGCGCACGCCCGCGGGCCTCGGCCAGGGAAACGTAGCCGCGCTTCTGTCCTATGCAGAGAGCGGTCAAGCCGAAACCGGTCGCGGCAATGCTCCCAACCAAGCCATCGCTCATCGTGCGCACGTTAACGCGATCTTTTACCAATCCGGTTTGCGGGTTGGCCTGCTCCCAAAAGAACAGAAAGTTTGCGCGCTCGATTTCTTCCAGCAGTTGCTCATCTTCGGCGACGAGGCGGCCGGGAACCGGCGTGGATGCCGGGCACGCGGCCGGTGGCGTCGCCGAAACCGGCAACATGCCACAGGCAGCCGGGATCGCAATCCCGAGTCTCACGATGTGACCCAGAAAACGCCGGCGCGAAATCCGGCTGAAGCTCGCAGTTTCTTCTTTCCGCATCTTCTAATGGGATGACGGAAGTTGGGGGCGGGGTGATCCCAACAGGAGAGCACAATCGCGCATCAAGAGTTAGACCGGATTCGCGGAAGGTATATCCGAGGGGGAGCGGGGCGTTGATCGCTCCGGATACACCGACTCCGGAACCGCTCTAGCGGGTCACTCGAAGGTCCGAGGCATATGAGGGTAAGACGGAAGACCGCAATTCTCGCCGCTGTCGTGGCAGCCCTCGCGACGCTGCTGGCGTTGGTTCTTCTGCGTTCGTTCAAGCCGCGGCCAGTGATCCTGCAAGGCGCGGTCATAGAGCAGGATGCTGACCCGAACAAGGAGCAGCCCATTGCCGGTGTCGACGTGACCGTCGCGAGCGAATCGGCATCGTACGCGGGCAGGTCGGACGCGGCGGGCTTCTTTCAGGTCACGCTTCCGCAGGGAGTTCGAACGGGACAGGCACTCACGCTGACGTTCCGGCATTCCGGCTACCAGCCGCTACAATTCAGCGAACCTGCCGGGAATCGGCTTTACGTTGCCCGCATGATTCCAATTTCGCGGCAGGCTCTCCGCCCGGAAGATCGTCGCCCCGAAACGCTCGTCGCCAATCTTTCGGTGAGGTATGCCGTCAAAACCACTACGGCAGCCGAGGTCGGCAGCGCGGCAAAGACCTTCCAGGTGGTAAATGCCGGAAACGTGCCTTGCGATCAAAAATCTCCGTGCTCTCCCGATGGGAGATGGAAGGCGGCAACCGGTTCCGGATCGCTCGACGCCGGCGAGGGAAACGAATTCCGCAACGTGAGAGTCTCCTGCATTGCGGGCCCCTGTCCGTTCACCAGGATCGACCCTGCCCGCATTTCTAAAGGCGGCCGCATGGTGACCGTGTCGGTCCTCAACTGGTCGGATACTGCTACTTTCCTCATCGAGGCGGAAGTATTTCACCCCTGGGTTGCCGATCTGGTGCGCACTTCGTACCCGATTGTTTTTGGACAGGCGCTCAACTTCAGTCTTCCGGCCGAGGCCGAGGGGCCGAGCATCGAGGCCGACATCGGCGGCGAGCGCGTCGTTTTTCCTCTTGGCCCGAGTCTCTGCTTAAGCTGGGCCAATTGCACCCTCGGAGTTGAGCACGACGTCAGAACCTACCGATGTGAGCTCAAGCCCGGCTACCGTTTCTGACGACGGCCAGCCTTAGCCTCACCCTCGCGGAAGACCGATACTTTCGCGGGCCTTTCTTGGAGATTCACCCTACTCCAAAACCGCAGCCGGCGCGGCACACTGAATGCTCGCAAACAGCTTTCAAGTTGTTCCGCCGCCACTACGATGACTCTGACCAGACGCGAATTCCTACGCACGCTGACGATTGGCTCCGCCATATTGCGCTTTGCCGGCGGCGGGATCGCAACCGATGTGTTGCTGTCAAAGGCGTCAGCGGCGGCGAGCACCAACTCCGAGCTGTTGGACCAGCTAGAGCGTGCTTCGTTCGAATTCTTCTGGAACGAAGCCGACCCGCACACGGGCCTGGTCCGCGACCGTGCCGAGGCAGACGGCGGCAGCAGGAGCAGGATGAGCAGCATTGCGGCGACCGGGTTCGGACTCACGGCGCTGTGCATCGCTCACCAACGCAACTACCGGCCGCGCGCCGAGATTACGGCCCGGGTTCGGCAGACGCTCCATTTCCTCGAGCACGCCCCGCACGTCCATGGGTTTCTCTACCACTATGTGGACATGCATGACGGGAAACGTTTCGCGAGATCGGAACTGTCGCCCATCGATATGTCGATTCTGTTATGCGGAGTGTTGACCTGCCGCGGGTATTTCCACGACGCGGCAATTCGCCGCGCCGCGACGCGGATTTATCGGCGTGTCGAGTGGCCGTGGGCATTGCATGATGGCGACATGTTTGCGCTCGAATGGAAGCCGGAATTTGGTTTCAGCCCGTTGCGATGGGATTCCTATTGCGAATCCATGATGCTCTATCTGCTGGCCATCGGATCGCCGACGCATCCTATTCCGGCGGCGTGCTGGCACAGCTTCCGCAGGCCGATGCTGGTTTACGAGGATTATCAATTCATCTCCACGCCCGCACCGCTGTTTGTCCACCAGTACTCGCATGCGTGGTTCGATTTCCGCGGGAAGCAGGATGACTACGCCGATTACTTCGCGAACTCCGTGCTTGCCTCGCAGGCGCACCGGCAGTTCTGCCAGGCACTGAGTGCGCAGTTTCCCAGCTATTCGCCAGAACTTTGGGGGATAACGGCGTCGGATTCACGCAAGGGATACGTCGCCTGGGGCGGTCCGCCGTTGCAGGGGCCAGTCGATGGGAGCGTTGTTCCCGCCGCGGCTGCCGGTTCGCTGCCGTTCCTCTTCGCGGACTCGATGGTGGTGCTGCGCAATCTGCGCAAACGTTACGGAAAGCAAGTCTGGAAGCGCTACGGCTTTGTCGACGCCTTCAATCCGCTGACCGGCTGGGTCGATCACGAGGTGGTCGGAATCGACGTTGGCATCAGCATGGTGATGGCTGAGAATGCTCGCAGTGAATTCGTCTGGCGAACCTTCATGCGCAATCCGGAAGTGCAGGTCGCCATGGAAAAGTCCGGCTTTCGCCCTTTACGCGCGCCGGCGACTCTCTATTCGATGCAGGGCTCAGCGGCCATGCACTCGTAATCCGCGGCGTGCCCGTTCCGGGTACGCGAAATCTGACACTCGGGAATTGTGCTAGGCTGATCAGCACCGGGCCAGTTTCGCGAATGGTCGCGAAGTGCGTCAGCAGCCCTCCTTATTTAGAAACTCCATGCGACAAATCCTTGCAAGCCTCTGTGCTCTGGCGCTATCGCTGATTGTTACTTCGGCTTTCGCGCAGAGCGAGTTCGGTAGCCCCGAAGTTGAGCGCCGCATCGCCGCCCTGCTTCGGCGAATGACGGTGGAAGAGAAGGTGGGTCAGCTAGTTCAGTATTCGGCGGGAGCTCCAACTGGACCAGGCACCGGACGCGCCGACTATCGCGGGCAGATCGCAAAAGGGCAGGTCGGCTCTTTTTTGGGTCTGACGGGCGCGGCTGAGACCAATGCACTGCAACGGATTGCGGTCGAGCACTCGCGCCTCGGGATTCCGCTGATCTTCGCGCTCGATGTCATTCATGGCTACCGGACAGTGTTTCCGGTTCCACTCGGCATGGCTTCAACCTGGGACACGCAACTTGTCGAGCAAGCCGCCAGAGCCGCCGCAAAGGAGGCAACAGCAGAGGGCATCCGCTGGACATTTTCGCCCATGGTCGACATCGCGCGCGATGCGCGTTGGGGACGCATCGTGGAAGGCGCCGGCGAAGATCCATACCTTGGTTCCGCGATGGCAGCAGCGTACGTGCGCGGATATCAGGGCAGGAACTTGGCGGATGCCGATTCGCTCGCGGCCTGCGCCAAGCATTATGCCGGTTACGGAGCGGCCGAAGCGGGCCGCGATTACAACGCGGTGGATATGTCGGAGCGCACGCTCCGGCAGACTTACCTTCCGCCATTTGAGTCCGCGGTGAAAGCGGGTGCGGCGACGATTATGAGCGCATTCAACACGCTGAACGGAGTGCCTGCCACCGCCGATCCGATGACGTTGACCAAAATTTTGCGAGGGGAATGGAAATTTCAGGGCCTGGTCGTGAGCGACTGGCAGGCGATCGCCGAATTGATTCCCCATGGAATTGCCCTTGACGAGGCGACGGCCGCCCGGAAAGCGCTCCTCGCCGGCGTCGACGTGGACATGGAAAGCGGCTTGTTTCAGCGGCACTTGAGCGAGCTCTTGCGCGCGGGAGCCGTGCCGGAATCGGTGTTGGATGAGGCTGTGCGCCGTGTGCTCCGGGTAAAGTTCGCCTTGGGCTTGTTCGATCGTCCCTATGTGCCCGAACCTTCCGCGGGAGCCCAGCCGAAGCTTGATCCCGCGCATCTGGAACTGGCTCGCACCATCGCTGAACGTTCCTTCGTGCTGCTGAAAAACGAGAAAGTCAGCGGCTCTGCTTTGCTGCCGGTCTCCTTAAAAGTGAAAACCGTTGCCCTGGTCGGCCCGCTCGCCGACGATGCCTCCAACATGCTTGGGTCTTGGCCTGGCAAAGGCGACCCGAAGAATGCGATCACGCTCAAAGCCGCGCTAGAGCAGCGCATGTTTCAATCCGGCGGAAGGCTGCTGTACGCCAAGGGCACCGAGATCAGCGCCGCCAACGATGCCGGGTTCGAAGAAGCGGTAAAGGCGGCGAGCCAAGCCGACCTGGTGATTGCGGCGCTGGGCGAGGATGCGCCATCGATGACCGCGGAGGCCGCCTCGCGCGCTCATCTCGATCTGCCCGGCAATCAGCAGCAGTTGCTGGAAAGAATCGCTGCCACGGGCAAGCCGGTGCTGCTGATTATTTTCAGTGGACGTCCCTTGGCGTTGACGTGGGCCGCCGCGCATGTGCCCGCCATGGTTCAAGCGTGGTATCCGGGTGTGCAGGCCGGACCTGCCCTGGTGAGGACGCTGTTCGGCGACACCAATTTCAGCGGCAAGCTGACGGTTTCAGTGCCTCGCAGCGTGGGACAGGAGCCTCTCTACTACAATGCGCTCGGCACCGGCCGTCCGGCGGATGGCGTGGATCTCACTCATCCGCCGGCAAACTCGGCCGAAAAATACGTTTCGCGCTACATTGACGAGCAAAACGCGCCCTTGTTCCCGTTCGGATTCGGCCTGTCCTACACGCAGTTCATCTACTCGCCTCTAAAGTTGAGCGAAACCACAGTCTCAGCTCGCGCCTTGAACAGCCGCGCAAGTTCCGTACGCGTTTCCACCACGGTCACCAACACGGGAACGCGGATGGGCCGGGAAATCGTTCAACTCTACGTCGGGCAGCACGGGACGAGCGTAGCGCGTCCGATAAAGGAGCTTAAGGGTTTTCGAACCCTGGTGCTTGCCCCCGGTGAATCGCAGAGCGTCGAGTTTCAATTGAGCCGCGACGAACTCGCCTTCTGGAATATCGATATGCATTACATTGTGGAACCGGCAGAGGTATCGGTCTGGATAGGCCCGAACTCGGCGCAGGGACAGACGGCACGTTTCACCATCAGCGCACCAAAGCTCTAGGACTAGGACTACGGTCGCCAGGGATTGTCGCCGAGAGGCGGACAGGAGCAGATTGTGACGGCAAGGAACTCGAAGATCGCTATTGCAGGCGCGCCAGGCAAGGGTGCGCGGTTCGTCTACTTGGCCGCTGCCTTCGCAGCTCTGGGCGGCTTGCTTTTCGGTTACGACACGGGAGTGATCTCGGGGGCTCTCATCTTCATTAAGAAGGAATTTGCACTCTCGATCTTCGAGCAGGAATTGATCGTCAGCATTGTGCTGGCGGGAGCGATCGTCGGGGCGTTCAGCGGAGGCCGCTTGTCGGACCGCTTTGGCCGTCGGGCCACGTTGCTTGCCACCTCTGTCGTTTTTATCGCGGGCGCAATTTTTTGCGCGGCTGCTACATCAATTGCTGCGCTCGTCATCGGCCGCATTATCGTTGGATTAGGCATTGGACTGGCCTGCACCACCGTCCCCATCTACATTTCGGAAGTCGCTCCTCCGGAAGCGCGCGGCTGGCAGGTTTCACTGTTCCAATTGGCGATAACCATCGGCATCCTCGGCGCCTACCTGGTCGATTTTGCGTACGCGAAAACCGAGGCTTGGCGCTGGATGCTGGGATTGGCGGTCATCCCCGGCGTCATTCTGGGTGTAGGCATGCTGTTTCTGCCGGAGAGCCCTCGTTGGCTCGCAAAGTATCTGCACCCGGAGGCCGCTCGCGCGGTTCTGGTGCGGATTCGCGGAACGAATAACGTTGACTCGGAGTTCCGGGACATCATCGGCAGCCTGGAGCAGGCGGAAGAGCACGGCCGCTGGGCGGATCTGCTTTCTCCCACCGTGCGTCCGGCGCTCGTGGTCGGAATTGGGCTGGCAATCTTTCAGCAGATCACCGGCATTAACACGGTTATTTACTACGCTCCGACGATCATCCTCACGGCGGGCATCCCATCCGCCGCGGGCGCGATTCTGGCGACCGCCGTCATTGGCCTGGTGAACGTGATCATGACCATCGTCGCCATGTGGCTCATTGATCGCGTGGGCCGGCGGCCGCTGTTGCTGGTTGGAATTGCCGGAATGACCGTCTGCCTCGGAATCCTTGGCGCGGCCTTTCGCATGCAGGCCGAAACCAGCACCGTCGCCTGGGTGGCGGTGGTTACCTTGATGGCCTATGTCGCCTTTTTTGCGATTAGCCTCGGGCCTATCTTCTGGCTGCTCATCGCGGAAATCTATCCGCTGCAAATCCGAGGATTGGCCGAAGGCACGGCGGCGGGCAGTAACTGGATTTTCAACCTGGTGGTTTCAATTACGTTTCTAAGCCTGGTGCAGGCGGTTGGTCCCAGTTGGACGTTTTGGCTCTACGGCGTGCTGTCGATTGCCGCTTTCGTATTTTCCTACTATATGGTTCCGGAAACCAAAGGACGCACCCTGGAAGAGATTGAACAGGGTTGGCGCACGCGGCGTCGTCCGGCCGCATGAGAGGCCGAGGCTCCGATACCTTCCGCGAATCTGTCTAGCGCAAAGCCTCGCGCCGGCGCTCGTTGCGTTGTCCGCCTAACAGCCAGCCGAGCGCGATGGGGCCGGCGCCAAGCAGGGCCAGCACCAAGGCCATGGCCGCCAGGGCGAGAGGGAACTCATAACCCGTTTTGCCCGAGTGGCCGACGAGTCCGTTGTGCAGATGGACCTTGACGATGGCCACGAGCAGGTCTACCAGGATAAGCAGGCTGGCGATACGGGTGAGCAGGCCGATGAGCAGGAGGATTCCGCCGCCGAACTCGGCCCATGCCGAGGCGTAGGCGAGCCAGCCGGGCATGCCGAGCGAGTGCACGAACTGCACAAAATTTTGCATGCCATGGTGCACCTTCATCCAGCCGTGTGTGGCCATGATGCTGCCGAGCGCCAGTCGCAACACCAGCACGGCGAACGGACTCGCTGCTTCCCGCACTATTTTTTCCTTCCCGCCGCGGCTCTTGTGGCAGCCGCTCCCGGCGAGCTTGATTGATGCACCATTCTAATCCCACGGGCCGCGAGTTCGGTAAGCACCTGCTGCGCGGGAACGTCACGCTCCTGCAGGATCGCCCCGAGCTTTTCGATTTTCCCCGCGGCGAGCATCTGGACGACGATGCTGGCCGGCCACGCCGTAGTCCGCATCATGGAAGTCATGCCGGTCTCGGGGTCGAATTTGTCTACCAGCGTGTAGGAATCGATGCGCCTGCCGAGCACGGCTTCCACGCGCATGACGGTCACATCCGGAGCCGCGTCGGTGAACTTTTCAAGCATCAGGTTGGCCATCAGTTCACGGGGAGTGATTTTCATCTTGCCGATTTGCCGCTGCTGTTTAGAGAACAGGCCGAAGTCGTACAGAGTCCGGATCATGGCCGCGTGTCCGGGATAGCGCAGTGTTTTTTCGAAGCACTCGCCGACGCGCCCGGCGAAGGTTTCCGGCAGAGTCGAAGTCCCGCCTGAGGTGTGAAAAGCTTCCAGCTCCGGGAAGCCGTAGAGCTTGAAGGTTTCCACTTCGGTCAAAGGTTCGATGGTAACAACCTTCTTGTGGCGCAGAATCTTGGCCGGCTCAGCGTACTCGTTAATGAGTCCATCGACCGAGAACACAAGCTGGTAGTGAAAGGGCGGCCGCGGATCTTGCGGCAGGCCGCCGACGTAAATTTTCAACGCATCGGCCCTGCCGCCCATTCCCCGCAGCAGGTCGCCGGCGAGGATCGAGGCCAGTCCGGGCGAAAGGCCGCAGTCGGGGGCGATGCGAACGCCCCGCTTGGCGGCCTTCTTGTCGAGGGCAAGCTCTTGGCGCACGACCGAGTTGTTACCGCCCAGGTCGGCAAAGTGGCACCTGGCATCGATGGCGGCTTCGGCGAGCGCATAATTGCAGAAGTAGGGGACACAGGAAAGCGCCGCCTGGTGCCGTTTCATCAGCTTGCCCACGGCGCGATGGTTCGCTGCGTCGACTTCGGCAAAGGCGACCTTCTTGCCGCCGACGAGCCGGTTGATCCTGGCAGCCGCATCTTTAGCGCGCCGCTTGTCGATGTCGGCGAGCGTGACGGCTTCCACCACGGCCGAGCGAGCCATGTCGTAAGCTGCCGCCGACCCCATCATTCCGGAACCAATCACGAGTAGCTGCATGGAGTTGCTCATCCCATCGCCAGCTCATCGGCGGATTCCAGTGGAGTTCCGCACGCGCGGCATATCACGGCTGAGCAATCTCCGCACACCAGCGGGTCTTCCACTTTGCGCGCACAGCTTGGGCAGTAGAACGCCGAGTCTTGATCACCGGGCTTCGGGGTGCTTGCGTTCTCCACCATGGTTCTGCGACTGTAGCATAAGCCAGGAGGAGTTCATCAATCCAATGCAGGGCAAAGATGCGGACGAGAAGCTACGACAGGAGTTCAATAACTGGGTGCTAACCGGCCGCGCGGACGGCATGGAAAGCCGCCACCTCAGCATCGCGGAGCAGACCATACGCCGCATGGACTTGAAGCCCGGCGAACGTGTGCTGGATCTCGGATGCGGCACCGGCTGGGCAACCAGGGTTATCGCGCGTCTCGTGGCCGAGGGGCCAGTGGGTTTTGGACAGGTCATTGGCCTTGACATTTCCGACGAGATGATCGCGGGCGCCCGCGAGGCGTCAAGGGAATTCGAAAACATTCTTTTCGTCTGGAGTTCAGCGGAAAAGATTCCGTGGGAAGAGAACTACTTCAACAAAGTGCTCTCGATTGAGGCGTTCTACTACTATCCCGATCAGGAGCGGGTGCTTACCGAGATGTTCCGGGTCATGGCTCCCAAGGCACAGCTATATATCCTGATCAATCTCTACAAAGAGAACCCCCATTCGCTGCGCTGGGTAGACAAGCTGGGCATTCCGATTCATGTGCGCTCGGAGAACGAATATGCAGAGATGCTGAAACGTCACACGTTCGAGAAGATCGAAATCCATCACGTCCCGGATGAGTCGCCGACTCGAGACGACTACAAGGGAGCCGGGTTCAGTAATGCCCAGGAATTGAGCGACTACAAGCGGATTGGCGCTCTGTTGTTGATCGCGCGCAAGCCGGACTTCCTGACGCCGCCTCGCGGAATCGAGATCTATTGAGTCATCGCCAAAACAGCGCGGCAGATCAGCGGCACAATAGAGTGAGTGCCGCTGATGCCAACGCCGATTCCCGTGCTTTCGTCTGCTCTGTTACGCAGCTTTGGCGGCGGTATCCACACGTTCAAACATGGAGTCGATTCTTTCAAGCAGCCGTTGCGGAATGTCGGGAACCATGTAATCCCGGCTTGGTAGCTGGACGATCGCGCCGACCATCAGCAGAACAGCTTGCTTCGGATCGGTGCGTCTGATCCATTCGCAGAATTCAAACGCCATATCCGGCTGCTCACCAGCATTCACGACAATCAAATCGTAAGTGCCGGGTTTGCACCGCTGTCTGGCTTGTTGCAGATCGAGGGCGGGAAACACCCTATATCCGTTTTTTTTCAGAGCCGAGATTCGCTCTTTGCGCAGCTCCGGGTCGCGGTCTATCAACAACACCTTCAAAAAACCTGCATTCATAGCTCACTGTCCTTTTGCGGTGTGCCAGGGGTGTGACAGCAAGAGAGAGGCTGTTGATTGAGAGCGGGTTGCCATTGAGGAGAGGGTTAAGAGTGTTTTTCGAATGTCGGGCGAACCAGGAGGGGTTCGGCAACTCCCAATTAGGGAGTTCCCGGCTGCTTTTTGCCAGGGTGGCGGCTTCGCGAAGCCCGTTGTGACGAACATCACAGCGGGCTGGTTTATCCATGGGCGAAACTAGACCGTATACGAGGATACAGAGGTTTTCATGGGTTGGATTGAGAACAAGTTCGAGAAGAATTTCGTCATCACGACCGTTGATTACGTTTTTAACTGGGCGCGCAAATCGGCCATCTGGCCCATGACCTTCGGCCTTGCCTGCTGTGCCATCGAAATGATTGCGGCTTCGGCAGCGCGCTACGATATCGCCCGGTTCGGTTCCGAGGTGTTTCGCCCCAGCCCGCGCCAGAGCGATCTGATGATCGTGGCAGGCACTGTCAGCCTCAAGATGGCCCCCGTCGTCCAGCGCATTTATGCCCAGATGCCGGACCCGAAGTGGGTCATCGCCATGGGCGCCTGCGCTTCAGTCGGCGGTCCGTTCAATACCTACGCGGTATTGCAGGGCGTGGACAAAATCGTCCCGGTTGACGTTTACACGATTGGCTGCCCGCCGCGTCCGGAGAACCTGTTTTACGCGCTGCTGAAGCTACAGGATAAGATCGACACCATGAGCATCGCCAAGAGGCCAACGCAGGTGCGGCTCGCCGAAGGCATGGTCGAGGACTTCAAGCGCAACGTCCAGATTTCGCAGACGCTCCAGCCAAAGTAAGCTGTCCGTCAGACCAGGCCCGCAACACCGTGGGCCTGAAGAAGGGTTTACGTTCGATGCCAGCACAGCTTCGGCTGTGCTATTTTTTTCGAATAGCCGCGCGCCGTTGCGGGAGATGCGGCCACGCGAGGAAATCAGCTACAAAGCCGGACAAAGTTGTGGTACGGTCGAAGGTCCAGCGGAGAACTTATGAAACGCCGATTCCTGTTCACACTTGGGATCCTGATGCTGTGCGTTGCTGCACTCGAAGGACAGTCACGGAAAACAATCTGCGATGCGACCGACAAAGAGAAAAACGAATCCAGCATGACGCGATTGTTCGGCATGACGACGGAGGAATTCGAGAAATCGGGGCTTTGTAACCTTTCCAACAGCGAATATGCCAGCCTGATCGCCTGGACGCTGAAGCGCGGCCCAAGCCGTGAGGGTGTTGACCCGCATCCAGCCAAGCGCATTTATGTCGAAATGGTGTTCGGTGAGGGGACGCCGAACGAAGTCAAGACCGCGTACCTGAGAGCGTTGAAGCCGTACAAGGATGTCGAGGTGGTCGACCGGCCTCAGGCAGACCTTCAGATCGCGGTGCAGGCGTACCAGATGAAAACCGCGGCGGGGCGCGTTGCCGCCGTGTTGGTCGCGGCCAGGACCTTCAGGGCATGGAAGGTGGCGGACTTCGACGGTTACAAGATGCTGACCGAAGAATTGGCTCCCGAGACGATAGGGCATGCTTCCCCGGAAGAGTTGGCGACGCTGGTTGCCGATCAAGTGGCCATGATCGACAGCAAGGTGTTCGAGTCGCTGCGAACGCAGTATCCCTATGTGGAAGCCGCCAAACATCGCCCGTGAATGCGGTTGGTTTTCAGGCGCGCGAAAAAGCAGATCCTTCGCTTCCCCACCCCGGCAATACAAATCAATACATAGATTCTTCGTTCGCTACGCTCGCTCAGAATGACACTTCAAGAGGTTATTGCGCGAACTTCTGGGACGCGACACTATCGTCTGCGCCGATTGCCCGCTCTACCGAAAAGTGAGAACGATTTCATCGCCGGAGCCGGCCTTGAGAGCCTGGGACGCCGCCGCGCCATTGCTTACGATTTCCAGATAACCGCTGGAACCCACAATGGCAAATGTCTCGCCGGGCGCGCCCTCCGCGTACGTTTTGCGCAAGCGCGTGAGCTGCTGTCCTTTGATCTCGAGCTGGAACGCCGGGGTCTCCGGCTGCACGAACTGCGGAAAATGCGCAATCGAAAAGTTCGTAATCAGGTTGCCGAATTTGTCTGCCTTGAGCACGATTCCGTGCGCCCGGTGCTCGCTCTCCATCGTGGGATTCAGGCGTGCTAAGCGCGCGTAATCGGTGATCGGCTCGCCGAAATTTGAAGGATCGATTCCCTTGGTGAGCCAGGCGGCTATGGGCGAGAAAACATCGCGGCCATGAAACGTGCGGCTGACCGGTTGCAAAAAGTAGTGCGCGGCGGTGATATGGCGAACCGTAACGCGTTCCTCGCGCTCGTAGATGAACGAGAAGACGCCGTTGTCGGGCCCCACGAAGCAATGCCTGCCGGCTTGCACCAGGATGGGACGGCGCTCGCCGCCAACGCCGGGATCGACAACCACCAGATGTACCGTCTCCGGCGGAAAATACGGGTAGGCCTGGGCGATCGTAAAGGCGCCGTCGACCACGCTGTAGGAAGCGACGTCATGCGAGATGTCCAGCAGGTTGGCCTCGGGATTGATCGTCAGGATCACGCCCTTCATCGCGCCTACAAAATGATCGCGCACGCCAAAATCAGTCGTAATGGTGACGATGTTCCGCGCGGGCAATGTTTAGTTCTCCGTCGCCTTCCGGACAGCCGTTGGTTTTTCCAACATGAAGCGAAAGCCGACACTAGCCGACGACGGCGCTTCCGTCAAGCGCGAAGCTGCGCTGGTAGTCCCGGCATTTCCATGCTGGACCATATCAGGCGCCTTTGGCGGGACGAACCGGCTCTTCACCCCGGCAAACGCCAAAGGGTTTGCCGGGGGCCCCGTGGACGCCGCCTGAGCCCGGGTGGCAGCTCGGGTGCTAGAATTCTCTTCCACCCCAACATGTGCAACTACGGCGCATGTCGGGGCCCCGGCTTCCGCATGTTTACCTTCACGCTGTTGCGAGTTCTAGCCGTGCTGCTCCTGGTTGCCGCCAATGCGTTCTTCGTGGCCGCCGAGTTTTCGCTGGTCAGCATCCGCGATACCCGGATCGAGCAGCTCATCGAGGCCAGGCGCACTGGCGCCCTCACCATCAGGAAACTCCACCGCAAACTCGACGAGGTGCTCAACGGCGTCCAGTTGGGCGTTACCATGGCGAGCCTCGCCCTTGGCTGGATCGGCGAGAACGCCCTCGCTCGCGTGCTGGAACAGCCGCTTGGACAGTTGCCTCACGCCGCCGTCTACGCGCATGGTATTTCGATCGCGGTGGCCTTTGGGCTGATCACTTATTTCCACGTGATCCTCGGCGAGGTCGTGCCCAAGTCGGTTTCACTGCAACAGGCCGAGCGCGTGGCGTTGGCCGTTGCCAAGCCGCTGGACGTCTTCATGACGATCTTCAGCCCTCTGCTGAAGTTCATGGCGCGTTCCTCGCGCCTGGTGCTGCGCCTTTTCGGAACTCGTGAACTGCGCGCGGGCGGCGTCCATTCGGCGGAAGAGCTGAAGATGATCGTGACCGCGAGCCGCCGCTTTGGGTTGATCCCGCTCGAACAGGAGGAGATGATTCACCGCGCTCTCGATCTGGAGACCGTCACGGTGCGCGAGGTGATGGTGCCGCGAGTCGATATTTTTTCGCTTCCCGCCGATATGCCGTTGGAAGAGGCCATGAAGCGCGTGGTGGAAGAACAGCACTCGCGTGTGCCTGTCTACGACCCGCAGCGCGGGACCGAAGCCATCATCGGGGTACTCTATTCCAAGGATCTGATGCGCTGGATGCAGTCTCGCCTTGCGCACGAGAGCGACGAACGCGCCCGGCGGCAGACGGGATGGCGCGTGCGCCACATCATGCGCGATGTGCTGGTCGTTCCGGAGACGAAAATCCTGCCCGATCTGCTGGTGGAGTTCAAACGGCGAAAGCGGCACCTGGCCGTGGTGGTGGACGAGTTCGGCTCGACCGCTGGCGTCGTGACCGTGGAAGACGTGCTCGAGCAGTTGGTGGGCGAAATCGAGGACGAATACGACATCGCGGTCCGGGCCTTGGTTGCCGGCCCCAACGTGATGGTGCTGGAAGGCTCGACCAACATCCGCGACCTGGAATCGCAGTATCAACTGCGCTTGCCGCGAGACGAGGGCTTCGAGACCCTCGCCGGCTTCGTCATGACCACCTTGCAGCGCATACCCAGGGAGGGCGATTCTTTCGAGTTCGCGGGGCGCCGCTACTCGGTCGAGCGCATGGACGGCAATCGCGTGGAAGCCGTGCGCATTGAGCAGCTCGACCCCGTGGAAGAGGAGCACGCCTGATGCTGCGCCAGTTCGCCACTCGTCTGCTCTACACGCTACCGGTTCTCTGGCTGGTGGTCAGCGTGGTTTTCCTGCTGATTCACATGGTGCCCGGCGATCCCATCCAGCAGATGCTTGGAGAAGGCGCGGCCAGCGCCGACATCGAAGCGGCCCGCCATGCTTACGGCCTCGACATTCCACTGGACAGGCAGTACGTCAACTACTGGAAGGGCGTGTTGCACGGCGATCTTGGCCGTTCGCTGCGCTTGAACCAGGAAGTTGTCCAGGTAATAGCGCGCGCTTATCCGGCGACCATGACTCTGACCTTTGCCGCGCTGCTGGTGGCCGTGGCGCTCTCGATTCCCGCCGGGGTTCGCTCGGCGCTGCGCCGCAACCGCTGGGATGACCGTCTGCTGAGCTTCGTCAGCCTGTTGGGGCTATCGTTTCCGAACTTTGCCCTCGGACCGATCCTGATCTTGTTTTTCTCCATTCATCTCGGCCTGTTGCCGGTCTCCGGCGCCGGCACCTGGAAGTATCTGGTGCTGCCGTCGATTACGCTCGGCGGTGCGCTGGCGGCAATCCTGACGCGCATGGTGCGCACTTCCATGCTCGAGGAACTGGGGCAGGACTACGTTCGCACCGCGCGCGCCAAAGGCTTGCCCGAGCGGCAGGTCATCTACGGCCACGCACTGCGCAATGCCTTGATCCCCATCGTCACGGTTCTGGGGTTACAGTTCGGCGCGCTGCTGGCGGGCGCCATCGTCACCGAGACCATTTTTTCCTGGCCGGGGATTGGCCGCCTCACGATCCAGGCTATTAGCAATCGCGATTACTACCTGGTGCAGGGATGCATCCTGTGCATCGGCCTGACCTATGTGGCCGTCAACTTTCTCACCGACATGGCATATTCGGCGCTCGACCCGCGGATCAGACAATGACCACCAGACCGCTTGAGCAACCCGCGGCCCGACGCGCCTGGGCACCGATTCGGCGGAATCCGCTGGCCATGAGTGGCGTGGTGCTCATCGGTATCTTCACCTTGTTCGCCGTCTTTGCGCCCTGGATCGCGCCGCGCGACCCCGCCTGGATCGATCTGCCTGCCCGGCTCGCCGGGCCCACGCGTGCGCACTGGTTCGGGACCGATGAGCTGGGCCGCGACATGCTCTCGCGCATCATCTACGGATCGCGTATTTCGATGCTGGTGGGCTCCAGCGTCGTCGCCGGATCGCTTGCGCTCGGCACCCTCATCGGTGCGCTCGCCGGTTACTATGGCGGCAGGTTCGACCGCTTCGTCAACGTAGTGGTGATGAACGCGTTCCTGTCGTTCCCCGGCATCCTGCTGGCAATTGCCTTTGTCGCCTTTCTTGGCCCGGGGCTGTTCAACCTCATCCTTGCGCTCGTCATCGGCGGATGGGTCGGCTACGCCCGCCTGGTGCGGGCGCAGGTGCTGGCGGCCCGCGAGCGCGAGTACGTGGAGGCGGCGCGTGCGCTCGGCGCCGGCGACCTGCACATCATCACCCGTCACATCCTGCCCAACATCGTGCAGCCGGTGATCGTGCAGGCCGCCATCGGCATGGCTGGCGCCGTGCTGGCCGAGGCCACCATGAGTTTTCTCGGTTTGGGAGTTCCTCCACCAGTGGCCAGTTGGGGCACCATGCTCAACGACGGCCGCTCTCACCTGTTTGACGCGCCGCACCTCGTCTTGTTTCCCGCCGGAGCCGTGATGCTCGCCGTGCTGTCGTTCAACTTTATCGGCGATGCGCTGCGAGACTATCTCGACCCGCGATCAAGGATGGAGACGGGAATTTAAGAGGGCGTCAGCAATTGACACCACTATCACGTGGTGCTATTATGGCACCACTAAACAGTGGTGTTTTATGATCGAATTGCAATCATTGACGTCGATTGGCTTAAACGCTTACGAGTCTGCCGTATACATCGCATTGCTTGGCCGTCCAGCGTTGGGCTCGGCGGAAATTGTCAGTCGATCCGGCATTCCCCGGCAGCGGGTTTACGACGTGCTCGCTTCGCTTGAATCGAAGGGGCTGTGCATCGAGCGGGATACCACTCCTAAGACTTATTCCGCGATTGATCCAAGGATCGCTCTCGATCTGCTCGCTCAAGAGCGAGCGGCAGCCCTTGAGCGCCAGCGGCAGGAGACGCAGACGTTGGCCGCTCGGTTGGCGGCGGAGTTGGCCCCGGTGTTCGCCTCCGGCCAGGGCCAAAACGACCCGTTGGCCTATGTCGAAGTGCTCTCCGGCGCCACCCGCATTGCGCACAGGGCTTTGGCACTTGCCGAAGCCGCGAAGACGAGCGTCAACTCATGCATCAAGCTGCCCATGATCCTGTCGAAAGACCAGAACTGGACCTTCCTGAAAGCGCCGCTCGGGCGCGGCCTCAAGTATCGGGCGTTGTGCGATGTGGAAACAATGCAGGATGTCGAACTGCGGGGGTGGATGACGCAGTTCCGCGAGTGGGGGCTTGACATTCGGGTTGTGCCGGAACTGCCTTTGAAGATGCAGGCGTTTGACGACGAGGTCGTACTGGTCTCGATGCAGGATCCGGCCGGTGGCCAGCCGAGCTTTACCGCTGTTGCCATCCACAACCGGGGCTTGGTGGCCATGCTGAACCTTGCCTTCGAACATCTGTGGGCCGGTGCCAAGCCTCTGGGAACTGAAAGCGAGAGCGGAGAAGAGGAAATAAGAAATGAAGAGTTGTGCGATGCGCATTCCAGCCATGCAGACAAGCATTGAAATCCATCGCGGGTACGAGCCCGGACTGATTGGCCGCGTCGGCGAGCTTCACGGACGCTACTATGCGACGGCGTGGGGCTCAGGGGCTCCCTTTGAGCTCTTGATCACGCGCGAGTTCTGCGATTTTATCGAGCACTATGATCCGGAGAAGGACCTGGTGCTGTCGGCCCACATCGATGGCGTGCTGGTGGGTTCGATTTCGATCCTCGGCCAGAATCCCGGCCCTGATGGAGTGCAGCTTCGATTCTTCATCGTGGACCCGGCGTATCATGGACGCGGTGCAGGCAAGGCCCTGCTCTCTACCTCCCTCGAGTGGTGCCGCGAGCGCCGCTTTCACAGAATATTCCTCTGGACGGTCGATCAACTGCCGCAGTCCCGGGGCCTGTACGAGAAGGCCGGTTTCAGGGTCACCGAGCGGTGCCCTGACGACCGTTACACGGTCCATCGGGACAATCTCAAGATGGAACTAACCTTGGCGTAGCGGCTGAGGCGAATCGAGGCATCCAGTTGGTGCACGGAGACTAACTTCAGCGATAAGGAACCCATGTCATCAAAGCCTTCAGCAGTACGCGTGAATCCGAAAACGAAGCGTTGCTATGTTTGCGGTCCCGAGAATCCCGGCGGACTGCAAGTCCCGTTCTTTGCAGATGGGCCTCACGGCAGCCGTGCCCTGTACACCGCGCGTGCCGAGCATAACGGCTGGCCGGGAATGTTGCATGGCGGAGTTACTTTCGCATTGATGGACGAAGCTCTTGGTTGGGCGGTTCACTTCCAAGGACTGTGTGGAGTCACCGCTCGCGCTGATACGCGTTTTCGGCAACCCGTTCCCATTGGGGCGAAAGTGATCATTCGCGCATGGACACTCGAGCAGCGTCATCGCCTGATGACCGCCCGTGCGGAGATTCGAATGGACAACCAGGAGCAAACGTTGCTCGCGGAAATCGACGCAACCATGTACCTGCTTGACGCAGAAGACAGAGACGATGGTTGATGAAGGGCGAGCCGTGGACTGCTACCTGACGGGCGAGTGTGAAATGGTGGAGATCGAGTCCAGGCGGCTCGCCGGCGCGAACCCGCCACGGAAACAGCAAGTACCCCGTCCTAGCTTCGCTAGAACGGGGCCCCCGGCTAGGCCCATTCGCCAGAGCTGGTGGATTTCATCGCCGTTTGTATTCGTCCGGTGAACCCATCTTCCACGTCTGAGAACACCCTGTCATACTCCTTTTAAGTTAGGCAATGTGCGCAACATCTGGGGGTCTGACGGGCGCCGTTTCGCGTAGTTCTCCATCCCGGAAATATCGATGATCACCACTGGTTCGTTTCCCACCACCCATGCATCATGGCCTGGGGGAATCAAGCTAAGTTCGCCGGGGCCGAACTCGCGCCCGGTGCCGTCATCCATAACGATGTGCAGTCGGCCCGAAATGTGCAGATTCATGTGCGGCGCCTCGCAGCTCCGCGTCTTGGTAATCGGCTTCACGTGGGTGGACCAACGCCAACCCGGCTGGAAAACGGCCCGCCCGAAGGTGGCTCCGCCGAGCGAAACCAGGTCAACCTTGCCCAACTCGAAGCTTCGCGTCTCTTCCGGTTTGGAAAAATCTCCGTATTCCATCGACGGTTCCGGCTTGTGCTTTATCTGAGTTACTGCCATGGATCGATACCTCCTGCGAGCCTAGATGCCTAACAGGTAGCACCCGGTAGCCGGCACTTTCCGGTGAGCCGCTACATGATTTCAGGCGGTCGCATAAATGTTATGTATTGGCACAGCAGAGCAGCAGGAAAGTTTCGAGCAGCGGAGGTGGAAGATGCTATTTCAGCTCCCTAATGTCGTACCCTAATGTCGTAATCATCTTTTTCAACGTAGGAGTCTCCAGGAATGTAAGGTATCGTCCTGCCCCAGTTCATGGTCTCTCCATCCAGCAGCTTCAGCCCAATGTGGCCATCAAAGGCAGAGTCCGGCTTCTTCACCCACCTGACCCGGTAGTTAGCTTTATTGCCCCGGTGCTGGACACTGATAACTTTGCCGCGCTCCAAAGAATGCTTAATCCCTTGCAGGCGAACTCCCGTTACGGTTATATCAACGGTGTGCGCATCTTGTTCGAACGCGTTGCCCTCAACGTCAATGCCGCTGATCCGCACCGGCAGACGGAGGAACAATCGAAGCTCGCGACGCGCACCCATAGCTATGCTCCAGAAGTTTTCACTAAATCGCCCCTGTAATCAACATGAATCTTCGTTGAAAAGAAACGAGAACGACAACAACCTAGCCTATAAGTGCTAATAGACCCCGGCCTCGCTGGAACCTGCCACGTGTGACCTGCACCCGACGGCCTATTCCTTTACAATCGAATCTTTATGTTTGCCAAGATTCAACGCATTCATTTCGTAGGCATCGGAGGCATCGGCATGAGCGGCATTGCCGAAGTGCTGCTCACCCTTGGTTACCGCGTCAGCGGCTCCGACCTGAGACATTCGCCGGTTACGGCGCGGCTGGTGTCGCTGGGAGCGCAAGTCTTCGAGGGTCATCGGGCGGAGAACGTCCAGGGCTCCGAGGCCGTCGTAACCAGTTCGGCCATCTCCAGAGACAATCCCGAGGTTGCCGAGGCGCATCGCCTCAAGCTTCCGGTCATCCAGCGCGCCGAGATGCTGTCGGAACTCATGCGCCTGAAATACGGCATCGCCGTGGCCGGCATGCACGGCAAGACGACCACCACCAGCATGGTGGCCGCGGTGCTTGCCGCCGGAGGGCTCGATCCCACGGTCGTGGTGGGCGGGCGCGTGGATGCCATGGGCTCCAACGCCCGGCTTGGCACCTCGCACTATCTGGTTGCCGAAGCCGACGAGAGTGACCGCTCCTTCCTCAAGCTCTCGCCCATTCTGTCGGTGATTACCAACATCGATCGCGAGCACATGGACTGCTATCGCGACATGGAGGACATCGAGCGCACCTTCATCGAGTTCATGGACCGCGTGCCCTTCTACGGCACGGTGGTGGCTTGCCACGACAACGAGCCGCTGCGCGCTTTGTTGCCGAGGGTGACGCGCAGAGTGGTGACCTACGGACGCCACGCCGACGCCAATTTCCATATCTCCGGCCACTCGACCGTCAGAACGCAGGATCGCGTGCGGCAGCGTTTTGTGGTCGTTTTCAACGGACGGGAGCTGGGCGAGTTCGAGGTTTGCGCGGTGGGCGAACACAATGTGCTGAACGCAACCGCGGCCATCGCCGTCGGCGTCGGGCTGGATATTCCGGTGGAGAAGATCCGGGAGGGTATCGGGAGCTTTGGTGGCGTGGATCGTCGTTTCCAGGTCAAGGGGCGCGGCGACAATATCCTCGTCGTGGACGATTACGGACATCACCCGACCGAGATTCGCGCCACGTTGGCGTCGGCCCGGCATTGGCTGCAACCCGGCGGACGCGTGCACGTCATCTTCCAGCCGCATCGTTATACCAGAACCTACCTTCTCATGGACGAATTCGCCGCGGCCTTTCCCCATGCCGATCGCCTGCTGGTGCTGGATATCTATGCCGCCAGCGAACAGCCGATCGCGGGCGTCAGCGGGCTAACGCTGGCCTCCCGGATTCGCTGCGCCGGTGAGCGGCCGGCCGAGTTTGCCGCATCGTTCCCTGCGGCGGTCGATGCCGTGGTGGAAGAGGCGCAACCCGGAGATCTGATCCTGACCCTCGGGGCGGGAAACGTTTCGCAACTGGGGCCGCAGATCGTCGAGCGGCTGAAAGCCCGGGAGAAGGCCGTTGCGCTGCCGGGGTAGTGCTGAGCGAATCTCCGCATGGTCCGTTCCGGCCCGTACCTCGAACGATTCCCCTCGGCGATTTCCCCTATCCTTTTCCGCGAAAAAAGCAGTTATAGTGAGCTGACACTCCGTTTACCGAGCGGGGTGGCCACGCCGCATTTCCATGGTTCGCAGTCAAGGTTCATTCACGCCCGAGGATGAAGACTCCTTTCGCGGAGTTCCGCCCCAACACGCGCAACTACGGCGCGAGTTGGAGGCCCCGATTGGTGTCCGCCGCGAGGACTCGCAGGGCTACGTTCCCGGCGAGGCTGAATCCTCGGCGCTAGAGGACAGGATTGTCGACCTCGACACGGTGGAGCAATCGCCGTTCCTGCGCGGGCAGAAGCGCGTTCCGGTGCGGCGCGGTCCCTTCCAGAGAGGCACGGCGAATCGCCTGCGCGCGATTCTGCTGATTCTGGCCATTGTCATCGTCGCCGGCGCGGGGGCCGCGGTTGTCTACCGTTACGGCAAAAACTCATGGCGCTTCCGGGTGGATTCGAGCGATGCCATCGAGATTGTCGGGGCCAAGAATGCAACCCGCGCGCAAGTGCTGCAAGTGATGGGCGCCGACATTGGGCGCAACGTTTTTTTTATCCCGCTCGACGAGCGCCAGCGCCAATTGGAAAAGATTCCCTGGGTCGAGTCGGCCAGCGTGATGCGGCTGTTGCCGAACCGTCTGCGCATAGCGCTGCGGGAGCGCACGCCGATCGCTTTTGCCAAAGTCGGCGACCGCATTGAACTGATCGACGTGAACGGCGTAACCATGGAGATGCCTCTGGGCGCCAACTATTCGTTCCCGGTCATCGTCGGCAATGCCGAATCCGATCCCCCTTCAACCCGCACGGCGCGGATGAAGGTTTACCTCGAACTTGTCCGCCAGTTGGATTCGAGCGGCGCGAATTACTCGCGTGAGTTGGATGAAGTGGATTTGTCGGACCCTGAAGACGTCAGGATTACCGTCGCCGATCAGCAAGGCACGCTGCTGATTCACCTTGGTTCCAGCAGCTACCTGGAGCGCTTCAGTCTTTACAAGGCGCACATTCAGGAGTGGCGCCAGCAGTTCCAGCGGCTGCACTCGGTGGATCTGCGGTTTGACCGCCAGGTTATCCTCAATCCGGGATCGGCGGCGGCGGCGCCGGTCATTGAACAGGCTCCGCGGCCGGGGCCGAAGCCGATTGCCGCCGGCTCGGCGAGCGCAGATGGCCGACTCGGCAAAGGTAAGCACTAGCTTTATGGGCAAGCAGAACGAGAACATTCTAAGCGTCGTTGACATCGGCACCGCCAAGACGGTGGCGCTGGTCGCCGAAATCACCGACGCCGGGCTGCGCTATCGCGGACACGGAATTGCCGCTTCGCGCGGCTCGCGCAAGGGAATCATCGTCGATCTCGATAAAGCCACCGCCAGCGTGCAGAAGGCGATGGACGAGGCTGAGTTGACGGCCGAGGTGCCGCTCGAGCGCGCCGTCGTAGGGGTCGCGGGACCGCATATCCGCGCCGCCAACAGCCAGGGCGGCATTGTGCTCGGCGTGCAGGCGCGCGAGGCTACCCGGGAAGATATCCGTCAGGCGGTCGACAAGGCGCGGAGCATTCCTCTGCCTGAGGATCGCCAAATCGTGCACCTGTTGCCCCAGGACTTCATCCTCGATCAGCAGGAGGGGTTGCGCGATCCGGCGGGAATGCTGGGCCGCCAACTCGAGGTCCGCGTACACATGATCAGCGCCGCCACCAGCGCCGTTCAAAACATCATCACCGTGATGAACCGCGCCGGCATTCACGTGGACGACACGGTCTACGAAGTGCTGGCGTGCTCCGATGCCGTGTTGCGCACAGACGAACGGGAACTGGGCATCTGCATCTGCGACATCGGAGCCGGATCGTCCGATGTCATCGTCTTTCACGAGGGCGTTGTTGTTCACACCGCCGTGATTCCAATTGGCGGCGATCACTTCACCAACGACGTAGCCGTGGGGTTGCGCACGCCCCTGGCGGATGCGGAAAAAATCAAACGCCAGTTCGGCTGCGCCATTGTGACTTCCATTCCGGAAAGCACGGAGATCGAAGTTCCGTCGGTCGGCGATCGCCCCTCGCGGCTGGTGCCACAGCGCTTTCTCGGAGAGGTGCTGGAGCCGCGCGCCCGTGAACTGGTCTACATGCTGCGCGATAACCTGTGCCAGGCGGGAGTGATTGAAATGCTGGGCTCGGGCGTGGTGCTCACCGGCGGTGGCGCGCGTCTGCCGGGGCTGATCGAGACCGCGGAGGACATTCTGCGCTGTCCGGCCCGCATCGGATTGCCAATCCCGATGGCCAAACTGCCGGCATTGCTGGGCGAGCCGGAGTTCGCAACCGTCATTGGCATGGTTTTCTACGCGCATCGTACCCAGGTGCTCAAAGTGCGCGAGGAGCAAGGGCTGGGCAGGCGCTTGCGGTCGTTGTTTGCGCGCGCGAATTTCGGGTTCTAGCGCGGCGGCGGAAAAACAGGTTTCAGGTGAGGTGGGTCCACAGACTCATGTTCAAGTATCGTGGCGTGCCACATCACAGAGCGCCTCGCTGGTTCTGCCCCAACCCGCGCAAATACGGCGTGTACCGGGGACCCCGGCTTCCCACCCCAACAAGCCAACAGCGGGCTTATTGGGGACCCCGGCTTCGGCGCATTTTTTTGCGGCTTGCCGGCCCGGATTCGCGTCAGGTATATCGCGGGAAGAATACGGGCGTTCAACGCCCGGTGGTGATATTAAGGTTACGTCAACTCCGGGATTGCTCTAACGAAATCAGCGGTGTACTGCCGTTTGCCAGTCCCCAAGCCGAGGAAAAAAAGGAAGTACCGATGGAGACAGTCGAGAATAAGGATATTCGAATTCAGTTCAACGAAGATCCACGCAACAACGCAAAGATCAAGGTGATCGGCGTCGGTGGTGGCGGCGGCAATGCCGTCAACCGCATGATTGACGCGGCCTTGGAGGGCGTGGAGTTCTTGGTTGCAAACACCGACATGCAAGCGCTTCAGCTTTCGCACGCTCCCATTAAGATTCAGCTCGGGGTCAAGCTGACCAATGGGCTCGGAGCCGGCTCCAATCCCGAGATTGGCCGCAAGGCGGCCCTGGAAGATGCCGACAAAATCATCGAAGCGCTGGAAGGCGCCGACATGGTCTTCGTCACCACCGGACTGGGCGGCGGCACCGGAACCGGAGCGGCCCCGATCATCGCATCTCTTGCCAGCGAAATGGGCGCGCTGACGGTCGCGGTGGTGACCAAGCCCTTCGCCTTTGAAGGCAAGCGCCGCATGCAGCAGGCCGAGCGCGGCCTTGCGGAGCTGATCGATTCGGTGGATACCGTGATCGTCATTCCCAACGAGAAGCTGCTGGCGGTGGCGCAGGATGCCGGCTTCTTCGAATCGTTTCGCATTGCCGACGACATTTTGCGCCAGGGCGTTCAGGGCATTTCCGACATCATCACCATTCCCGGCATCATCAACCGCGATTTCGCCGACGTGAAGGCCATCATGGCCGGCATGGGCTACGCCGTCATGGGCACGGCAACCGCCAAAGGCGACCGCCGCACCATGGAGGCGGCACAGCGCGCCATCGCGTCGCCTCTGCTCGAGGCGGGGGCTATCGACGGCGCACGCGGCATCCTGATCAATATCACCGGATCGAGTTCGCTCAAACTCGCCGAAGTCAACGAGGCTTCCACCATTATTCAGAGCGCGGCTCACGAGGACGCGAACATTATTTTCGGCGCCGTGCTCGACGAGAAGATGAAGGACGAGGTTAAAATCACGGTGATCGCCACCGGCTTCAAGGCGGACCAGATACGCAGGCGCGAACGCGCTTCGGCGGCCGTGGCCATGCCGCAACCGCATTTTGAGCAAGCTCCGCCGCCCATCCACTATGAGCCTGCCGCCCAACCCGCGCCGCCGTCCGAGCCGGAACCACCAGCGCAAATCGAAACCGAACCCCCGGTGGAGCCGCCGGCAGAGCTTGCGCCGGAAGAACCGGTGACGCGCGCCTGGCAATCGCCAACTCCCGTGCGGGACAACGCTTCCATCGAATCGGTGACGCGCAGTCTGAAAGGCGAATTCGAGCAGGATGACCTCGATGTTCCGGCGTTCCTGCGCAAGCGAAACGAGGGCCGCTGAATCCGACCCCACGAAGCCTGATTGCCGCCCAGGGCGCACGCGGCAACGCTTTATACCGGTTCCACAGTTGGTGTATCCCAATGTTCCCAAAAGTCGTCATCCCGACCGAAGCGAAGCCGGGGTCCCCAGCAAACGTCGCTGTTGCGTTTGATGGGGTGGGGGAGCGGAGTGGAGGGATCTTGTGTTTTTACAGCAAAAGCAACACACAAGATTCCTCGACTCGCGACCAGGAGAGCGATGTGCTATTTGTCGCACAGCTCGTGAGCGCAATGCGGCAGCACAGCTTAAATGCTCTCAAGGCAAGGCGTCGCTCGCTCGGAATGACGTTCATCTCTCGGGATACAGCATCTCTGCAACTGCTATAGTTATTCTTGATTGATTGATAAAGATAGTAAGCGGCGCCAACTTACCTCGCAAGATCGCATTCGTCCATCCCTCGCAGGTTAAAAGGGCGGCCATTGCCACTGGCTTCCGCGGGGACATGGCTCGTTGCAAGTTCAAACTTGGCCGCGTGGGCGCCGTATTTTCTGTTTTTGGGGGCAAGTAAAAGTTTCCGGTAACTGATCCTTTCGTTTCGCCCCGACTCAACTTTGTAAACGGCCTCATTCCTATTCCGTGCTACCAATGCAGAGTGGATGCTTGACCGGTTTCCCGGGCGTCGGCGCGAGCGCGGCGGGGTTTCATATAAGGTGAGTAGCCGATTTACCGCGCCAACGTCCTGGTCTAATTTGTGAGTGGACGAGGTACTCTGGTTTTTTGTATGTCTTGCGTGCGGGAGGCCTCGTGCCGGAGCAGTCATCTTCAGGCGGAGCCGCAGTTGCGCCGTTGGCAGTCGAGCAGTGCAGTTCTCATTCTTTGGGCGGGTTTTAATTCATGACTGGGTTTCGCCGTGCTGTGAAGGCCGTGATGTTCTCTCTGTTGGCGCTTCTTTTCTGCGCCAGTTCCTTTGCCGCGACTGTTTCTTCCCGCAAATATTCACGCACGCAAAAACAGAAGATCGCCGAAAACGCCAGCGCGCAAAAGCGCATCAGTCATACGCGCAACAGCCACAGCGTGGCGCGGACCACGACGGCGCAACGCACCGCGGCAACCAAACGCCCGGTGGCGCGCGTTTCGCAGCGGCGTTACGTTGAGCGCTTCCACACCAGTTCTTTCGCCGGAGGCCAGGGAATGGGCGACGTGATCGGCGGAGAAGATCCGATTGTGCGTACCGCCGCCATCAATGCTTTGGGAAACATGAACGGCACGGTAGTCGCCATCGATCCGGAAAGCGGCCGTATCCTGACGATGGTCAACCAGAAGCTGGCGCTCTCGCAAGGCGCGCAGCCGTGTTCGACCATCAAGGTTGCGGTTGCGCTGGCAGCACTCAACGAGAACGTCGTCAAGAAAGAAACCCCCGTGCCGCTTGGCGGCGGCTGGGAAATCAACCTGACCAATGCGCTGGCGCACTCCAACAACGCTTACTTCGAGGCCGTGGGCCGGCGTCTGGGGTTTGAAAAGGTAAGCCATTACGCGCACCAGTTTGGACTTGGCGAACTGGCGGGATGGAACATTCCGGGTGAACATCTGGGGACCTTCCCCAGCGAAGAGCTTTCGGCGAAGCTGGGCGGCGTGGGAAAAATGTGTTCCTTCGGCGAGAGCATCTCCATGACCCCGCTTCAGCTTGGCGCTCTGATTTCGTCCATCGCCAACGGTGGAACGCTCTACTACTTGCAGCACCCGGTCACGCCCGAGGATATCGCCAACTTCCAGCCAAGAGTAAAACGCTACCTGAACATCGCCTCACTGATTCCCGAGGTGAGCCCGGGGATGGCCGGCGCCGTGCAGTACGGTACAGCCAAGAGCGTGCACGAAAACTTTACCGAAGCGCAGGTCCTGGGCAAGACCGGAACCTGTTCCAAGGATGGCACACGCTTCGGCTGGTTCGCCTCCTATGCGAATACGCAATACGGACGCATCGTCGTGGTGTTTTTCCTCGAAGGGGGGCGCTCAACCTTTGGCCCCAAGGCCGCCGAACTTGCCGGCAAGTTCTACCGCAATCTTTATGACCACAACTACTTCGCCAACGTCGTGCCGCTGCGCGACACCGGCTATGCGGCCGGCCCCGTGCGGTAGAACAGTTCCGCCGATGCGGTTCACTAGCTGCTGAATCCCCTACTTGTCCGACCGCCTGCGATTCCGCGCGGCCGCATTCGAAACCTGCGATTGCGGCCGTGCCGCGATCGGTATCTCGAGCATGGCCGGCAATATTTCGCGGGTCGCTTTGTGGATGCGTTCGATGGCTTCATCTTCCAGTTGTGTCCGCCGCTCGGGATACAGGTACGTCCGTTGCACCAGGATCTGAAGCGCATTGCAGACCTCGTGACTCATCCGTTCGCCAGCCCGCACCTGCACTTCATGGCGTCTCATTTCGCGGGCATACAGCCAAGTGACCAGGGCAGCCATGAAACCGGTAATCGAGGCGATGACGATGCCATGAAACCACCACGGCCAACCACCGCCGTGTGCTTCGATTAGCGACAGGCCAACCCCGAGGCTGGTGACTACCACCACCACTCCGGTGAACACGGCGAAGGCAACGGGATGTTGCAGGAAAAAAATCCGCGCGACTTTCAGCATCCATGCTTTTCCTGACGGTTGCGGCGTTCGCTCGGACCGCGAACGGCTAAAAGCCCCGGCATTTCGTGGTTCACCAGGCGTAGGCCTTCTCCCATTACGGCCAACCGGCTACGAACATTCAGTCGGCCAGCGGAACGACGCAAACCAACTGCATTTTCCGGGTGAAGATGTACTCACGAAAGAAAAGCCAAGACACCCCACGTGAAGAAACATTATCCCGCTATTCTGTCGGTGTCAAATTGCGATCCACTTTCGTGGGCGCGCGCATTGCATTTTGCCTTGGGTCGAAAGACGTTTTTACTTGGACGCCGGGGTGCCCGTGTTCTGAGCCTCGAGCGCCTGGATTGCGGCTTCGATCTGTCCCCGGCCAGCCACCTCTTTCTGACCGGCGAGCTTAGCCTTCAGCCAGTCGATGGCCGCCTTGCGGGAGACGAACGGAGTGGCGGGGTCGACGCGGGTGATTCGCAATTCTCCATTCTGGTCGCGGGTTTCGAATGTCACGTTTCTCATCGACGGCATCGGCGTATAACCGGCTCCCTCCTCGTATCGACCGATCACGACATAGGCCACGCTAAGTTCGTGGGTTGGGGTGGGAGTTTCGATGAGCTGGTATCGCGAGACGATGAAGATGGAGATGAAATCCGGGTTCTCGCGGAACGTCGACAGATTTCTAATGCGCTCCCAACCCTCGGGGCTGAGGCGAGCGCCCTGGAAGTCGAGGCGGCAATAGGCGGACACCAGCCGCCGTTGCTCGACGGACATCTGTTCAAAGGTACGGATCTTCGGATTCCACAGCGCCAGAAGCGGCAGAGAAAAGATTAGAACAAGACAGCACACAAAGGCGCGACGCATGGCAGACTCCCGGAAAAAGAGTACACCGAAACCGGGCCCGAGTGAACCACAACCTGCCCGACGCTTTCGCAGCGGCGAACAGGCTTCTCAATGAGCAATCTGGTTCCAGGAACCGCGTCCGCGCGCCGTGGGCGTATCGCCGGCGATGAGACCGTCCTTGAGGTGGATGGCGCGATGCGCGTACTCGGCGATGTCGTGCTCGTGCGTGACCAGGACAATCGTATTGCCGCGCTGATGCAGCTCGTCGAACAACGCCATGATTTCGCTTCCGGTCTGCGAATCCAGGTTTCCCGTAGGTTCATCGGCAAGCAGGATCGAAGGGGAGTTCACCAGTGCCCGCGCGATGGCAACGCGTTGCCGCTGGCCGCCGGATAGCTCGCTCGGCTTGTGATGCGTGCGATGTCCCATGCCAACCTGGGTCAGCGCTTCGCGAGCGCGATCGATGCGCCGCGCGGCAGAGATACCCGCATAAATCAAGGGTAATTCCACGTTGTGCAGCGCCGTAGCTCGCGCCAGCAGATTGAAGGTTTGAAAGACGAATCCGATTTCCTTGTTGCGGATGCGGGCCAGCTCATCGTCGTTCAGCTCGCTCACCAGTTGTCCGTTCAACCAGTACTGGCCCTGGGTGGGCGTATCGAGACACCCGATCAGGTTCATGAGCGTGGACTTGCCGGAACCGGAAGGGCCCATGATGGCAACATACTCGTTGTGGTGGATGCCGAGGTTCACGCCGCGCAGTGCGTGCACCTGCTGCTCCGAACCCATGTCGTAGGTCTTCCACAGATCCCGGGTGCAAATCATGGACGATTCGGGAGGGGTATTCCGCGATTCCATCATGCCGGCAACTTCAGTTGCCATCTTGAGATTCTCCTCCATCCCGGCCAGGCGATTACGAGCTGTTGCCTTCGCGCTTCGGGGTGCTGTTATCGATTTTGACGCTGGCGCCATTGCGCAGCGTACGCAGTACCTTGTAGCTGCCGGTTACGATCTCGTCGCCTTCTTTCAAGCCATCCAGGATTTCGATGTCGGTCGTGCCCGTAATTCCAGTGTTGATAGGGATGAAAACCGCCTTCTTCTCGCGGATGACGAACATTCCCTGGATCTCTTCTTTCGCCTTGCCCGGATCCTGGGTCGCGCTTGCTGCTTCTACTGATGACTTGCCGCCTTGCCGCGGTTCAAGCTCGCCACGCTGCCGGATGGTGAGCGCCTGGATGGGCACAACCAACGCCGCGGCGCGGACCGCGGTGGTGATCTTTGCCGTGGCCGACAGGCCCGGTCGAAGATTCTCCGGCGCATCTTCCAGCGTCACCGTGACCTTGAAGTCTCTGGCTTCCTGGGAACCGGCGGTCGACTGCGCGGTGGAGAGGCCGCTGGTGCGGAGAATCGCGTTTTCGCCGATCTCCGTGACCACGCCTTTGAACTTCTTTCGCGGAAATGCGTCGATGGTTATTTCGGCGGCCTGTCCCAGTTTGACGTTCACGATGTCGGTTTCGTCCACCTTGACTTCGACCGTGATGACGGAATTATCCGCCAGCGTCATCAGCGTACTGCCCGGTGTGTTCTGGATTCCGATGACCATCGTCTCGCCTTCGCGTACCGGCAGGTTCGTAATCACACCGCTGAACGGCGCACGGTACTCGGTCTTGTCCAGCACATCGGCCGCATGGCGCAGGGTGGCTGCGTTTTGATGCACGTGCTTGGCGGCGGATTCGGCCTGCGCCTTGGCCTGCCGCACCTTCGTCTGGGCCGACACCAGGCTTGCGTTCGCCGAGTCGTAGGTGGCCTTCTTGCTGTCGTAATCTTGCTTGGCGATCAGTTGTTCCCGGTAAAGTCCTTGCGCCCGTTCCCAGTCCAGCCGGCCGTGTTCCTGATCCGCCTTGGCCCGTTCAAAATCGGCTTCGCAGGCGTCGAGGTTGGCTACCGCGGCTTCGTAATCGGTCTTGGAGGCAGCCAGCGCGGCTTGGCTTGCTTGCACGTCGGAGTCGGGTTGCACGTTTTCAATCTGGGCCAGCATCTGGCCCTTCCGCACACGCTCGCCTTCCTTGACGTAAAGCTTGATAATCTTGCCGAAGGCGTTGGCGTCGATGTTGACGTAGTTCTTGGGCCTGATTTCACCCGAGGCGGTGACAACTGCGGAAATCGCGGCTCGCTGCACCCTTCCGGTTTGTACCTTTACTACACCCTTGCGACTCTGGATGACGCTGAAAACTACGATAACCACGACTGCTGCCAGTCCGGCTATCGCCACAAGCACTTTTGTCCGAGTCTTCATTCATCCTCAAGGGCCGCGAAGCGGTGGAACACTTGGCTATCTTCCTGAAATGCTGAGGCCCCACGTCCCGCCCTGCTTCTTTCGGGGCTTCCGGCGAGCCGTGCTCACTGAGGTGATTGGGCTGACGTGGGGTAGTTTCCTGAACTGCCCATGCGCCTACTCGGAAACCGACCCAGCTTCAGGCAACTTTCTCCGTATGCTCATTATACCTGTGGAGCCGGTCAGGTCCTCATCTTGTGCGTGCAAGCGATTGAAAGCAAAAGGAAGCCCTGTTTGGTTTCAGAGTAGGTTCAGCCGGGTGTCGTTTCCTGGCTTCCTTGCGCCGCTTACGCCATCCACATAGAATTACAATAGCTCTCATTCTCAGGAGTTGGCGTGCATACACGGTGTTTTGGTTTCCGCTGGCTGTTTGCAATGCTTCTGTCTTGTCTGCTGATGGCTTCCGCCCTCGCCCAGGAGACGAAGCCTGAGCCAGCCGCAACTCCGCCCGACACAGCCGCTCCCGGCAAAGCCAACTCAAAGCAGAGCGACAAAGACGCCGCCAAGAAGGCTAAAGAAGCGCAGCGGCAACGGCTGAAGGAATTGCAGGGGCCGTTCAAGAAATGGCTCAACGAAGATGTCCGCTGGATCATCACGCCCGAGGAGGAGGCCGCCTTTAAGCAGCTTGCCACCGACGAAGAGCGCGACCAGTTCATCGAGCAATTCTGGCAGCGCCGCGACCCCACGCCTGACACCGAGGAAAACGAGTACAAGGACGAGCATTACCGCCGCATCGCTTATGCCAACGAGCACTTCGCCGCCGGAATGCCGGGTTGGCGGACTGATCGCGGGCGCATTTACATCGTCTGGGGTCCGCCGGACGAGATCGATTCTCACCCCGCCGGAGGCCAGTATCAGCGCGACATCTCGGAAGGCGGCGGTTCCACCTCGACGTATCCCTTCGAGCGCTGGCGCTATCGTTATCTGGAAGGCATCGGGTCGGAAGTCAACGTCGAGTTTGTGGACAACTGCATGTGCAACGATTACCACATCTCGGTTGACCCCAACGAAAAAGATGCCTTGCTGCATACGCCGAACGCCGGACTCACGATGTACGAACAAATGGGCCTGGCCAGCAAGGTCGACCGGCTGACCTCCACCAACCCGTTGAATCCGTCGAATCCAATGGGTGCGAATCAGAACAATCAGTTTGACAAACTTGAGCGTTTGGCCAAGCTGACTGCGCCGCCGCCGATCAAGTTCAAGGATTTGCAGTCCGACGTTACTCACCGCATCGCCTATAACCTTGTGCCATTTGACGTGCGCGTCGATTTCGCGCGCATCACCGGCGACACGGTGCTGACCCCGATCACCATCCAGATCAGGAACAAGGACATTACGTTTGTTGGCAAGGAAGGTATCCAGCGCGGCAGCATAAACATTTTCGGCAGGCTTTCCACCCTGACCGGCCGTGTCGCGCAGACTTTTGAGGACACGGTTGCGGTGGATGTGCCGACCGAACTGCTGCCAAAAACGCTCGAACATGTATCCGTCTACTGGAAGGCTCCCACGTTGCGGCCGGGGCGCTATCGGCTCGACATCATCGTGAAAGACGTGAACGGCGACCGCAAGGGGAGTTGGAGCAAAGGGGTGCTGGTGCCGGAGTATGCCGAGGACAAGCTGGCATCCTCCTCGCTGATTCTGGCCGATTTGATGGAGAAGGTGGATACCAAGAGCGTTGGCACCGGCCGTTTCGTGATCGGCAATACCAAGGTTCGTCCCAGCGTCGATTCCTCCGACGGCAAGCCGGCCAGGTTCAAGCGCGACCAGCGGCTGAATCTCTGGATGCAGATCTACAACCTGGCCATCGACGACAAGACGAAAAAACCCTCGGCTACCATTGAATTCGACATCATCAACGCGCAGACCAACCAGTCCGTGTTGCACACCGTGGAAAAGACGGAAGATATGGGCAACAACGTGGGCGAGCAGCTAACGCTGCAGAGGTCGATGCCGCTCAACAAGCTCGACCCCGGCCTCTATCGCCTCCAGGTCAAAATTGCCGACAACGTCGACAAACAGTCGATCAATCCGTCGGCGCGATTTGCCGTCGAGTAGCAGCCGGAAGTCCCGCCTGGTTCGTCCTCCTCCGAGGAATTCGCTCACCCAAGGCGAGAGGTTCGAAGGTACCCCACGTTCGCCTGCTTTTGGCTAACGTGGGGTAGTTTCTTGGACTGCCATGCGTGCGTGGCAACCGCCTTCATGCTCTGCACCAAGAATCAAAGAACGGCCCCACCCTACCCAAAACCGGGGCAGGATGGGCCACCCGTCGGTTTATTTCCCCTCGTGCCATTACTCCTATTTTTCGCTCGCAGATGCACTTTTTGCTTGCGAAACCGCTCACGAGCAGTAGAATGCAGGCCTATTCAGAGCTGAAACACAGTGGTCTTCGCCAACATCGGACCGTGGCTGGGTCATGGAGGAGAGAACAGTGATTCGAATGGGCCGCATTTCGTTCGTTGCGCTTGTTGCGGTGCTGCTGGTGACGGGCTCGGTCGTAGCCAGCGAGATTGCCTTTCCCGCAGCCGAGGCGACCATCCCGCCCAACAAAGCTTGGGATACGCAGTTTATTTTGAACTACTCCGCCATCATCACGGTCGAATACCGCATTGAAGGCGGCAAGAGCATCGACTTTTATTTCATGACGCGCGAACAGGACGATCGCGCCCATGCAGGAAGCGAGCCCACAAGACCGGGCATCGATTACATACATCACGCCAGCGGGGTGGTCGGAAGCGGCTCCTTCGCAGAGAACCTTTCCCCCGGAAATTACAACGTGATTTTCCGTAATTCCTCCGACCAGCCGGTGCGGGTCTGGAGCCGGGCATTGGGCGACCGGAGGTAGTACCGCAGAGCGGCCTTGCGGAAAATCTGGCCCCTACGCGTGGCGGACGGGTGGCCCATCCTACCCCGATTTTGGGTAGGGTGGGGTAGTTTATGCTCTCGCTGTGATGACAAACCAAAAACCCCACCCAAGCTTTCGCTTGAATGGGGCACCCGGCCCCACATCTGCAACAGAAGCAGATGTGGACCACCAGCCAGCAACGCTTCTCAGTTCGATACCCGGGCCACCAGCTTCCTCAAAGGTTTCTGTTGATCCGATTGGGCAGCCAGCGCGGAACCTGCGCGCAATAGTTCAGGTAGCTCTGGCCGAAGGTACGTGTCAGATGCGGCTCCTCGTAGAGAGTCACGAAAAGATGAAAGCCGAGGCCCGCCACCGCCAAGTAAACCGGCAGCGCGATGTTGCCGAACAAGGCCGCCTCTCCTGACAGAACCAGCAACACCCCCGCGTACATCGGGTTGCGTGTCCAGCGGTAGAGTTTGTTCGTCACCAGATAAACCGGAGCCGCGGGCGGCGCCGGCGTGCCTTGGCCGCTGGTTACGAAGTCGAAGTCGCAACGCAACACCATGAACGCGCCCGCTGCGATCATCGCGATTCCAAGCACTCTCCACCCGCCGCTACGGGTGCCGCTTGCGTAAGCACCGAGAAGATAGGGGCCCAGTATGGTGACCGATCCGGGTCCGACGGCCAGGGAAAATAAGGTTATTATCCAAAGGCGTACCGAGTTTGCGCTTGGCGCCACCACATTCACCGTGCGCCACCGATCATCCACTAAACTCGCCGTGGAGTAAAGTTTTGGGGTCGCGCGAAGCGCGGGGTTCCATGTCCCTGCGCCACGTTGACCCGTCCTCTAGCGCGTGTTAACGTACAAAGTTCTACAACTCAAGATATTTTACGTGTGAAGGTTTTTCATGGCTCTCAGCTCTGAGGTTGCATCGGTCCGCAAGACGGCCCTCAATGCCGTGCACCGGCAGATGGGCGCGAAGATGGTCGAGTTCAACGGTTGGGATATGCCGGTGGAGTATCCCAAAGCCGGCGGACTCGTCGCCGAGCACCTGGCGGTTCGCAACAGCGTCGGCATCTTCGATGTCAGTCACATGGGCGACATCCGGGTTGCCGGTCCCGACGCGTTGCCGGCAATTCAGAAGATGACCATGAACGACGCCTCCAGGCTGGTTATCGGTCAGGCGCAGTATTCCGCCCTGTTGTATCCGGAAGGGACGTTCGTCGACGACGTCATCGTCCACCGCATGGCTGAAGACGATTTTCTGCTGGTCATCAATGCCGGCAACAACGCCAAGGATTACGATTGGGTTCGGCGGCAGGCAAAAGGGTTCAATTGCGCGGTCGACAACCTGAGCGACAACTTCACCCAGATTGCCATCCAGGGCCCGAACGCCGTCAAGGTTTTGCAGAAGCTGACCGACGCGGATCTTTCGCAGGTAAAGTTTTACTGGTTTACCTGGGGGACGGTGTGCGGCCTTCCGAATGTGCTGATTGCGCGCACCGGCTACACCGCCGAAGACGGTTTCGAGATTTACATTCCTTCCGATGGCGAGACCAGCGCCCGGGTGTGGAACCAGATCCTGGCGGCCGGCAAGGAATTCAACCTGTTGGCCTGCGGACTCGGCGCGCGCAACACGCTGCGGCTGGAAGGAGCGCTTTCGCTCTACGGGCACGAAATCTCCGACAGCATTACCGCCTGGGAGGCCCGGCTGGACCGCTTCCTGAAGATGGAGAAAGGCGATTTTACCGGACGCGCCGCACTCGAAAAACAGAGAGCGGAAGGTCTCAAACGCATCCTGGTCGGACTGGAGCCGATCGAGCGCGGCATTCCCCGCGACGGCTACAAGGTATTCGATCTGGCGGGCGGTGAGATCGGTTTTGTCACCAGCGGTTCGCCCGCGCCGTTTCTCAAGAAGAATGTGTCGCTCGCCTATGTGCCGGTCGCCGCGTCGGCCCCCGGCAGCGAGGTAGCGGTGGAGATCCGCGGACAAAAGGTGAAGTGCAAGGTCATTCCGACGCCGTTTTATAAGCGCCCGAAAGCAGGGAGCAAGTAGTAGTTTTGTATGCTGTCCCGTAAGTTCGCTGCATAAGTTTCAGGATGTCATCCTGAGCGAAGCGAAGGATCTATGCATTATGAATTAAATACATAGATTCTTCGCTCGCTACGCTCGCTCAGAATGACACTTCAAAAGTTACTGTGCGAACCTCCGGGAGATAGCAAGCTGCGGAAAAACGCGCCGAAGCAACAACTGAGCGCGCAATCCGGCGTTGATCGAGAGTATGCATTGAGGGCTTCCGCCCTGTTGTACACGCCATTTCAGGGAGAGAGCAGGCATGGCTTACCCAGCCGATTTCAAGTACACGAAAGAGCACGAGTGGATAAAGGTCGATGGCAGTGCGGCCACGATTGGCATTACCGATCACGCCCAGAATTCGCTGGGCGACATCGTGTTTGTCGAGCTTCCCAAGCTTGGCGCGGAGATTGAGCAGGGCAAGGCGTTTGGTACGGTCGAGTCGGTGAAGGCCGTCTCCGATCTTTACGCCCCCGTCAGCGGCACGGTGACCGAGATCAACCAGGAACTCGCCACCGCGCCGGAAAAGGTCAACCAGGACGCGCACACGGCCTGGATGGTTAAGATCACGATCAAGGCCCCCACCGAGCTGACTACACTGCTGTCGAGCGCCGATTACGAGAAGTTCGTCGCCGAAGAGCACTGATTTCCGTATCGGAGGTCCTCCGGCCGGATACCGCATGCGCATCCGGTGAGGCTGTCCTGAAACCGGCGCACAGCCGGATGCGGGACGCAAAAATTAATCGGAATTGGCGTGCCGATCGCGTATAGCCAATTCCTTTCCGGCGGTAAACGGATCTCGCCATCGGGCCTTCGGCTCGAGCGCTGGTTACGCTTGTCGGGCCAGCGCCGGCTGCCGTGCTTAGCCGCCAAGATGGGCAGCAAATTTCAAATGCGCTATCTTCCAAACTCCAAAGATGATCGCGAACTGATGCTGCGCGCGGTCGGCGCGCGCTCGATTGATGAACTGTTCGCGCCGATCCCAGAGCAATTCCGCCTCAAGCGTGAGCTGAATATTCCGCCGCAGATGTCGGAAGCGGAAATCGTCGAGTGGTTTCGCGCCCGGGCAGCGGAGACTGGCCATGGCTATGCCATGTTCCTCGGGGCCGGCGCCTATAACCACTACCGCCCGGTGGTGATCGACGCGCTGATTTCACGCGGCGAGTTCTTCACCGCCTACACGCCGTATCAGCCGGAAATCGCGCAGGGAACGCTGCAATCGATCTTCGAGTTCCAGACCATGATCTGCGAGCTGACGGGCATGGAAGTCGCCAACGCCTCCATGTACGACGGTTCGACCGCTTCGGCCGAAGCGCTGATGATGGCGATCCGCCTGACCGGCCGTGGCTCGGCGCTGGTGGCGCGCAGCGTGCATCCGGAATACCGCGAGGTGATCCGCACCTATGCCAGGTACCAGGGTCTGCCGGTCAAGGAAGTCGGCTTTGGCGACAACGGGCGCGTCGATTTAGCCGCTCTGAAAAAGGCGCTCACGCCCGAGACGGCGTGCCTGCTCATTCAATCGCCTAACTTCTTCGGCACTATCGAAGATGTCGCCGAGCTGGCCGAGATCGTGCATAAGAACGGATCGCTGCTGGTGGTCTCCATCGCCGAGGCGCTTTCGCTTGGCGTGGTGAAGCCGCCGGTCGAGGCCGATATCGTCGCCATGGAGGCGCAATCGTTCGGCATTCCGCTCGGCTTCGGCGGCCCTTATGCCGGCGTCATCGGCACCAAGGAACGATTTGTGCGCCAGATTCCGGGCCGTCTCGTGGGTGAAACCCGCGACAAGAACGGCAAACGCGGATTCGTGCTGACGCTTTCCACCCGCGAGCAGCACATCCGGCGTGAAAAAGCGACTTCCAACATCTGCACCAACCAGGCGCTCATCGCGCTCATGGCGAACATCTTCATGAGCATTTATGGCCGCCAGGGCATCAAGGAACTCGCCAAACAAAACCTGGCCAAGGCCGCCTACGCCCGGCAGCAGTTCGCCAAGCACGGCAAGATTCTGTTCGAGGGCGCGCCGCGCTTCAATGAATTCGTCATGCGGACAAAAGAGGACCCCTACGTCATCTCTCACCGCTTGGCCGACAAGCGAATCATTGCCGGCTTTCCGCTCATCAAGTTTTACCCAGAGCTGGGCAATGCCGCCGTCTGGTGCTGCACGGAGTTGAATACGCGAGCGCAGATCGATCTCGCCAGCGGGGAGGTGCGCTAATGCGCGACGACAAAATCACCAAGGCCACTACGCACATCAGCCAGAATGAAGGACTGATCTTCGAGAAGTCGTCGCCGGGAAAGAAAGCCTATCGCTTGGCGCCGCTCGACGTTCCTGAAGTCGACGAACAGCAATTGCTCGGCAAGGCCGCGCGCCAGGACCTTGGCAATCTGCCGGAAGTAAGCGAAGTGGAAGTGATTCGCCACTTCACCCGCATGTCCACCTGGAATTACGCGGTCGACCACGGCATGTATCCGCTGGGCTCCTGCACCATGAAGTACAACCCGCGGGTGAACGAGTTCGTCGCGCGGCTTGACGGACTCGCCAACGCACACCCGTATCAGCCGGAGAAAGCCTCGCAGGGCGCGCTGCGAATCTTGAAGGCGCTCTCCGAGCAGCTCATCGAAATCACCGGCATGGACGCCATCACGCTGCAACCCGCGGCGGGAGCGCACGGCGAGCTCACCGGCATTTTGCTGATGCGCGCCTGTCTGGAGTCAAGGGGAGACGCGCGCAAGAAGATCCTGATCCCTGATTCCGCGCACGGCACCAACCCCGCGACCGCGGCCATGGTGGGCTACCAGGTCGAAAACCTCAGCTCCAACCAGCAAGGCCAGGTCGAGCTGTCGGCGCTTGAGGCGCAGATGAACCAGGACGTAGCCGGGCTGATGCTGACGAATCCGAACACGCTCGGGGTCTTCGATCAGCAGATCGGCAGGATCGCCGAGATCGTGCACGCCAAAGGCGGCCTGCTTTACATGGACGGCGCCAACATGAATGCGCTGGTCGGCAAGACGCGCCCGGGCGACTTCGGCGTCGACGTCATGCACCTGAACCTGCACAAGACTTTTTCGACCCCGCACGGCGGAGGCGGCCCGGGTTCCGGGCCGGTGGCCTGCAAGAAATTCATGGAGCCCTTTCTGCCGGTTCCGGTGGTCATCGAGCGCGCCGATGGCACGCTCGGCTTCGAGTACAACCGCCCGCAGGCCATTGGCCGCGTGCGCATGTTCTACGGCAACTTCGGCATGCTGGTGCGGGCGCTGGCCTACATCATGGCCAACGGCCCCGACGGCCTGCGGCAGACCACTGAAGACGCCGTGCTCAATGCCAACTACATCCGCAAGCGGCTGGAATCCACCTACGACCTGCCCTACAAGACGCCGAGCATGCACGAAGTGGTGTTCAGCGACAAGCTGCAACAGCAATACGGCGTCAAAACCGGGGACATCGCTAAGCGCCTCATCGACTATGGCTTCCATCCGTATACGGTGTCGTTCCCGCTGGTGGTGCACGGCGCGCTGATGATCGAGCCGACCGAGAGCGAATCGAAAGAGGAGCTAGACTCTTTCATCGACGCCATGAAAGCCATCGCCGAGGAGTGCGAGAAAGAGCCCGCGACGGTGCTGAACGCGCCGCACAACACGCGCCTCTCGCGTCTCGACGAAGTGACGGCGGCTCGCAAGCCGGTGCTGCGCTGGAAGCCGCAACAGGCAAAAACAGCGGCGGAATAGATCGCGAGTTATGGTGTCCCAGGAATTAGCAAGGATATTCAGAGTGTCATTCTGAGCGACCAAAGGGAGCGAAGAATCTGCTTTTCTTTTTGAGGCACGAGAAAAGCAGATCCTTCGCTCCTCCACCCCGACAAGCCACCAGCGGGCTTGTCGGGGACCCCGGCTGCACTCAGGATGACACTCGCGAGATGTTTCTTATTTCCACTCTAGAAACTTATCTTTCGCACGACTTTGTTGCCCGCGTCGTCGATGTACAAAGTTCCGGAAGAATCGAAGATCAGTCCGTTGGGGGAGTTGAGTTCAGCGCCGGTGGCCGAATGGCCGTCGCCGCTGTAGCCTGCCGTGCCGTTACCGACCACGGTGGAGATCGTACCGCCGGAGACCTTGCGAACGACGTTGTTGCCCGTATCGGCAATGTAGATGTTTCCGGAGGAGTCGACCGCCACCGCCTGGGGATTATTCAGCAGCGCGCTCGTAGCTGGGCCGCCATTGCTGCAGGTAGTGATTAGGCTCTGGCACCCGCCTCCGGACACGTAGCTTCCGGCCACGGTTGCGATATTGCCGCCCGAAACTTCGCGGATGACAAAGTTGGACTGGTCAGCGATGTAGAGATTCCCGGAGGAGTCCACCTTGACATCCGCGGGCGTATTCAACGTGGCACTCGTAGCCGGGCCGCCATCGCCGCAGGGGGCAGAGATTGCTGGATTGCACTGGGTTCCATTGCCCGCCACTGTGGTAATCACTCCAGTCGAGAGAACTACTTTGCGGATGACGTTGTTCCCCGTGTCGGCGATGTAAAGGTTTCCGGAGGAGTCCAGCGCCACTGCCTGGGGGCCTTTCAGTTGCGCGCCGACTCCCACAATCGTAGAGATCACGCCATTGGAGGCGATCTTACGGATGCAGTTGTTTCCCGTATCGGCGATGTAGATGTTTCCAGAGGAGTCCAAGGCCACGCCCTGCGGGAAACTCAGTTGTGCGCTTGTGGCAGCACCGCCATCTCCGCTATATCCTGGCAAGCCAGTGCCCGCAATCACGGTGAGCAGGCCCGTAGAGCGGGTAACTTCACTGATCTCATGATGACCTGAGTCGGCGATGTAGAGATTCCGGGAGGAATCTACCGCGAGCCCCCGCGGGTCGCTCAACACACTCACCGTGCTCGAAATCGAGCTGATGCCTCCTGACGAGCCGCAACCCGCCAGCAGCAAAGTTGCAACCAGAGCAATTCCAAGGTTGATGTACCCAGCACTGGCACCGCCGGGCTTGGATGTCACCCCGGCAAATGCCAAAAAGCGGCGTTTGCTGGGGACCCCGTGCGCCCGGCTGCTTCGCGAGGTACACCTTCCGCGAATCCGGTCCAGCAGGACAGGTGAAAAAACGATTGGCAGCCTTCGGACAATCCGGAAAAGGCCGGAAAACTCCATGACGACCTCCTGGAAGAGGTAATTTGGTTATGCTACAGCGCTTTCCCTGAGACATATCCCGACATAAACCCAGACTGTCATGGCGAGCAAAGTCGAGCCACCTTTTGTTTCTGCTGTCAAAAAACAAAGGGTGGCTCCACTCCGCTTCGCTCCGGTCGCCATGACATCCTGGTGGGAATCCGGATACACCAACAAGGAACCCGCTCCATCTGTTCCAGAGACTTCCAGCATACACCACGGCGGAGATCGACCATCTCAACATGCGCAACTACAGCGCATGTTGAGGCCCGCGGTTCACTTCCGGGCTCGGGAGATGAGCGCCTGTCGCAGCGGCAACGAGGGTTGGTTACAACGATTCTGGAAGGGTCTTGAACATCCTTACCACCGGCAGCCCGGCTGCTTCGCGGGGTATACCTTCCGCGAATCCGGTCTAGCGCGACCGCGCGGCAGCCGCTCGGGTCCCCGGCGACGGCCGCCTTTGCCGTTGCTGGGGTGGGGCAGTGGCGCTCAGACTGGTGAAGTTACGTTAGGCGCCGTGATTTTTCTTCCAGGCTTTCATCGCCTTCTTTTGCGATTTTTGCGCCTTCTTTTGCGACTTCTTCTGTTGCTTCATGCTCTTCTTGTACGACTTCTGCGAGTTCTTCACCGCCTTGCGGTGCGCGGAATTCGAGTCGGCATGGGCAACGGCTGGAACGGAAAGCGCCAGACCGAGAAGAATAAAGAGGATACAAGCTGTAACTTTCTTCACAAGCTCTCCACGAAACAGGCTCTTCTGCCCCAACACGCGCAACTGCGGCGCGTGCCGGGGACCCCTGCGGAATTCTACAACGAGAGCTACCGGATGAAGAAACACATTCCCGCCGGCCACCGTCCCGCATCGGGTACGTTTCTGACAGAAAAGCACTCTACTTGAGCAACTCACGCGCACGGGCTACATCCTTCGAGACCGGGGATGCAACCGGGCACACGGATCCCGGCAAAAGCTTTGGCCTTTGCCGGGGTGCGGAACGCCTCACATCCGGTTACAGCGCGTATTTGCCCGCCTCGAGAGTTCTGGCCGCAACCTGTTCCTGCAGGGCGATGACGTTGGCGGGCTCATGTTTTGCCAGCCGCCGCAGGATCGCCATTTCCGTGCGCAGCATGTCGCCTTCAGCGACGGCGGCCAGAACCTTTCGGGCTGCCGCCTCGATGCGTGGCATCGCTCCGGAAAAGTAGATCCGCGTCATTGCCGCCGGCGCTGAGTCCGGGACGGCTAGCTTCAGGGCGCGTGCCAGGGCGCTGTCCATGGCGTAGCATTCGATGACCATGTCGGCGATGGCGGCCATCACTTCCTGATGGTCGGCCATCTTGTCCATGTATTTCTGCGAGGCGGTGCCGGCGACGAACAGGCAGATCTTCTTGGCGTTGGCCAGCAATGCGCGCTCGGCGGCCAGCGGGCCTTCGGCTTCGTCGCTGAGTGAGGGGCCGCTTATCACCTCGTCCATCAGCTTCTTGATGGCAGGCAGCAAGGGAAGCTGTCCGCTCATGGCGCGCTTGAGCAGCCAGCCGGTGATGATCAGACGGTTGATTTCGTTGGTGCCTTCGAAGATGCGGTTGACACGCGAGTCGCGATAGGCGCGTTCGGCGGGATATTCCTCGACGAAGCCGTAGCCGCCATAAATCTGCATGGTTTCGTCGACGATGAAATCGAGCATCTCCGAGCACCAAACCTTGATGACCGAGCACTCGACGGCGTATTCCTCGATGGCGCGGCGAATCTCCATAGTGCCGCCAGCGGAGTGCCTGTCGATCTGGCCGAGTGCGCTGTCCATCATGCCGACGGTCCGGTAAATCATCGACTCGCCAACGTAGATCTGGGTGGCCATCTGCGCGATCTTTTCGCGTATCAGACCGAAGTCGGCAATCGTCTTTTGGAAAGCCTTGCGTTCTTTGGCCCATCCGATGGCGTTTTGCAGGCTGGCGCGCGCGCCTCCCACACAGGCAGCGCCCAGCTTGAAGCGTCCGACGTTGAGGATATTGAAGGCGATGATGTGTCCACGGCCCACTTCGCCCAGAACGTTCTCCACCGGCACCTGGCAATCGTTGAGGATGAGCGGGCAAGTGCTGGAGCCGCGAATGCCAAGCTTGTGCTCCTCCGCGCCCGGCGTGATCCCCGGGAATGTGCGCTCGATGATGAACGCGGTGAACTTCTCGCCGTCGACTTTGGCAAACACGATAAACAGATCGGCGAAACCGGCGTTGGTGATCCACATCTTTTCGCCATTCAGCAGGTAATGCCCACCATCGGGCGAAAGCACGGCGCGGGTGCGGCAATTCAGGGCATCGGAGCCGCTGGAACTCTCGGAAAGCGCATAGGCGCCGATCCATTCGCCGCTGGCCAGCTTGGGCAGATACTTCTGCTTCTGCTGATCGGTGCCGAAATAGACGATCGGCAGAGTGCCGATGCCGGCGTGCGCTCCCCAGGTAACGCTGAAGCTGGCCGACTTGGAGGTGCGGTCGGCGATGATGGCCGACGAAACTTTGTCCATGTCCGAGCCGCCGTACTCCTCGGGGACATCGACCGAAGTGAGGCCTAGATCGCTGGCCTTCTTCAACAGTTCGCGGCAGAGCGCGTAGTCCTTCTGTTCGAGCTTGCCGGCCACGGGCATGATCTCGTTGTCCGCGAACTCTTCCGCGGTCTGCGCGATGAGCCGGTGCTGATCGTCAAAGTCTTCAGGCGTGAAGGCCTCGTCCGGACGAGGCTCGGAGATCAGAAAGATTCCGCCGGGAGTTTTGGCCGGAGTGGTTGGAGATACCGTGGTAGCCATGCAAGTCCTTTCAGATAAAGCGCAAACCGCGCAGCGTTTCCATCAACCTACGGCAAGACCAGGGATACTATGTCCTTTTCGTTTCGTTCAAGGTCGCCGCTCCTCGGGGTCCCCGACAGACGCTGTTTTTGCGTCTGTTGGGGTCTACTGATGGTCGCGTCGACTGGAGTGCTCTGGCTCCGGGATACATCATCCCTGGTTTTGCTATAACCCGCGAAGGGCACGGCAAGGCACCTGCCATTCACCAATCGTTAGATGTCCATTCCTTGGGGGTACGACATTGAAATTCATCAACAATCCCGCCGGCCTGCCAGCGCAGTTTCAAAGTGGGAGTGGAGCTATCAACTACACGCGGTGAATTCCCAAATGCAGCAGAATGGCATCTTCAATCGCACGCATATCGGTTTGCGACACAGCTCCCATCCGGTTGCGCAATCGCCGCTTGGAAGCCGTCATGATCTGGTCTGCCATTGCCTTTCGCTTTTCGCCATTCAGAGTAACCGCGGCCTCTGCCGGATATAGCTTCCCAATCTGGCTGCTCAGCGGCACCACGACGACCCGATTAAGCGCGGCGTTGGCGGCGTTATTGCTGATGATGACCGCAGGGCGGGTTTTCTGAATTTCGCCACCGACCGAAGGATCAAATGAAACCCACCACACGTCACCTCTGCGCGTTTCCATCGCCAATCAATCCCTCGCTCCACTCCACGGCTTCGCGCTCCCGCGCTGCATCAGCAGCCATCTCACGGTACTGGGAAGCAAGGCCATTTGGAGAGTCCTGGGCAGCCCTCCGCGCAGCCTGCTCCACACTTTCAGCGACATAGCCATCAACCACAAACCAAGTGGCGCGCCTGTGCGAGACGGGGTTGCCAAGTGGCTGGTCACTATTGCCGTTCCATCGCGTAGCGACGACTTCCTCGCCGTCCCACAGGATGCGGGCGACACTCATCAGGCCTTCTCCAGGATCATGGATTACCTCGATCACCCCACCAACACGACTCCTCGGCGAAAGCACTTCCTCTGGCCGAACGTATGACATTATTGACTCCTTGACTCTCAAAGATAGCTATGTGATAAAGCTACTGTCAATAGCTATGGTTGATAGCTATTAAAATGCTAACTGCTCAGTTCCGCATCACCGTGCCGGTCTTAGCAGCGCCGCCGCAGCATTCCGGCGATCCTGCAGGCAATCTTCACTGTGTGTTCGGGGATGTACTGGCACGTGGTGTTCGATTGGACTCGATGCGGGGGATGGTTAGCTGAAAAGGCCCCAAAAATAGATCAGGCGCGCGCCGAAAATGTGGGGTGAGGATGGCAACGACGCGCGCCCTTTATTAAGTTGAACTCACTGTAGCGAAGGTATGCTCACTCAGTCAAGTAAATTCGTGCAGCCATAACTTTTTCTTAAAACGGCTCCAGCGGCTGAAAATGGCGCTTTACGTGCCGCAGATCACGCCGAAGTGTGATGCACAACCGCCGTAACTGTTTTTGTCGCCTGTTTCCATAGCAAGTCCGGTTCGGCGCGGACCCCGGCGGCGAACCGCCGTACCGACCGTCTGCCCCTTGGGGCGCCAATAGCGGGATCAGAGATCCGGGTGCGCCCGGACGTACTTCCGGGCTATCTGCGCCACTTGCTTTTCACCCGGGTAGGTGAGCTTCTGGGTGGCCTGTTCCAACGGCAGCCAGACTGCCCGCCGCACCTCCTTGCGCATGGCGGGCTGAATATCTCCAAGCCGGCCCGAGACGTAGCGAAAGAGGAAGAAACTTACAACCTTGAAGACGCGTTCACGCCCGCCCCAGGAGCGCACGTAGAAGTACTTGATGTCGGTCAGCTTGGTGATCGCCTGCACCATGACGCCGGTTTCCTCCAGCACCTCGCGTATGGCGCTCTGCTCCGGGCTTTCGCCTTTGTCGATGGCTCCCTTGGGCAGGGCGAGAATAGCCGGGCGGCGGCGCAGTTTGACGGCGTTGCGCGTGATGCTGTCGGCATTCACGATATTGGGTTCAATCGCGGCCACGTGCCATTGCTCGCGCATGCGGCGCAGCACCACGCCACCAGCGGAAAACTCGCGAACAGATTTTCTGGACGTCGGCGGATTTTCGCTCACGGGTCTCTGAATCTTCGCAGTTTGTGCGCGCAGAGGCAAGAGGTACCTATCCCCGGTCTTCGAGTTTTTGTGCATCCGCGGGTGAGTTCCTGAGCATCTTAACCAACTGAGCAGCGCCTGCGGGGTGCAAGGGTGACTTATCTACAACGGCTTGTCCGGTCGGCAAGGGCATTTTCCCAAGAATTGGCGAGGGTTTCTCCCACCAAGCAAAGTGCCATTCCCCCCAAGAAACCGAAACTTGGCCTGGCGCTCGGGGGCGGTTTTGCCCGCGGCTTGTCTCACGTAGGCGTTCTGAAAGTTCTCGAAGAAGAAAAAATCACCATTGACTACATGGCCGGAACCAGTGTGGGCTCGGTGATCGCGGCGGCATTTTGCAGCGGAGTCTCGGCCAAGGAGCTGGAAGAGATTTCCAAGATGGTTCGCTTCCGCGACTTTGCGCGCTGGACCCTGTCGCGCTACGGTATCTGCAACAACGACCGCATGCAGGAGTTCCTGCCGCGAGTCGTCAGGGTGAAGACCTTCGAGGAGCTGAAGATTCCACTGGCGGTTGCGGCAACCGATTTCGTGAGCGGAGAGCCGGTGGTTTTCCAAAGCGGCCCTATTTGCGATCCGGTGCGCGCCAGTTGCGCTTATCCGGGAATGTTCGCGCCCGTGCAGGTAGGCGGTCAATGGCTGGTGGACGGAATGCTCGGACACGCCGTGCCCAGTACCCCCCTGCGCGAGATGGGCGCTGACTACGTGATCGGCGTCTACCTGAACGCGCACTGGGTGCAATTGCGCGGACCTCGCCACCTGTTCGACGTGATTGGACAGTGTTTCTCGATTGCGCAGGCGCGGATGAGCGCGCAGTGGCGGAAAGACACCGATCTCGTGCTCGAACCGGACGTCGACGGCTTCACTTATGACGGCTTTGACCGTTCCTCCGAGCTGATCGCCAGCGGCGAAAGAGCGATGCGCGCGGCTCTTCCGGCACTGAAAAAGTTCCTCGAAGCCAAGTCCCCGGCGGCCCATGGTCTGCTGGTAAAGGCCGATGCCAAGCCACACATGACCGCCGCCTGAACAGCCGGAGTATCCTGAATCTTAAGTAAATGCTATGGGAGTTGTTGGCTGGTGCCCCACGTTTGCCAGTTTTTGGCTAACGTGGGGTAGTTCGACTGGTGCCCAAGTCCCACATCTGCTAACTACGGCAGATGTGGGGCACCGTCCGAAGTGACATCACATCCCCGACATTAGCTCCGCCTTCGGCTCCACAAATGTGGGCCACCTTCCAATATTTATTCCAGCCGGCCAGCAACTGCGGTTATCTCCGATTTCTCCGATCCCCGGCTAAAGCAGTTCAAGACGAAGCCGAGTTCGTGTAATCTGGGCGTTGCCTCACGCCGGGCCCTGGGTCAAACATAAACGTCAAGCGCGGTGCGCATGAGAGCCCCCAGACAACGAAACTTACGGATATGTGCGCTGTTGTGCGCGCTGCTGCCGCTGGCGGGCTTCGCACAGGGCGTAAAGACGCCCGGCAGCGCCGCGAACGCGATCACAGGGTTCCGCAATTCCTCCGCCCAGCTTCAACTCGAACAGCAGTTCCTCGCGGTCCCCAGCCCACAGCTCGCCGAGGAACACATGCGTGTGCTGTGCTCCGCGCCTCATGTCGCGGGCAGCGAAGAGGACCGTAAGACAGCCGAGTACGTTGCCCGGAAGTTTCGCGAGGCCGGGCTCCAGACACGGATCGAAGAGTACAAGGTCTGGATCAACTATCCGGTGGAGATCCGTGTGGACATGATTACGGCCGAGGGAGCCAGGCACATTGGACCCAGCCGCGAACAGGTGGATGGAGATCCCTATCAGGATGATCCGCGCGTGATGGTGCCTTTTATGGGCGGTTCGCATTCGGGCGACGTCGAAGCCGAAGCGGTCTACGCCAACTATGGAAGGCCCGAGGACTTCAAGCGGCTGCAAGACATGGGCATCGCCGTGAAAGACAAGATCGTCCTGGTGCGCTATGGAAAGAATTTCCGCGGCGTCAAGGCGATGGTCGCTCAGGAGAACGGAGCGGCAGGGGTCATCATTTACTCCGACCCGATTGACGACGGCTATTTCCAGGGCGATCCCTATCCCAAGGGTCCGTATCGGCCCGAGACGGCAGTGCAGCGCGGCTCGATTGAACTCATGTTCAAGTATCCGGGAGATCCGACGACGCCGGGCATGGCGTCGCTTCCCACCCTTCCCGATTCCGAGCGAATTCCGCCTGAGCAGGCGCTGAATCTTCCGCGCGTGCCGACGACGCCGCTTTCCTACGGCGATGCCTCGCCCATCCTGCGGGAGCTTGCCGGGCCCGATTCACCGCGCGAGTGGCAAGGCGCGCTGCCGTTTACCTATCATCTCGGCCCGGGACCGGCCAAGGTCCGCTTGCACCTGGTGCAGGATTACCGGCTGCGGACCATCTGGAACGTGATTGGCACGCTGCGGGGGACGCAATATCCGGAGCAGTGGGTGATTGCCGGCAACCACCGCGATGCCTGGGTGTTTGGCGCAGCCGATCCCGGCAGCGGCACGGCGGCCATGCTGGAAGCCGTGCACGGAATTGGTGAATTGCTGAAGACCGGATGGCGTCCCCGGCGCACCGTGGTTCTTGCCAGTTGGGACGCCGAAGAGCAAGGCTTGATCGGCTCCACCGAATACGCCGAGCAGTACGCCGCGGAGTTGCACAACGCAGCCGCCTACTTCAACATGGACATCGGCGTTTCCGGCCCCAACTTTGGCGCTTCGACGGTGCCGAGCCTCAAGAATTTTCTGCTGGAAATCAGCCGCGCCGTACCTAGCCCCGGCGGCGGCACGGTTTACGACTCGTGGAAGAATTCGCAGATAACGTGGCATTCCTATCAGGGGCAGAGCCCCGAAGTCTCCTCCGCTTCCTGGCGCGCGGCACATGCGGGAGCGGACGTCCTGGTTGGTGATCTGGGCAGCGGATCGGACTACACCGCTTTTCTTCAGCATCTTGGCGTGCCGGCGACCGACATCGGTTCGGCTGGTCCCAACGGCGTCTATCACTCCGTCTTCGACAACCTGGCATGGTTTAAGAAGTATGTCGACCCGACCTTCGCTTACGAGCAGCAGATGGCGCGTATCTTCGGCCTCGAGATTCTGCGCATGTGCCAGGCGGACTTGCTGCCTTTCGATTACGAAGAATACGCGGTGCAGATCAAGAGCTACCTGGAGGCCGCGAAGCGCAAGAGCAGCACGCGGACAGACTGGGACAGGCGGCCGGATTTTGCGCCTGCATTTCAGGCAACGACCAAGCTAATGGCCTCCGCAAAGGCTATCAAAGCCGCCTCGGAGCAGCCCAAGGGCGACGCCGTGGCGCTCAACAAACGATTGCTGTCGGCCGAGCGCGCCCTCCTTTTGCCCGAAGGACTGCCGGGCCGGGCGTGGTTCAAGCACGCGATTTACGCGCCCGGGGAGTACAGCGGCTATCAGGCCATCACGCTTCCCGGTGTCAACGACGCCATCGATCACGGCGATCTGCCGGAGACCGAACGGCAACTCAAGCGGCTCACGCAGGCGCTCGACCGCGCCGCCGACGCACTGGCTACCTTCCGCTAGGCCAGTGGCTGTCCCAGAAATACCTCACATCGCTAAACACACATCGTGAGTGTCATCATGAGAGGCTTTGACTAAATCAACCTCGAAGGCTTGGTGCCCCACGTTCGCCCGCTTTTGGCTAACGTGGGGTAGTTCGACTGGTGCCCAAGTCCCACATCTGCTAACTGCGGCAGATGTGGGGCAACGTCCGAAAAAGTCACAAGCTCTGAGCGTAGCCTGGTGCCCCAGGTTCGCCCGCCTTTGGCTAACCTGGGGTAGTTTCTTCTGATGGGCTAGCAGTGCATTTCCTCGCCTCGCCGACTATCGCTGAAGTGAGAATGACTGTTCCATCAAATGGCATGCCAATGCTCCGCGAGCCAATTGGTAGAGGCGCCTTACAGAGTAAATCCAGAAACTCAGGAATAGTTGATCTAAGTGATTAGGTGATTATTCCTATTCTCCAGGTGCAGCCCGCGTAGAGAATGACGCCATGCTGAAGCACATGAACAAATTCGTCGAAGCACATGACCGCTACCTGGCCCTGGATAAGGCGCGCGTCGACTGCGCAACGCCGCAGCAGAGAGAGCTAATGCACATAGAATTGTTGCGTGCCTATCTGGAAGTGCAGTACAGAGCGTCGCAGATCGCCGGCTTGCAGTACGCCGATGGCATGGACTTCGCCGACATGCATTGAGCCTTGGGCCGCCGCGCTTCCAGGCCAACAGAAAAGCCGCGCCTTGCCGCGCGGATGGTGCCCCACATCTGCTTAGTTGGCAGATGTGGGAGGTTTCCCAAGTTCGATCCGTCTGCTTATTTCAAGTGCACGAGTTTGCTGGCAACGTCGTTAGCCAGTTCGCTGTAGTCCTTCTTTTCCAAGCCCAACACATTGCGGTTGTACTCGTCGATCTTGGCGGAATAATTCATCGAGCAGAACTTAGGTCCACACATCGAGCAGAACGACGCTTCCTTGTAAAACTTGTCGGGCAGGGTCTCGTCGTGCATGGCGCGCGCGGTTTCCGGATCGAGCGAGAGTTCAAACTGCTTCTCCCAGTCGAAGGTGTAACGCGCGTGGCTGATGGCGTTGTCGCGATCCTGCACTCCGGGCCGATGCCTTGCCAGGTCGGCGGCGTGAGCGGCGATCTTGTAAGCGATGATGCCGTCTTTCACGTCCTTGTCGTTGGGAAGGCCGAGGTGTTCCTTCGGGGTGACGTAGCACAACATGGCGGCGCCATACCAGCCGATCATCGCGGCTCCGATGGCGGATGTAATGTGGTCGTAACCGGGCGCGATATCGGTCACCAGCGGTCCCAAGGTGTAGAACGGAGCGCCATCGCACCACTCCACTTCCTTATCGACTTGCTCTTTGATCTTGTCGATGGGAACGTGGCCGGGACCCTCGATCATAACCTGCACGTCACGCTTCCAGGCGATCTTGGTCAGCTCGCCCAAGGTCTTCAATTCCGCGAACTGCGCCTCGTCGCTCGCGTCGGCAATGCAGCCTGGACGCAGGCCGTCGCCGAGCGAGTAGCAGACGTCGTACTTCGCCATGATTTTAGTGATTTCGTCGAAGTGCTCGTAGAGGAAATTCTGTTTGTGGTGATGGGTCATCCACTGCGCCAGAATGGCGCCCCCGCGGCTGACGATTCCGGTGATGCGCTTGGCGACCATCGGAACGTATTGAATCAGCAAACCGGCATGGATCGTCATGTAATCCACGCCCTGGGCCGCTTGCTCCTCGATCACCTCGAGCATGATCTGCGGGGTCAAATCCTCTATCCGGCGGACCCTGGCCACGGCTTCGTAAATGGGCACGGTACCGACCGGAACCGGCGAGTGACGCAGAATGGCCTCGCGGATTTCGTTGATTTCGCCGCCGGTCGACAGATCCATCACCGTATCGGCGCCGTAGTGTACCGAGGTGTGCAGTTTCTTCAGCTCCTCTTCGACGTTGGAGCTGACCGCCGAATTCCCGATGTTGGCGTTGATCTTGCACAGCGCGGCGACGCCGATGGCCATGGGCTCGACTTCAGGGTGATTGATGTTGGCCGGGATGATTAAACTGCCCGAGGCGACTTCCGAGCGCACCGCCTCCGGCGACAGCTTCTCGCGCTCGGCCACATACAGCATCTCTTCCGTAACCAGTCCCTTGCGCGCAAAATGCATCTGCGACACGTTGTCGTCGCCGCTGCGGACAGCCTCCGTGCGGCGCCTGGCGATCCATTCCGCCCTCAACTTTGGGATTCCAGTGCCGGGGATACCCTTTCCGTCTCGGTTCCCGTTGTCGCCACCGTTAGTAGTCATAAGTACAAACCTCTCCCTTGGCTGGAAACTTCATTATACGCCCCGGCAGCTTTGGTTTATTCGCCGTCGCGACCGTGGCAAACCCGCGCCAGCCCAGACAATTCAACAACGTAGCTCCCAAGATCAAGCTCCATCCGGGCTTGCGAAAGCGATCTCAAGTTTAACCCAGACGGCCAGCTTTCGCTTCAAAACTTGACCAGATACTCCAGGGAGCATAGTCTGATCGGAACGGGGTGAGTGGCAGGGGGCAATATTTTTCCGCATCCCTGGCAGTGGGCTTCAGCATCCCTTCTCTTGTATGTACTCTCGACGGCGCAAATACGCTCAATTCGGAATCGTCATCGCAATTATCGTGCTGGGGCTCGGATACCTGGCTTATACCGGCGTACAGGAGAGCAAGAGCTACTACGTAACGCTGAAGGAACTGAATACGATGGGCGACAGCGCTTACAGCAAGCGCTTGCGTGTCGCCGGCAACGTGGAAGCCGGTTCGATCAAGCGCCAGGGCACGCGTGTTCAGTTTGCTTTGCGGGAAGAGGGACGTTTGCTGCCGGTGGTTTATAACGGCACGGAGGCGCCTCCCGACACGTTCAAGGACGATTCCCAGGCGCTGGCCGAGGGCACGTATGGGCGCGACGGCGTATTTCATGCCAACAAGCTCCAGGCCAAGTGCGCCTCGAAATATGCTCCCAAGCAGGGGGACGGCGCCAAGGCAGGGATGACCGAAAAAGCACAAGCCGGTTCTGCTAATCTTTCGCAGTGAAATCTTCAGCCTCGATGCCCGCTGCCGGCGGTTGCGCGCCCACGGACGCAGGGCCGGGCAGCTCTGTCGATACGTCCCAGCAGACGATGGCCAACACCCGACCGGTTGTGTCGCTGCAAGGCATTGTCCGCCACTTCGGCCGGTTTGCAGCCCTGCGCGGGGTTACGGCTGAATTTACTGCCCCAACACGCGCAACAGCGGCGCGTGCCGGGGACCCCGCACCGGGCAGGCTTTACCTGATCCTTGGCGAGAATGGCGCCGGCAAGTCCACGCTCTTGCGTATCATGGCCGGCTTGCTGAAGCCGACTCGCGGTTCCGTTACCATGTTGGGCGCCACCGACCTGCGCGAAGTAGCTGCCCGCGTGGGCTACATGGGGCATGCACCTCTGCTTTACGATGAACTGAGTGCGATGGAAAACCTGCGATATTTCGCCGGTCTCTACGGCATTGTCGATGACGCGCGCTGCCAGGCGGCGATTCGTCTGGTAGGGCTTGATCCGGAGTTGAAGCGGGGCGTCGGACAGTACTCGCAGGGCATGCGGCAGCGGATTTCGCTGGCTCGCGCCATCGTGCACGATCCGGAGCTGCTGCTGCTCGACGAGCCATTCTCGAACGTCGACGTGCAGTCGGCCAGGGAGATGGCGCGGCTGCTCGGAAATATGCGCAACGACGGCAAGACGATATTCGTGGTTACCCATCAGCCCGCCGTGCTGGAGGCTGTCGCCGACGAGTCGTTGCTGCTTTCCGCCGGACTGCTTGCCGCTCGCGAGCGCGGCTTGCCGGAATACATGAAATTTCCCTTCAGCCAGCGTGCGGATCACCCGGATCACATGGACAATGACAATAAGGATAAGGGCGATGATGGCGCTTGCCCGAGTCCCGTGGAAGGCGGCGAGCGATGACCGTGATGGCGGTGGCGCGCCGCACCTTGGCGAAAGATCTCCGCCTGGAATGGCGCGCCAAAGATGCAGTCAATTCCATGCTGTTTTTCGCGCTGCTGGTGGTGGTCATCTTCAGCTTCAGCTTCGATCCTACGGCAGAGGAGTCGCGCCGCATCGCCGGCGGATTGGTCTGGGTGGCGTTCCTGTTTGCCGCCGTGGTTGCGCTCAACCAGACCTGGGCTCGGGAGCTGCGCAACCAGGTGCTGGACGCCTATCGCGTTTCGCCGGCGCCCGCGGTTTCGCTGTTCCTGGCCAAGGCGGTCGGAAACTTTATTCTGGTCAGCGTGCTTGAGGCGCTGATGACTCCGCTGTTCATAGTCTTTTACAATCTGCGATCAGTGGGGCCGGCTTATCAGTTGCTCGTGATCGCCGTGCTGGGAACTTGGGCGCTGGTGGTCAACGGAACGTTCTTCGCCGCCATCTCGATCCGCACTCGCAGCCGCGAGATCATGCTGCCCCTGATCCTGTTCCCGATCTCGATTCCAGCGCTGCTGGCGATGGTCGACGCCACGACTTCCGTGCTCACCGGCGAAGCCTCGCCGCGCTTCTGGATGCAGTTGCTGGCCGTCTACGATGTGGTGTTTACCACGGTGTGCCTGGCGCTGTTCGACACGGTGATCAATGCCGAATAACGGTTGGCCGAATGATGGTTCCGAAGGTGATTAACGCCGGATGAAACGCTCATTTACGTTCTTCGCTCTGCTTACGCTCGGGTTGCTCTGCTATGCCCTTTACCAGGGAATGGTGGTGGCTCCCACGGAGGCTACCATGGGAGACGTGCAGCGGATCTTCTACTATCATCTGCCGCACGCCTGGGTGGCATTTCTCCTGTTCTTTACCAATTTCCTGGCCTCCATCTGGTATCTCGTCCGGCGCACCCAGCAGTCTGACGCGCTGGCGCTGGCCAGCGCCGAAGTGGGAGTCGTTTTTTGCACCGTGGTGCTGGTGACGGGGCCGCTGTGGGCGCGTCCGGTGTGGGGCATCTGGTGGACCTGGGATGCGCGGCTCACCAGCACGCTCGTGCTTTGGCTGATCTACGTCAGCTACCTGGTGCTGCGGCGCTTCGCCACCGGCGCGCAGACGCAGGTGCTGGCGGCGGCGCTGGCCATCTTCGGGTTTGTCGATGTTCCGATCGTCTATCTGTCGATCCGCTATTTCCGCACGCAGCATCCGCAGCCAGTGATCGCTGGCGGCGAAGGTTCTGGGCTCGACCCGCGTATGTGGACCGCCGTGCTCTGGAATCTGGCGGGCTTTCTGTCGTTTGCTCTGTTGCTGATCTGGCAGCGATACAGGCTCGCCCTGGCGGAGAACGCCGTCGAAGAAGCGCACGCCAACCGCGCTCTTGGCCCGGAGGCGGAGATGCCAGCCAAGCCCGACAGCCGCGGATTTGCGCCGGAGTACGGCTCCGCGCCGAAGATGGGGAATAAGCCGCGATGAAATTCTTATACCTGGCGTACATCGCTACGTGGACGATTCACTCGCTCTACATCCTGTACCTCACGAGCCGCTACAAGCGCTTGCGCGAGGAACGGAAAGAGCTGGAGAAGGAATGACGGAGCTGCGGTGTTCGAGCCCGGCGACTGAAGCTCTACGCTTCCCAATTCCGGTTCCCCCGGAACCGGGGAAAACCGTGGAGATCGCGCCGGGCGTGCATTGGCTGGTGACGTCGCTTCCGTTCCGGCTCCGGGCCATCAATCTCTGGCTGCTGCGCGAGGGCGATGGCTGGACCATGATCGATTGCGGTTACCCGTTGCCCGAGGTGCGGGAACAGATCGAAGCCGCGTGGTCACGCACGCTTGACGGGCTGCCCATCACGCGCTTGTTTGTGACCCACCACCACCCCGACCACGTTGGCAATTGCCGCTGGATATGCGAGCGCTGGGGAATTGTTCCCACCATCACCCGCGGCGAACGCGAAAGAGCCTTAAAGCTGATGGGCAGCCAGTGGGAGGAGGAATCGGCCCACCGCATCGGATTTTGGCGCCGGCACGGTTTGTCGGAAGCGGCGGCGGCCAACATCAATGAGCATTGGGGCCGTTATCGTCATCATTTTCGCCCGTTGCCGGAGGAGTGGAGCCCAATCGAGGATGGGGCTTCGCTGCCCATCGGCGGTGCCGACTGGCAGGTGATTGTCGCCCAGGGACACGCGCAGGCGCAGGCGCTGCTGCACTCGCCCGAGCGCAATCTGCTCATCTCCGGAGACCAGGTGCTGCCCAAAATTACGCCCAACGTCAGCGTCTTTGGCGACCGCCCTGACTCGCAGCCGCTGGGCCTGTTCCTGGCCAGCAACCGGCGCCTGGCGCAGAGCTGCGGAGACGTGATGGTGTTGCCATCGCATAACCGGCCCTTCATGGGGCTGCACGCCCGCATCCGGGAGATAGAAGCTCATCACCAGGAAAGGCTGGCAAAGATTGAGGCCAGGCTGCAGGGTAGTCCTGTGACGGCCGCGACCTTGCTCCCAGAGCTATTTGGAGACGGCCTCAACGGCCACGAAATCGGCTTTGCGATTGGCGAAGTGATCGCCCACCTGCACCATCTGGTTGCCGAGGGACGCGCGGCAACCAGCGAGCGCAACGGAACAATCTTGTTTGCGCGGCGTTAATCCGCCTGAGGCCGAGCACCGACGTAGCATGTGATGAGAATCAGCTTTTCTATAGGATAATCTTCCACAGATCACGTCGCTTTCACCCTCAGCGACACGGGAGCACGCTAATAATGCCAAGTCCAACCCCAATACCTCCAAGGACGATGCTCAGTACGCCAAGCCAGAAGGCAACGCGCACCACGAGCTGGGGATGATCCATACACGCCCGCATCTTTCCCCACCAACCAGCGCCGGTGACTTCAAGTGGGTACTCTTTCTGGGTCTCCAGCCCACCCAAGCGGGCTCGATACCACGTACTCATCACGATAGATGACTCTTCGTTTGCGATGGTGATCCTCGGCGGCTGATTGTACCGTCTTAGGAAGTTCTGCTCGAATTGAAGCGTCTCGCAAAACACGCTGCGTCGATTCTCGGGATTCCTGATCTTCACGGGGCACCTGTGCGGAAGGTCTGACTTCTTGAGCCACACAAAGCCCTCGCTGATATCGTCATCAAGACTTGCGTAGATTTTCATCTTGTTTACTTGCATTATCTTCCGCGTAACGATCGCATTCTAAAGTGTTAAGTTGCAAGTAGAAATCTATTTCACAGCCCTCGGGTCCCGGGAGATTTTTATTCCAACAAGTTGCTTGACACATGCAACTATATTGGATAACCTTTCATCCATGAATAGAATGTCCGTTGCCGTTCAGCATTGGTGGGACGAACTCGAGCGCCTAGCCCGCATCCTCGGCCAGGTCGGCCCCGACGAGGTCTGCTGCGAAGGGCTGAGCCAGCGCCAGTGCGCCATTCTGCGTACCCTGGTGGCACAGGAAGGCGCCCGCATATCCGATCTCGCCGCCAGCTCCGGCATTACTCCCAGCGCCATGACTCGGGTGCTGGAGAGGCTGGAGGATCGCGGCCTGGTTGAGCGTATCCGCGGAGCGCAGTCCGATGGCCGTGCCGCAATGGTCCGGATCACCACCGATGGCCGCCGCACCCGCCAACAACTCGATGACTTGATGCGCCAGCGCACCAATCAAATCATCGCGGCCATTCCCGAAAAAAAACGAACTGAAGTTCTCGAGGCGCTCGCCATTCTGAATAACGCAATCGAATCCGCCGGGTGCTGCGCGTTGAATGCCCCGGTCGCAAAGCTCGCAAGAATCGAGGAAAACGAATGAAGAACGAATCCATCACTACCGCCGTCGAAGAACACTATGCGGCAGTCGCCCGCGGGGAAGCCTCCTCGTGCAGCGCTCCGCTCGATCATGTCGCCCGTTCGATCGGATATTCCGATGAAGAACTTGCGCTTGCCGGCGACGCCAATCTCGGGCTCGGATGCGGCAATCCTCTGGCCCTCACTGAAATCGCCCCCGGCATGACCGTGCTCGATCTGGGTTCCGGTGCGGGTTTCGACGCCTTCCTTGCCTTGAACCGCGTCGGCCCAACGGGGCGGGTCATCGGCGTGGACATGACCGACGACATGCTTGCACTGGCCCGGCGGAACGCCGAAAAACGCGGCGCAGCCAATGTCGAGTTCCGCAAGGGATTTATCGAAAGCCTGCCGGTCGAGAGTGCCTCGGTCGATTACGTCATCAGCAATTGCGTCATCAATCTTTCGCCTGACAAGCCGGCGGTTTTTCGTGAAATCGCTCGCGTTCTGAAACCTCGAGGGCGGTTTGCGGTGAGCGACATTGTGCTGCTGCGGCCGCTGCCGGAAGAGCTTGCGCGCAGCGTCAGCGCTTATGTCGGCTGCATTGCCGGAGCAAGTCTGCTCACCGACTATCTGGCCACCGCGCTCGACGCCGGTCTGCGCGATCTGTCCATTCCGCGTATCGCAGTCGGCGCGGACCTGATGGCGATTCTTGCGCCGGAGAGCTCAGAGAGCGGCAAGAGTTCCTGCTGCGCACCGAAGGGCGCAGCGAGCGGCAAGAGTTCCTGCTGCGGCTCAACCATTTCGGTCGCTTCTCTCAAGAATCCCGACGACCTGGTGCGCGAGGCTTCGCGGTCATTGGCCTCGATCAAGTTGCACGGCGGGAAGTGAGGGAATCCGAATGGGTGAACCAAAGGCTCGCGGGTTGGGGTTTATCGATCGCTACCTGACTGCATGGATCTTCGCGGCGATGATCCTCGGGGTGTTTTCAGGATGGCTTGCGCCAGGCATTGTGCCGTTTCTGAACCGCTTCAGTGTGGGGACGACATCGATCCCGATTGCGGCCGGCCTCATCCTGATGATGTACCCGCCGTTCACCAAGGTGCGCTACGAGGAACTGCATGAGGTTTTCCGCAACAAACGCGTCCTTGGGCTGTCGCTTTTGCAGAATTGGGTCATCGGGCCGATTTTGATGTTCGTTCTGGCCGTCGTGTTTCTGCACGGTTACCCGGAATACATGGCCGGACTCATCATGATCGGTCTCGCCCGCTGCATTGCGATGGTCATTGTCTGGAACGAACTGGCAAAGGGCGATACGGAATACGCTGCCGGCCTGGTCGCCTTCAACTCTCTCTTCCAGGTGTTCTTTTACTCGTTCTATGCCTGGGTGTTTATCACGGTGCTGCCGGCCCGCATAGGACTGCGTGGCGTGGTCGTCAATGTCTCGATCGCCGATATCGCAAAGAGTGTCTTCATTTATTTGGGCATTCCATTCCTCGCCGGCTTTGTGACCCGGACGGTGCTGGTTCGGGCGAAAGGGCGTGCATGGTATGACCATAGCTTTGTTCCGCGGGTCAGTCCGCTGACGCTGATTGCCTTATTGTTCACGATTGTGGTGATGTTTTCGCTGAAGGGCGAATACATCGTGCGTCTGCCTCTCGATGTCGTCCGCATCGCCATTCCGCTGTTGATTTACTTCGTCGCCATGTTTCTGGTGTCGTTTTACATGGGGAAGAAACTCGGTGCCGACTACTCCAAGACCGCGACATTGTCATTCACCGCTGCCTCAAACAATTTCGAATTGGCCATCGCGGTTGCGGTTTCGGTGTTCGGGATCAATTCCGGGGCGGCGTTCGCGGCTGTCATCGGGCCCTTGGTCGAGGTGCCAGTCATGATCGCGCTGGTGAACGTGGCCCTGCGCTTCCAGCGATATTTCCCGGCCGCGCAAGCGCAGCGAGGCGAACCGGTGTGCCGGTTGCAATAGGTTGAGGAGAGTGCATGAAAGCAAAGGTATTGTTTCTGTGTACGGGAAATTCCTGCCGGAGCCAGATGGCGGAAGGCTTTCTTCGCGCCTTTGGCGGCGACCGCTTCGAGGCGCACAGCGCGGGAACGAAAGCTTCGACGCTGAACCCGATGGCCGTCGAGGTTATGTGCGAGGCCGGCATCGACATTTCGCGACAGCGTTCCAAGAATGCCGCCGAGTACCTGGGAACTCACTTTCCTTACGTCATCACCGTCTGCGACAACGCGAAAGAGTCGTGTCCAATTTTTCCTGGGCCGGCGCTGCGCATGCACTGGCCATTTCAGGACCCCGCGTTGGCAACCGGGTCCGAGCAGGACCGCCTGCGGGTTTTCCGGAAAGTGCGGGATCAGATTGAAGCTCGGGTGCGCGAGTTCGCCGCCAACCCCGATCAAGCGAAGCCCTAGCAAGCGGCGGCTGGAATTGCGGGCACAAAAAAGCGAGGTTGGCAATTACCAACCTCGTGCGTTTTATGCCTCGCGGTTCCGTTACTGCATTGTCAGAGCGACGACAACCTGCGACGATCCGGATGGTGTCGTTGCCGTGACCTTTAGTTGTGGCGTCTGGCTGCTGCTCGAACTGCCGCCGCCACCGCCGCCGCCGCAGTTCACCATTCCCAGAGCCAGGCACACGACCAACCCCAGCATTAGCAGCCAGCGTCTGCGTCGTCCGGCGAAAATCAAACCGATTCCGCCGAATGGGAGCAGGGTCGCCAACAGGCGTCCTGGTCTTATCAAGTTACTGATGGTTATCGTATTCCCGGAGGGAACACTGACAGTCACGGTGGCCGTAGAAGGCGCTGCCCCGGTGACCGGGTTGGGGCTCGGCTGCGTAACCGTGCACGTCGCCCCTCCCGTCGCCGTACAAGCGAGGGTTACGGTCTGGCTGAACCCGGTGGGAGCGGTCAAGGTGATAGTGACGGTCTCTTGCGCTCCTTTAGCGACCGTTAAGGCCGTCGGCGATGCAGTCAAAGTGAGGGCGGACGGAGTACCGCCGGAACCGCTTACGCTTCCCGAGCCATTACCAACGCCTGTCAAGGAAACTGTTGCCGGGAAGGTATTGCCGTTGCCATTGATGATCAGCGTCCCTATGCGTGATCCCGGGGCGACCGGAGTGAAGGTCACCCCGACGGTGCACGATTGTCCTGGCGCCAGCAGAGAATTGCAGGTATTCGAACTCAGGCTGTAATCGCCGGTAATTACAGGGACGCTGCTGATGATCAGCGTCTGCGCCGTGTCAGTGTTGGTCACTGTAACTGTCTGCGCCGCGCTGGTTGTTCCCAATGTTGTGCTGGCAAACGAAAGACTCAATGGCGAAACCGAGTCCTGCACCAGCACTCCGTTACCTTGCAGCCCCACAGTTTGCGGGCTGTTCGTCGCGTCGTCGGAAATTGTCAACGTGCCTGAGCGCGTACCCACAGCCGACGGCGTAAAGGTCACGGTGATCGTGCAAGTATTCTGACTGCTAGTAGCCGCGGGTAGTCCCGTGCCGCAAGTGTTCACCTGCGTGAAGTCACCCGTGCTCGTTATGCTGTTGATGGTTAGCGGAACCTGTCCGGCGCTCGTCAGGGTTACAGTCTGCGTCGCAACAGACGAAAAACCCACCGCCTGGTTCGCGAAGGTAAGGCTTTGGCTTATCGGCGAGATCGTAACCATCGGGAAGCTTGCCCCCAGGACTTTGGTTACGAAAGCATCACCATTTCCAGCATTAGCGCTTCTTCCAAGCACAGTATTGCCGGGAACGGCAACGGGCACTAACGGGAAATCATACGAGTTGGTGTTGCCCGCCAGGTATATATCCCCGTTTCCGGTCGGGCTGAGAGCCATTGCGTTTGCTTGGTCACCGCCGGAGCCCCCCAGGTAGGCAGACATAATCAACGCCGTCCCGTCAGGAGTAACTTTGGCGAGGTAAGCTTCCTGTTGCGTGCCCTTGAGCTGATTCAGCGAGTTGCCGCTCCCATCGATGATCGCATTGATGACCGGAATGTTCGCCGACTGAGTGCTTCCGGCGATGTAAGCCCAGCCCCCCGCGTCAACCGCTACGGCAAGCCCCTGATCATTCCCCGTGCCGCCCAGATAAGTGGCGTACTCAACCTCGGCGGGGCTCTGCATCTTCAGAATGTACGCATCGGTTGTAGGTGAGGCCCCGAGCGATGACTCATTTAAGCCTGTGGCGGATAGCATGGTTCCCGTCGTAGTACCAACCACGTAGGCGGCGCCCTGGCTGTCAACCGTAACCGCCCTGGCCGCATCCACCTTCCCGGTTTTGTCTGTCATGTTTGTTTCCAGGGCGGTCACATAGACGGGCCAGCCAGCGTTCTTGGAGCCTGTAGATGTGTCATGCCCGTGGAGTTTTATAATCCACGATCCTGTGCCGTCCCAATATGTATCCGCCTGCGGTAGCCAGTCGAAGCTCCCTGGGCTGTACGCCGGTCCGGGAAGCGAAGGATGTAGCTGAGTGGTGCTCGAGCCGCCAACCGCGAATACGTCGCCCTGCGGGTCCAGAACCACGCCATAAGCTTCCGTGCTGGCGGAGATCGGCCCTATCCAAGGCGCGAGGGCAAGAACTAACCAATTAAATCCACCGTTATCGGGAATGACTTCGCCTAGGACACCGTTTGCACATAGGTTGTTGGCGACCCAGTTGATGCCTCCCGTTGTCCCTCCGTTCAGCGCGACAATCCTCATAGTGGCATAGGTTGTTGGAGGAGTGGTTGTCGGGCAGGTTGGCGTAACCTCGGTGATCGTACCGTACGCGATCGTGACGCCGCTCTGGTAACTCCATGTCGGCGGAGGCGCCACTAACTGTCCTCCATATACCGCGGAGAAGAAGTAATAAGTGGCAGTGGGGTCAGGTGTGGCCGGACAAGTGGAGCCGCAATGGTCAGTGAGGGACGCCGCCCTGGGCGACATAGGCGAAGCTCCGTTAAGGATCGGAGGCGCAATGTGAAGCCCAAAGTCAAGCTTAGTCACGAACGCCACGTATGCTTCCGTTATCGGCTCGAATCCGTTGTACGCGGGAAAGTTGAACGAACTCGTCTTACCGGCCACGATTACGTTCTGTTGCGGATCTACCGTGATAGCGTAACCAGCGTCAATACCATTTCCACCAAGATAGGTAGTGCGGATCAAGGTGCCGGTCGACGAGTCCAGGATCGCGATAAAGGGATCGCTATCGCCGCCGGGCCAAGTGGGCGAAACACTAGCAGGAACGCTCGCAGTATACCCAACGATCGGCATATCACTGAAGCCCGTGGTGCCAACCACATACACGTTCGGACGCGCGGGAACGTGGATGGGCACAGGGTTAGGGTTGAGTGACAGATTATCCAGCGCGATTCCATTGCCGGACGCAGAGGCATTGCTGGGCGCCGGAGCCGTGCCTGAGATGAAAGTAGTAAAGAGAACCGTAGCTCCGGTGGGGTCTAACTTGGTGACGTAAGCGTTACAAGCCGACGAAACTCCCTCGACGGTGGTGCCGCTGGGGTTAGGAGTCGGAGCCGGGAATACTATGGGGTTTGCATCTTTACCAATCGAACATGTCTGCCCGGTGATGTAAGCGTTGCCGGCTGCGTCCACCGCAATCCCATTCGCGGTGTCGCCCTGAGAGCCGCCCAGATAGGTGGAGTAAGACAGAATCGGATCGATCACCAGTTCCAGGTTCTTGTCATAATCGCCGATTTGTAGCTGAGCCCTGCCCGGACCGGCCAGGGCGTATTCCACGCTGACCGCCTTGGCGCTGCCTGCCACTTTCTGGTAGGCGTAAGGCTTGGCAAAGGTGACGGGATGACCGTTGACTTCGGCCACAAGCTCTCCGTCCGCGTTGATGTAGAGCTTGTCCATCCCGGAGAGTGTCAGCGCGATTGCACGCGGGTCCGCCATGGGCGCGACCACAAAATCGAATTCCAGGCGGCGGTTGTCACCGTAATAGATCACGTCCACGCCGGGGTATACGTCTTTCGTGCGCAGTTTGGCGAAATTCCGCACGCCCAGCCGCCATTTGCCCGGGTCCTGACCAATGTAGTAGTTGGTAATTCCCGGCAGTGGCTCGATAGCCTCTATCTGCGCCGCGGCATTCGAGCGATCGAAGGAGAAGCGGAGGGTCCGCGTCGAGCCGGATGTGGCGTCGGTGATCGCAATGGCAGACTCACCAGCCCCAACCAGCACCGCATATCCGCCGCTGCGAGCTAAGAAGTGTCCCTGCTCGGCTGCCGGCTCGAAGCGCAACGGCAGATTGGCGTAGGTCCGCGCGGCATCGCGACTGGCAACGGCCCGTGCCAGGTCACTCTCCGCGGATAGCGATAACGGGATTACCGCGGTGACAAAAGCCAGCAAAGCGACACTGATCTTTAGCTTCATATCGAATACCTCGATTGCATGCAACTGCCACCGTCGGTTTGCTCGCTTTAAATCAGCAGTAAACAGAGGTGGCAGCTCGCAGCATAGCAACAACTCTGGAGCGCCGGGAAGTTACGTTGGTGGTACCACCGATGACGCTAGAGGTACCTGCACGCATAGGCAGAGAGCGTATTTCGAAGAGGCCGGCAGAGTTTGCCGCGGTAGGAATCAGCCGCTTTTATCTAGGAGAAGATCCGGAAAAAGATGAGGGAAATGTCGATAGAATCCTTAGGCAATAAGCCTGAGAAGCTTACGCCTTCGTCGCACACCGCTGTTGTCAAAGTAGGTTCGCCGTGGAAGAGGCGTATGGCCTTACAACAGTTTCAGAGTAAGTGTATCCAGGGGCCAGTGCCTTTAGGGTCATGTTGAGCGAAGTTGAGGCGTTGAGGCGGCGTCTGAGCCGCCTGCCGAAATCCTGAGCGAAGCGAAGGACCTCGGCATTTCGGCACAACGCGAGGCTGAGGTGCCGCCGAAAAATTTTATCAAAATCCTGAAATTGGCCTAACTCCGATGTCTGCGATCAGGGACGAAAGCCCGCACGCGATTCATCTGAACGACCTTCCACCTTTTGTCTTCGACGCGCTCGCCGACGGCGGGGAAGAGCTCTTGCAGGATTCGGCCAACCCGATCCACGCCCTCCAGAACGACCTTTCTATTCTCTTCCGAGTCAGGCAGGTACTCGCTATACATGATCGTTTGCAGAGCGTTGCGGACATGATGATTCAACTGCGCAATCTTCCTGAGATCATCCAGCAGTTTCCGGTGCCGTTCGCGGGCGGCGAGCAGGATTAAAAGAGGAGCGAATGCCGCCGCGAAACCCACAACCGCGGCATCGGTAATCGCTTGCATAGGCAGCGAGACGTCAGCTTGCATGACAGTCGTGTGAATTACGAAGTCAAGCAGCCCGGCAGAGAGGCCAAACAGAACCACCACGAACGCAATTCGCGTAGGCGAACCGGCAAGCGCTTGTATGGATTTCTCGAATTGGCGGCGCACCGGCGGACGGCTCCTCAACAGCGTCTGATTAAATGAGATGCCGCCGCAAGCCCGCCAGAAGCCGCGAGGGGGCAAATTTCACAATATCGGCCACTCTGCCAGCCCCGGAACGCGCCGCCAGTATCCGGGTTGAGGCGCGAGCCGAGGCGCAGGGCCGAGGCCGAAACCTCTTGGCGTCCGGAGCCATGCTGGAGTATCGTGAAACCCAAACAGAGTTCCCTTCACGCACATGCTTCGGGCGCGGTGAGTTTCGCCGGTTGCCGGCGGGCACGCAGGTGCGTTCGCGCTCTTCGCCGCAGTGTTGGTAGTATTTCGCAAGCTGTTATGGACGATCATTGCGTTCCGCAATTCGCAGAATCTCCCGCCATCGAATTGGTGGCAGCCGCCGCTTCCCCGCGCAGCATGATTCCGCTGGCGATTGCCGGTGCCTGCGCATACATGAATCTGTTCGCCACGCAGCCTCTGCTCCCGATGCTGGCGCATGTGTTTCATGCCAGCAAGTTTGCCGTGAGCCTCACGGTCACGGCTCCGCCGGTTGCCATCGCGTTTGCGGCCCCCCTTCTTGGCCGGCTTTCCGATCAGTGGGGCCGCAAGCGAACCATGATCTTTGCGGCCTTCCTGCTCTCGTTCTCGACCATTCTCACCGGAACGTCTTGGACTCTTGGCCAGATCGTCGCTTGGCGCTTTCTGCAAGGCATCTTTACCCCCGGAGTGTTTTCAGTCACTGTCGCCTACATCAATGAAGAATGGGATTCGAGCCGCGTCGGGCACGCCATGGCTGTTTTTGGAACCGGCGGAATCATCGGTGGATGCATGGGCCGAACCCTGGCCGGCATGATCGCCGGACATTACCACTGGCGGTGGACCTTCATCGTGCTGGGCTGCATCAACCTGGTCTGGGCCGTGGCGCTGGCTAAGTCGCTTCCCCAGGAACGCCGGTTCGTGCCCGCCGCGCAGTCCGTCTCGTCGCTGCGTCTGCTGCTCGGCCACTTGCGCAATCGTCCGCTGCTGGCGACCTGTCTGGTGGGATCGTGCATTTTCTTTTCCATGCTGGCGACCTTCACCTATGTAAACTTTCACCTCGCCGCACCGCCGTTTTATATGGGCACGGCGGCGCTCGGCTACGTATTCCTGGTCTACCTCGTGGGTGGAGTGATTACGCCTGTTGCCGGCCGCTGGATCGACAGGTTGGGATATCGCAACGCTCTCGTGGGAGCCACCGCAGTGGGCATCATCGGTGTGCTGCTCACTCTCGCCAACTCGCTGTGGATCGTCGTTGCCGGGCTCGCCGTATTCAGTTCGGCCTGCTTCATCACCCAGGCCAGCGCAAACAGCCACATCGGCAGAGTGGTGGAGCACAGCCACGCCTTGGCCGCCGGCCTGTACGCTTCGTTTTATTATGTGGGCGGCGGCACCGGCAGCTCAGTTCCGGCCTGGCTGTGGGAAGTTGGCGGGTGGAATGGTTGTGTGGCGCTGGTTGTCCTGGTCCAGCTTATCAGTGCCACCATCGCCTGGTTCTTCTGGACTCGCAACGGCCTGCAAACCAAGTCGTGAGTGCTCATGGGCCACTCGCGTAATAACTCTTGAAGTGTCATTCTGAGCGAGCGCAGAGAGCGAAGAATCTATGTATTTGATTTTGGTGGGGTGGCCCACATTTGCCCGCAGTTGGCTAATGTGGGGTTGTTGGGCGGGTGTTCCGCGCTACGAGCCGCTTTGCCGGTCCACGGGATGCGCCTACTCGGAAACCGCTCTGGCATCGGGGATGACACTCTCGCTGCATTCCCCTTCGCCATACAGTTGCGGCAACGGAAAAGACACCCAATCGGGCGGAAAACTCTTCAAGTTCCAGATCTCGCTGGCATATTCCTGGATGGTGCGATCGCTGCTGAACTTCGGCGAGCGCGCCGTGTTCAGGATCGCTTTGCGGTTCCACAGCGGACGATTCAGAAATTCCTGATCGATGCGCTCATTGATCGCCATGTAGGCCGGCAGGTCGGCCACGTGGAAGAAACGGTCTCCGCGATTGATCAGTTCGTCGAAGATCCAGCGGAATAACCCGGGCTCCTGGGGCGAGAAGCGGTCATGGGTGAAACAGTCCAAAATCCGCTTCACCTCAGGTTCGCTCTCGTAAATCGCGCGCGGACTATAAAGCCCGCGCTGCCGCATCATCTGAATCTCTTCCGCACGCAGCCCGAAAATGTAAATATTCTCCTGTCCCACCTCTTCCATCATCTCGACGTTCGCCCCGTCGTAGGTCGCCACCGTGAGCGCTCCGTTCATCATCAGCTTCATATTGCCGGTGCCGGAGGCCTCCATCCCGGCCGTCGATATCTGCTCGCTGAGATCGGCCGCCGGAATGATCACCTCCGCCAGCGAAACCCGGTAATCAGGTATAAACGCGACCTTCAGCCGGTCTTTCACGCGCGGGTCGCGGTTCACCACATCGGCGACGTTGTGGATGAGCTTGATGATCTGCTTGGCCGCCCAGTAGCCGGGCGCGGCTTTTCCGGCGAAGATCACCGTGCGCGGCACCGCGAGTTCCTGGCCGTCTTCCACCACGTGCAGGTAGTCGCCGATGATGCGCAGCACGTTCAGCAGTTGGCGCTTGTATTCGTGGATGCGCTTGATCTGCACATCGAACATCGAGGCCGGATCGACCATCACCCCTGTCTGTTCCTCGATGACCTTGCCGAGCCGCACCTTGTTGCTGTACTTCACGTCGGCGAAGCGCTGCTGGAATTCGGGCGAGTCCGCATATTGCTCCAGTTTTCGAAGCTCTTCCAGGTCGGTGATCCACTCCTCGCCGATGGTTTCACACAGCAGGTGCGAGAGCTGTGGATTTGCCCGCAGAAGCCAGCGCCGCGGCGCCACGCCGTTCGTTTTATTGCTGAACTTTTCCGGCCATAGCTGCGCGAATTCCGGGACCAGGGTCGAGCGAAGCAGTTCGCTGTGCAAGGCCGAGACGCCATTCACCGCGTGCGAGCCCACAATCGCCAGGTGCGCCATGCGAACCTGCTTCTCGAAGCCCTCTTCAATGATCGACATCTTCCGCACTTTGTCGCCATCGATCCAGCTAAGGGCTGAGAGTCCGCGCAGAAAGCGGTGATTGATGCCGAAGATGATCTGCGTGTGCCGCGGCAGCACGCGCTCCAGCAGCGACAAGCTCCATTTCTCCAGCGCCTCCGGCAGCAGCGTATGGTTGGTGTAGGCCAGGATTTTCCGCGTCAGCTTCCAAGCCGGCTCCCAATCCATTCCGTGATCGTCGATGAACACCCGCATCAGCTCGGCCACCGCCAGCGCCGGGTGGGTATCGTTCATCTGGATCGCAACTTTTTCCCCCAACTGATCTAGGTTTTCATACTCATTCAGGTATCGCCGCACGATGTCGCGCACCGCGCAAGCGACCAGAAAATACTCCTGCACGAGCCGCAGCTCGCGGCCCGCCACCACCGAATCGGACGGATACAGAAGACGCGTAATATTCTCCATGCCGATCTTCTGTTCCACCGCCCGGATGTAGTCCCCGCGATTGAAAATCTCGATATCGAAATCTTCCGACGCGCGCGCGCTGAACAGCCGCAGAAAATTTACCGTCTCGCCGTTGTAACCGACCACCGGCATGTCGTTCGGAACTCCGAGCACGATCTTGTAGTCGGTCCAGTTCTGCCGGTAGTCTTCTTCCGCATTGCGCAGATTCTCCACCCGTCCATAGAGCGGAATCACAATCGCCTGCTCGGGACGCGGAATCTCGAACGGGGTTCCGTTAGCTTTCCAGCGGTCGGGCTTCTCCCGCTGAAATCCGTTCACGATCTCCTGCTTGAACAGGCCGTACTCGTAATCGATGCCGTAGCCATAGCCCGGCATGCCCATCGTTGCCATCGACTCCAGAAAACAGGCGGCCAACCTTCCCAGTCCGCCGTTGCCCAGTCCGGCGTCGGTCTCACTTTCCAGCACCTTGTCCAGGTCCTCCCCCATCGGGATCAGAGCCTGCCGGGTTATATCCATCAGACGCAGATTGCACAGCGTGTCGCCCAGCAGTCTGCCCATGAGGAATTCCATCGACAGATAGTAGAGCCGCTTGGCGCCGGCAGCGCGATAGCGAGATTCGGTCTGCAGCATGCGGTCAACCAGTTGGTCGCGCACCGCCAGCGAAACCGGCGTGACGAACTCGCTGGTCGTCAATTCGTCCTCTCGCCTGACAAGCGTCCGCCGCACATGCCGCGAAATCGCCTGCCGCAGGATCTCGGCGGCCTGCACCTGACTCACGGAATTATTGTTCATTCGTAGACGCGCCCTGACTCGTTGAGCGTACGTGCATATCTATACCGATTCTAAACGAAGCCCCAGCCGACTGCTGAAACGCGCTGAAAGCTGCGGAATGTGCAAGCCGGATTTGTACAGCCGTTTTTGCCAAGCCTGGTTCTCGTGCGGCTTCAACCATTAGATTCAACGCAGAGCACCTGGGGCTATAAGTATTTGTGATCAGCGGTATCACCGCACCTC